>ERZ869936.117-NODE-117-length-106608-cov-7.094817_pt1 | contig 106608 bp, 88 predicted proteins | sample MGYA00520876_ERZ869936 | MGnify/ENA primary metagenome ERZ869936 (study PRJEB32218, sample SAMN09650985) | biofilter metagenome | isolation source: enrty point of leading RO module | place: Saudi Arabia: Thuwal, RO plant located on Red Sea | collected 2016-02-17 ...
CGTTTCCGCTACTGTTTCGGGCTATTCCCTGGTAGGGGATGCCGGCCATAAATGAAGGGGTTTGTGCATTGGCAATGCCAATGAACAGAAAAAGTAAGGTGGTAAAAACTCTGTTTTTCATTTTACATTCCGCCTGATTGGTGAAGGGTTACAACGCCAACACTGGTTCCAATGCTGGCTCCGGTTTGGCTAAAATTTGCCGAATCGCTTGCTCCCAACCAAATATAATAGGTAGTGTTTGCCGTAACATTCATATAATGAATTACAGGTACGGAAAGGTCGCCGAAGGCGGAGCCAACATTAGATGCAAAGCCTACCCTGTTTCCGGCCGTGAGGGGAACAGAGTTTCCAGGTGGTGTTGGGGTGGTTCCAACAAAGAAACCGATAAAAACCTGACTGGGAAGCGATGTGTTGAAATTATAATTCATGGAAATCTCAATTTTCGCAATACCCGAAGACGCCGGAGTGAAGGTCATAAAAGGGGCAGCAGTATTATAGGTTTGCATCCCATTATCCAGAATATTAAAGAAGCTTGTATAAGTTGCTCCCTTAATGGGCCCCAGAGCATAATCCCACTTTGCGGTTCCAACTGCGTCGCTCGACAAATACTTTCCTGTTCCCGCAGAAGCGTGGGGGTATGTAATGTCCAGTGAATTAAGATTAACGTTGAAAACCGGGGTGCGGCCGTCAATAAAACGGAAAATGTCGGAGCCGTCCTGATATTGCAATCCCCAGTTTTAAAAGCCGGGGCTGTGCCCGATAACCATCCGGTCAAAATTTCCTGTCCCGGTGGAAAACATTTGGATCATGGGTGGAGCAATAGAAGAAACTGCCGGAAAAGTAATTGAACCCTGTGGATCGGAAAATGACAGATCCCCGTCACTTCCGGCCACGGAAAACTTTTCGTTGGCGCCGGTCCCAACGGCAAAACTTGAAACAGGACTGCTCACGCCGACCCCTACGCTTGACAACCCTGCGTTAAGAAAAGAATTGCTTACCCAATTTGATCCGTTGTGAAAAAGTGTTTGGCGGCTGGAACCTCCCGGAAGACCGGTAATGGTAGACCACGAAACCGTTCCAGAACCATTGGTGGTAAGAACCTGGTTTGAAGCACCATCGATCGTAGGTAGGGTATAGCTTCCTATTGAAAGAGCTCCGGAAAATCTGCCAGTGCCATTTACATCGAGTCGAAAATTTGGATTAATTGTCCCAATTCCAACATTCCCGGAATTATTGATAAATACGCGGTCTAAAAACCCGGTTCTGAAATAAAGCGCATTTGCTTCAACAAAAAGGTTCTGGCTGGCACTAATTACCATGCTGTTAGGAGTAATTATTTCGGATGTGCCCACGCCTACAAATTCGATTTCTGTTCCGGGTGAATTGCCAATATTCAGTTGAGAGGGTGTAGAAGTGGTTCCTACTCCTATTTTTGATCCGTCATTAAAGAGTGCCGAACTATTTACCCATGTTGTTCCGTTATGATGAATGGTTTGTCCTGTTGTTCCGGTTACTCCAAAGGTTCCGGTGGGTCCTGTGGCTCCTGTTGCTCCATTACTTCCGGTTGGCCCTTGTGGTCCTGTAGCTCCTGTTGAGCCATTAGCACCGGTTGGCCCGGAAGGACCTTGTGGACCAATTCCTCCGGGACTCCCTGTAGGGCCTGTGGGGCCGGGGCTACCGCTGGGTCCTGCAGGTCCGGTTGCGCCACTTAAACCACCAGGTCCGGTTGCCCCCTGAGGACCGGAAGGACCTGTGGGTCCGGTTGCTCCGGGAGGACCATTGCCGGAAATGGCTGAATACAATGCGTAAGGGACAGACAAAAACTGTGTGGTTCCTAAAGAAGTATAGTTACTCCCTCCGGCTGGATCCAAACCTATCTCTAGGAAAAAGGGCCCCTGGCTCCAGGGAATGTTTGCGAAATTTCCCTGAACAACCATTGTGGAGGTTCCGATGTTAATATTAAACAAGCCAAACTGATTTGTGGTTACAGTCCAACGTTCTTTGTAGACTGCGTTGGAGTTTGTTGTCTGATGAATGGTAATTTCCAAACCAATGGAGGTATTTACCAATTCGTTTCCGCTACTGTTTCGGGCTATTCCCTGGTAGGGGATGCCGGCCATAAATGAGGGAACCTGACTGTGCATTAGGGAAACAGAAAGGAGCAATACAAAAAATAGTTTTGTTTTCATTTTTTTATCGGTTTATTTCCAACCAGTCTTTGAGTGTTTCGTCCTCAAAAATAATAAGGTAATAGTAAGTGCCAACGGGAAGTTCAGAACCATCATTGGAAAGGCCCGAAAAAACCACATTGGTGTTATCATAATTTACTCCTTCCCAAACTTTATTTCCCCAGCGGTTAAAAATTAAAACGCGGTTAGGGCCGCGGTTGGTAATTCCTTCGATAATCCAGTGGTCGTTAAGGCCATCTCCGTTAGGAGTAATTCCGTTAAAAACTCCCGGCTTATCACAATCTCCACTGGTTGTTACCCCAACCACCACGAAGTCTGTGTCGGTACAGCCGTTTCCGTCGGTTACGGTTAATGTGTATGTCGTGGTGGCGCTGGGAGCTGCAGTTGGATTAGGAGAAGTAACAGAATTTAGTCCGACTTGTGGAGTCCAGTAGTATGTAATGCCACCACTTCCGTTTAAGCTTGTACTAAATCCTGAACAAATGGTTGTATCGATTCCGGCATCTGCCAGGGGCTGGGGAAAAATAGTAACGGGAATGGTTGTAGGGTTTCCAAAACAACCTGTAACAGCATTAATCATGAAAACATATGCAAAGTGCTGGCCCGGAAGAAGTATTGGGAGTTGAACCGAATTCCCTAATATGGGGTTGGGAAAAAGCGGACTTAAATCCCAGATGGCCGTATTATTACCGGCATTGGAGACGGTTAAAGTCAAGGGTTGCAGTTCTTCACATGCTGTAGTCATACCAGTTACTATAGGAGTAGGAGGCGATTCTTTTATTTCAAACTGAAATGTTGCCGTATCAGTGCAAGGGCCGGGGCTAATGTAGGTTACTGTATATATTCCCTGGGGAACAGGGGGATTGGACAATTGAATGGCTCCGTTATTTGGATTAATATTCAAGGGATTTCCAGACCAGGAAAAATTTCCACCCGGGGTGGCAATATAAGTAGGAACCGGTGCAGCAGTGTCAACGGTGCAATAATAGGTATTGTGCGTTGGAGAGTAAGTAATGGTTGCGTCGTCCTGAGGATAGTTTAAAATTGTAATTGTTAAACCGGTATTACAACCATTTCCAACATCCGTCACAACTACGGTATAGGATCCGGGGCATAGTCCCGTTGCCACCTGTGTTGTTTGGTTACTTGGAGTCCATAAATAGTTATAGGTGCTGTTGCCAATTCCGGTAACCGTCGCTGAGCTATTGCAGGCATTCTGGCAGCCCGCGGAAAGCTGCATTACATTTATATCAAGGGCGTTTGAAACACGAAATGCCCGGTGAGAAATACACCCTGAACCATTTTTGGTAATTGCTGCATAATCGCCAGTGGGAAGATTGGCCGCTGTAAAAGTTTGAGATGCGGAAGAGGCTGTTCCTGCCACCTGTGTGCCGGCGGAATTGATGACAGCGTAGGAATAAGGGGCAGGTGGATTAAAATTAGCTATAACCACCCCTCCGCCGGTTGTGTTTGGACAGTTCTCATTTATTACGGAAACATACGGTTTTGGGCAGCAATTCAGGGTTGCCTTGAAAAAATAATCCGGATCATTTGAACAGGCAAGCCCCAATCCATTGCCGGATTCGTTGTCAGAAAAATTATGCATCCGTACACTCAAATCCAGGGGTGAGGCGCAGGAGCTTTTTGTCCTAAGCTTCCACTTAAAAACCCAGGTTGAATATTGGTTCCCAACATCCCCTTTATTGTTTGCAGGATTCCCATCCGGGTTAGGGCCGTCATAAAAAAAGCCGGAAAAGGTTCCCTGACTGGGTACGTTTTGATTAAAATACCAGGACCAGTTTCCCAGCCCGCTAACAGGAGGTGGTGGGGTTGTATTTGTTGTGGTTAATGTACTAAGCTCCCAGCCGGGGCCAAAAACCGGTGCTGCTCCATGAAAATGGTTATTACCATAGGGTTTATGTCCCCGAACGATATAGGTAAATGTAACGGTGTCGCCGGGATTATAGAATCCATGCACAGGGGCTGGGTTAACCAATAAAATAGCGTCTTGCATGCACTCAGTACACTTCCTTGATGAAATAATCCGAAGCGTGAAGTTTCCAACATCAGCTACAGAGGCTCCCTCAACCTGAATAAGATAAAATTTGCCGGGAATGATGTTTTCAAAAGTGGCCTTTACAAAACCCGAGGATCCAATATTACATCCAACTGGGATCGGGGTTACACAATTATTATCGAATAAATAAAGGGCAACAATAGGGGTTGTCAGACCCAGCACCTTTATTTCCACTTTATTGCTTACTGCCTGGAAAGTATACCAAACATCGGGAGCAGCGTTTGGCATATCCCCGGTGGGTGTACAATTTTTTAAAGCGAAATGAATAGAGTCTGGTGTTGCACCGGAATTGCTTCCGTTTATGGAAACGGAATCAACAGATGAAAAGGGGCAGTTTTGAGGAGCGGTAAGGGGTATAAAGGTCGGAGTACAAGCCCGATCGTTGGGGGGAAGGGTCCCGAAAGCTGTTTGAAAGACAAAAAAGAACAAAAGAGCAGGGTAAAATTTCTTTCCCATAGTTTTCAAAATATAAAAGGGGACACTAATATAGGAAAAAAAGTCAAAAATCAGGGAATTCTTACCCCCATTACCAGGATGTCATCTACCTGTTCTTCAGGGCCTTTCCAGTCTTCAATGGTTTTGTCCAGAATTTGCTTTTGTTCTTCTACCGGTCGTTTGTGAATGCTCATCAGGAGCTGGCGGAACTGGTTCACCATAAATTTTTTCCCCTTTGGTCCTCCAAACTGGTCGGCATAACCATCCGAAAAAACATAAATAAAATCTCCTGACTGAAGTGCAATCTTATGGTTGGTAAAGGTTTTGTTTTCGCCAAGGAAAACTCCCACAGGGAATTTATTCCCTTTTATTTCCTGAAGTTCTCCATCGCGAATCAGATACATGGGATTAAAAGCCCCAGCCACTTCCAAAGTTTTGGTAGCTGATTCGTACGCGCATAAGGTCATGTCCATTCCATCCTTGGTAGAAGCGCCTTCTTCGTTCTGGTGGAGGGCGTCCTGCACTCCTTTACTTAATGCATCCAGAATTTTTGAAGGCTGCAAGGAATCGGATTTGGCAATAGCCTGTTTCAATTGATTGTGAGCCACAATAGACATAATGGCTCCGGGAACTCCGTGTCCGGTACAATCTACCGTTGCAAAAAGAATTTTGTTCTGCACTTTTTCCACCCAATAAAAATCTCCCGAAACAATGTCTTTGGGTTTGTAATAAACAAAGGAGTCGGGAAGCAATTTTTTCAGAACCTGGTCAGGAGGAAGAATGGCGTCCTGAAGTCGCTTTGCATATCGGATACTATCCGTAACATGATTAAAAAGTACTTCGATTTTTGCTTTCTGTAATTCGATTTCCTGTTTTTGACGAACCACCTCGGCAGTTCTTTCTTCAACTTTTTGTTCAAGGATACGTTCGTTGGTTCTCAGGTCGGAACGCATTTTTAAAAGGGCGTGGCCCAGAGTATCTTCGTCCGAAAGGGGTTTGAAATAGGATTCGAAATTTCCGGATCCCACCTCACGGGCAAACTCGGTGGTTCTTTTCATGGATTCTACCAATTCATTCAATGCGGTTGACATTTCCCCAATTTCATCCTGCCTTACTTTGATTTTTTCAGTGGGTAATACCCCGCGACTCATGGAAAGCAAAACCCGTTTTAATTCCTGTACGGGCCTCACAATGGAAATAAACGTAAAAAATGCAATCAAAATTCCTCCTACGGGAAGGGCAATTCCAAGAATGGTTACCACATTCTGCAAGCGCGAAAAAGAACTCTGCATCTCCTCCACCCTTTCAGAGGCATGTTTCTGCTGAACCATAATCAAATCGGCCAACTCGTCCAGAATTACTCTGGTTTTTTCGCTTACCTCTCCGCTTTCATCAATTTTTTCGTCTACAAAAAACTTAATGCTGGGGTCTTCGTAAGCATCAAAGCTGTTCAGGTCGCGCATGATGTCTTTGTGCAACTCGAACAATTTATCAATCAGAGAAAAAATGGCATCCGCGGTACTTTTCTCATCCCCCGACCAATTGGCGGCTAATTGGGAAATCCTGAGTTTTAACTCAGGATATTGCTCATAAATCAGTTTTTTGAGTTTGGGTTTGTCCTCGGTTTCGTTTTGGGTTTTTACCCAGCTGTTGATGAGCATTTTGGATCTCACCACCAAAACATTTAGCTCCCTGAGGTCGCTTACCGAAGGGTTGTAAAGGTTGGTAATTCTATCGTTAATCTGGGTGGAGTCGCGTATGGTAAAGATGGTCAGGGAAAAGGCGAGCAGGGTAAAAAATACCAGGATTCCGAAGCCAAAGCCAATACGTCTTCCAATGGTTAGTCTCATTGTGGACTCAGGAGAAAATTATGTGGCAAAATACGGAATTATTTGCCATCAAGGGCTTTAATTTCCGCCTGAATAATGGCAGATTTCTCCTCCTCGTGCATACTGAAGTAGATTCCTGACAAGGCCACCAGGGTTTCGCGACGCTTCGGATTTAAGGAATATGCCTTTAGGGCGTAGGGCAAAGCTGTTTTAAAGAATTCAAGGGCCCTTTCCTGAATTTTATCAATATCCAATATGTCGGTTTCGTCACTCATATCATTGATAATACTTACCCCGTGGTTATAATAAAGCATACAGAGGTTGTAATACGCTGTGATATTATTAGTGTCCACTTCTAGTACTTTCTTGTACATGCCGGCGGTAATCTCCATATAAGGAAGATTAACTTTTCGGTTTGTTACATAAATATTTTCCATTCCGGTGCCCAGCGACAAATAGAATTCGATATGGCTGGGTTTCCAATTGAAATCAGGATTTGCAAGGAGATAGCACTTCTTATATTTTTCAAAAAATTCAATGGCGGTTTTATATCCATCGGCGGTGAAAAAGTCGGAACTTGTGTTGTAATAGGTGGAGCCCAGATATTTCAAAGACTGCCTTACGTTGTCGTCAAAAAATTCAGATTTTCCGGGATCCAGCTCTCCAACTTTTACGAATGCAGCAACGGCTTCTTCCCGGGCCGGGCTCTTGGGGTTACTGGCTTCGTAATGCTTAAAATATTCCTTGTAAATAAAGCCCCGGAGGTACCAGGTGTTGGGCAGGTTTGAGGTGGAAGGATGCTTTGAGGCAGCATCAATAGCTGAACGGGCTTTTACTAGGTCTCTCGACTCATAATAGTCGATGGCCTTGTTAAGGCTGTCGGCCTGGGCCCAGGCGAATGCGGGGCTCAGAAACCAGATTAGTCCTATGTATAGAAGCCGTTTCATTTCATTCAACTAGTATGGCCAGGTTGGTTAAACTGCTGCTGACCTTCAAATCGTATTTTTCGGCGTTAGCCTTATTTAATTCAAACTTTTGCTTATTCTCAATTACCGTAAAGTTTATGGCAGCACCCTGACGAGCCATTCCGGGCTTTTCGGTTACAACCAGGGTACTCTTTCCCTTTATTTTGGCCAAAACATCGTTCAGGTTTCCGCTAAACTGCGGTGAAACATAAATCATGTGGCAGGGTGATATGTCGGAAGCCCTGTTAAAGGACTTAATTTCAAAGCGTTGGGAGCCGATAGATTTTGGATTAAAGAATAAATCCAGTTCCTTTGAAAAGGATTCGTCGCCTACCACACCTATTACAAAGTTTCCGGATTTATAGGCCTGGGGCCATTCCACATACTTGGTGAAATTGTAAAGGAAAACAGCCTTGATCTTGGTGTTGGTGTCGGCAGTAAGCGGTGCGGCAAATTTAACCAGGTCGGCAGAAACCAGGCTGAGGGATAATAAAATTACCGACCAGAGTTTTTTCATTTCAGTTAAGAACCCTTACAATTTACAGACCAAACCCGGACGACAAAATAAATTTCCTGATTTTCAGGGTCTTAAAATTGAAATTAGGGGAGTCAAAAATAGGAATTAGGGGTGAAATATCCAAAAAATCAGGCTCGGGCCGGTGGGTTCGAAAAATAACAGCTTTCTGTTCATTACTTTAACCCGGGCCCGCTTTCTTCGTTATTTATTTAAATAGTTTTATCCCAACCAAGCAGGCTCTTTGTATGCAAAAGGACAAAAAGATCTTCATTCTCGACACTTCCGTTATTATTTATGATCACTCGGCGATAAAAAACTTTAAGGAACATGATGTAGTGGTTCCTATTACGGTTTTGGAAGAGCTCGACAATTTTAAAAAGGGAAACGACACAAAAAATTTCGCTGCACGGGAATTTACCCGTTACATCGATAAAATTTCGGGAGGTGGAACCCTGCAGGACTGGGTTTCCATCAATGGAAAAAACCACGGTCTCTTTAAAATCGAGATGAACCAATCGCACCGTGTGGATGCCGAAAAAATATTCGGGGAACGAAAAGCGGATCACCGGATTTTAAATGCCGCACTTTATCTGGCTGAAAAATATCCGGAAAGAAAGGTGGTTTTGGTAACGAAAGACATTAACCTCAGAATAAAGGCCAAATCTTTAAACCTTGTCGCCGAGGATTACCAAACCGGAAAAATCCAGAACCCCAGTGACCTGTATACGGGAAAATCGACGTATGAAAAAGCCGGCCTTGATGCCATTGAACAACTCTATGAAAAGGGACATTGTGACCCTAAGCTGGTACTAAAAAGGACGAAGCCGGTTTCTAACCATTTTTTCATTCTTAAAAATGGGAATAAGTCTGTTTTGGCTACCTATAATCCCGAATCTGAAAAAATTGAGCGAGTTCCCAAAAATGCTGCATTTGGTATCGAACCCAAAAATGCAGAACAGGCTTTCGGACTTCATGCGGTGCTGAACCCACGGGTTTCACTGATTACCATGCAGGGGGTTGCAGGAACCGGAAAAACCCTCCTTTCACTCGCCGGGGCCCTGGAGCAAAGAAGAAACTTCCATCAGATTTTTCTGGCGCGCCCTGTGGTTCCACTGAGCAACAAGGATATCGGATATCTTCCCGGGGACATTAAATCAAAACTGAACCCATATATGGAACCTTTGTGGGATAACCTCAAATACATACGGAGTCAGTTTTCAGAAAAGGACAAGGAGTTCAAGCAAATCAACGAAATGATTGAACACGAAAAGCTCGTTGTTTGTCCGCTTGCCTACATTCGAGGAAGGAGTCTTTCCAATGTGTTCTTTATTGTGGATGAGGCCCAGAACCTGACCCCGCATGAAGTAAAAACCATTATCAGTCGTGCCGGAGAGAACACTAAAATAATTTTCACCGGCGATATTTTTCAGATCGACACGCCCTATCTTGACACGCAGAGTAACGGACTGTCGTATTTAATTGACCGCCTAAAGGGTCAGGATGTGTATGCACACATTACGCTTGAACGGGGAGAAAGAAGCGACCTGGAAAATCTTGCCAACGAGTTTCTTTAGGGAGGGGAACCTGATTCCACTTTTTCAGCCAGGTAGAAAAAATATTTCTCGTCTTTTACCACGGTCTTTTCCACCTTACCCAAAAAAGAAACTCTTACTAGTGGAGATAATTGGTCGTCGCCCAAAAGTACAGGTCCCTCCGCCGTTTGCTTTTCCGGAGGTGCGGATAAAACAAGAAGGGCCTTTCTGCCACCAGAGGTCAGTTTTTCAAGGGCTGAAATTACCCGGGTAAAATCGATGCTTGATTTGCGGAGCGAGTCCCAGATAACAAAACTCCCCCACCCCTCCCTCTCGGGATAATAAACAGGTCCGGTTTCCAGCAGGCTGGGAAGACACGAAACCACAAAATCTGTAGCACCAACCATTTGCAAAGTGTCGAGCTGTCTGCTTTTAATAAATTCTGCGGCCTCTTCACTTCCTGAAAAGGGAAGTTTATAGTCTTTCCACAAGGCTCCCAGCCCACCCATGACACCCACGGAAAAAATCGTTGCCAAGACAAAAGTTCTGATACTTCCCGAAAGAGCGGCCCATTTATCCAAAATCTTGTTTGCCGGAGCTTTGGGATCATAGTTGCGTTCCAGCCAAAGGCAAGCCACCAGTAAAACGGCAAAGTGTCCGTAGTATCTGGCATGCGTTAGCAGGGTGTAATAAAGAAATCCCGTTATTAAAAAAACTCCCAGAGTGTATAATAAAAACACCGGCCTTCTTTTCAAAAATATTCCGGCCAGAATAAAGAACAATATCAGCGGAGGCAAAGGATTCATTACCGTTGCATCGCCAATAAACATGCTTGTGTTCCAGTAATCGGTTCGGGTAAGAGCCGGTAGCGCAAACATGGCTTTAACAAAGGTTCCCATCACAAAATACAAGCGGTTTATGTCGAAGCCTCCATCCAGGGTTCCCACCGGAAAACTATTTCCTTCTTTTGGATAAATAATATACAGGGAGATAATTCCTCCGGCCAGCGCAAGCAATAGACTGCCGATAAATTTGATTTGGTTTTTTTTCTCCCCCTCTTTTTTTTCATAAAAGAAATCGAACATCAGCAAGGCCCCCAGCAAAAATGCCAGTATCAGTCCGAATACGCTGGTGTTCGCAAGGAAAAACAAAACCAGGCCCAACCACAAATAATTTTCATGCCGCTTTGGGAATAAAGAGCAAAAAACAAAAGTCAGGAAAACCCCGATGGCATAGTTGCGGCTTATGGTGCCGTATTCGTAAATGAAAAAGTAAGAAAAGAGTATCAATCCGCATAACCACAAAGGAAGCCCGGATTTTTTAATAAGGAGAAATGAAAATCCTGCCGCCAGCAAAAAATGAACCCATTGCATGGTATAAGGACTCTGGGTGAATTTGGCGCAAACCAGGAGTAGGGAGTGCCACAGAACAGGGTGGCCGTCGTATTTCATGTTTTGAATCAGGTCGAACAACGATCCTGAGTCGCGGGCCAGGAGCCAGGCCTGATGTTCGTCTCTCCACAATTCATGATGGATCAATCCAAAAGCCAGCACGATCAGATAAGCTCCAAAAAGTAACCAGGGACCCAAACGGGAAACAGGGTTGACCGATTCGTCTTTGCTTTTTATGGACTTTTTAGGGGGTTGGGGTTTTGCCACGAAACAAATTTAACGGAATAATTGGTCTATGGAATTAACCGGTAAAAAACCAGTCCCAGGAAATTTTCAAAATGAGGGCGGAAACCATAACCAGAAACAACACGCGTACAAATCCGCTTCCTTTTTTCAATGCTGTATTTGCGCCCACCCAGCTGCCAAGAGCGTTGAATATGGCTACGGGAATAGCCAGCGAATAAATAATCTGACCGGTGGAAACAAAAAAAACGAGGGCGGCAAGATTGGTCCCGCAATTCAAAAGTTTGGCCGAGGCTGAAGAAGCCACAAAGTCGAACCCGAAGACTGAAATAAAAATAAAAATCAGGAAGCTTCCGGTTCCCGGGCCGAAAAACCCATCGTAAAATCCAATAATTCCTCCTGTGGCAAAGGCGGCTACAATAGTTTCTGTTTTAGAAAGCCGGGGGCTGTGAACCGATCCAAGATTTTTTTTGAAAAATGTATACCCCGCAACCAAAACCAAAAGGCAAACCACAAGGGGGCGTATTAGATCTTTGTTGAGATAGGAAACACACCAGGCCCCGAGAAAAGCAAAAGAAAGGGAGGAAATTAATCCCGGAAACAAAACCGTTTTGGGAACACTAACGTTTTTCAGGTAGCGAAACAATGCGGTAATTGTTCCTGTAAAGGAAACCAGCTTGTTGGTTCCCATAAGGGTGGGAATAGGAACTCCGGGAACCAAAATCAGAAAAGCGGGAAACTGGATCAAACCTCCCCCTCCCACTACGGCATCTATGAACCCCGCCAGAAAGCCAAAGGCACAGAGCAGAAGAAGGTGTGAAAGATCAACAAATTCCAGAAATCAGGGTTTTATTGGGGCCCGCCGGCATCAATCCAGCGTTCGATTTTTTTCCGGTCGCACTCCGTTACCTGGGCAGCTTCGGTGGACGCGGGAGGAGGCATGTCCCGATTAATTACAACCCTTTGGCGAAGGGAGCCGTCGTTTACCTTTAGTAAGACGGCATTATAATCGGAGAAGTTTCCGGGACCGGTGCCGCTGGGAGAATGGCAGGAAGGGGTTCCGCATTTACTGGTTATTATGTTTCCAATCCCATTGTTCCAGGTATGATTGGTAATGGTGTCGCAGGTGTTCAATGCGTTTTTGATCATAGGACCGCGATCGGCGGTACAAGCGGACCAAAATCCGACAATAGCGAGCAAGGGGACACTAATGTACCACTGCAATTTTCTTTGCATAAACGCCATTTTGATTTTCAATTCTGATGAAATAAACACCGGGTTTCCAGGAGGTGCAATCAATGGTCTCGTTTACGAAACTTCCTGAGTTGAAATCCGCTCTGAATAATTCCTTGCCCGAAAGGTCGTGGGCTGAAATCCGGGTGTTTTCGGTTGTAGTCATTTCAAGATTCACATTCAAAAAATTATTTGCGGGAACGGGGAAAATATCAATGCGGGCAATTCCGGTGGGATAGGCAATCCCTGAGCTTAAATCCTCCGGAATTGTCAGGGTAGAAATAAAAATTGTGTCTCCGGAGTTTGCGTTATTGCTGTTGGTTACATTGAATGCGGCATAAAAGGTAACATTTCCCGTTCCCTGCCCGGGCGCTGTCCAGTTAAAGCTCCAGGTTTTGGTCCCCGGGCCTGAGGTGCCGATATTAGTATGGGTAATATATTTACCGGATCCGATTATTGTGGTTTGTGTAGAGGTGTTGGCAAGGGTTCCAAGCAGGTTTCCGGCATTGTTTTGGGGGCTTGCCTGAAATCCAAATTTGCTATGTCCTGCCCGGGTAATGGTTGCAGTTACCTGGTAAGTGCTTCCAGGCATATATCCGGTAATGGGAACATTAGAGCTAATGGCCCCGGATATAGTTTGAGGAAGCGGCCCGGCATGGCATACCGTACAGGTTTTATTGTCGAAGGGAGACCCGGTGTGACCTGCAGGAGCTGCACCCGTAGATTGGACATGCTGACCCTCCCCGGAAAACCCAAAGAAAAGAAGGCTAATAATGGAAACAAAAAAAAAAACAAAAAAAATGAGTAATGGTTTTATCATATTAATCTCGGTAGAAAAACAAAAATAACATTTTCCGGTTGAAAGTAAAAACTGGCCTTTTTATCTTTATTTTCGACACCACCAATGGACATTTCAGAGATTCTCAATCATTCCGGAGAAGAAAGAGCTTCGTATTTCGGTGCTGTTTCTCCACCCATATTCCAGACTACCAATTTTTGTTTTCCGGATGTAAGCAGCATGCGGGAAAGCCTGAAAAAGGAAATGGAGGTTCCTTTCTATACCCGTGGCTTTAATCCGACGGTGGGTATTCTACGAAAAAAAATAGCCGCCCTTGAAAAAGCCGAAGACGCCCTTGTCTTTGGAAGCGGCAGCGCTGCCATTGCCTCTGCTGTATTGAGTGTGGTTTCCTCCGGCGATCATGTGCTTTGTGTTTCCAAACCCTATTCCTGGACCCACTCGCTGTTGTCGAAATATCTGGCAAAGTTTAATGTTGCCTCCGATTTTTCCCCGGGTGGAGATGCGAAGGAATTTGAAAAACAGATTCGTCCCGAAACGAAGTTGATTTATCTGGAAAGTCCCAATTCGCTAACCTTTGAAATTCAGAACCTGGCTGCCATTGCCGCAATAGCAAAATCGAGAAACATTGTAACCATTGCCGATAACAGCTATGCCAGTCCCCTCAACCAAAGTCCTATTTCTCTGGGCATTGATTTGGTGGTTCATTCGGCCAGCAAATACCTGAACGGCCATAGCGATGTGGTGGCAGGAGTTGTGGCCGGTAGCAGCGAAAGGATAAAAAAAATGATGGCCACGGAGTTTATGACTTTGGGAGCCATAATTTCACCCCATGATGCCTGGCTGATATTACGCGGACTCCGCACTTTGGAAATCCGGGTAAACCGCAGTTCCGAATCGGCGGTAAAGGTGGTGTCTTTTCTGGCCTCACATCCATGTGTAGAGACCCTTTATTATCCCATGCTAGAATCCCATCCCGGTTCCGACATTGCTAAAAAACAAATGTGCAAGGGGGGTGGACTTTTGTCGATGAAAATTAAAACAAGTGACGAGGCCGGGATTGAGCGATTTTGTAATTCCCTGAAGCGGTTTTTGCTGGCCACCAGCTGGGGCGGGTATGAGTCATTGGTTTTCCCTGTTTGTGCCGTTCAGGCTTCGCGTAGTTTTGAAAACCCCCTGCCCTTTAATCTGGTGAGGTTGTATATCGGCCTCGAAAATCCTGATGACCTCATTTCCGATCTGAAGCAAGCTTTGGAAAAAGTTTAAGGAGCTCTTTTGAATTCCTGTTCCCCATGGGAATTATTTCAAAGGGATGAGGTAATGTTCCCAATTCGAGATTCTTTGCCGGACCCAGTCCAATGTAACGACCATCAGCAGTTTTTAGGTTCCAACCCTCCCCGTTTCGTTCAGGAAAAACTACAAGTCCATTATTAAATTCTTTTACCCCTGCACAAAGTGCTACTCCCGAATCACAGTTTCCAAAAAATGCTTTTCTAAAACTTCGGAATACAATACCACCTGAATCGGAAGAAAAGCCGGAAAATGCCTCCCAAAATCCCGGTGAGGCCCGATCGGCCATGAGTGTGTCCTGACGGGAAAGGTCGTGACAAACAAAACCCTCCTTCATGCTTTTCAGGAAAAAGCCCCATCCCTGAGAAAGGGGTGCACCGGTGAATAAAATTTCTTTTTCGGGGTTTGATTTTCCTGTTGCCGCTTTAGTATCATGCTTAAATAAATATCCCGCCACAGGATTTCCTTCAAATGAGTGTTGGGGAACATAAGGCTCTTTGGCAAACAACAATTGAAGATTGGGTTTGTTAATTAATTCGGAAAGGAATACGCCTTTCTCTGTTGGACCAAAATGTCCGTCCCAAAAAAAACAATACTCTCTCACTAAAAAAGGAATTTTGTTCAAAGAAGAAACTTCAAAAAACCTGGTTACATCGTAAGGATCGAGATCGCAATAATACCAAATAGTAGGATCCGTGGAAAAAACAGGAAGGGGTTCGGACTGAAGATTTCTTTTGATTTCATTGGCAATGTCCTTTTTGAGCCATGTATCGCCAGAATCGGGTTTAATAAAGTCTGTCTTTTCTCTTTCAAACCAGACAGGCAACATAAAAACAAATGCTAAAACAATAACGAACACATGATTTTTTATCGGTTCCAGCATTCGGGAAACTGTAATGGAAATTAAAATAGCAAACCCGGGAAGAACGGGTGCAAGGGTTCGTAATAATCCGGCCGATCCGAGTGATCCTTTCCAGAACAGATAGCTGTGGGCCAGAACATATAGCCAAACCCAGCCAAGGAGAATCAGCAGGGGCGACCCCGGAAACTTTACATAGGAAGTAGTTTTCAAAAAAAGACAAAGAAGGGAGCCCAGCAAGGCGAGTGAAAAAAAAGACCAACCAGAAAAATCACCCATACGTTTAAAAAAATGGAAAAAATCTCCTGCATTATGATAGGCTGACTTGCCCATATAAGGATCGGAGGTAAAAAGCCAAAAAATATCCTTAAATAAAAAGGCGCCCCACAATCCAATAATGACAAGCCCTGTTCCTAAAAAGGGAATCAATCGGTATTTTCCGTTACCTATCAAAAAGGGGAGTCCCAAAACTATCAGCAGCCAGCCTTCGGGTCTGGCAAAGGGGGCGAAGGAAACCAAAATGGCAAACCCCAGAAAGCGCTTACGGACAGCCAGAAACAAAGCAAGAGAAAAAATCAGTCCCAAAAAAATTTCGGTCATGGTGCTTGAAGACAGCAAAGACCAAAGAGGGAACAGTGGTAAAATAAAAATAGGAAGCCATGGGGTTTTTATGGTTAGCTCCTTCAGGATTCCATAGCAGACTAGCCCTGTTGCAAGGGAGCAAACCATATTAAACCCAATAAGTCCTCCAATGCCAAATTGGGAAAACGGGCTGGAAAAAAAGGTAAAAAGGGGTTTGCCCCAAAGATCCAGAAAGAGATGGGGGTGGTTCCATGAATAGCGGGATATTCCGTAATGAACAATGGCGTCGCCTCCGCCTTCGGGTTCTTCATTAAACCACGCTAACACCAGATAAATACCCAATGACATCAGGCTACCGGCGACGATTACAGCAGCAGAAAGGAAGGACTTTTGCCGGAGCATTAATTGGTTTTTGGCGACATGTATAAAGGGGAGAAGAAAGTTACAATACTTTTTTAAAATAGCCCCTTCCTATAAAAATTGGGGTTGTGTAAAGCAGGAGGTTGTGGCGAGGACAGCGAGGATGCCTCCAAACATCCCCACTTGGTGGGGATCGTCAGGACCCGCAATTTCCAACAGGTTTGATCAAGCGGACTTTGTCTACTGAAGCCCTCCGGGATTATCTAACTAAATGAAAAAAAATACTAAGCCCTCCTTCGCTCCCCTCACCTGGTCGGTTCGCGGAGCTTCGGAGGGCGAAGGTGGACCCGGCGGGAGTCGAACCCGCAACCTTTGGCTCCGGAGGCCAACACTCTATCCAGTTGAGCTACGGGTCCTTTTTTGCCTGTAAAAACGGGGCAAATATACACATTCCCAAGGCAATATATTGCCGGGTTAACCGTTATAAAAGCCCAGAGATTTTGTATCTTCGGGAACCCCAACCGTATGCGCTTTTTAGCTGTAGCTTTTGTCCTTCTGCTTTCCGGCCTTTCGCAGGCCCAGATTGGTATTGGCCAATGGCGCGACCATTTACCCTATAAAAAGGGCATTGCCGTGACCTTTTCCTCAGAAAAGGTTTGGTGCGCTACCTCCGGCGGCCTTTTTGAATACCACAAAAACGACAATACCGTTAAACGTCTCGGAAAATTTGCCGGGTTCTCTGATGTGAACCCCTCCGATGTTAAATACAACCCCTATAACAACACCCTGATCGTAACCTACAAAAACGGGAATATCGACATCGTTGACGGAATGGCCATCATAAACATCAGCGATGTTAAAAGAGCCCAGATAGTAGGCAACAAAACCATTAACAGCGTGTTTTTGAGAAACGAATTTGCCTACCTCGCAACCGGTTTTGGCATAGTGGTTATCGATACCAAAAGAAAAGAAGTTAAAGACACCTATTTTATCGGAACCAATGGAGGCAACATCTTTGTGCGCGACATTACCATTAACACCACGCATATTTACGCCGCAACCGATAGCGGCGTTTTCCGCGCCTCGCTTTCCAGTTCTAACCTGGCCAACTTTACGGCATGGTCGAAAATTCAGGGACTTCCACAGGGAAAGTTCAACACCATTTGCTCCTTTAATAACAAGGTGTATGTAAACTATTCCAAAGCACTCACATCTAATACCTACGCCCAGGATACAGTTTATGTTTTCGATGGCGCTTCCTGGACCCATAATTTCAGTCCCGCCTCGGGCTACAACTGCTATTCCATTGAGGCAATAAACTCCCATATTGCCTTTGCCAACGACGGGTATATTGATGTTTACGATGCCAATAATCAGCTTATAGATCATATATGGACCTACCTCAATCGTTTCATTGCCCCCCGACAAGCAGTAATGGAAACCCCGAAACTGCTTTGGGTTGCCGATGCGGATGTGGGTTTGGTGCGGGTTGAAAATGTATGGAACGTTAACGGCTATGCTCCTTCCGGACCATCTACCCCTAAATCTTATGCACTGGATCTTAAAAAAGAAGTGCTCTGGGTTGCTCCCGGGGAAAGAAATGAACTATGGGACAATGCCCCGAATCCGAACATCGACGGTATTTTTTCTTTTTCGGATATTACCTGGCGAACCATTAACCGGGAATCGCAAACCATTTTAGACTCCATTCGCGATATTGTTTCGGTAACCATTAACCCTTCCGACCCCAATCAGGTTTTTGCCGGCTGTCTGGGCAAGGGCCTGATTGAAATAAACAATGGCACCGTTACCCGGATTCACAATCAATACAACTCTTCCCTTGAAGTAAGAGGCGACGACCCCAACTCCGGATGGGTAGCTTCCTTTGGAAGCGTTTTCGACAAAGACGGAAACCTTTGGGTAACCAACGCAAAATCGAACCGGCCCCTCTCTGTAAAAAAAGCAGGCGGGGGTTGGCAGTCTTTTTCTTTTGGCCCCAACCTGCAGCAATTGCTAATAAGCAATGTAATTGTGGATCAACGCGGTTACAAATGGTGTGTGCTCCCCCGCGGTGGCGGACTTCTGGTTTTTGATCACGGTGCAGACATATCCAATACCAACGACGACCGTTTTAAAAAATTAGGCACCGGTTCCGGAAATGGCGGACTACCAAGCGCCGAGGTATATTCCATCGTGGAAGACCTGGATGGCGAAATCTGGGTAGGAACCGATAAAGGCGTTGCTGTGTTTTATTCACCTGAAAATGTTTTCTCCGGCGGAAATTTTGATGCCCAGCAAATTTTTGTTCAGCAGGACGGACACACCCAAATACTTTTCGAAACCGAAATTATTACTTCTATTGCTGTTGATGGTGCGAACCGGAAATGGGTAGGAACCCAAAACTCGGGTGTTTTCCTGATTTCCCAAGACGGTCAAAAAGAGGTGTATCATTTTACCGAAAACAACAGCCCCCTGCTGTCCAATTCCATTACCTCCATTGCCATTGATCACAAATCAGGAGAAGTGTTTTTCGGAACCGCCAAAGGAATTGTTTCCTTCCGAAGCACGGCTACGGAAGGAGGCGAAAATTTTGAAAATGTATATGCATTCCCGAATCCTGTTCGTCCCGACCATAACGGAATCATCGCCATTCGTGGTTTAGTAAAAGATTGCGATGTGAAAATTACCGACATCTCCGGCGTGGTGGTAAATGCCACAAAATCATTGGGCGGAACCGCCATCTGGGACGGAAAAACATTCTCAGGCGACCGCGTTCATAGTGGCGTTTATCTTGTGTTTTGTTCTACTGAAGACGGCTCCAAAACCTACGTTACCAAAATTCTGGTGATAAACTAATCCACAGGATGCTCATCACCACAAGAGGCATTGTTTTCCAAACTCTTCCCTACTCCGACTCTACCGTAATTGCCAAAATTTATACCGAAAATTTCGGACTTCGTTCCTATCTGATAAATGCAGCCCACAGTAAAAAGTCGGGCACTAAAGCCCGATTGCTCCAACCCCTTTCGCTGATCGAAATTTCTGCCTATGAAAAAGAAAAGAAAACCCTGAACCGGGTAAAAGAAATCCGAAACGAGCTTCCCCTGAATTCATGCCTTTCCCGCCCGGAAAAAATGGCTCTGATTTTTTTCATCAACGATATTCTTCGCCATTCGGTTAAGGAAGAAGAAAAAAATCCTCTCCTTTTTGAATTTCTCCATTCCTCCATTCAGGTGCTTGAACTGGAAGAGCGGAATGTAGCCAATTTTCACATTTCGTTTTTGATTCAACTGTCCCGGTATATGGGCATTTTCCCATCCGGAAACTATTCGCCCTTTTGCCGGTTTTTTGACCTCGAAACGGGTTGCTTCGCACCGAAGCAACCGGCACACCCCAATTTTTTTAACCCCGAATGCAGCGAGCTTCTGTTTCGCTTCTGCCAGTCAGGCTTTCGGGAATCGCCGGAAATACCCCTTGGCGGGGCACAACGACAAGAGCTTGTGGATGGTTTGATTACCTATTACAGAATCCACCTCGATCCCTTTGGTGATATAGAATCTCACCTCATTTTACGGGAAGTAATGAAATAAAGGCGTAGGCGTTCTTCCATTGTTTATTTTTACCCCATGCGTTTTGTGTATGCCCTGCTGGCTGTATTTTCCATCACCCTTTTTGCTTTCTCGGTAGTATTAATCCTCCCTGCCTATGTAATTATCTTTTTGTTGTTTCCAAAATCAAAAGCCCCGCATGCGGCCCATGGCCTTTCAAGATTTTGGGCGTATTATGTTCTGATGATTACTTTCATAAGGCCGGTCATAAAAAACAAAAACCTGATCGACCCCAAAAAAACCTACATATTTATTTCAAACCATCAGTCACAGCTTGATATTCCTTTTTACGCCATTTCCTGCCGAAACACATTCCGGTTCCTTGCAAAAAAAGAACTCACTAAAATTCCCCTGCTGGGATACATTATTAAAAACCTTTATCTCACCGTAGATCGGGCAGACAAAAACGACCGGCACAAAAGCATCCAAACCATGTCGCATAGCTTATTGCAAGAAAAGATTTCGGTTTTCCTTTGTCCGGAAGGAACCCGAAACCGAACCTCCGGCATTCTTTTGCCCTTTAAGGATGGAGCCTTTCGGTTGTCTGCCGAAACCGGGGTTCCCATAGCCGCACTGATAACTTATAACAGCGGTAGCCGCAACAATCCAAAACAACCCCTTTCGTTGATTCCGGGAACCATCGAGGGAGAATGGCTTGGTGTTTTTGACCCTCCCGGTAAATCTTCCGAAAGTGTTGAAAAATTAAAGTCGGATATTTATCAGCTTATGGAAAACAAAATCAGAACTTTCAGGAATGAAAAAGAAAGGTAGTATTAATGCCGGGAACCTGTTTCTTATGTTGGGAGCCATTGTGCTTTTCGCCATTCCGTTTTATTATCGCCAATACAAAGAACAACAAAAGGGCAAACCTGCCGACCCCTGTAAATATTCCTCTGCCATGCATCCGGCGACGGTGCTCAGGATCCAGGAAAAAAACCGCGAAAACTTTGAAGTGTTTTTTTTGGTTCCCACCGAAGAAAACCGGAATGATACCATTACCTACTCCTCACAGTTTTCTTCGTATGCAAGTCAGGATCAGCTCAACCGGAAAAAAATTATTCCCGGCGCAGTATTTACCTGGCAACACATGAAACTCGACAGCGGGTCATGTGAGCCCGAAATTGGCGTTTTAATTCTTGAACCTTTTAAATAAGCAACATGTCTTCTTTTGAAACATTAAAAAATCTGGTTGAAATAGACTCCCCTTCGGGATACACGCAAAAAGCCTGTGATTATGTGGTTTCGGTAATGAAGAGCTATGGCAGAAAAGCAACTCTTACGAATAAAGGAGCCGTAAAAGTTTCCCTTGGCGAGAAGCCAAAGCTTGCCATAGCTGCTCATGTTGACACCCTCGGGCTGATGGTGAGCGGGATTAAATCTAACGGGACATTAACGTTTACCAATATTGGCGGCCCCTCATTAACTTCGGCAGAAGGAGAATATGTGAAGATAATTACCCGAAAAGGAAAAACATTTACCGGCACCTTGCTCCTGAACAATCCTTCTTCTCATGCCAATAACAAACGGGAGGAAGAGAAAAGAAATTATTCCACCATGCATGTCCGGATCGACGAAGAGGTGTCATCGAAAAAAGAAGTTGAAAAGCTGGGAATTGCAACCGGCGATTTTATTTGTTTTGAGCCCCGTTACCGCGAATATGCCAACGGTTTTATCAAATCGCGGTTTATGGATAACAAAGCGGGTTGCTATGTTTTGTTTGAGATTGCCCGGCGGCTTAAGTCTCAGGTGCCGGTGGAGTTGCTCTTTTCAAATTATGAAGAGGTGGGGCATGGCGGCTCGGGAGGTTATAGCGAAACCATTGAGGAGTTGCTGGTAATTGATATGGGTGTTTTGGGCGATGATTGCCAGGGGAAAGAAACCGCCTGTTCCGTTTGTGTAAAGGACTCATCAGGCCCTTATGATTTCGGCATGCGGTCGCGGTTGGTGGAATTGGCAGAAAAAAATAAGATTCCTTTTGTCCAGGATGTTTATCCCCACTATGGCTCCGACGGATCGGCAGCACTGAGAGCAGGAAAAGATTTCAGGGTTGGGTTGATCGGGCCCGGGGTGGCTGCGTCGCACGGCGTAGAAAGAACACATAAGAAGGGCATAGAAGCTACCATAAATCTCTGCCTGGCATACATAAAAAAATACTATGCCGGAAAATAGCCCGGTAAGAAAATTTTGGAAATGCCCTTCATGCCAGCGCATATTTAAAGCCAGGAATCAATGGCATTCCTGCCGGAAAGTTGAGGAGGAAGTCCCCCTGAAAAAGTCCTCTCCGGAAGTTTTGAAAATGTATCAGGAGGTAAAAAAGTTTTGCGCTTCTCTGGGAAAGGTTCACACCTCTATTACAATCAATGCCATTTTCATTAAATGCCCATCCACTTTTGTTGCGCTGAAGCCGGGCAAAAATTGGCTCGATGTTGAGTTTTTTACATTGGCGGAGGAAACCGGGTTTCCGGTTTTTAAAAGTGTCAGGGTTTCTAAAAATCGCTGGGCCTGCAAGATCAGGTACGAAGGAGAAAAAGAAATTTGGGCGGTGATAAAAAAATACATTCGGGAAAGCTACAAGATCGTCCAAAAAAAAAGGCCCCTAAGGGCCGGTGATTGAGAGGGGGTAAGCAGGTCAGACTCTTTGACCGCTGGGAGCAACTCCGTAACGATCGCGCAATTTATCATCGTATTCGTCGGCATAGCTTCCAACCCGGTTAAACATAGCCTGGGCTTCACTTTTATCAAGGCCTTCAAGTTCGCGAATGGTTTTTATGTAAGCCCAGTTTTTATAGATGGTAAAAGCAACCCCGTAAAGGTTGTGATTGATTTCAAGCAGTTCTTTGGTGAACAGATGCTGGTTATTAATAGGAACCTCAATAACGGGAGCCATAATCTGGCAATAGCCGTAGTCGGTAAGGTTTCCATCTTTGTCTTTCGTTTGCCAAACATCTACCCAGATGCTGGCCGAGCCGCGTTTTAGGTTCCACTGGCCTGCGAGTTCGCCCCGGCAAGCCGCAGGGTCAACACCCAGATCGCGGATAATTTCCTCGATCATGTTGTAATAGTGAGAAATAGCTTCCATTTTTCAGAGGTTTTGGTAATACATTATTTTTAGCCCCAAAGGGAAAACAAAGATAGTTTTTCCCCAATGTGAACCAAGGGTTCAGGGGTTTTTATTTACATATATTTCCCCTATCTTTACCGGGAATTGGCTCATGTTCAACCAAAAAAAAGAAAACATGTCAAAAAATAACGGACCCGACAGCGGAACGGTAAATATTATTGGTGCCGGTACACTTATCGTAGGAGATATTACCACCGGAGGCGACATTCGGATTGACGGGACTTTGCAGGGAACGCTGCAGGTAAAGGGCCGTCTGGTGCTGGGTGGTTCAGGGAAAATAGAAGGTGAGGTGTCCTGTACCCATGCTGATATTTCAGGAGCCGTAAACGGCAAGATTTCCGTGAGTGATTTGCTTGCCTTAAAATCCAGCGCACAGATTACCGGTGAAATTGTTACCAATAAACTGAGTATTGAGCCGGGTGCTAATTTTTCAGGCACCTGCCAAATGGCCGGAAAAACAACCGCCGCCACTAAAAAAGAACCGGAAACAAAAGAGGAAAAAGCCCTGGCATATTAAGAGCTAAGCCGGGAGCCGAAGAGCAAAACAATCCTTGAAAGGCATTTCAAAAATTTATGTAAAGTTTTCACTGCTAACGGCTTTACTTTATATCCTTATTTTCTTTTTTTCCCAAAGCCCCTCTCTTTCCCACCTTACAAGCCTGCCGGTATGGTTTATCCCCGGATTTTACGGGCTTGTCTTTTTCGCCCACTCTGCCATACTTTTGAAGGCCTCAAAGGGAAGTCCCCAGGAATTTGTCCGGGCTTTTATGGGCCTAACCTCCATTAAACTGTTTGTTTTGCTTGGCATTCTTGTGGTTTTGTTGTTCGGAGGCATTCCAAGGCCAAAGCTCTTCGCCCTGTGGTATCTGGGCTGCTATTTTCTGTATTCTTCGTTGGCTGTCCTTAGCCTTTACCGGCACCTGAAAAACAAGGCTTAATCGTTGATTTCAGGGCCTTTGTAGCCCTGCCCGGCCCATTTGCATTATTGTGAAAAAAAGAAGGCGTATATCGGGGTCGGGAACATAATATTTATATAGCTTTGCACCCGATTTTTAAACCCTCCGAGGCTATGCCAACCACCATAAAGAGGATGCTATTGCGGAACCTGTTTCTCCTGTTATCTTTTTTCCTTTTTGCCCCCGGACTTCTTCTTGCGGGCGACCCCGAAGATGTTATAAGGGACACCGCCTCTGTTGTTGCCCGGGAGCCGGAGCAAATCCATGAAAATTCCGGAAAATTCGATGCCGGCAAAACAATAATTGAACACATTACCGATGCACACGACTGGCATGTGATTGGTCATTTTTCCATTCCCCTTCCTGTTATTATTTACCATCCTGACCGGGGATTATCTGTTTTTTCTTCCGGGAAGTTCCACCATGGAGAAAACACTTATGGCGGATATATGCTGAAGGGACAGAAAATTATGGCTGTTCAGGAGACTGAATCCATCCCCGTTTCCCAGGCCACCGTGGATGAGGCCGCTTCAGAAAAGGTTTGGGATTTCTCCATTACCAAAAACGTATTGTCCCTGTTTATTTCCTGCGCCCTTTTGTTTTTCATTTTTTACACGGTTGCCAAAACCTATCAAAAACGGGAGGGTCTTGCCCCAAAAGGATTACAGTCGCTGGTTGAACCCCTGATTATTTTCGTGCGCGATGATATTGCCCGCAGCAGTATCGGTGAAAAGCACTATAAAAAATTCCTTCCCTTCCTGCTCACGGTTTTCTTTTTCATCTGGATAAATAATTTGCTGGGCCTGATACCCATCCCTTTAATTGGAGGCACCAACCTAACCGGTAATATCGGAGTAACCCTTACCCTTGCCGTTTTCACTTTTGTAATTACTACCATTAGCGCCAACAAAAATTACTGGCAACACGTATTTGCCATGCCCGGGGTTCCTGTTGGAATTCTTTTCCTGCTAACCCCGATTGAAATTCTGGGAGTATTTCTCAGGCCTTTTGTGCTTATGATTCGACTTTTTGCCAATATCACGGCCGGCCACATCATTGCTTTGTCTTTCTTTTCGCTGATATTCATCTTCGGCGAAATGAGCACAGGATTAGGCTTTGGAGTTGCCGTGGTATCACTGGCCTTTACCATATTTATGACTGCCCTGGAATTGCTCGTAGCGTTTTTACAGGCTTATGTGTTTACTTTATTGTCGGCCATTTATTTTGGTTCGGCCGTAGAAGAACACCACGGCGATCATCACTAAGAAAAAAAAGGCCCCACCGGTTGTGTTTCGTTTCCGGGAAAGGCTGAAAATAAAAAACGAAGCATAAAACTAATCCTATGTTACTTAACATTTTGCTTGAAGCAGTACCAAACATCGGTCTTGGTTACGGGGTTGCCGCCCTGGGAGCAGGACTTGCTGCATTGGGTGCAGGTGTAGGTATTGGACGCATTGGCGGTTCCGCTCTTGAGTCTATTGCCCGTCAGCCTGAATCGCTTGGTGATATCCGTGCCAACATGATTCTTGCTGCCGCCCTCGTTGAGGGAGCTGCGTTCTTTGCCATGGTTATCGGACTGCTGGTTATCTTCTTGAAGTAACCAATTCATCCGGGTTTTCGGCGGTTGGCCGAAAGCCCGGATTTAAAAACTAAAAAAATGGAATTAGTAAAACCCGAATTTGGATTGTTGTTTTGGATGCTGGTATCCTTCAGCACCATCCTGTTTTTATTGAAAAAATTTGCCTGGAAGCCCATTCTTAAAATGCTTCACGACCGGGAAGAGTCTATCCAAAAGGCTCTTGATTCCGCCGAAAAAGCAAAGGAAGAGATGAAAGCCCTTCAGGCCAACAACGAAAGAGTGCTTCTGGAAGCCAAAATTGAGCGTGACCGGATTTTAAAAGAAGCCCGCGAGTTAAAAGACTCCATCATCGGTGAAGCCAAAACAAAAGCCCAGGCCGAAGGGGAAAAAATGCTTGCCATTGCACGCGAGAACATCAACAATGAAAAAATGGCGGCCATTACCGAACTGAAAAATCAGGTAGCCAAACTTTCCATAGAAATTGCCGAAAAAATTCTCCGTGAAGAATTATCTTCTCAGGAAAAGCAAAAGCAACTTGTAAAGGCATTGCTCGACGACGTAAAACTTAACTGATCATGAAAGGCTCGCTTCTTGCCGTACGGTATGCCAAATCGCTTCTCGGTTTCGCCCTTGAACAAGGGGAGCTTGAGCGGGTGTATCAGGACATTCGCCTTATCCTCAACACCTGCAACGAGAACAAAGAACTCCGCGTGGTGATGAACAGCCCTATCATTGGCACCGAAAAAAAGAAAGAAATTCTGGAGTCTCTTTTTGGTAAGCACATTTCCAAAATTACCCTGGGATATTTTTCTTTATTGGCAAGCAAACACAGAGAAGGGTATATTATTCCTATTTGCGAGCAATTCATAGAGCAATACAAAAAGCACAAGCATATTCTTACCGCTGTTATCACAACCGCCACCGGTCTTGATGAGGAGGTGAGAGGACTTGTAAAAAAACTTATCAGCGATTCCTTCAAAACCGACATTGATTTGCAAGAGGTGGTGGACCCAAAAATCATCGGGGGTTTCGTGTTGAGGGTTGGCGACAAACAAGACGATACCAGCATAGCACGGAAAATCAGACTCCTTACCCGTACATTCAGCGAAAACCCATACATTAAAGAATATTAAAACAGCAAATAAACCATAGACATGGCAGAAGTAAAACCCGCAGAAGTATCTGCAATATTAAGACAGCAATTAGCAGGATTTCATACTGCATCGGAATTGGAAGAAGTGGGATCCGTATTGCAGGTGGGTGATGGTATTGCCCGCATTTACGGATTGAATAATGTGCAGTCCGGAGAATTGATTGAATTCGAAAACGGCCTGAAAGGAATCGTACTGAACCTTGAAGAAGATAACGTAGGAGCCGTTCTTTTGGGTGTTTCTACCGATATTAAAGAAGGCGACACGGTAAAGAGAACCGGAAAAATTGCTTCTATTCCTGTAGGAGAAGGCATGCTGGGCAGGGTGGTAAACACACTCGGAGAGCCTATTGACGGAAAAGGTCCCATCAAGGGAGAAATGTTTGAAATGCCTATTGAGCGTAAAGCTCCTGGAGTTATTTACCGTCAGCCTGTAAACGAACCCCTGCAAACCGGTATCAAAGCCATCGACGCTATGATTCCTATTGGCCGTGGGCAGAGGGAGCTAATCATCGGTGACCGTCAGACCGGAAAAACCGCTGTTGCTCTGGATACTATCATTAACCAAAAAGAATTTTACGAGGCGGGACAACCTGTTTTCTGTATTTATGTAGCCGTGGGTCAGAAAGGATCTACCGTTGCAAACGTTCAGCGCGTGCTGGAAGAAAACGGTGCCATGCCCTATACCGTTATTGTTTCGGCCACGGCATCAGACCCTGCTCCCATGCAGTTTTATGCGCCTATGGCCGGAGCTGCCATCGGAGAGTTTTTCCGTGATACCGGACGGCCGGCTCTGATTGTTTATGATGATTTGTCAAAACAGGCCGTTGCCTACCGCGAAGTTTCGCTGCTTCTGCGTCGTCCTCCCGGCCGGGAAGCTTATCCCGGAGATGTATTTTATCTTCACTCCCGCCTCCTCGAAAGGTCGGCAAAGATTAATGCCTCTTTCGATGTAGCCAAAAACATGAACGACCTGCCCGATTCTTTGAAGAACAAAGTAAAAGGTGGCGGATCGCTTACCGCTCTTCCCATCATTGAAACACAGGCCGGTGACGTTTCGGCTTATATTCCAACTAACGTAATTTCGATCACCGACGGACAGATATTCCTTGAGGCAAACCTGTTTAACTCAGGGGTGCGCCCGGCCATTAACGTGGGTATCTCGGTTTCTCGCGTGGGTGGTAATGCTCAGATCAAATCCATGAAGAAGGTAGCAGGAACGCTTAAGCTCGACCAGGCTCAGTATCGTGAACTGGAAGCTTTTGCAAAGTTCGGTTCCGACCTTGACGCAGCCACAAAATCGGTGCTTGACAAAGGTTCCCGCAACGTGGAAATCCTCAAACAAAATCAGTTCAGCCCATTAAGGGTTGAGCAGCAGATTGCAATTATTTACTGCGGAGCGAAAGGTCTTTTGAAAAACGTTCCCTTGAATAAAGTAAAAGAGTTTGAGGCCGATTTCCTTCAGTATATGGAAACCAAGCACAAAGACATCTTAAACGAACTGAAATCCGGAAAGCTCGACGAAAAAATTACCGGCACGCTTGAGCATGTAGCTGCCGACCTTTCAAAAAAGTACTCCGCCTGATACACTGAATTATGCCGAGTTTAAAAGAAGTTAGAACCCGAATTACCTCTGTTTCCAGCACACAGCAGATTACCTCTGCCATGAAAATGGTTTCTGCTGCAAAACTGAAACGGGCCCAGGATGCCATTACTCAAATGCGCCCATACGCCAACAAATTGCGCGATATTCTGGAAAATGTTTCTGCTTCTCTCGACGGATCTGAAGGACCTTATTCAAAGGTTAGAACCGTTAAGTCTGTGCTTCTGGTTGTTATTACGAGTAATCGGGGTTTGTGCGGTGGTTTTAATGCCAATATTATTAAGCGCGCCAACAAGCTTGCCAAAAATGAATTTGCCGGAAAACAAATTTCCGTGCTTTGCATTGGAAAAAAGGGCGGTGATTATTTTAAAAAGACAGAACACCGTATAATTGGCTCTGACATGCCTCGTAAGGTTAATGAGTTATACGACAAACTTACCTATGATAATGTGGCTCCTGTTGCCGAAAAAGTAATGGAGGCTTTTTTAAAAGGACAATTCGACCAGGTTGTTTTGGTTTATAATCAGTTTAAAAACGCTGCTTCTCAAATTGTAACTGCCGAGCCTTTCCTTCCCGTTTCACAGGGCAGCAAAAAACCCTGCAAGTCTTCCGATTATATTTTCGAGCCCTCCAAGGAATTCATCGTTCAGGATTTGATTCCCCGTTCGCTGAAGACCCAGTTTTACAAAGCCCTGCTTGATTCGCATGCCGCTGAACACGGCGCCAGAATGACCGCCATGCACAAGGCTACCGACAATGCCAGAGACATGTTACGCGACCTGCGTATTTCCTACAACAAGGCTCGTCAGGCTGCCATCACTAAAGAAATTCTTGAAATTGTAGGTGGTGCAGAAGCGCTGAACGCTTAATTGTTCAACCCTTCTTTTCTTTCACTTTCCGCTGTTTCATCCTCCCAGTGAACAAATGACTTTCGTTTTAGCTGAAGGGATTTAACCGGTGATATCACCAACGGAAAATTCTCAATTTTAACAGAACTTGTATCCAGGCCAAAGGCGTTCGCCTGCGACAGGGACCAATGTTTCAGGGTTCCGTAAATATCGAGGATGATCTTTTCAAAGACCGGAAACTCATTCTCAAAAGAGATGAATTTTTCAATAACGATAAACCGGAAGTCGCCGATAACTCCGCCACGACTCAACGACTCATAGCGAGAGGTAATATCCACCTCGTGATTCGACACCATGTCCTCAATAACTTTCCGGAACAAAAGATTTACCCGTGGAGCTTCCCGGAAACCCAGCTTAAAATCAACCCGGATAATATCATTGGGGGCGATTTCGGTTACGGCATACTCCATTCTGTAAGGTTCGTCAATAACATCCACATGCACCAGCCAGTAAATATCCGCCCGTTTGGGCCGTCGCTTCAGAATAGAGTAAATAACTTTCTGTTCAATTTCATCAGGTTTGTTGGAGCTGGTAAGATAAACAAGGTGAGTGGCATATTTGGGAATGGAAAGATCCTGGCTGAGATCTTTTATGACCGGAATAAAATCCTTCAATTTTACAAACTCCACATAGCTGTTTCTGATTCTTCTTCCCTCTTGCCATACCCACATTACAATAAAAAGGGTAGAAGCTATCATTAAGCTGACAAAGCCCCCCTCGGGAAATTTCTTCAGGTTCGCCACCAGAAAACTCGATTCAACGATGAGGAAGGTGAGGAAAAAGGAAATGAAAAAAGCAACCGGGTATTTTTTAATCCGCAGGTAAAAGGAAAGCAGTCGCGAAGACATAAACATCCCCAGAATAATTGTAAGGCCGTAGGCCGCCTCCATTTTCGAGGACTCCTGAAAATATAAAACAACCGCTATGCATCCTGCCCATAATAACCAGTTTACGCTTGGAATATAAAGCTGGCCTTTTAGGTCGGTGGGATATTTTATTTTGACCTTAGGCCAGAAATTAAGCCGTATTGCTTCGTTGATAAGCGTAAATGATCCGCTGATAAGAGCCTGGCTGGCTACGATGGTTGCGGCTGTAGCTATAATAACACCTGCCGGTCTGAACCAATCGGCCATGATGGAATAAAAGGGGTTGTTTCCCCCTTCAAGCACCTGCCCTGTATTTCCCAGCAACCACGCTCCCTGTCCGAAATAATTTAACAGCAGCATTGTTTTAACAAAAATCCAGGTGATGCGAATGTTTTTCCTTCCGCAATGACCCAGATCGGAATACATGGCCTCGGCTCCGGTGGTACAAAGAAATACGGCTCCCAGCAACCAAAACCCTCCGGGATACTTAACCAAAAGATTATAGGCGTAATGCGGAGATACCGCTTTCAAAACACCCCAGTCGCCGGCAAGCTGACCAATACCTAACACCCCAAGCATCACAAACCAAATCAACATCATCGGTCCAAAGGATTTCCCCACGAAGCTGGTTCCAAATTGCTGAATGGCAAAAAGCAATGTAATAATGACAATTACAATGGGAACCGTTTCCAGATGTGAAAATCCGGGTAACATCCGGAGTCCTTCAACGGCAGATGAAACGCTGATGGGGGGAGTAATTACGCCTTCTCCCAAAATGCAGCATCCCCCAATGAGAGCGGGATACATCAGCCATTTTACCTTGGTTTTCTTCACCAAAGTATAAAGAGCAAAAATTCCACCTTCCCCTTTGTTATCGGCGTTCAGAATTACAATCACATATTTCAGTGTTGTCTGCAGGGTCAGGGTCCAGAAAATACAGGAAATTCCGCCCAGAACCACATCGCGGTCAATTACATTTCCTTCGCCAACAATGGCCTTCAGTACATAAAGTGGAGAGGTTCCAATATCGCCGAAGATAATCCCCAGGGATACCAGGAGGCCGGCTGCAGTAATTTTACTATGCTGGGTATGATGTCCCGTGTGCACAACAGTGTTTAGGGAAAACAAAATTAGGTGTTTTAAGCACACCCACGATTAAAAAACAGCTTTTCTATACATCAAAGCCAAACTCGTCCTTTACCGATCCGCCATTTCGCTTCTCGGGGGATTGGGCTTTAGGGGGGGTACGCTTCTCTGATTTCCGGTTTTCTGCATCAGGTGGGGCTTCTACAAGGCGGAACTCTATTTGCTTTCTGACCAGATCGGCCTTTTTAACTTCAATCCAAACCTTATCGCCCAGGGTATATTTTCTTCCAAACCTTCTACCCAAAATGCGGTAGTTTTTCTCGTCATACACATAATAATCATCCTCCATGTCTTTGAGCCTTACCAGGCCTTCGCAAAGGTTTTCGAGCAACTCCACATAGATTCCCCATTCGGTAACTCCCGAAACCACACCCTCAAACATTTCCCCGGTTTTGTCCTGCAGGAACTTCACCTGCATAAATTTAATAGAGGCTCTTTCAGCGTCTGAGGCCAACTTTTCCCTTTCTGAGCTGTGTTTGCATTTTTGTTCAAGATCTTCCTGTTTCCCTTTCGGGGGCTCGGCATTCAGGCAATGTTGCAGTATCCGGTGTACCATCATATCCGGATAGCGCCGGATGGGGGAAGTAAAGTGTGTGTAAAAGTCGAATCCCAGTCCGTAATGTCCGATGTTTTTAGTGGAATAAACGGCTTTTGCCATGGTACGGATGGCGAGCAGCTCAATCGCATTGGCTTCAGGCTTTCCTTTTATTTCCCGATTCAGCTGATTGAGCGACTCTGCTGTGGTTTTTGGATTCTTTACATTTATCTTATAACCGAATTTTGAAATAAATTCCGAAAACTGGCTCAGTTTGTCGGGGTCGGGTTCGGCATGAATCCTAAAAACAAATGGTCTGGAACCTGGAATTTCCTGCTGCCCCGATCCAATTCCTTTCTTATGCACAAAAGCGGCAACTCTGCGGTTGGCAAGCAACATAAAATCCTCAATAAGGTGATTGGAGTCTTTCATTACCTTGAAGAAAACTCCTTCGGGTTTCCCCTCTTTGGAAAGTTTAAATTTAACCTCAACTTTTTCAAATCCTATACTACCTTTTTTAAAGCGGTCTTTCCGCAATGCTTTAGAAATGTCGTTCAGCGTTTTTAATTCTTCGGCAAAATCTCCCGTTCCGCTTTCCAGAATTTCCTGGGCTTCTTCATAGGTAAAACGCCGGTCGGAATGAATCACGGTTCGCCCGAACCATTCGCTGTAAATTTTTCCGGAAAGATCCATTTCAAATATGGCGGAAAAACAAAGTTTGTCTTCATGGGGCTTCAGGGAACAGAGGTCGTTGCTCAACACTTCAGGTAACATAGGAACCGTTCTGTCAACCAGATAAACAGAAGTTGCCCTTAGAAAAGCTTCTTTGTCAATAATGCTGCCCTCGGTAACAAAATGGGTAACATCGGCTATGTGAATGCCGATTTCAAATTTACCCGCTCCGGTTTCTTTGATGGAAAGGGCATCGTCGAAATCCTTTGCGTCGAAAGGGTCTATGGTAAAAGTGGTTGTCTGACGAAGATCTCTGCGCTTTGAAACTTCTGCGGAGGAAATTGCTTTAGAAATATTGTCGGAGGCTTTGAGCACATCGTTGGGAAATTCATACGGCAAGCCAAACTCTTCCAGGATAGCATGAATTTCTGTGTTGTGATCGCCGGCCTTTCCCAGCACGCGCAAAACTTCACCAACCGGATTGTCTCCTTTGGGATATTGGGTGATTTTTACAACGGCTTTGTCTCCGTCTTTTGCCCCTTTGAGGGCATTGTGTGGGATAAAAATGTCGGACCCGAATTTCAGATTGTCGGGAACGAGAAAACCATATTTTTCCGATAGCTGCAAGGTTCCCACCACTTCTTCTTTGGCCCTTTTAATAACCTCCACTACCCTGCCTTCGCCTCTTTTCCTTCGGGAGCCTCCAATGAGTTTTACTTTTACGGTATCGCCGTGAAGTGCGGTTCCCATATTGGCTTCCGAAATAAAAACATCTTCTTCGGTGTCTTCTGAAACTAAATACCCCGCTCCGGAACTGATTCTGTCAAGCCGGCCTATAATGGAACGGGATTTTTCTTTCCACACAAATTTGCCTCGTTCCGGTTCAAGCGCCATTCCCTTTTCCCTCAGGTCGGAAAGGATAATGGTTATCAGTTGTTTCTGGGAATGATCTGAGATGTTTAGTTTGGAGGATACCTGCTTGTAATTCAAGGGCTTCCCCCCTGAGTCGCGTAACACTTCTATTACTTCTTCAAAGAGTAGTTTTTTGGATTTCCTTTGCGACTTTTTACGTATTTTTGACATTGTTACGGCGGGCATAAAGTTAACCATTTTATACCCGCTTTTTTATGAATGTGTTTTTTAACTTCCTGAAACAAACTTCTGCATGAAGAATCTCATTACCCGTTCTCTTACTCCACTGATGGTTTTTCTCCTTTTGGGCGCCTTCAAATACGGCCAGGCTCAGATTACAGCCGGCCCTGGGCAGTCAATTTGTGTTCCCAACTGCGCTACCCTCAACGCCACCTATACCCAAACTTTTTCCACTTCCTCATATAGCGTAGCTTCAATCCCTTACGCCCCAGATCCCTTTAATGTGGGAACCGCCTTAACCTGGCAGAGTAATGGTGACGACGAGGTACATGGCCCTTATAATATTGGTTTCGACTTTTGCTTTATGGGTTTTACCCGCCAGCAATTCTATATTGGTATTAATGGATGGGTAGGATTTAGCAACGGACCTACCACTTTCACCTCTGCCTCTATACCCAATATGGCCGGAACAGTTCCGAAGGATTGTATTATGGGTCCCTGGCAGGATTGGTATCCTGGGTTTAACAATGTTGGCCAGGTTCGATACCAGGTTTTGGGAACCGCTCCTTTTCGTCGCCTTGTGGTTTCCTGGAATACAAGTCCTTTGTTCAGCTGCACAGCATTAACAGGAACTTTTCAGATTGTTCTTTTTGAAACAACCAACATTGTTGAAACCAGAATTCAAAACAAACCTGGTCCATGTGCATGGGCAGGCGGAACGGCCGTGCATGGAATCCATAATTTATTTGGAACCGTAGCATATACTGTTCCCGGAAGAAATTCCACACAATGGGTTGCCACCAATGATGCCTGGCGCTTTTCGCCCAATGGTCCTCCCGATTTCAATTTCGGTTGGTACAATGGCGCTACTTTGGTTTCTACCAGCCCAACCCCAAGTGTTTGTCCAACCACTACTACTACCTATACCGCTCAAATTACTTACAACTGTACGAACCTCACCTACACTTCACAAACTACCATTACGGTTGGAGTTGCTCCTGCTAATGCCGGAAACAACTCTTCCATTTGCACAGGTGGCAATGTTCAGCTGAATGGTACGGGCGGAGTTTCTTTTTCCTGGAGTCCTGCTTCAGGACTTAGCTGCACCACATGTCCTAATCCTATTGCAAGTCCGTCTGCCACTACTACATATACATTAACGGTAACCGATGCTTCGGGATGTACAGGGACATCTTCCGTTACGGTGACTGTTTTGCCTCCTCCGGTTGCCAGTGCGGGTAGTAATACTTCAATTTGTACGGGTGGGTCAACAGTATTAAATGGATCGGGCGGAACTTCCTATGTGTGGAGTCCGGGAACAGGATTGAGCAGTACGACCGTTTCCAATCCCACCGCATCGCCCACGGCCACCACAACATATACAGTAACGGTTTCCAACGGTGCCTGTACCAATACTTCTTCTGTAACCATTACGGTCAATGCCCTGCCTGTAGCTTCGGCGGGATCACCTGCTTCCATTTGCAATGGAAACAACACCCAGCTTTCCGGCAGCGGTGGAGGAACCTATGCATGGACTCCTTCGGCAAGTTTAAACAGCGGAACCATAAGCAATCCCGTAGCAAGTCCAACCAGCACCACTACCTATACCCTTGTTGTAACTGATGCAAACGGCTGTTCGGCTTCATCCACCGTAACGGTTACTGTAAATTCCGCCAGTGCAACAGCATCTGCATCCAATAATAATATTTGTCAGGGCGACACCACTCAGCTAAGTTCCACCGGTGGTGGTTCCTACAGTTGGTCACCTGCAACTTCACTTAGCACGACCACGGTTTCAAATCCCCTGGCCTTTCCCACAGTTACCACAACTTACACCGTAACCGTAACGGCCGCTAATGGGTGTACGGCTACCGCAACCACAACCGTTGTAATTAATATTCCTCCCAATGCTACTGCAGGGCCTGATACTGCATTTTGTGCGGGGGGCAATGTTCAGCTGAATGCTACCGGCGGAACATCCTATAACTGGTCGCCCGCAACCGGACTCAGCAGCACAACCATTGGCAATCCGGTTGCCAGTCCAACTTCTACAACCACATACACAGTAGTAATAACCACCGGAGTTTGCAGTGTAACAGATCTGATTACGGTTACCGTAAATCAAAATCCCATTGCTACGGCCGGAAGTCCCGTTTCGATTTGTTCCAATGGCCCCGGAACGCAGCTTGCGGGGGGCGGAGGCACAACTTACAACTGGTCGCCTTCCACGGGACTCAGCAGCACAACTATTTCCAACCCCATTGCCAATCCTACTGCCACCACGACCTACACTGTAGTTGTAGGAAATGCAGCGGGTTGTACTTCAACGGCCATGGTTACCATTTCTGTAAATCCTCCTCCCGTTGCCAGTGCCGGTAATAATGCTTCGGTATGTGCCGGTGGGAACACGGCATTAAATGCGAGCGGAGGCGTATCCTACTCCTGGTCTCCCGCTTCGGGACTTAGCAGCACCACCATTTCAAATCCGGTTGCTACGCCCTCTGCAACTACCACATATACAGTAACCGTAACCGACGCTAACGGGTGTACGGCTACTTCAACTGTAACGGTAACTGTAAATGCCGCATTTACCCTATCCTCTCCCACGAGCATTGATCAGACCTGTGGAAATAACGACGGACAGGCAACTGCAGGAACACCCAGTTCAGGAAGTTCCCCTTTTACCTATGCCTGGAACAACGGACAAACGGGAGCAACGGCAACCGGTCTTTCTTCGGGAAATTATGCGGTAACCGTAACCGATGCCAACGGATGTACCTCTTCGCAGGTGGTTTCCGTGAATCAGGTTATTGGAGCCAACGCAGCAGCTTCAGCAAATCCTCCGACAGGGCTTTACCCGCTGCCGGTTAATTTTACAAATAATTCATCCGGGGCAAACAATTACATTTGGAATTTTGGAGACGGGTCCCCGCTTTCAAATGCGCAAAACCCAAACCACACTTACCAAAATCCCGGAACCTATACGGTTACCCTTATTGTTTACAACAACTCGCCAAACTGTGCAGATACAATTTATTTAACCATTGTGGTTTTTGAAAACATTTCGGTTGTTATTCCCAACGTATTTACCCCAAACGGCGACAACATGAATGATTTTCTGGAGTTGGAAATTTCCGGTTTAAAATCAGCCACCATTTCCATTTTCAATCGCTGGGGCACTTTGATTAAAACCTTTGATCCCATTTCCGGAAAGTGGGACGGAAGAGTTGACGGAGGAGGTGATGCGGTTGACGGGACTTATTATTATGTCTTCACGGGAACAAAGTTCGACGACACCGTTATGCAGGAAAAAGGATTTATTTCCATATTGCGAAACAAATAAAAACTAATTTAAAAACCCCCGGCAAGCCGGGGTTTTTTTTGCCATGAACATTCTCCTGGCCGGCGGAACGGGTTACCTGGGTTCCCACCTTAGAAAAAAACTACATGAGGAGGGGTGTAGAGTTACCCTTGTCGTAAGAAAAGAGCCGGATTTGAAGTCCGGAGAAAAGTGCATTTACTGGAACGATCTTTCCTCTCCCGAAATTTTGGATGAAAAATTTGACGCGGTAATCAACCTGGCAGGAAAATCAATCCGCTGCAGGGACACCAACAAAAACCGGGAAAAAATACTTTCTTCCCGCCTGGAAACAACATCCGCACTGGCAAAATTTATGTCGGCCACAAAGCAAAAGCCCGAGGTGTGGATTAACGCCTCCGCTACCGGATTTTATGGCGAAACGGGCGAGTCCATGGCCGATGAATCCAGCCCCCCCGGAAATACTTTTTTTGCCGGGGTTTGTCAAAAATGGGAAGCAGCGGTAAAAGCTCCCGGAGTAAGGCAAGTGCTGCTCAGAACCGGAGTTGTAATTGGTAAAGCAAGCCCCTTATTAAAAATTAGTCGCCTGTTAGTTTGGTTAGGGCTTGGAGGAAGGCAGGGGTCTGGCAAACAATTGTTCTCCTGGGTTCATGAAGACGACTTCGTTTCTTCCGTTTGGTTTTTGCTAAAAAACACAGGATGTGAGGGTCCATATAACATTTGTGCTCCGGTTCCTGCTACCAACAAAATGTTCCAGGCCGAATTGCGCAAAAGCCTGGGATTCCCTTTTGGAATTTCTTCCCCGGAGTTCCTGATAAAAGCGGGAGGATTTATTACCGGAATGCCTGCAAATCTGGTTTTGGAAAGCCTGGGTGCCAAACCCAAAAAACTGATTGATGATGGATTTCAATTTGCATACCCTTCGCTTACCGAAGCCCTCAAAGCCTCAAAATAACAGGGAGTTTCATTTCTTTTCCGAATTCCGTAACTTTGCTGTAAATAAAACCCACACGATATGTTATCCAAAAAAATTGAAAGTTCGCTGAACCAACAAATACAACTTGAAGCCGAGTCTTCCCAGTTTTACCTGGCCATGGCTTCCTGGGCAGAAACCCAGGGCTTAAACGGGGTAGCTTCATTTCTTTATTCCCATTCCGACGAAGAGCGTATGCACATGCTAAAGCTTGTTAAGTACGTAAATGAGCGCGGTGGCCAGGGAGTAATTGCAGCTTTAAAGGCTCCTCCAAAAACTTTTAAATCTGTTAAGGCGGTCTTTGAGCAAATTCTGGAACACGAAATCTATGTGAGCAATGAAATTAACGGGCTTGTTGAGGAGTGTTTAAAAATCAAAGATTATACTACCCACAACTTTCTTCAATGGTATGTTTCTGAACAAATTGAAGAGGAAGCCCTTGCCCGCAACATTCTGGACAAGTTGAATCTTATCGGAAATGAAAAAGGAGGCCTCTATTTGTTTGATCGGGATCTTGAAGGATTTTCCGGAACGGCCAAAAAGCCTGACTAAAAGCAGCATGAGATTTTTCAATCAAATTAATCCCGGAACTTTGGTTTTGGGATTTTTTTTGTTCCCCGGATTTTGGGGATTTGCCGGAGGAGAGACAAATAAAATTACGGCCTCACCGGAAAAATTATTGGAACATGTTAGTTCGTTGTCCTCTATTTCGCCCGGAAGAAATTTTGAAAATCCCGGGCAACTTGAGAAGGCAGCAACCTATATCGAAGCCCAGTTGCTTTCATACGGTTTGAACCCCGAAAATCAAACGTTTCTTGTAGAGGGGAAAGTATTCCGGAACATTGTTGTAAGATTTGGAAAAAAAGAAGGGAAGCTCCTTGTTATTGGCGCCCATTACGACACCTGCGGGGAGCAGCCCGGGGCCGATGATAACGCTTCGGGTGTTGCCGGACTTCTTGAAATCTCCGCTTTGCTTGCCAAACTTCCTCAGCAAGAACTTGCGCCTGTAGAACTGGTTTTTTACACGCTGGAAGAGCCTCCAAATTTCAGAACAAGCAACATGGGAAGCTATGTGCATGCCGCCTCGCTTGCCGCAAAAGGAATAAAAATCAGGGGAATGATATCCCTGGAAATGATTGGATATTTTACCGAGGAAAAGGGCTCCCAAAAATTTCCCCTCCGCGTTCTGAAATTATTTTATCCTTCGCGGGGTAATTTCATTGCTTTTGTTGGGAAAACAGGGCAGGGACATTTTGTAAGAAGAGCCAAACGAAAAATGAGAGGTCCCTGTCCGGTTAGCATCTGCACGATCAATGCCCCCTCCAAAATTCCGGGAATTGATTTTTCCGATCATCTTAATTATTGGAAATTCGGATATAAAGCCATGATGATAACCGATACCAGCTTTTACCGGAATTTTGAATATCATAAAAACGGCGACACCCCCGAGAGATTGGATTATAAAAAGATGGCCGGCGTTGTTGAGGGAGTGATTCAATACATTTTAAAAACCTAAGGAAATGATCAAAGGCGTTCACACTATGTTTTACACTTCCGACCCGGAAGGCTTAAGAGCTTTTTTCCGCGACAAGCTTGGGTTTCCCTTTGTCGATGTAGGTGATAATTGGTTAATTTTTGATTTGCCTGAGGCCGACCTGGGTTGTCACCCCGCATCAAATACGGCCGGAGAAACAAACGGAACACCGAGCATTTCTTTTTATTGTGAGGATATAGAATCCACCATGAAAGAGTTAAAAGAAAAAGGAGTTGAGTTTACCGGCCTGCCCGAAAACCACGGTTACGGCCTCGTAACCCATATGAAAGCGCCCGGGGGATTGATGATTCAACTATACCAAGCCCTTTATAAAAAATAGTGCTCTTTCTTCTCTGTTTTGGCGAATTATGCCAAAAACTGGGCCAAAGAGATTTGGTTCAGGCAATTTTTGCCAAATCATTTTACTTCCAAACCCCCTTTTGCATCCTTTAGTTCGGTTTTCATTTCATTGGCAGCAATCCGTTTTATTCTGTATTGGAACCGCGCTTTCTTTGAAAATAAAAAATGGAAGCGATTACCAAAAACACAAAAGGTCTTGCCCTTGATATTTTAACAGAAGCTTTTGAAGAAAACCCTAATTTGAACTGGCTAATCCGAAAGGGAGGGAGCCGTAAAGAAAACATCCGCATAATTTGCGCCCATTGTCTTGATCTTGCCATGCTAAAAAAAGGAGCCTATATTTCAAACAACGGGCAGGGTGTGGCCCTTGTGTATAAAAGCACAGCTGTTGCTCCTTTGCTTCCGGCTCTTCCGGTTCATGTAAGGCTTGCAATAAGAGGGATTGGATTATCACGGGTTCCTCTGGTTGTTTTGCGTCGTTGGGAGGTTTCGAAATTACGGCCGAAAGAAGAGCATTTGTATGTTCAAATGCTGGCTGTTTCAAAATCTTCCCGATCCATGGCAGCCGCTATCGATTTAAGAGACGGCATTTATGCCTTAAGCAAAGAGCTAAACCTTCCTTTATATGCCGAAACCTCGCTTGAGCAAAACAAAAAGGTTTTTGAGCGCTATGGATTTCACCAATATCAGGTATTTCAGCCCCAAAAGGCCGGATTTACCTTGTGGTTTCTGAAAAAGCCCTGAAACGAAAATCCCAGAAAGAATGACCTAATCCTTGCCCATTTTCATTCGCCTTTCTTTCAGAAAAAAACACGGTGTTGGTAGCTAAAAGAAGAAAGGAAGGGGCTTTTAGAAAACGAATATTCGTGCCCTGCCCTGCCTTAGCGCAGGAATCCAGCCCAAGGCCAAAACCCTGAAAACCAGCTATGTTTTTCTGCAATCTCCTGTTATTTGTATTATTAAATCTTCATTAATAATGTACTGGTCTTGACGAAGGCCCGTCAGATTGTGTAAATTTGCCGGGATTTAATGAAAACATTGAAAAATAAACTTCGCTTTTTTACCTTGTTTTTTAAAACAGGCCTGTTGTGCTTTTTGATGCTTGGCTTTTCTCCGGGGCTGTTTTCTTTTTCTAAGTCCCCAAAGCCAATAGCGGTATTCGTGCCTTACGACTCCTCTTCCTCCAACCAGGAACTACCTGCTGATTCTTTTCCCCTTGAGTCTGAAGAAGGGAAAAATTGCGAGGAGTCTGAAACTGCTGGAGAGGCTTTTTGTCTTCCGCTAAATCAACGCTTCTTTCTCCCCTTGGCAAGTTTTTTTGCGGGGGATTTCTCATTGGGACTGATTTCCTTCTCCCTGGAAATTCACAGCCCCCCTCCTGAGTTCGTTCTGTAGTCTGTTGCTTTGGTTCTCAAAGCCCTTTTTTCCTTTTTGGGATAATAACCCCTTTTGTCTAATTTATTTTATTTGAAATGAAATCGATTTTTAATGAATGGAAACACGACTTGCCCGCAAGTATCGTGGTGTTTTTTGTGGCGGTTCCCCTCTGTCTGGGAATTGCACTGGCCTCCGGCGCTCCTCTTTTTAGTGGAATTATCGCCGGTATTGTGGGCGGTATTGTTGTGGGAATTTCGTCCGGCTCCCCCCTGGGTGTTAGTGGACCCGCTGCCGGACTGGCGGTAATTGTTCTGTCTGCCATTGCTACTCTGGGTGGAAGCTATGAAGCCTTCCTGGCCGCTGTGGTAATTGCCGGGATTCTCCAGTTAATAATGGGCTATCTGAAGCTCGGAATTATTGCCTACTATTTCCCGTCCTCGGTAATTAAGGGGATGCTTACAGGCATTGGGCTTATTATTATCCTTAAACAAATTCCCCACGCTTTTGGGTACGATGCCGATTTTGAAGGTGATTTGTCTTTTGTTCAGCCTGATGGCCAGACTTCATTTTCCGAGCTTTCGCACATGCTCAACTACATAACTCCCGGAGCCATAATTGTTACCCTGGTTTCCATGTTTATCCTTTTGCTTTGGGAATTGGTTTTGATGAACAAGCACAAATTTTTCAAAGTTGTGCCGGGGCCTCTTGTTGCTGTTGGTGCCGGAATCCTGCTAAATTACTTTTATAAGTCGGGAGCTCTTCCCTATTCACTTAAAGATACCCAGGTAGTAAGAATTCCTGTTTCAGGATCTATAGGAGAGTTTTTCGGGCAATTTACATTTCCTGACTTCTCTCTGTCGGTTCTTGCCAACCCTAACGTATATATTGTTGCGCTGGTGATGGCCGTGATTGCCTCGCTTGAAACACTTCTCTGTGTGGAAGCGACTGACAAAATGGATCCTCAAAAAAGGGTGACTCCTGTGAATAAAGAACTCAAAGCACAGGGTCTGGGAAATCTGGTTTCCGGATTAATTGGGGGCTTGCCCGTTACCCAGGTAATTGTAAGAAGTACGGCAAATATTACCTTCGGAGGCCGGACAAAATTATCTGCTATTCTGCACGGCTTTTTTCTCCTGATTTGTGCCATTCTGATTCCGAACATTTTGAACATGATCCCTTTGGCAACCCTCGCAGCAATTCTTTTTGTTGTGGGATACAAACTTGCCAAGCCGGCCATTTTCAAAGCTGTTTTTAAATTGGGCTGGGAGCAATATGTTCCCTTTATGGCAACCATTATCGGAATTCTCTTCACAGACCTGTTAAAAGGAATTGGCATCGGGATGGCCGTAGCGGTATTTATTATCCTGCGCCATAATTATAAAAATCCTTTTTATTTCCTAAAAAGTGCCGACACCGAAAAAAACGAGTTTCGTATCCAGCTTGCTGAGGAAGTATCCTTCCTAAACAAAGGCAGCATTCTTCAATTGCTGAACAACCTTCCAAACGATTCTCATGTAGTTATTGATGGCTCAAAATCAAAGGTAATTGATTATGACGCCCTCGAAGTAATAGAGAATTTTGTTGCGGGCTCCAAGCTGCGGAACATTTCGGTAGAATTAATTAACTTAAAAACCAAACAAAACACAACACTATGAGAACAATGACTTCGGATGATTTGAAAACCCTTTCCCCGGACGGGGCTTTAAAAATATTGATGGACGGCAACCTTCGGTTTGTTAAAAATCTGAAAGCCAACCGAAACCTGTTGCAACAGGTAAACGAAACTTCGAACGGACAAAATCCTTTCGCCTTTGTGTTAAGCTGCATCGACTCCCGCACCTCGGCAGAATTAATTTTTGATCAGGGCCTGGGTGACATTTTCAGTTGTCGCATTGCCGGAAATATTCTCAATGAAGATATTTTAGGAAGCATGGAGTTTGCCACTAAGGTGGTAGGTTCAAAGATCGTAGTTGTTCTGGGGCACACCAAATGCGGAGCCGTAAAAGGCGCGTGCGATGATGTGAAAATGGGAAATCTGACTGTTTTGCTTGACAAAATAAAGCCGGCAGTAAGTGCCGAAAAAACAGAATCCAAAGACCGCTCTTCCAAAAATGGGGTTTTTGTAGAAAAGGTTGCCGAGCTAAACGTTCACCTTGCCATTCAGGACATTTTGAAAAGAAGCCCTGTTGTTGCCGAACTGGTTAAAGAAAAGAAAATTGCCATTGTGGGTGGAATGTATGATGTGGAAAGTGGCAAAGTAACTTTTTATGAAGACGGAATAAATGTTTCGCTTGACGCCATCAAGGCACATAATAAAGCCATTCCTGCTTAAAACAAAAACCCCCGGCGAAACCGGGGGTTTTTTTTTAGTCTTCTTTCAGATTGTGATAAACGGCCTGAACATCTTCGTCTTCTTCTATCTTCTCCACCAAATCCAACACTTCCTTTTTCTGGTCGGGGCCTAACTCAGCCAGCGTATTGGGTATTCGCTGCATATCAGAGCTTAAAACTTCCAGACCCTTTTCCTCTAATGCTTTCTGCATGGCTCCAAAATCAGTGAATCCGCAATAAATAATTATTCCGTCCTCGTCTTCCGCAACTTCTTGCAATCCGAAATCTATTAATTCAAGCTCCAGCTCTTCAAGATTCACTCCGGATGGTTTCGCAATTTTAAAAACCCCCATGCGTTCAAATAAAAAATCAAGTGATCCGGTTTTTCCCAGAGCACCGTTAGCCCTGTTAAAATAAAGCCGGATATTGGCCACGGTGCGGGTAGGATTATCGGTGGCAGTTTCCACTACAATGGGAACCCCGTGAGGGCCATAGCCCTCATACACCAGCTCCTGAAAATCCTGTTGGTTCTTCTCGGTGGCCCGTTTTATGGCAGAGTCAATGTTTGCCTTGGGCATATTCACCGACTTTGCATTTTGAATGGCGGCCCTCAGTCGGGGATTAGTTTCGGGATTAGGTCCGCCCGATTTGGCTGCGATGCTTATTTCCTTGCCAATACGCGTAAAGGCTTTGGCCATTTTCGCCCATCGGGCAAACATCCGGCCTTTTCGTTTCTCAAAAATGCGTCCCATGGTGTTGAGGTTGATTCAGCACAAAAATAAAGAAATGCATCAGACAGGATTTCAAAAATGCTTCGTAATTTTAGTTTATGCGGATTCCCCTCCTGCTTTTACTTGCCCTGGCCTTTTCCCGGTGTGCCTCTCCTCCCTCCCCGGAAAATCTGCCCCAGGAAAATTCCGAGCGCTCTGGTGCTCCACCAGAAGAAAGCCAACTCCTGGTTTCTCCGCTAATTCGCGACTTAATAACTATTGCCAAAAAAAAGGGTTATTTTGTTTTAGGCGACACCTTTTCATTCCCTGGCCCCAATAATCGCTTCAGCCTTGTTAATCCCGATGCGTTCCTTGGAGAAAAAGAGTGGGTTTTAATGCAACAGGGGGCTTCGGCCAAAACCGTTTTCGGAAAACGCAACAGTCGGGGGGATACGGTAAAAATTTCTCTGGAAGAGTTCCGGTTTCTTTCTTATCAGGATGCGAACCGGGTTCAAAGCGCTCTTTTTGGTCCTGTTAGTTCTCCCTCCGAAAACCGCTTTCTTTCCCGACCTTTTATTTTGTGGATTCATGAGTCTTCCCTGTTTCATATTTTCACCCCTGATGAATCCGGGCGTGAAGCTATGGATTCTCTTCAGAAGCTTCTGGTGGAGATACAGTCGCCTGAATTGCCTGAAAATCCCTAATTTGCCTGCTGAAGTTTATGGGAAAGGATAAAAAAAACAAAAAGGATTCCAAGCAGAGCAGGCCGGCTTCCGGGAACAAATCCGATGGTAACCAGCCCTCCTCCCGCCTCAGAAACAGATTTCTCGGGATCATTCTTTTGGCTACTTTTTTGGTTTATCTGCCGGTTTTTTCTCCCGATAAAACATTTACAAACTGGGACGATCCCGGTTATGTCACTGAGCAGGTTCTGGTAAAAGATTTCAACTCAAAACGGATAAAAGAGTTGTTCAATCCCGCCACCCATGTAATGCTAAATTATCATCCGCTTACCATGCTTTCGCTCGCGCTTGATTACAAACTAGGGTACGATAAAAAAACGGGGAAGCTGAGCATCCGCCCCTTTGTAATTTCCAATTTACTGTTTCATCTAATTAATGCAGGGCTTGTATTTGCCTTTGTGTTGCTTCTGCTTGACAATAAACTTTGGGCGGCGACGCTCGCCGGTCTTTGGTTTGGAATTCATCCCATGCATGTGGAATCCGTTGCCTGGATTTCGGAGCGAAAAGATGTGCTCTATGGTTTTTTCTTTTTTGCCGGTCTTATTTCTTATCTGATTTATTTAAAGCAAAACAAAACCAAATTTCTGATTTTTTCTTTCCTCCTTTTCACGGCAAGCTGTCTCAGCAAAGCAATGGCAACGCCATTTCCGGTAGTCCTGTTGCTGATTGATTGGTTTAGAGGCAGAAAATTTACAACGAGGGTATGGATGGAAAAAATTCCCTTTTTCCTGCTTTCCCTTTTGATTGGGTATAATGCTGTGCTGATTCAAAGCAGGGAGGCCATTGCCGACTTCGAAATCTTTTCTCTGGGTCAACGCTTTATGTTTGCTTCCTATGGATTTGTAATGTATGTAGTAAAGCTGTTCCTTCCGCTTGGACTTTCCGCATTTTATCCTTATCCCAGCCTGACTGAGTCGGGGAACGTGCCCGCACTATTTATGTTAATGCCCATATTGGCCATGGCACTTCTGGCGGTTCCCATCCTTATATTCAAAAAAAACAATACTCCCCTCTCCCGCTCTCTTGTGTTTGGTTCGCTTTTTTACTTTTTTATGGTGGCCCTGGTACTTCAGTTTGTTTCCGTCGGACAGGCAATAATGGCCGATCGGTATTCCTATATTCCATATGTTGGCTTGTTTATCCCCCTTGGAATTCTTCTGGAACGATATGCAAAAGACCAATCACGCAAAACCGCCCTTGGTCTTTTTGTGTGCCTTTCCCTGGTCTTTGCCTGGATTTCCTACAAGCGCATTCCCGTCTGGAACAACAGCAGGGATTTGTGGACCGACGTAATTGAGAAGTATCCGTTTGAAATTGAGCAAGCCGGAAACGTTGTTAAAGTGGTAAAGCGTGGTTTTGAAACCGCTTACAAAAACCGGGGCAACTGGTATGCCGATCAGCAAATGTATGATTCAGCCTTTGCCGACTATACCGTCCTCTCCCGTGCCGGAACAAAGGATGCCGGTGTTTGGAGTAATCTGGGTAATGTATATGCCCTGAAAAACGATTTTCAAAATTCCCTGATGGCTTATTCAAAAGCCATAGAATACAACCCAAAAAATCTTCAAACCTATTTAAACAGGGGGCTAACCTACGCCAACATGGGAAGATATGCTGAGGCCATTGATGATATGAACCTTGCGCTGGGTCTGGATCCCGGAAATGAGCAGGCCATAACTATTATCTGTCGTTCTCTGCTGAATTCCGGAAGGTTCCCGGAAACCATAGAATCTTCAACCAAAAACATTGAGTTGTTTCCCGGCAATGCCGAGCTATGGTTTTACAGGGGCACCGCCTATATCAACACCGGTAATTTTCCTCAGGGGGTTTCGGACATTCAAAAGGCGATAACACTTAATCCAAATTCAGGTGCATATTACTACAACCTGGCTTTCGGATATTTAAGGATGGGACAAAAAGAAAAGGCGCGGGAGCAGGCGGTTTTGGCACAAAAAGCAGGATTCCAGGTGCCTGTCGATTTTCTCAAACAACTTGAATAAAAAATCAGGGCTTTTTTACTGCGTAATTTTCCTGATGAAATTTGAAGTATTCGTTCTTCTTCCGCGATTGAAGCAACTTCGCATAGTTGTCCGAGGAAATAGCCAAAACCTGATATTCGTTTAAATCAGCGTCGCCAAAAATTTTAACATCCCCAACAAGCATTCGGGTATAATCGTATGCCTTGTCTCCTCCGTTGTAGCTTTTTATAACAACGAGTCCCGTTTCGAGGTCAAACAAACTGCTGGAAATGTTGAGGCTGCTGTTGGCAAAGTACTCCGCATTAAAGTCGCTTATTTTAATTTTCAGGTCATTGCCTTTAAAGCGCTGGCCCGAAAACAAAACAATTACAAAATGTTCGGCTTTTTTGTCGTATTCAAATAAGGGTTTCTCCTTAACTGTGTCGGCAGGGCTCGGAGTAAATCCGGAAGCGCTTAGTTTTTTACTGGCATCCAAAAGCTCCTGGGCTTTCGTCCTTACAGGATCCTTAGGATATTTTATTATTATTTTTTGAAGTGCGTTTTCATATTCAGGCTGATTTCCTGTTTTCCCTATTGCCATGGCCCTGAGCAATAAAAACTTGGGGGCAATGTCTGTTTTTCCATATAGTGAGTCGGCGGTCTGACAGCGGGAAATTACAGCGGCATAGTTGCCTTTTTTAAACTGTGAATACGTTTCGTTATAAAATTTTTCAACCTCGTTTTTTGAGGCCATGAGCTCCTTCCCGTATTCGGGATTTTTTATCATGCGCGCATACTCGGTATCAGGGTATTTGCCCAAAATAAGGTTGCGGTATTTATCAGACATTCCCTTGTCCGAAATGCTCAAATACATCCGATACAGCAAATAATAACAACTGAGCTGATATTTGTTTTCGGGGTGCTTTTTTAAAAACTCTTCAAAGGTTTCTATGGCCTGAGGAATGTCCTGAAGCTGCTCCTTATAAATATTCCCAAGAGTATAATAGGCTTCAACTGTTTTTTCTTTGGATTTCTTTTTAGCCTCTTCAGAAAAAGGTATGTTCTTTAAATAGTACTCCCTTTTTTTATTGTCGCTGACCACAACTTCGTTCTTGGGAACGCTGTCTTTCCCCGAAACAGTATTTTCCCCTTCTTCCGGAAGGGCAGACTGCTTATTGCTCCTCCGCCAATCATCTTCATGTTCGCGTGGGCCCCAGCGCTTTAGAAAATCTGCAACGCCAAAGCTGATTTGGGAGGGATTATAGAAATACCAATTTCCTGAGGAGTTCGTGTTTTGGCTGTTAGGATTGTTTTGATTATTGGCAGGATTGAATGGGTTATTGGGATTGTTAAGGTTGCTGGCCAGCTCTTTTTCCTTTTCCTCTTTTTTGGTAATTTCTTCTATTATGTTGTCGATGTGCTTATTGATTTTTACGGTATCCCACATTGAAATTTTCATCAGGCTGTCCTCGGCATAAATCGTTTCGATGTTCCGGATGAGGCTGGTTAGGGAGCTTTTTTTGTTGGAAGCCGTAAAATATTCCTTATGATCCTTGGGAAGAAATGTAACCGTGCTGTCATAATACGCCTGGGCATACCGATAACTCCTTCTTTCAAAATTAATGTCTGCAAGGCGCAAGTAGCTTTCGGCCTTTTGCCGGGTGTTGGTGACGCTGGTAATGGCCGATAAAGAAAAATGCTTTACGGCAAGGGTCGTGTCCTTTTCTTTGATAGCCATCTCGCCCAAAGCAAAATGAATCTGGTCGCGGTACTCCCTGTTTTTCGGATCCTGAAGCATTTTATGAAGCTCTTTTTTCACCGCTTTGTTGTTTCTGCTGCTCACTGTCAGGGCTCTCCTGATTTTGGCATTAAAAAGCATTTCATAGGGGGGGGCCATGGAAGCACATTGCTGGTAATAGTTGCTTGCTTTACTATGCTGTCCAAGTTCTTCGTGAAGCTGTGCAAGGATAAAAGTTAGCCGCGCCCTTTGCTTTTTACTCTTTTCAAGCGGTATGGCTTTTTTGAGCGCGGCAATGGCCTTCTCACGATCGCCCATCATTACAAAATACTCAGCTTTTAACGATTCCAGCATCCCTTGATGCTTTTTGGGAAAGTTCTTGTCCGCGTCAAGAAGGGCAATGATTGCCTGCGTATTAATGACGCTGTTCTGGGCATTGTAGGTCTTTATAAGCCAAAGGAGAGCAAGATACTTAGAGGGATTGTCTTTATACTTCTTCACTACATACTCAAACACATCAATAGCCTCAAAATAGTCTCTTTTAAAGTAATGCCCCTGCCCAAGGACCAAATAATTTTCATCAATCCAGCGACAATGCTCCTTGCCTTTAATCAGCATGCTATGCTTTGCTATAACCGTAGAAGTCTTGGTTATGGCCCTGTCCCAGTGGGAGTTGTTGGAAAAAGCGGCTTTTTCGTCCGCATACCGGTAAAAGGGAAGAATCCTGCTATAATCGTCGACATGGGATTTGTCCAGCTTTAATACCCCTTCCTTTAAAGCCTCCCTGGCCCAGTAAAAGCCATTAAACCGGGCATTCAGGTTATGGTAGGCCCTGTTTGGGAACTTGTTTTTCTTGGTCGAGCACCCCAATAGAAGAACAAGGGTGGCTATTGCCACCCCTAAAAACGAACTTCCTTTGCTAATGCCCTTCATTTTGGCGCCTAAACTACTTAACTCAAAGATGGCAAAAATATTTTATTTACCCGATATTTGCAGCCTTCCAATGGAATCCCCGAAAAAGAAAAAGGTAAGCTGGAAAAAGCTTAAAAACAGGTACCGCCTGGTAGTAATGAACGACGACACTTTTGAAGAGAAGTTGTCGCTTCGACTTACCCCGCTGGGTTTGTTTGTTTTGGTGGGAACCATAAGTCTGATAATGACCACATTGGTAATATCGCTGGTGGCATTTACCCCGCTTCGGGAATACATTCCGGGCTATTCCATGGAGCCGGAAATCAAGAAAAGGCTGATTGGCCTTTCGGAAAAATCCGACTCTCTCGAGAATGCCCTTTTTCTAAAAACCCAATACCTGGAAAATATCCGCCTGGTTTTGTCCGGGGAAATAAAGGCCGACACCTTGCTCAACCCCAAAGACACAAGCCTGAAATACAAAAATCTGAAGTTGACTCCTTCGCATGAGGACAGCATTCTCAGGAAAGAAGTTGAGCGCCAGGATAAGTTCTCGGTTAAGGTGGGAATGGATCAAAAACTAAAAAATTCCATGGCCGGGTTTTTCTTTTTTTCGCCGGTAAAGGGAGTAATTTCCTCCTCTTTCAACGCAGCGGAAAATCATTTTGGAATCGATATAGTTACCGCAGAAAACGAAGCCATTAAGTCAACTCTTGATGGTACAATAATTTATTCCGGATGGAGTTCAGAATCAGGAAATGTAATTCAGATACAACACTCCAATAATCTTGTTTCAGTGTATAAACACGCCTCCAGGCTTCTTAAAAAAGTTGGCCAGCATGTAAAGGCCGGCGAGGTGGTAGGTCTTGTGGGAAGCTCAGGAGAGCTTTCTACCGGCCCCCATTTGCATTTTGAAATTTGGTTCAACGGCAACCCCCTGAACCCCTCTGACCTAATTGTGTTTTGATGGAAAAACGCCGCCTCGCCATTCTGGGCTCAACAGGAAGCATAGGAAACCAGACCCTGGATGTGGTTCGCAACTTTCCTGATAAATTTTCCATTGAGCTCCTTGCCGCCTATGGAAACTCAGAGCTTCTCGTTAAGCAGGCCCGGGAATTTCAACCCAATTTTGTTGTTGCAGGAAGCCGCCAGGCATACGATACAGCAAAAACTGCTTTGGCTGATTTGGACTTAAAAGTTTATTTGGGAACCGAAAGTCTTTGTGATTTAATGGGGCTCGACAACTTTGATCTTGTGGTGGCTGCCATTGTGGGTGTTGCGGGACTGGAATCAACCTATGCAGCAGCAAAAGCCGGCAAAAATATTGCTCTTGCCAACAAGGAGTCTCTGGTTGTGGGTGGTGCAGCAGTAGTCGAAGCCCTGAAAAAATCCGGTGGAACTCTTTTGCCCATAGACTCCGAACACAGTGCTATTTTCCAGTGCCTGGCAGGGGAGGCCTTTTCCGGAATAGAACATTTGATCCTCACGGCTTCAGGGGGGCCGTTCAGGAAATATTCCCGAGAAGAGCTTGTCAGGGCAGAACCCGAAAAGGCGCTTGTTCATCCCAACTGGAAAATGGGTCCGAAAATAACCATCGACTCTGCTACCTTAATGAACAAAGGGCTTGAAATTATCGAGGCTTCCTGGTTATTTGGCTTGAAAGAGGAAAAAATAAAAGTGGTTATCCATCCCGAATCACTTATTCATTCCATGGTGCAATTTACCGACGGAAATATTAAAGCACAGATTTCCCTTCCCGACATGCGCATTCCCATCCATTATGCCTTGTTTTATCCCCATCGTAAGCCCGGCAATTACCCCAAAATGTCCTTTTCCGAGACCCTTTCCATGTCTTTTGAGCCCCCTGATTCAGACCGGTTCCCTGCCTTAGGTCTTGCCCGCGAAGCCCTTCGCAAGGGCGGTTCCTACCCTGCTGTGCTCAACGCCGCCAATGAGTGGTCCGTTCAGCATTTCCTAAAGGGGGAGCTCTCCTTTTATGGAATAACCGACCTGGTTGAAAAGGCCATGTTTGCCATTGGTAAAGCAGGTGCTTCTTCGCTGGAAGAAGTATTGGCGGCCGATAAAGAAACCCGGGAATTTTGCCGGGAAGCAAAAGGAAAGTAAAAACCCATGATATTTTTTCGGAAATTCGTTCCGATGACCCGTGGGAAAAAACAATTTGTTGCTATTCTATTTTCCGTCCTGTTTTTTTTCCTGAACTGCCCTGCCCTTCCGCGGCAAACCAGCGCCGATCTGTTTAACTATAAGGAAAAAACAGACAGCATTTCCCGGTTAATCCGGGAAGGAGGGTCGGATTCCGTAATGGAAAGACATTACCTGGCCATTCAGAATATCTGGTACCTGGTAAACAAAGATTCTGGGGCCGCATCGGCTATGAGCGCAGCCGGATATTTCAATTCGCGAAAAAATCTTCCTCTTGAAGTACAATTCCTTCGTAGGGCGGCCGGCTTTTACCATCGCGCCAATAATTACACCCGTGGCCTGGAATTATACCTTACCGCATTGGGAAAAGCTGAGTCGGGGAACCTTCCTCTGGAGTTTGCTAAAGTGTGTTCAGGGATTGCTAATCTTTATTCTGACAAATTTCAGGTAACCGGCAGTTTCGACGATCTTGAAAAAGCCATTTCAACCCAGCAAAAGGCCATCAAAACCCTTGAGCCCTTGAACGACTCTGCCTTGCTGATTTCCGCCTATAATAGTCTGGGCCAAAAATTAATGATGAAGCACGATTTTAGGTCTGCTCAGGATTTTTATCAAAAAGCCGCCCAGATAGCAGAGGCTTCCCAAAACGAACCGGGGCTGATTCTCTCCTATGAAAATCTCGGCGCTTCGTTTCTGGTGGAAGGTGACAAAAAAAACGATTTCGCCATTTTGTCCAAAAGCCTGTTTTTTTATGAAAAAAGCTTAAAGCTTGCTGGTAGAGAATCTACCGACGCCCGTCACGGAAAAGTGCTCAGTCAAATTTCCCGAATCTATCTTAAGATGGGGTTTCATGAAAAAGCATATGAATACCTTGACAAAGGCCTGAAGATTGCCCGCCTTCATAATGAAACCACCTTGCTGAGGGACATTTACGGGATGATGGCGCTGTTCCACGAAAACAGGGGCGACTACAAAAAGGCTTTTCATTTCCAAAAACTATGGGTTTCCCTCAAAGACTCCCTGCTTTCCACCGAGGCCATGAAAAACATGAATCAGCTTCAGGCGGTTTATGATAATGTAAAACAACAACAGGAAATACAACTTCTCAAAAAAGATCAGAGCATTAAGAACCTCGAACTCGAGGCACGGGAAAACACCCTCAAGCGAAACCGGTTGATTATTATTTCTTCGATTTGTGTGGCTGTACTTCTGGGCTTGCTGGCCCTGCTGGTTGTCAACCGCAGCCTTATTCGCAAAAAAGCCAACGAAAGCCTGAGCAAGGCCTATGAAACAATACAGGCTCAAAACAAAAGCATTACCGACAGCATTACCTATGCTAAAAGAATTCAGGACTCTTTCATAGCCAACGAATCAGATCTGAAAAAAGTTTTTCCCGATTCCTTTATTTTTTACCGTCAGCTTCAGATTGTGAGCGGTGACTTTTGCTGGGTGTGCGAGTCGCAGGGGAAGTTGTTTTTAGCCGTGGCAGATTGCACAGGCCATGGAGTGCCGGGAGCCCTGATGAGCATGGTTGGAAACACCCTGCTTAAAGAAATCATTATTCAAAAAAACATTTCTGATCCCGGAAAAGCTTTGTCTGAGCTTAATAAGGGCATCGTAAACAGCCTGAATCAGGAAGGGGGCGACATTATGGGCCAATCTGACGGAATGGATATTAGTTTGCTGGTCTGGGATCCGCTTACCCGAAAAGCTTTATTTGCAGGCGCCAGTCAAAATTTAATTGTTTGTAATCGTTCCGGCGCCCGTCTGATCGAAGGCAGCCCCAGTCCCGCAGGGGGCGGATTTGGTGATGTGTCTCCCAGGTTTACCACCTCCCAAATCGAAGGCGAAAAGGGTTTGCGCCTCTTTCTTTATACCGATGGCATTACCGACCAGTTTGGAGGAGAAAACGACCGGAAACTGGGTTCCGGCCGGCTCCTGAAAATGATTACAGAATCCGCCGCCCTTCCCCTCGATGAGCAGGGTCAAACCCTGGTTAAGGGGTTTGATGCGTGGAAAGGCGATCAGAAGCAAACAGATGATGTACTTTTGGTGGCTATTGCCCTGAATTTCCCTTAGGTTATTTCTATATCTTTGCAGCCCTGATGTCACTGGCAATTCAGCTTTTGCTCTCCCTTTCCCTCCTCATCGTTCTCCATGAGCTGGGCCATTTTATCCCTGCCCGCCTTTTTAAAACCCGCGTAGAAAAATTTTATCTTTTTTTCGACCCCTGGTTTTCCCTGTTTAAAGTTAAAAAGGGAGGAACCGAATACGGAATAGGCTGGCTGCCACTTGGCGGCTACGTGAAAATAAGCGGGATGATCGACGAGAGTATGGACAAGGAGCAAATGAAAAAACCTCCTCAGCCCTGGGAGTTCCGCTCCAAGCCTGCCTGGCAAAGGCTTATCATTATGACCGGCGGCGTTATTGTAAATCTGCTCCTGGGCGTGATTATTTATGCCATGGTGCTTTTCACCTGGGGCAAAGAAACCCTGCCTCCGGAAAACGCAACTTATGGAATCGCATGCGATTCCCTCGCCCTTGAAATTGGATTTAAAAACGGCGACAAGATTGTTTCCGCCGATGGAGAGCCCATTAAACACCTCGCAAGACTGCCAATTCACATTATCCTCGATGGGGCCAAAACAATCGAAGTAATCCGCGACGGAAAACCCCATCAAATACAAATTCTTCCCCAGCATGTAAGCCGCCTGATACAGGTAAACAAAAAAGGTCCGTTTGTAGTGGCGCGTTTCCCTGCTGAGATAGACTCCCTTTTGCCGGGATACAACGCCGAAAAAGCCGGTCTGCAAAAAGGCGATCTTATTATTGCGGTTGACTCCACCCCTACCCCTTACTATCAGGATGTGGCCAGGCTCATTCATAAAAACAAGGGAAAGGAAGTTTCTTTTACGCTGGTGAGAAATAACGACACACTTCAAAAATCTGTTTTCGTAAATCCCGACAGCCTTACCGGGTTCAAACCCAACGAGGAAAAGTACCTGAAGTATCAGAAAGTTACATACTCCTTCTGGGGCTCCTTCCCTGCGGGCATTGAAGAGGGATTGGATAAAATCCGCCTTCAGGTAAAACAAATTGTAGTGTTGTTTACCGTTGATGAAGCTTATAAAAGCCTGGGAGGGTTTTACTCCTTTGCCCAGGTGTTTGACCCCAATTGGAACTGGCAGGTTTTCTGGACCTTCACTGCTTTTCTCTCTATAGTACTTGCCTTCATGAACATTTTACCCATTCCCGCCCTAGACGGCGGGCATGTTATGTTCCTTCTTTATGAAATTATTACCGGGCGAAAACCCAATGAAAAATTCATGGAATATGCCCAGTATGCCGGAATGCTCTTGTTGCTGGCTTTAATGCTCTATGCAAACACAGACTGGTTCCGGCGCTGATTTTTTTTTCAATGCCAAATGCTTAAATTACATCCATGGAAGCCACTGCACTAAATCCCAAAATTTCAAGCGCATTAAAAAGTCTGGGACTTGAGGGTTCCTTATACGGCGCTTCAACAGGTCAAAAAAATTTTCCCGGCAAGGGAAATTCTCTGTCGTCATTTTCTCCGGTAGACGGTTCTTTAATAGCAACCCTTTCCAATGCAAGTCCGGAAGAGTATGAGCAGGTAATGTCTGCTGCCGAAGAAGGCTTTAAGGCCTGGAGAAAAATTCCTGCCCCTAAGCGGGGAGAAATTGTGCGCCAGATGGGCGACGAACTGCGCAAACACAAAAACGACCTGGGCTTGCTGGTTTCCTACGAAATGGGGAAAAGCTATCAGGAAGGTTTGGGAGAAGTTCAGGAGATGATCGACATCTGCGATTTTGCCGTAGGCCTTTCACGGCAACTTTACGGCTTAACCATGCATTCCGAACGACCCAGCCACCGCATGTATGAGCAATGGCATCCTCTTGGAATTGTAGGCGTAATTTCTGCTTTTAATTTTCCGGTAGCTGTTTGGAGCTGGAACGCCATGATAGCATGGGTCTGCGGAGATGTGGTGGTATGGAAGCCCTCATCCAAAACGCCCTTGTGCGCACTTGCCTGCCAGAACATTATTCGCTCCGTGCTGAAAAAAAACAATGTTCCGGAAGGCGTTTCCTGTCTGGTTATCGGAAATGCCATGGGCGACCTTATCAACAACGATCCGAGAATTCCCCTGGTTTCATTTACCGGCTCTACCCGTATTGGAAAAACAGTGGCCACAGCTGTAGCCGGCCGATTCGGAAGAACAATACTTGAGCTGGGAGGAAACAATGCCATAATTATTTCCCAGCATGCCGATTTAAATATGGTATTAACCGGGGCTGTTTTTGGTGCGGTGGGAACCGCGGGTCAGCGTTGCACAAGCACCCGTCGACTCATTGTACACGAAAGCATTTACGACAAAACGCTTTCGGTATTGAAAAGCGCTTATGCACAATTAAAAGTGGGAGACCCTCTTAACGAAAACAATCATGTGGGTCCCCTTATCGATAAAAAGGCGGTTGAGGATTATCTTGGCGCCATTGAAAAAGCCAAAGCCGAAGGAGGAAAAATTATTGTTGAGGGCGGTGTTCTCACCGGAAAGGGATACGAGTCGGGCTGCTATGTAAAACCCTGTATTATTGAAGCAAAACCAGAATTTAAAATTGTTTGCGAAGAAACTTTTGCCCCGGTGCTTTATGTGATGAAATATAAAAACATGGATGAGGCCATTCAAATTCAGAACAATGTGCCTCAGGGGCTTTCCTCCAGCATCTTTACCCTTAACATGCGGGAAATGGAGCAGTTCCTGAGCTGCGAAGGAAGCGATTGCGGAATAGCGAACGTTAACATTGGAACATCCGGGGCCGAAATCGGAGGTGCTTTCGGAGGAGAAAAAGAAACCGGTGGCGGAAGAGAGTCGGGAAGCGACAGCTGGAAAGCATATATGAGAAGACAAACAAACACCATAAATTTCGGAACCTCGCTGCCCTTGGCACAGGGGATCAAATTTGAAATCTAATAATTCCTTTTACTCTGATTTAAGGCCCTGCGGAAAAGCGGGGCTTTTCATTTTGTATATTTGCTCTTCATGAAAAACAAATCCCATGGCCTTTAAAAATCTTCTTACTAAAACAGAAAACGGCAATTTCTATATTACGATTAATCGTCCCGATAAATTAAATGCGCTTAACCGGGAAACCGTTGCAGAGTTGGGGCAGGCCATTGTGGCCGCCAAAAATGACCCTGATGCCCGTGTGGTAATTATTACGGGAGCGGGAAACAAATCCTTCGTGGCAGGGGCAGATATAAACGAGTTTGTTGGCCTCAGCCCCAAAGAAGGGATGGAAATGGCAAAAAAAGGACAGGACGTTTTTTCTCAGTTCGAAACCTGCCCAAAGCCGGTTATTGCCGCCGTAAACGGATTTGCCCTCGGTGGTGGTTGCGAACTGGCCATGGCTTGTCACATTCGTATTGCTGCTGAAAACGCCCGCTTCGGACAACCGGAAGTTAACCTTGGGCTAATAGCCGGCTACGGAGGCACTCAGCGTCTTACCCAACTCCTTGGAAAGGGTCGTTCCCTGGAATTTCATCTAACCGCCGATCAGATTCCGGCACAGAAAGCCCTCGAGTTTGGCTTGGTCTCCTATGTAGTTCCCCAGGAGCAATTGCTCGAAGCGGCCGAAAAACTTGCGGAAAAGCTCAAAGGAAAATCTCCCGCTTCCCTTGCCGGAGTAATTGCTTCGGTCAATGCGTTTTTTAAAGAAGGCCATAAAGGTTATGATCGGGAAATTGAGGCGTTTGGAACCTGTTTTGAGACCGACGATTTTGCAGAAGGCGTTTCTGCATTCCGCGAAAAAAGAAACCCGGTATTCAAAGGAAAATAGTTTCCTTCGAACCCAAATAATATTTCCGCCTGAAAGCCGCCCTCAAATCATTGCTTGGTCAAACAGCTGTCTATGGCACAAGCACCATTATCGGGCGATTGCTGAACTATTTACTCGTTCCCCTCTATACCTACCAGTTTACCAACCCGGCAGACTACGGTGTAAACAATGAGTTTTACGCTTACATCTCCTTTCTGAATATTTTGTTTACCTACGGAATGGAAACCGCATTGTTCAGGTTTTCCAGAACCGAAAGCCGGCCCGAGCCGGTTTATGCAACAGCCGTTACCGCACTGGTTGTTTCCTCGGTGCTCTTTGTGGCGCCTGTTTTTCTTTTTCCTGGTGCCTTGTCCGACTTCCTGGGATACCCCGGGAAAAGTGTTTATGTGGTTTGGGTGGGAATTATTCTGTTTACCGATGCCCTTTGCGCCATTCCCTTTGCGGCGCTCCGGCAGGAAAACCGTGCTCTCCGCTTTGCAGGGTTGAAGTTTGGAAATATTATTATCAATATTGGTCTGAACCTTTTTTTCATCGGTTACTGTAAAACCCTCTATGAAAAGGTGCTGGCTGGTGAAGAGACCGCGGGGTTTTTTTCAGGCCTGTATAATCCTGATATAGGTATTGGATATGTTTTCATAAGCAATGGCATTGCCAATCTGGTTACTCTGTTTTTTTTAATGCCTAAAATATACGCCTCCGGCTTCCGGTTTAACCCTTCTCTTTTCCGCCGGATGTTGAAATACAGCGCCCCCCTCATTGTGGTTGGCCTGGCAGGAATGGTTAACGAAACACTCGACCGTATTTTAATAAAATATCTGAGTCCCGGCGACCGGGGATTGTCGGAACTGGGAATCTACGGAGCCTGTTATAAAATTCCGGTATTAATGACCATTTTCATTCAGGCCTTTCGGTATGCCGCAGAGCCATTTTTCTTTTCTTATACCGGAAAAAAGGAAGGTCCGGAAATTTTTTCAATGGTGATGACCTTTTTCGTGATTGCCGCTTCGGTGGTGTTTTTGGGAACCCTGTTAAATCTATCCTGGATTCAATATTTCATCGGCTCTTCATATCGCGAAGGCTTGCACATCGTTCCTGTTTTGTTGCTCGCCAACTGGTTTCTGGGAATTTATTACAACATTTCAATCTGGTACAAAATCTCCGGAAAAACCGGCTATGGAGCGCTCATTACCATTGCAGGGGCTGTTTTGACATTGATCATCAACCTTAGCCTCATTCCTGTTTTCGGGTATGTGGCGGCAGCCTGGGCAACCCTGGTCTGTTATGCCGGCATGATGATGCTGGTTTGGCATTTGGGGAATAAACATTTTCCTGTTAATTATGATTCCAAAAGAATTTGGGGATACCTTGTCATATCTGTAGTTTTGTATCTGATAAGCTTATTGTTGCCGGAGGGGCCCGGAAAAACCGAATTGATTTTTAAAAACCTCCTTTTGCTGCTCTTTCTGGCAGGAGTTTGGAAATTTGAAAAAACAAGAGTTTTTGCCCGTTTGAAAAAAACACTGACGCATGATCAAAATAAAAATAATTAACCGCTCAGGAAATCCGGCTCCCGAATACGCAACCCCGGGAAGCGCAGGCATGGACCTCCGGGCAAATCTCGACGCCCCGCTGGTACTAAAACCCATGGAAAGAGCCCTGGTTCCCACCGGCCTTTTTATTGAAATTCCCGCCGGCTTCGAAGCTCAGATACGACCCCGGAGCGGACTGGCGGCAAAACATGGAATAACCGTGCTGAACAGCCCCGGAACCATTGATTCGGATTATCGCGGTGAAATAAAAGTAATTCTGGCTAATCTTTCACAGGACCCTTTTGAATTGGCGAATGGCGAGCGGGTGGCTCAAATGGTGCTGGCCCGCCACGAAACAGTAGTTTGGGAAAATGCAGAGGTTCTTGAAAACACAAGCCGAAGCGAAGGAGGCTTTGGAAGCACCGGGAAAAAATAAACTGAGAAAACGAAAAACTGCTTTATGAATATTGTTGTGCCGATGGCCGGAATGGGCAAAAGAATGAGGCCTCATACCCTAACCACCCCTAAGCCGCTCCTGAAAGTTGCCGGAAAGCCCATGGTTCAGCGTTTGGTAGAAGACATTGCCAGAGTAACCGATGAAAAAATTGATGAGATCGCATTTGTCGTTGGCCGCTTCGGCGCTGAAGCAGAAAATCATTTGATAGACGTTGCCCGAAGCCTGGGGGCGAAAGGCAGTATTTATTATCAGGACGAGCCCCTGGGAACCGCTCACGCCATACTTTGTGCTTCTCCCTGCCTGAAGGGAAAAACCGTGGTTGCTTTCGCCGATACCCTTTTCAAGGCCGATTTTAAAATGGATTCATCTTCACAGGGCACCATCTGGGTTCAAAAAATAGAAAATCCGGAACAGTTCGGTGTGGTAAAAATTTCAAATGATGGCTTTATTTCAGACTTTGTTGAAAAACCAAAAACTTTTGTTTCCGACCTGGCCATTATTGGAATTTATTATTTCGCCGACGGGGAAAACCTTAAAAAAGAGTTACAATACCTTATCGACAACAATATTAAAGACAAGGGGGAGTTCCAGTTAACAAACGCCCTGGAAAACATGAAAAAAAAGGGAATGAAATTTGTGCCGGGAAAGGTAAGCGAATGGCTCGACTGCGGAAACAAAGACGCCACCCTGCATACCAATGCAAGGATTCTTGACTTTGTAAAAACCGCCGAAAAGCTGGTTGCCGAAAGCGCTGTTATGAAAGACTCAGAGTTGATTCAACCTTGTTATGTCGGACCCGGAGCCATAATCTCCGGCTCTAAAATTGGTCCTAATGTTTCGGTGGGAGCCAATACCAAAATTTCGAACAGCACCATTTCAAATTCCATCGTTGGCGAACAGTGCGTTCTGGTGGATGCTACCCTTTCGAACTCGATGTTGGGAAATTTTGTTGAATATTCCGGAGCTTGTTCCAACGCAAGCCTGGGCGATTATTGCACACATAAAAATTGAAGTTTTTAACCTATACGCTACTCTTTGCGGCCATACTCTTTGGCGGATCCTGCTCGCTAGGGAAGAAAAAAACAGCCCAAAAAACTCCGGTTAAAAATCCTCCAACCGCTTACGACAAAAGAAAGTTCGATTACCTTTTTGTTGAAGGGCTCAAAGAAAAAATGAACGGGAATTATCCCGAAGCCATTGAGCGCTTTCAAAAATGCATTACGGCCAATGGAGATATTTCTGCCCCCTATTATGAAATTGCCCGCATTTTGCACCAGGTAGGAAAAGATGTAGACGCCATCCCCTATGCCAAAAAAGCCTCAGCCCTGGAGCCTGAAAACATGTGGTATCAATTGCTGCTGGCCGAGTGCTATAAAAACATCAGAAAATATTCCGAGGCTGCAGGGGTTTATAACAAGCTTATCAATAGTCATCCCGAAAAACTAACCCTTTACTACGATCTTGCGTACTTATATATGGCTGCCGGAAAACCGGGCGATGCGGTAGACGCTTATAACAAAATAGAGTCGAAAATCGGAATCACGGAAGACATCTCCCTGGCCAAGCAAAAAATCTGGATGCGCAATGCCAATTACAACAAGGCTGCCGCAGAAGTTCAACAACTCATAAATGCCTTTCCGAAGGAGGCACGTTACTATGTTATCCTTGGAACCGTTTACTCCTCAGCAAAACAAAAAGAAAAGGCGCTGGAAGCTTATCTGAAGGCAGTGGAAACCGATCCTGAATACGGACAGGCCTATTTATACCTCCACGACCATTACCGTGGCCAGGACAATAAGGAAAAAGCTTTTGAAGAGCTGAAAAAAGCCTTTCGGAGCCCTTCCGTTTCCGTAGACACAAAAACCAAAATTGTGCTTGCCTATTTCGAGGAAATGGATCTAAATAAAGAGTTAAAAAAAGATGCCGACACGCTGATTCAGATTATGTTTGAGGTTCATCCCGACGACGCAAGGACACACACCATAAAAGGCGATTTTCTCTACAAGGAAAAAAAATATGCAGATGCCCGCGAATCGTTTCGTCAGGCGCTTGCTCTTGATAAAAGCCGGTATCCCATCTGGCATCAGGTAATGCTGCTCGATTCCCAGCTTGATGATTATGCCTCACTTGAAAAAACAGCCAAAGAAGCCCGCGACCTTTTTCCCAACGAGCCCGTGCCTTATCTTTTTTACGGGGCCACCCTCTCGCAACGAAAAAGTTATGCCGACGCCATTGACGTGTTGAACGAGGGAAGAGTTCTTGTGTTTAACAATCCTGGGCTGCTTTCCCAGTTCTACACCTATCTCGGCGACGCTTATAATAAGCTGGGCAATCATGTAAAGTCTGACGAAAGTTTCGACAAGGCCCTTGCCCTGGATCCGGAAAATGCTACGGTATTGAACAACTATGCTTACTTTCTTTCTTTGCGTGGGGTAAGCCTTGAAAAAGCCCTTAAAATGAGCGAAAAAGCCAATAGAATTTCGCCTGATTCCCCCAGCTTCCAGGATACCCACGGCTGGGTGCTTTTTAAAATGGGAAAGTATTCCGAAGCTAAAAAATGGATTGAAAAAGCCATCGAAGCAGGCGGTGAAAAAAATCCAACGCTGCTGGAACACATGGGTGATGTTTTGTTCCAACTGGGAGAAAAATCAGAGGCGCTTAAATACTGGGAAAAAGCCCGCGACGCAGGCGGGTCTTCCGATGCGCTAAAGAAAAAAATCTCCGAAAAAAAGTATTTCGAATGAGTGTGCGAAACCCATTGTTTTTGCTTTTGCTTGTTTCGCTTCCCTTTTTTCTGGATTCCTGCCGCTCGCGAAGACTGAAAAAAAAGACAACTACTGAGAAAGCGCCCCAGGCCGATTCGCTCGACAAATGCCGGCTTCCGCTTAAGTCATCAAAAGCCCTTTCCTCTCTGATGAAAAAGCATGAGTTTTCCTTTACAACGCTTTCCGGAAAATTCGATGCCAACCTTACCGTAGATGGCAAAAAAAATGAGTTTTCCGTGGCCTTCCGGATGCAAAAAGACAGCGTTATCTGGATGTCAATCATCGACCCCTTAATTGGAGCCGTAGAGGCAGCCCGGTTGCTACTTACCCGCGACTCCATAAAAATGATGGACCGGATAAACAACCGTGCCTTTATCGGTTCCTACGATACTATTTCCTCTCTTTTAAACACCGAAATAGATTTTGAGCTTTTGCAATCCATCCTCATTGGAAACAGCGTGGAATTTTATGAGGAAGAAAGCAAACTAAAGCCGGGAGTAGATCGCGGCCATTGCCTTTATATGCTTGGAACCATCCGCAAAAGGAAAGTCCGAAAAGTTATGGACGGCCATAAGGAGCCGCGCGACCCCGTGCAAAGTATCTGGATCCGGGACGGTTCTTTTAAAATTTCACGCATTTACTTTACCGACCAGGAAACCAGCCGCACCTTTGATGCACATTACGACAAGTTTGAAAAGGTAGATTCTCTTCTTTTTCCTTTTCAGTCCGTGTTTTTTGCCAAAGCAAATGCAAACATCGAAATGCGGTTTTCGTATAAACGGGTCAATTCCGGAAAAGAACAAAGCTTCCCTTTTAATATTCCTTCCGGGTATGAAATAATCCGAAAAAAGGTTCCCAATGGCAAGTAAAACAAGCCGGTTTGTATTTGTTTTTCTGTTGCTCCTGGTGCTCATAGCAGGACAGGCCGTGCTGCATTCCTTTCCGGGAAACCAAAACCAGGAAAAAAAGAAGGCGCTTGAGGAAAAGAAAAAGAAATTGCAGCAGGAAATAGCATACAACAAAAAGCTGCTGGAAACCATTAAGGGCGACCGGAAAAAATCCTTGTTACAGCTCGCCATTCTGAACAACAAGATTAAGGACCGGGAAGAACTAATTAAAACACTGGCTTCTGAAATTTCGGTTCTCAACAACCAGATTTCCGAGACAAAAACATCCATCCGGCAAACCGAGGATCAGATACAGGACTTAAAAGAAGAATATGCACAGATGGTGGTCCTTGCCTACAAAAACAGAAATTCTTACGACCGCCTGATGTTTATTTTTGCCTCCGATGATTTTAACCAGGCCTACAAACGGCTAAAATATTTCGAAGAGTATTCCCACCACCGAAAATTGCGGGCAAAAGAACTGGATCAATTCCGGCAAATTTTATCCTCAAAGGTTCAGGACCTGGAGGCCAAAAGAAAAGAGCATGCTAAATTGCTGGGAGAAAATGAATCTGAAAAAAATGCCCTTGCCGGCGAAAAGGAAGAAAAAGTGGGCCTGATTTCATCCCTCAAAAACAAGGAAAAAGAACTTCAGGACGAGGTAAAGCAAAAAAACCTGCAAGCCCTGAAAATCAAAAAAGAAATCGATAAAATCATTGAGGAGGAACTAAAAAAACTGCAACCCAAAAAACCAAAGGCGGGCGACAACAAAAAGCCCGTGGCTCCTAAAATTACCCTTACCCCGGAGGAGGAATTGGTTAACTCAGGGTTTGAAGGAAACCGGGGGAAATTGCCCTGGCCTACCCGGGAAGGAGTAATAACCCAGTATTTCGGAACCTACCAGCATCCGGAAGTGCCCGGCGTTGAGTTGAATAATAATGGCATAGACATTACCACCAACAAAGGCGCCGAAATCAGAGCCATTTATGATGGAGAAGTTGTAGTGGCAGGAGCCCTGGGTGGAATTCCAGGAATGGTAATAATCATTAAGCACGGCGAGTATTTTTCAGTATATCAGGGCCTTGAGTCGGTCTCGGTAAAAAAGGGCGACAAAGTAAAAACCAAGCAGAGCATTGGAAAGGCTTTTACCGACGATGATAATAAAACCGGGGTTCATTTTGAACTATATAAAGGAAAACTCCTGCTGAATCCACAGCACTGGATTTCAAAAGGCTGATAATAAAATTCGTATCTTCGTACCATAAAATAAATGCCATGTTTAATCCTGTTTTTCTCTGGTCTTTAGGAACCACCGAAATTATCCTGATTGTTGTTGTTATTCTGTTAATGTTCGGAGGCAAAAAAATTCCGGAGCTTATGCGCGGCCTGGGTCAGGGAATGAAGGAATTTAAAGACGCTTCCCGTGCCGAGAAAAAGGAAGAAAAGCCTTCGGGAGACAAGTAAGTTTCGCGGCAAAAATGTTCCCTTCATATTTTGAAACCAGAGAGGCTCTGCTTTCAGGAAAAACTACCTGCCGTAAGCTCGTAGCACATTACCTGCAAAGAGGGCATGATCATGCCGCTCAAAATATTTTTCTCGAGTTGTTTCAGGAGTCGGCCACGGAAAGGGCCCGGGTTCTGGATGAAAAACTTGCCCAGGGAAAACCCCCGGGCAGGCTGTTTGGCTTTGTCATTGCCCTGAAAGACAATATTGTTTTCCGCGGACACAAATGCTCTGCCTCTTCGCGAATTCTCGAGGGTTTTGTGTCGCCCTATTCCGCAACCGCCGTTGAGCGCCTGCTCAACGAAGATGCGATAATAATCGGCCGTACCAATTGCGACGAATTTGCCATGGGAAGTTCCAATGAAAATTCTGCTTTTGGTCCGGTTTTACATCCTCCCGGCACCCAAAAAGTTCCCGGAGGCTCTTCCGGAGGCAGCGCAGCTGCCGTGGCCACCGGATCATGTCTCGGAGCCCTCGGAAGCGATACCGGCGGATCTATTCGTCAGCCCGCGTCCTTTTGCGGAGTAGTTGGACTTAAGCCCGGGTATGGAAGAATTTCCCGTTATGGCCTTATTGCCTATGGTTCTTCGTTTGACCAGATCGGTCCACTGACCCATAATGTAAGTGATGCTGCACTTCTTCTTGAGGTAATGGCAGGCGCCGATGATTATGATAGCACGGCTTCCACAGAAAATGTTCCATCCTATGCTGAGTCGATTCAACAATCAGCGCAAAAAAAGTCTCCGGTTCGCATCGGTGTAATAAAAGCCTGCCTCGACCATCCTTCCCTCGACAAGGAAATAAAAGAAAAAACCCTGGACCTGATTAATGCATTGAAGCGTGAGGGCCATCAAATAAACTACCTTGATTTTCCATATCTCGAATACCTGGTTCCCACCTATTATGTACTTACTACTGCCGAGGCATCTTCGAATCTGGCCCGATACGACGGCATCAGGTATGGATTCAGGAGTCCGGACGCAAAAGGCCTGGAAGACACTTATAAAAAAACCCGCTCGGCCGGGTTTGGTCCTGAGGTAAAGCGGCGGATAATGTTAGGAACCTTTGTGCTGAGCTCCGGATATTATGATGCCTACTATTCCCGGGCACAAAAAGTGAGGCGAAAAATCAGTCAATGGGCGGAAAAGGCATTCAAAGAAAACGACCTTCTCTTCTCCCCTACTTCTCCCGGAACCGCCTTTGAAGCCGGAGCGATTAAAGACCCCGTAAAGATGTATCTTGAAGACATCTACACCGTTTTAGCCAACCTGTACGGAGGGCCGGCCATATCCCTTCCATTGTATAAAAACAGTTCTGATTCTCCCTTTGGAATGCAGTTTATGGCTAAAATGGGTGACGAGGCCCCGCTTCTTTCATTTGCCTGTTCTTTGGAAGCCTCTGGTTTTCAACAAAATTGATTGGATAATTCGGGCTCCTGCCCCGGCCTGGGCCAAAAGCTAATTTTTAATTTTGAGATTGTGCGGATTTTAAGTCAAACCTTTATTTTCGTCTCCCGTTAAAACGCTTATGTTTCCCTGTGCCCGCCTTTGTGTTGTTTTGCTTCTGACCGGAATACTTGGTTTCGGCTCCGGGAAGTTGTACGGGCAAAAAGAGTACGATTTCCAGGACGATCCCGTCGCAGCCATGCTCGACTCGCTGATCCGGCTCAATATTTTTGAGAAGAAAACCAAGCCTGTCGCCTCCACATCAAAGTTCAAATACGCGCCCGATTCCATTCCCCGTTTCACTTCCCAGGTTATAGCGCAACGACTTTCAAAAATGGATGCCGCCAGTCCTTTCGACCTTCATTACAATGAACAGGTACAGGCTTACATCGACATGTACTCGGTTCGCAAACGTGCCCTTATGTCGAAGGTTTTGGGCCTTTCTGAAATTTACTTTCCGGTTTTTGAGCAGGCTCTTGACAAGCACAATCTTCCCCTGGAGTTAAAATATCTGGCGGTTATTGAATCTGCTTTGAACCCCAGGGCGCGCTCCCGGGTTGGAGCCACCGGCTTATGGCAGTTCATGTATCCTACAGGGAAAATGTACGGCCTGAAAGTTACCTCCTATCTGGACGAAAGGTCTGATCCGCTAAAAGCTACAGAAGCCGCCTGTCAATACCTGCAGTTTTTATACGAGACTTTTGGGGATTGGCAAATGGCTATAGCCGCCTACAATTGTGGTCCTGGAAACATCAACAAAGCCATCCGGAGATCGGGAGGCAAAAAAACATATTGGGAAATCAGGCCATATCTTCCCAAAGAAACACAAGGCTATGTTCCTTCGTTTATCGCGGTGGCCTATGTAATGAATTTTGCGGCAGAACATAACCTGCAGGTTGCCGTGGTAAAAAATTCTTTCCAGATTACCGACACCGTGCATATCAAACAGGAAATAAGCCTGGCTCAGGTGGCTGCCGTTTTGGGCGTTCCTCAGGAAGATCTGGAATTCTTAAACCCCTGTTACAAACGAGGCATAATACCGTATGATCAGGAACATCCACATGCCTTAACCCTTCCTTCCGGGCTAGTGGGCAGCTTCGTAACCAACGAAAAGGCAATTTATACTGCAGTAAAGGTAGACCAGGAGCTTAACTCCTTGATTACCAAAGAAGTGGCTAGGGTTCATTATGTAAAAAGCGGAGAAAAGATAAATACCGTAGCCAACAAGTACAAGTGCACAACGGCTGATATTATGGCCTGGAACAACTTAAAGTCATACAAAATTTATCCCGGCCAAAAGCTAACGGTATATGTTTCCGTCAAACAACCTGAACAAAGCTCATCCGCTTCAAATCAAACCAACACCCAAAAGCCCGGCCCGGAAAAAAACTCTCTTGCCTCAGGCCCAACCAAACAAAACGAAACCAATTCCGGCGCCTCTTCCTCGGGCGGCAAGTTTATTTATCATACCATTCAAAAAGGAGACACCCTGTGGATTCTTTCGCAAAAATACGGTATCAGCGTTGCCGAGCTTAAGCGCATAAATGCTTTCGGAGAAAAGTACATGCTACACCCCGGCCAGAAGGTCAAGGTTGGGGTAGAGAAGGGATAGTTTGTTCCTTTGCGTGAATCCTCAAATTCCCACCGCGCCTAATACCATTATCAGGCTCCATTATCCGCAATTGCCTTGAGTCAATCTTCCCGCCCCGCTGGTCTCACCTGGCCCAATAAAAAAGCCCCTGAAAAGGGGCTTTGTATAATTTGCCGGATTGGCTCTCCATATTGGATGATCAAAAAGACTTGTGTCGGTTGTCAGGGCTTCCGAAACACATAAATCTGGCTTGAATATCCCAGCTTCTTCCGCTCGGCATTCCGGTTTGAAATCCAACCGTTCCACATGGAACGTAAGGGATTTATTCCGCCTCTCAGATACTTTTCGCTAAGCATAGATACATAGTATGAATCCATTCGCATGGGAAGGGTTTGGGCGTGTCGCAGACCCAGCTTCTCGAAGAGATAAACAACGTCGTCTTCCCTGAAATGATACAGGTGTCTGGGCACATCATAGGCTGCCCAATGCTCTTTGTAAATAAGGGCATCATGGGAAAGCCTGTTCGGCACGGCCACAACCAGACAGCCGCCTTCACAGAGGGCTTTTATCAGATCCCTGGAGCGCTCCTTTAGGTTGCTTATGTGTTCGAGGACATGCCAAAGTGTAATAACCGAGTAAGTGCCTTGGGCATTTACGGATTCCCAGGTGTCGAATATTTTAAGCCCGTATTTCTCCCGGCCATATTCTCTTGCTTTGGGAGATGGCTCAAGGCCCCAACAGTCCCAGCCCGCCTTTTCACAGTAGGCCAGAAACTCTCCTGTGCCACAGCCATAGTCTAAAAGCTTCGGGTCTGCGGTTATCTCCTCTGCCAACTCCTCAACGAGATCTCTTTTGCGCTTAAGGGCAATATTCCTGGCCTTCTGGTAAAGCTTATTAAAGAGCCCTTGCCTGGAGTTGCTGTGACTAATGTAGTCCTCCGACTCATAATATTTCCCGAGATCAGACTCAAAGGGCCTGGGGTTTGTGAACCAAAAGCCACAGCTTTCGCATTCAAAAATGTTGAATGTTTCACGTGAAACGGTGTGGTCTTTGCACCGGATGGCAAGGGAGATTCGCTCCGTTGAGCACAAAGGGCATTCTGTTAGTGCTTCCATAAAGTAAATTTAATCTAATCTGAACAAAATAAAAAAAGGACCCTGTTCCACGCGGAACAAAGCAAGGAATAGGGCCATTATCGGCCTAGATATACCATTAAAACGGAAATGTCTGCCGGACTAACTCCGCTGATCCTGGAAGCCTGGCCCAAGGTGCTTGGCCTGGCCTTGGAAAGTTTCTCTCTGGCCTCGGCGGATAAGGACGATAGCCGCTGGTATTCAAAGTCGGGGTGCAATACGATTCCCTCCAGCCTGTCCATCTTTCCGGCCAATTCCTTCTCCCGGTCTATATAGCCTTCGTATTTTATAGCTGTCTCAGCAGCAGAAATAGCATCAGGATGAAGCCCGATCAGGGCTTCCTTGACAACATTAGAAAGCAACAGGTCGGTCCAGGAAATACCGGGTCGTGACAACAGGTATGAGCCTTTTACCTTTTGCGAAATGCTGCTTCCTCCAAGCTCGGCAATCTTATGGTTAATTTCTTCAGGAGAAATGCTTATTGATTTAAACGCTTTTGAGGCCTCTGTAAAATCCTTTTGGCGTTGAAGAAATGAGTCCTTCCTGGCCCCTTTTAGGGTTCCTAATTCAATCCCTACTGGGGATAGCCTCTGATCAGCATTGTCCTGCCGCAAAGAGATCCTGTATTCGGCTCTCGAAGTAAACATCCTGTAAGGCTCGTCTGTGCCCTTAGTAATCAAATCATCAATTAAAACCCCAATATATGAGTCGGACCGTTTCATGTGGAACATGGGCTTCCGCTGAAGCTTTAGCGCAGCATTGATCCCCGCCACCAAGCCCTGGCAGGCAGCCTCCTCATAGCCAGTGGTTCCATTAATCTGGCCTGCAAAGTAAAGACCTTCCACCATTTTGGTCTCCAGGCTGGGGAAAAGCTGCATAGGGGAGAAGAAGTCGTATTCTATGGCATAACCAGGCCGGAAAAAGACACATTTCTCAAACCCTTTAACCTTTCTAAGTGCCTGAATTTGAATACTTTCTGGAAGCGAGGTGCTGAAGCCATTCAGATAAACTTCCACAGTGTCCCAGCCCTCAGGCTCAACGAACAGCTGGTGCCTGTCGCGATCGGAAAATCGATTAATCTTGTCCTCAATGCTTGGGCAATATCTTGGTCCCAGTCCCTTTATTCTGCCTTGAAACATGGGCGATTGCTCAAAGCCTGTTTTAAGAATTTCATGTACCTCCGGGGAGGTATAAGCTATATGACAGTTTCTTTGTTTTTTCCGGCCTTCGGGCCCATTTGTGTATAGGGGAGAGGTGTTGTCCATATAGCTAAACTTGCCCGGCTCTGAGTCTCCCTGCTGTTCCTCCAGCACGGCGTAGTTGATGCTTCTTCCGTCTATTCGGGGAGGGGTGCCGGTTTTCATCCGGCCTGTCTCAAATCCCCTTTCGGCAAGCTGGGCAGAGATTCCTTTCGAGGAGCTTTCTCCAATTCTTCCGCCTTCAAAATTTTTCTCTCCTATATGAATAACCCCGTTCAAAAAAGTTCCATTGGTTAGTATTACGGCCCCGGCGGAAATCTCCGATCCCGTACCCGTAATAACGCCGCTTACCTTGTCTCCCGAAAAAGTAAGCGCGCGCACATGATCCTGTCTGAAAAATACATTAGGAAGACTTTCAAGAACGCTTCTCCATTCAAGAGAAAATAAAGTGCGATCATTTTGACTTCGGGGGCTCCACATGGCCGGACCCTTCGAACGATTCAGCATTCTGAACTGGATAGATGTTTTGTCGCTTACAATACCGGAGTACCCGCCAAGCGCATCTATTTCTCTGATAATTTGACCCTTCCCGATTCCCCCCATGGCCGGATTACAGCTCATCTGAGCAATTTTGGTCATATCCATCGTAATCAGCAACACCTTTGCGCCCATGTTTGCGGCAGCAGCCGCAGCTTCGCAACCGGCATGACCGGCGCCAACTACAATAATATCATAACCTGAGTCGCGCATAGCTGTAATATATGAAAAGGGCGGCAAATTTACGACAAAAGAAGGATTCGGGAAGGGTGCCGGTATCCCGGACTAGTAATTCCAGAGATTTGCGCCCAGAATTTCCATTGTCTCGCGTTTTTGAATAAGCGCAACAAGAGAATGGTCCTTCCCGGGTAAAGGCCCATCAAATCCGGTTGAAAGATTGCCACTCATGTTGCTCAGGTAATATGTTTTAAAACTAATTACCACATTCTGGTGCTCCAGCGTTTTGCCGGCGTTTTCGCCACGCTCTACTTTGGTTTTAAGGTTTCTTTGGACGGTGGCAAACGAAATCAAATACGAGCCCCCTATAAGGTTCTCGGGCCCTTTTATAATCTGAAAGCTCACAGTCTTTCCCGCAGAGTCGGGGTGTATGGAAAAAAACACTTCAGGCTTTATGGCCAAAACACTGTCGATTACTTTTTTAGCCCGCTTTCGGTCGGAACCGGTAAACTCTACGCTTCCGTTAATTATCATTTGGGGGGTATAAACCACTTCGTTTCCAAAGGCCTTTCTGTATTTCCTTTGGCGGTTAGAAAAAGAAGAGTCGCTAAAAACATCTTTCCACCCCAGCTTGTTCCAATAGTCGACATGAAACGCCAAAGGATACACATAAGACTTTTCGGCCATGGCCTGCCGGGTAAGCTCGTTCAAAAATTCTTCGGCAGGTGGACAATCATTGCAACCCTCGGAAGAAAAAAGTTCAATCACGGCAAAAGGTTCTGCTTCCTGATTTAAGTCTATAGGGGCCTTTATGCTTTCGCCCGGCTCAGGACTTTGGGTTGGGTTCCCACAACCGACAAGCGCAAACAAAATAAAAAGCAGGCTTATTTGCCTTTTAATTTCTTCTCCTGCCATAATTGATTAAATGATTTTGGTGCTACAACCGGAATGTCCCGCCGTTCGCCCCACGCCTTCCTGAAAAACTGTCTGAGCATAAAGTTTTTTACCGAGGCGCCTCCTTTATCCATTTTGCTTCTTTTCAACATGGCCATTTTCCAAAATTTCCATATCCACCTTTCGGTTCGGCCTGTTTGTTCTTCTTCCACGGCGTCACGACGATTCAACAGCAACAGGTTGTGAAGATCTATTTTTACCGGACACACTTCCGTACATTTTCCGCAAAGCGAAGAGGCATAGGAAAGATGCTTAAAATCGGACATTCCCCGCAAGTGGGGGGTTATTACGCTTCCAATGGGTCCGCTATAGGTTGTGTTGTAGGCGTGTCCGCCCACTCCTTGATAAATGGGACACCCATTTAAGCAAGCCCCGCACCTGATGCAGTGAAGGCCTCTTCTTTGTTCCGGTTTATTAAGCAACCCGGTTCTCCCATTGTCGAGAAGCACAACATAAAACTCAGTGGGGCCGTCCGATTCTCCGGGCAGGGCAGGGCCAAAGCAAATATTATTATAAACAGTTAATTTTTGGCCTGTTCCGTGCGTTGCTAAAAGGGTCCAGAAAAGATCAAGATCATGAAGGGAAGGAATAAGTTTTTCAATGCCCGCGATCGCAATTAGGGTTTTCGGCCAGGACATTGACAAGGCCGCATTACCTTCATTTTCCGTTACGGCAACTCCTCCGCAATCCGCGATCAGGAAGTTTGCTCCAGTAACACCGGCTCCTGCACGAACATATTTCTCCCGCAAAAGCTTTCTTACGTGGGCCACAATGTCCTGTGGGGTCCAATCTTCCGGCGTGCCCTGCTTTTCATGAAAGGTTTTGGCAACATCTTCTTTGCTAAGGTGCATGGCCGGAGTTACAATATGATAGGGGGGCTCGTTACGCAATTGCTGAATGTATTCCCCAAGGTCTGTTTCAAGAGATTCAATGCCGGCCTTTTCGGCCGCTTCATTAAAGTGCACCTCTTCCGTGGTCATTGATTTTGACTTAACCACCGATTTTACCTGTGCTTTTTTCAGAATTTTAACCACTTCTGCCATGCACTCTTCCGCTGTCCGGGCCCAGATTACTTTCCCTCCACGCTTAATTACATTGGCTTCAAACTCGATTAAATATTTATCAAGATGGTCAATTACCCGGGTTTTTATTACCGAGGCTCTTTCCCTGGCAAGCTCCAGATTCAGGTATTGCTTCTTTCCCTCAACAACTTTTTTGTCGTACTGGGCAATGTTAAACCTCAGTTTCCTCCGGTGTTCCTCATCGAAGACCAGCTTTTCGGCGCTTTCCAGAAACTCTGCAGGTTTGCTCATTATCTTGATGGGGGTTTTTTATCTACGGTAATCCGCTTTTCCTGGTTGGCCACAAGCCAGGCGGTGTAAAAAACAAGCCGGGCTCTTTTTTCCAGCATCCAGAAGTTTATTTTATGTATTTCGTCTGTATCGCGATGGTAGTCTTCGTGAACGCCATTAAAATAAAAAATAACCGGAATATTGTTTTTGGCAAAGTTATAATGGTCGGAGCGGTAATAAAAGCGGTTTTTGTCTTTTGGGTCGTTGTATTTATAATCAAGCCCAAGCTTTCCATAAAGTTCGTTCGCCTTTTCATTAAGTGCATGAAGCTGGGTGCTTAACATGTCGGATCCAATAATGTACACATAGTTGGTGTCTTTTTCGTGGGCTTTGTCAATCCTGCCCACCATATCGATGTTCAGGTTGCAAACAGTTTTTTCAAGCGGGTAGGTGGGATTGCTCACGTAAAATTTCGAGCCCAAAAGACCTTTTTCTTCTCCGGTAAATGCAATGAATACAATGGTTCTTCTTGGGCCGTAGCCGGCTCGCTTTGCTTCGGCAAAGGCTTGTGCTATTTCGAGGAGGGCCACCGTTCCTGATCCGTCATCATCGGCTCCGTTATATACTTTTTTTCCTTTTACCCCCAAATGATCATAGTGTGCGCTGATAACAATTACTTCTTCTTTTAGATCCGACCCCTCAATGATGGCTATTACGTTCTCGGTTTTTACTTTTGTGATGGATTTTTTCCCTGTGTCTTTGGTGTCGTGGCCTTTAAAAGACAGCTCAAAGGTTTGAAAGTAGCTTGTGTCGCCGGGGGGGCTTGCGCCAATTTTCTTAAACTCCTTTGCCAGATAGCGGGCGGATCGTTTTTGTCCTCTTTTTCCGGTTTCCCTTCCCTCATACTTGTCGGAAGCCAAAACAGAAAGGTGCTTTTTCAGGTCGCCGGCATCGATAAATTTCCCGAAACTACCCATTACCTCCTGATTCTCCTGGCCATTCAGAAAAGCCGGTAAAAAAGCAAAAACGAAAAATAAGCGTCTTAAAAACAAACTCATGCTTGCCGGTCTATTTTATCCACTCTTTCCTTGTGCCGGCCTCCTTCAAAATCAGCTTCAAAAAAGGCCGTTAAAATGTGTTCTGCTTCTCCCGATTCGATAAATCTTGCAGGCAGACTGATTATGTTGGCATCATTATGCTGACGAGCCAGCGCAGCCACATCGGCATTCCAGCAAAGAGCACAGCGGATGCCTTTGTTCCTGTTTGCAGCTATGGAAATTCCGTTTCCTGAGCCGCAAATCAAAATGCCAAAGCGGGCCCGGTTATTCGTAATTTCAGCGCATACCTCCCTCGCAAAGTCGGGGTAATCGACCCTCTCTTCAGAAAAACAGCCCTTGTCGGAAACTGTATAACCTTTTCCGGACAAAAAAGCTTTTACTTTTTCTTTCAGATGAAATCCGGCATGGTCCGAACCAATTGCTATTACCATTGTTCCCCTTTTCAATAATTAAAGGCACTAAATTACCTAATTTCCTGATTCTTTGACTATTATACACAATTGATGAAAACTCCTGAAAATCGCTTAAGTTTTAACAATGCCTGTTCACTTCTTGTTAGCTATTGTTAACTACTACTAGCTTTAAAATCTCCCCGCGCAAACAATTACTATTTCTTATAATTTTTTGCATTCCTTTTCAAAAAACTTATAGGCTTTAGATCAATTTTTATCATCACAGTGGTCAACCAATAATAACACAATTTTCCGGTTCTTTTTATTAACTTCACAGGTAATTAACAAGCGGTTGAAAAACACGTAGATTTTTGAAATTCAACACATAAAATACAATTAACTTTTCTTTTTTTGTGAATTACTTTTTATAAGTGGTGATTTCAACACTATTGGCTAAAAAATCTCCACGGTATTAACAGTATAGTAATAGACCTAAAAAATTTATTTAATCGATTATTATTATAATATATGTTGTTAAAAGGTTTTGTTGAGGAAGAAACAGGAATTGATTTTGATTTATTCCGGGAGATTGAGCGCCTTAAGAAAGAAAAAAATGCTGTGATTCTGGCTCATTATTACCAGGACTCTGACATTCAAGACATTGCAGATTACGTTGGCGACAGTCTTGGCTTATCCCGTCAGGCAGCTGCAACCAAAGCAGAAATAATACTTTTTGCCGGTGTTCACTTTATGGCCGAAACAGCAAGAATATTATCCCCAAACAAGAAAGTACTATTACCTGATTTGAATGCGGGATGTTCCCTGGCAGATAGTTGTCCGCCAGAAAAGTTTAAGGCATTTATTGCAGCCAATCCAAAGGCAGTGGTGGTTTCTTATGTGAATTGTTCTGCAGCCGTAAAGGCAATGACAGATATTATTTGCACTTCAGCGAATGCTGAGGGAATTATTAACTCCTTACCCCGGAATCAGGAAATTATCTTTGCTCCTGATAAGAACCTTGGAAAATACCTCGAAAAAAAGACTGGGAGAAAACTGATTCTTTGGGACGGTGCCTGTATGGTACATGAGATATTTTCTCTGATGGAAATTGAAAAAATACTTTTAGGAAATCCCGATGCAGAATTAATAGCCCATCCGGAATGTACAGAAGACATTTTGGAAAGGGCTGCCTTTATTGGATCCACCAGTGAATTACTGGCCCATACGGCAAAATCAGCTACAAAAACTTTTGTGGTAGCTACTGAAACAGGAATTTTGCATCAAATGATAAAAAAATCACCCGAAAAGGTTTTTTTGCCCGCACCCCCAAACAACACCTGTGCCTGCAACGATTGTCCGCACATGAAACTAAACACCCTGGAAAAAGTTTATTTGGCTCTTAAAAATGAAACCCCGGAAATTACGTTAGAAGAGGAGATACTTAACCGGGCTCTGAAGCCCATAAACCGGATGCTCCAAATTTCAAAAGAATTGGGGCTTTGAGGCATTTTGATTAAATTTAAAGTTTTGATATTCATGAGGCCGAGACTGCTATTTTTATTCATATTTCTGGGTTTTGCTTTTGTGCTTCCTGCTCAGGAAGATATTAAGCCTAACGGATACAATATATTTTATTACGACAACGGAAAAAAGTCCTCCGAGGGCAACATGCGTGACGGAAAGCCGGACGGCTACTGGAAAACATATTACCCTACAGGACAAATAAAAACCGAAGGAAACCGGAAGAATTTTCAGCTCGACAGCATTTGGAAATTCTATAATGAAAAGGGAGTTTTAATAACCTCGATTTCTTATGTAAACGGACGAAAGGAGGGGCTAAAAAAGAACTATTCTCCCGAGGGAATTTTGCTCAGCGAGGAAATGTATGAAAAGGACCTGAAGCACGGACTAACGAAATTTTATTACAAATCAGGCGCTTTGAAAGAAACCATTCCGTTTGATAAGGGCAGGGAAGAAGGAATGGCATTTGAATACGACGAGGAAGGGAACATTACCCGAATTATTGAATACAAATTCGGGTTTATGAAAAATCAGGAAATAGTAAACAGGAAAAATTCGGAAGGCAAAAGATCCGGACGATGGAAAGAGTTTTATCCGTCGTTAGCGGTAAAATGGGAATGTACTTATGCAGACGGAAAAAAGAACGGTTATTATAAGGAATACGACGAAAAGGGTCAGCTTTTGGTGGTGCAGAAATACTTTATGGACTCTTTGATCACCGATGCGCCGGAATTGGCAAAGCTTGATATTAAAACAGAATACTATTCTGATGGAACCAAAAAATACGAAGGCACGTTCAAAGACGGAAAGCCGGAGGGAATTCACAACCTGTATAACCAGAAAGGCGAAATTGTAAAAACCAAAGTATTTGAGAACGGCATCCTGGAAGGCGAGGGGGTCATGGATGAGGCAGGTAGGCAGCAAGGACCCTGGGTTGAATACTTTGCCGACGGATCTGTGCGATCCAAAGGAGAGTATAAAGACGGCATGAGAATAGGAGAGTGGCAATTCTTTCACAATAACGGCAAGGTAGAACAGAAGGGAAAATATGATAAAAGGGGAAGGGCCCAGGGAACATGGAAATGGTATTATCCCAGCGGGAACTTATTACGCGAAGAGAATTATCTGGACGGAACCCGGGAAGGAGCCATGATAGAATATTCGGACTCCAATACCGTAATTACAAAGGGGGATTATGTGGACGGGCTTCGGGAGGGCAAATGGATTTATGTGCTTTTGGATCATAAGGAAGAAGGAGAATATAAATCCGGCCAGCAATTTGGTGAGTGGAAAGCCTATTATTTGAGCACCGGCAGAATAAAATGGCAGGGAAGCTTTATGGATGGAAATCCTGATGGGAAATATAAGGAACTAACGCCCGACGGCAAGCCCCTCAGAGAGGGAAAATATATTGTAGGGAAAAAAGAGGGCGATTGGAAAATATATGGCTATGACGAAGAAACAGGCGCATTGATGTATTTATTGGTAATTACCTATCGTGACGGAAAGGAGATAAAGTGGGACAATGTGCTCATTCGACCGGAAAGCCCCTGAAAATGGAAGCCCTTGAAAAGGAAAATACCGGCCACAGTAATCGGTCCGGAAATGAAGAGTCCGGCGACATTCATCGCAGGCTTTGGGGAAATTTGCCTGTGGCCATAGTTGTGCTGGAAGGAGAAAAAGTAGTTTATGCCAATAAAAAGGCCCACACTCTTCTCCGCGCGGAGCCGGAATATCTGGAAAAAAAGAAAAACAACCATTCGGTATTCGACTATATACCCGCATCCCTTAAAGAAGCCTTTTTTGAAAGCTATAAGAAAGCTGTTTTGGCCGGAGAAGAAGGACTTTCGGAAGAGTGGGACATCCGGGATGTTTCCGGAGAAAAGAGACGGGTTCAGGCCATTTCCTCCAAAGTGGTTTTTGAAAACAGAGACTGTGTTCAGGTGGTGTTTTCGGACATAACTGAAAAACACCAGGACAGGGAACTGGCTGCAGAAGCACGCGAGAAGTTCCTGAAAATAACCCGGAACATAGAAGAGGTTATATACATTATTGCCCTTGAAAACGGGAGCGGGAAAGTAGAGTTTGTAAGCGAGAATATTTATAAGCTTATCGGACTTACTCCGAAACAGTATCTGGCACGATTTCAACGGATATTGGAAAGGGTGCACCCCGAAGACCTGCCCCGCGTGCTGGAAGCTTCCGCGCAAAGCCGAAACACAAAAAAGCCCTACACCCGAACCTACCGGTATTTACACCATCAAACAGAAAACTATGTGTGGCTGGAAGAGCGGGTCTATCCCGAATATGACAACGAAGGAAATCCAAAGGCTATTTTGGGAGTAACCAGGGATATTTCCGGGCGTATGGAAACCGAAAAAACCATTTCCGAAAGCGAAACGAAGTTTCGTATGCTTGCAACAAACGCCCGGGACGTGATTTACAAATTTGTTTTTTTGCCGGAGCCGCGTTACGACTACATCAGCCCCTCAATATTCGACTTATCAGGATATGCACCCGAAGAGTTTTACCGGGATCCGTTATTGGGTTATAAAATAATCCACCCTGCAGACGTGGCAAAACTGGAAAAGTCAAGAAGCAAAATAGAAAGGAAGGAAGGATTTAGGAACCCCATTCAATCGCCCCTGATTTTGCGATGGGTTAAAAAAAATGGTGAAATAATCTGGACCGAAACGCGCAACAAACCGGTTTATGATGAACACGGAACGGTGGTGGCCATGGAGGGGATTTCCCGGGACATTACCGCTTATAAAGAGAAGGAGTTCAGGCTAAGCGAAAGCGAAGAGAAGTTTAAAATACTGGGATCCAATGCGCCCGTGGGAATTATGTTGTGCAGTCCGGACGGGAAAATATTTTATTCCAACAAAAAATTTCGGGAAATTTTTGAAGTGGATGGAAATAGTGAAGACCAGATAAACTGGCAGTCAAAAATTGCGCCCGCTCATCGGGAAAGGGTTTTAAGCCACCTGGCGCAAAGTCTGAAAACCGGCGAAGATTGCAGAGAGGAATTCAGAATTGAACAGTCAGGAATAAACAATCAACGCTGGGTTCGGATCTCCGGTCAAGCCATTTTTGAGGGAGGAAACAGAGGCTCGGCCATTTCCGGTTGGGTAGGCATAGCCGAAGACGTAACCGACCACAAAGAAGCCGAAGAGAGGATCATTCAATCTGAAAAGAGGTATCGTGAGTTGTTTGAAAACAACGTTTCAGGCGTTTTCCGCTCCACCCCTTCCGGAAAAATACTTGATTGTAACCAATCCTACAGGAACATGTTTGGTTATTCGCTTGAGGAGCTGAAAAACCTTACAGCGGAAATATTTTATTACTCTCCCGAAGAAAGAAAGAAATATGTGGAGGAGCTCCGCGAAAAAGGGAAAGTAAAAAACCTTCAGTTAAGACTTAAGAAGAAGGACGGAACGGAAATTTTTGTGTTGGTAAGTGCATACCTCCGAAAAGAAGAAGGCTTCCCCGGCGGAATTATTGAAGGAACGGTTATTGAGAATACAGCCATTATTAAAGCCCAGGAAGCCCTTCAAAAAAGCGAAAAAACGCTTTCCACGCTTATGGGCAACCTGCCCGGCATGGCTTATCGCTGCCTGATGGACTCAAACTGGACCATGCTTTTTGTCAGCAAAGGATGCGAGGAGCTAACCGGCTACCGGCCGGAAGAATTACTCCAAAACCAAAAGGTTACTTTTTCCAGCCTTGTTATGCCCGAAGACAGGCATGTGGGAGGCTTGCAGATTAAACAGGCAATCCGGGACAAAACCCCCTTTGAGATAGAGTATCGGATTGTTGACCGGGGAGGCAGGGTTAAGTGGGTTTGGGAACGCGGAGAGGGCGTTTACAATGAAGAGGGCGACCTTATGTACCTGGAAGGCTTTGTTACCGATATAACCGAAAGAAAAGGCTTTGAAATCATCCAGGAAGAAACCCGGAAAGCGTATAAAAACCTGATCGAGTCGGCTCCTGAAGGGCTGTTTGTTCATAATAAACAAGGAACAATCCTTTTTGTAAATCAAAAAGCGATGGCCATTATGGGGGCCCGCCAGCAAACGGAAATTGTGGGCAAAAACGTGCTTTCGTTTTCGGTTCCTGAGGATATAGATAAAATTAAAGACCGCCGAGGAATAATGGAGTCTGGTGGAGAAACGCCCTATATAGAAAGCAGGGTAGTACGGCTCGACGGGACAGTTATTCATGTTGAAACGAAACCCATCCCTTTTGATTTTTACGGCTCTCCATCAATCCTGGTTTTTTTCCGCGACCTTACCTATCAGCGTCAGCTGGAAAAGGAACAATTGCGCGCCCAGATTGCCGAAGAAACAAACGTGCGCCTTCAGGACGAAATACAGGAAAGGAAAAAAACAGAAAGGAGACTCCGAGAGGCCCAAAAATATACGCGCCTGCTTATCGACAGCTCACTTGACATGATCTGCGCCTCTGACAAAGACGGGACACTTACCGAATTCAATCTGGCTGCCCAGAAGACATTTGGCTATTCCCAGGAAGAGGTTTTGGGAAAGCCGGTGGCAATTCTATACGCAAATCCAAAAGAAAGGGAAAAAATAAGCACCGAACATTTGTTAAAAACCGGAGCCTTTTCCGGCGAAGTAACAAATTTGAAAAAGAATGGCGAAACCTTCCGCTCGTACCTGTCGGCTTCGGTCTTAAAAAATGACCGGGGAGAGGTGATAGGAGCCATGGGAGTTTCGCGCGACATTTCCGAGTTAAAAAGAAATGAGGAAAAGCTCCGCCAGAGCGAAGAAAGATACCGGGCCATTTATAATCAGGCCTTCACGGGAATAGCCCTTGTTAGTTTTGAAGGTGTTTTCCTGCAGGTTAACCAGAAGCTTTGTGAAATGATGGGGTATTCTGAAAACGAACTGCTGGGAAGGAACTTCCTGGAAATAACCCACCCCGAAGACAAAAAAGCAGGAATAAAAGAGAGGGAAAAGCTAATGCTGGGGAAAAAAGAAAATTACCAGGTTGAAAAAAGATACCTCCACAAATCGGGCAAAATAATTTATACAAACCTGTTGGTGTCGCTTGTGCGCGACACGGAAAACAAACCCCAGTATACGGTAGCCGTTTATGAGGACATTACCCAACGAAAAGAAGCCGAAGCAAAAATAATTAAACAGGCGGCACAGCTTCAGTCGATTATTGAAAGCAGCAGCCACCAGATATTAACCATTGACACAGAATTCCGGCTCACGAGCTTTAACCGGCGTCAGGCAGAATGGATCCAAGCCCACTACGGCATAGACCCCTTCGTGGGCCTGCCAATGACCTCTGAAATTATGCTGTTGGACGAAAGCCACAACAACATTTGGATCGAACGACTCAATGAGGCCCTTAAAGGAAAAAGCCAACACTTTGAAATACCCTTCCGCATGAACGATGGCATGGATTTCTGGCGCGAGGTTTACATGAATCCAATATTCGACATTAACAAAAATGTGGTGGAAATTTCGGTTATCTCTCACGACATCACCGAAAAAAAGGCTGCGGAAGAAAACCTCAAACAGTCCCTGAAGGAAAAAGAAATTCTGCTTAAAGAAGTGCACCACAGAGTAAAAAATAACCTCCAGGTAATTTCCAGCATTCTCAACCTGCAAAGCACGTACGTAAAAGACAAAAACACCCTGAACATGCTTAGGGAAAGTCAGGACCGGATAAAGTCAATGGCCTTCATTCACGAAAGCCTGTACCAGACCAAAGACTTTTCAAATGTCAATTTTTCGGAATATGTGCTTAACCTTTCAAACAATCTCATGCACTCCTATGACCTGAGCGGAAGAAGTGTGAAAATAGACCGACAGGTTGACCCCATTCAGTTGAACCTTGACCAGTCAATTCCTTGCGGCTTGATAATCAACGAGTTGGTGTCAAACGCTCTGAAATATGCATTTCCGGTCAAAAAAAATGGAATTATTACCCTGAAAGTCAAGGAAAAAGGAGGCAAAATAACTATTATTGTAGCCGATAACGGGGTAGGAATGCCTCCTGACATGGATTTTCGGAATACCGAGTCGCTTGGGTTGCAATTGGTTGTAACCCTCGTGGAACAGTTAGGCGGAGAAATTACCCTTGAAAAAAAGCGGGGAACCAACTTTAAATTTAGTTTTCTCCGGACGCCTAAAAACGCCAAATAAAAGAAAATGTCAAAAGTGAACATCCTAATTACCGAAGACGAAAGCATTGTAGCAAAAGATATTCAGCAAAGCCTGAAAAAACTGGGATATAATGTGGTGGGGGTTTGTAATAATGGCGAAGATGCCATTAAAACAGCCGAAGAAACGAAGCCCGACCTTGTACTGATGGACATTATGCTGAAAGGCGATATGAGTGGCATCGAGGCGGCCGACACCATTCGCCAGCGACTGAGTGTGCCGGTTATTTTTCTTACCGCCTATGCCGATGAAAGCACTCTGGCAAAAGCAAAAGTTACCGAGCCTTATGGATATATCATTAAACCCTTCAAGGAAATAGATCTTCACACCTCCATTGAAATGGCGCTGTATAAACACCAGCGCGAATCGGAGGTAAAAAAAGAACGCGACTTCCTTTATTCCCTTGTTGAAAACAAAGACTCCAAGGACATTCTTTTTGTTAAGGCAAGCAACAAGCTTGTTAAGGTAAAAACAACCGACATTTTCTTTGTGGAAGCTTTGAAGGATTATGTGGTTATTCACACGGCACATGCCCGGTATACCATTCATTCAACAATGAAAGACATTGAGAAGAAGTTGCCCGGCTCAGATTTTGTTCGGGTTCACAGGTCTTTTATTGTGCGTATCGACAAGATTGTTGCCATCGACCACTCCAATGTTATTCTTGAGTTTGATAACAAAGAAATTCCCATTGGAGGGTCCTACAAGGACGAGCTTTCCAAAAGAATCAATCAGGTCTGAGTTTTCATTCCTGACCGGAATATTTCAACCGCGCATGTTCCGCTTTATTTTTCGGGCTTTTTTTTGGCCCCTTCTGGTATTTAGCCTTTGGGGCTGTGCAAAAAACTCTTGTCCTACCTTCGGGGACAACAAGGGAACCCGCAAAATTAAAATTGTAAAAAGCCCCTTTGCCCGCAAAGTTTCCACCGGCAAACCCACCGAGCAAACCGACGGATTCAGGCTTTATGAGCACAGCAAATCCAAAAAGAAGAGAAAGCGCGAAGAGGGCTTTTCGAGACGCGTAAAAAAGAAGGAAAAATCTTACGGAGAAAAAGCAAAGGGAAAAAAAGTAAAAAACAAGAAAAAAAGGAAGTGGTTTTCCTTCCGGAGCAAAAAGGAAACAAACCGCCTCAAAGATCCAATGGACGGAAAACCCGAAAAGAAAAAGAAAAAACGAAAGCGCAAACCGGAAATGGGCTTATGGGACAAGAAAATGTTCTGAAGAAAAAACTGCTGCTTGTCCGGCATGGAAAAGCCGGCCCGGGAATGGAAGACTTTAAAAGGCGACTCTCAGCAGAAGGAATAGTCGACCTTGCCCATTTGAAACACCGGCTGCCTGCCTGGGCCTCCAACAACCCCAAAATAGTTTGTTCTCCTGCGTCCAGAACAACCGACACCCTGAGACACCTGTTTTTCTCAAACGGGCCGGAAACCCACCTTAAAAGCCCGGAAAACCTGTTGTTTTGCCGGGAATTGTATGGAGGAGGGCCGGACGACTATTTTTTCTGCCTTTCCCGGGAGGCAGGCCTTAGGGATATCATTTTTATAGGCCATAATCCCGGAATTACGGAATTTGCCAATACACTGGGCTCTTTCCGCATCGACAACCTGCCTGAAGGATGTGCGCTTGAATTTGAAATCCCGGTAGATGGGGATCCGGAAAAAATAAAAGGCAACGGGGAGTTCGTTGCCTTTTACGGAAATAAAAGATCAGTTATTTAGGGCAATTGGGAGCCGACTTTACGCCCGAAAGCTCCGGACTGGCTAATGCAGTTTCTGCCTTTTTGAATTCAGCACCACCGCCATTTAAGTTCTTCACTTTTTCAAAACAACACTTTGAAACGGGGAAGTCTTTTTGAACCAGATAATAATATCCCAGATAAGAATAAGCCTCTTCCAGGTCTTTTTTGTATTTCTCTTCTTCACCGGGCTTAACCAATGAAATTACTTTTTCATAATGAGGCTTAGCAAGGCCCTCTTTCGCTTCAGGGTCAAGTCCGGAATTACAACGACCTCTCCAGACATATCCAAAGGGAATATCGGCCTGAACCTTGGTGTATTCAACAAAGGCCTGGTCTGCTTTTGCATATTCTTTCATGTTGTAATAGTTGCGACCCAGATAATAATAATCGTTAACCGTAAAGCCCTGTTTGATGTTTACCTTTCTTTCATACCAGGGAGCAGCAGCAGCATATTTTTTGTTTTTGCTATAGATGTTGGCAATTTCCATAACCAACTCGCCATTAGTAGAATCGAGCAGGGCAGCCTTTTCTAACCACAACAACGCAACAGAGTCCTTCCCGTCTTTCTGATACAGGCGACCATAATATTCATAGTCCCGGGCAATAACTTTTTCAGGAGCCTGCTTGGCAAAGTAGGTTTCCATGGCGGAAAGCCCCTGAGGAATATTTCCAAGCTCATAATGGCAAAAGGCAATCAGGCGCTGTACCACCATATTAGACGGAACGTCTTTCTGAATTTGCTTAAACTCCGCAAGGGCTTCAGTATATTTTTTGGCCACATAAAGGAAAATGCCGTAACGAATATGTCCGCTGACGCTTCCCTTATTCAAAGACAAATATTTTTTGTAATCTTCAATGCCCTTGTCGAGGTTTCCCATTTTATAGTACGACTCCGCCCGCTCCCTGTAGGCAGGGGCAAAATTAGGTTCGAGGGTAATGGCTTCTGAAAAATATTTGTTAGCCTCCTGGGGATTTCTTGCCCGCATGTAAAGAATTCCACGACGAACCAAAGGCTTGGGCGATGTTTTATCAAGCTCAGCCGCCTTTTTATATTGTTCAATGGCCTGGGTTCCATTTACGTTATTCTGTTCAAAAATGGCATCGCCCATTAAAATATAGGCCTCCGGATTTTTAGGCTCAACGGCCAAAGCCTTATTTACATAGTCAATGGATTTTTGAGGCTCTGTGAGCTCGCCAATAAGAAAAGTCTCGGCAATTTTTAAATAAACCAAAGCCCGGAAGGGCTGTGCCGTCTTGTTGGTTTTATCTTCAACAATGGTTGTGGCTGTAAGAAAAGGCTTTTTGGCGCCTTCTTTATCGTTTTTAACCCAGCTTATTTTTCCTGCTCCAACATAATTCAAGGGGAAGTTGGGATTAAGTTCAATGCCTTTGTTGAAAAAGATAGAGGCGGAATCAATTTCATTCTGACGGAAATAGTTTTCGCCCATGTAAAAGTACATTTCTCCATTGGTGGGCTCTTTCTGTATGAGCCGGAGAAACATTCCGGAGGCCTTTTCATACTGTTCGTTTTCCATTGTTTTAATGGCATCTTTTAAGGTCTGAGCCTGCACGGAAAAGCTAAGGGCGGTAATGAAAATTAATAAAACGGCTTTCATAAGACGCGGGGATTTAATATTCTGGGCACGAAGATACATATTGGCAAAAAAATATGTTTTAAATCGGTCGCTCATTCTTTGTTTATGTTCACAATCCGAATCGGCATCGTTGCCGGTACCAGCCCGGATTTTAAGATTATTTTTTGTCCTTTTTCTCCTGCTATGAACCCTGCAAACCCCGTGCCAAGGCCTGTACCTATCTCACATTTAACAATATACACAGGGCGGGTCAGGGGGTAGTTTCCCTTGGCAATATGGGCCTGAAAGGGCTTATAAAAGCTTTCGGGGATTATTTTCGATTCTACGGCAAGCACTTTTATCTGCTTCATAAACGAATGGCTCAATGAATCGTCCTTGTCGCTGATCCAGTTTACTCCGATTACGCCCATGGCAGAGGGATTTTTGGAAACGAAAGAAATAACATCTTCATGCCCTTTTGCAGCAAAGCAGTTGGCCGGAAAAGGAAGGCCGGGCCCTACCAGGCTGTCGCGGATATACCGGGCATTGGAAGAGCCGTTTGAGTCGAACACAATTTTTATGGAATCTGATTTACCTTTTGAAGCCCAAAATGTTTTTTCTCCTGAAAACAATTGCTTCAACTCCTTTTGCGATAATTCTGAAACAGGATTATCCGGATGTACAATCAGCGCAACGGCGTCGTAGGCTATTTTGATATAGGTGGGATCCAGGCGCTTTGTGGTTTTTACTACCTGTTCTTCTTCGGGTGAAAGTTTGCGCGACAAAACCGCAAACCGTATACTGTCGGCGAGGAGAAGGCGCAACATTTCTGTTTCTGAACCGTAGCGGAAAGAAACATCGGCCTCTAGGTAAAACTCCTCGAAAATATTTTCCTGGGTTTTCATAATCATCCGGTAGGAATCGTCGCTTCCCACAGTGGCTTTTCCTGAAGTGGGCGTGTCTACCGGCCCCTTACCGGGCTTGCCGCCGCCTCCACAGGCGAAAAAAAAGAAAGCGGTGAAAATGGCAAGGGCTGGAAATCTGTTTGTTTTCATGATCCTGTGTTTTTTAAATCTCGGTATATACCAAAGGCGCGGAAAAGGGAATAGCCTACAAATACAATTCCTATCAGCTCACGGGAAGAGGTGATTTTGTCCGCTAAAAAATCAGTGAACAGGAGGGCAGCTCCAAACAGCAAATAAATTACTATCATCCCTGCCCGGAAATACAAAAAGGGTTTCGAATTCAATGAGCCGAAGCGGTTTGGGGCTTATTGCAACTTGAAGTTAACGGGCAGAATATAACGAACCTTTACGGCCTTTCCGTTTTGTTTTCCGGGAGCCCATTTAGGCATCTGGCTGATAACCCGAACGGCTTCTTTGTCCATGGCCCCACAGGCAGTTACTCCCTTTTTTACAATAACATCTGTTACCGACCCGTCTTTGTCTATTACGAACTCCACGAAAACCTTTCCGGAAATCTGGTTCTCTTTACAAAGCTGTGGGTAATTAATATTCTTTTGGAGAAACTTAAACATCTCATTGGGACCACCGGGAAATCCGGGCTGCTCTTCAATGGCCGCCTGATCATAAATTTTATCATCTCCTACTTCCACAGGCGGTGGAGGAGGGGGAGGACCTTCAATTCCTTCCTGATCTTTGGTAGAAACGTTTTCATTTTTTACTTCTTCCTGTGTAGGTGGAGGAGTTTCCTGCTTTTCGTCGGAAGCCTCGGGCGGAATAAACTGCACCGTTTTAATGGTAGGAGGAGGAGGTGGTGGGGGTGGAGGGGGCGGGGGTGCAGCATCATCCATGGGAGGAGGCGCATCCAATACCAAAGGAACGTCTTTCAGGTTCACACTAACCTCTTCACCACCCGAGCCGAACATTGAAATAATTTTTGGCATACCCAAAATAAGTGTGCCGGCAAGAATGGTGCTTAAGCCGGCCACCATCATGGTGCGGTTATAGTTTCGCCGAAGTTGATATGCTCCGTAATCCTGATTCTTGTTTTCAAAAACCAGGTTGTTCCTGGCCGAAAGAACCACGTTGCTCCATGTCCTGTCATAGGACAGCAGCACAATCAGCCCGATAAAGGCGGCAATTAGGATGAATACAATCATGGGTTATTTCCTCCTGATTTAATGGTTTCAACAATCTCCTTTTCTGCTGGGGATATATCAACGAGGGCATATTTTCCAATTTCGGCCACGCTCATTTCATCAATCATTTCAACTACATTCCCATACTTGCATTTTGGGTCGGCCTTGATAATAACGGTGAGGGTGGGATCCTGATCGTCAGGACGGCGGTGAACCGAAAGCACTTCTTTATTTACCAGTCGGTTCAGGGAATCCTGCGACACGGACTTAGCATACTTGGCAATCAGATCTTTTTTGAGCTTCCTGATTTCGTCGATGGCATTCCGGTTTTTTTCAATTAAAATTTTCCGGATTCCCTTATCGGGATCGAAGTTGGTTTTATTAACCTGGGTAGAGCCGTCTTCTTTTAATTCACCATAATAATAATAGATTTCGTCGTCTTCCATGAGCAAAATAGTAAGCGCATGAAACACTTTCTTCTTTTCTCCTTCATCTACGGGCATGGTGATTTCCATGGTGGTAGGCTTAGAGAATGTGGAAGTCAAAACGAAGAAGGTAAGCAGGAGGAAAGCCAGATCCACCATCGGCGTCATGTCGATGTGGGTGCTCGTTTTTTTAGCGCGTTTTTTGCTGTGTTTACCACCGCCGCCGTCACCGCCTGTGTTTACATCTGCCATATTATTCTGCTGTTACTTTTCCCTCCAGATCGGTCAGGAGGTTAAACTGGTTAACATTAATATCTGTCCGCTGAAATGTTTTCAGGATGGCGTTAATTATTTCATAGTTGGCCCGGGCGTCTCCTTTGATGGCAAAGCGAAGCTTGCTCACATTGGCCTCGCCCTTATCGCGGTGAAACTCTGCGCTGGCCAAACGACCAAAAATTATCCAATCCCTTAGCTGGTTGGTTGCCGCATTGGCTGAATCAACCGGTATTCCTTTGGTTTGTTTGTTCATTTTTTCCCGACCACCTTCATTGGCACTGATAAACTCTGCCAGGTTATTCATGGGAACCCCAAAGGAGTTCATCAGCGAGAAGGTTTTTGTCTGCTCTTCGGTAAAACTCACGTTGTATTTTTCACCCATCTTCTTTAACAGGTTGGCACGAACGGCTTTATTGTCGATATTAAAAAAAACACGATCGGCGCTGTCAATGGTAATGGTCATTATATCCCTGTCGGGAATGGGTATTTCCTTTTGTGAGGCCGGAATATCAACGATTACGGGCTCTTCACCCCTGAACTGGGCGGTAAGCATGAAAAACGTAACCAAAAGGAATGCCAGATCCACCATCGGCGTCATGTCCAGCGAGGGACTTGATTTCGGCATTTTAATTTTAGGCATATTCCTTTCTTTTAATAGTTAGATGCACCAGGCATCCGGATTCCACAAAAAAATTAATGCTTTGTTGAGGCAAAGGTTTGAGACAGGGTAAATCCGGCCTCATCAATACCGTGCGTAAGGGCATCAATTTTATTGGAGAAGTAGTTATACATGATAATCGCAATACAAGAGCCTGTAATTCCAATAAAGGTATTAATCAGGGCCTCGGAAATACCGGTAGAAAGTGCGATGGTGTCAGGCGCTCCGGCTTGGGCAAGAGCCTTAAAGGCACGGATCATACCGATTACCGTTCCGATCAGACCAATAAGGGTTGAAATGGAAGCGCAGGTAGAAATTACAACCATATTTTTGGAAAGCATAGGAAGCTCCAGAGCGGTAGCTTCTTCGATTTCCTTTTGGATGGCGGCAAGCTTTGCTTCTTTATCAAGCTCATGATCAGCCTCAACCGCCTTATATTTAACAAGTCCGTTTCTAAGCACGCTGGCCACGCTTCCTTTTTGGCGATCACACTCTTCAATGGCAGCATCTAACTGTCCGTTTGAAATTAAACCACGAATAGTTTTCAGGAAGGTTTCAATGCGTCCGCGTCCACGGGCTTTTCCAATGGTTATTCCGCGTTCAATGGAGAATGCAATTACAACAAGAACTATGGAAACCAGGATGGCAACCACAGGGCCTCCCTTATATACGGTTCCATACCATCCTTCAATACCTTCTCTTACCGGATGGCCCCGCTCAGGGTCTCCACCTTCAAAGTTCTCGGGGGCTCCCAATACAAACATGTAAAACAACATCGAAATCACCAGAATAATCGGGATAACGATAAATGTAAAAATGGAAGTGAATTTGGTTGACTTTTCCTTGCTGATAGATTGGTTATTTTTTGTTATTAATTTCCGGGTTTAATTTTAAGAGGCCAAACTTACTAATTCTATTTAAGATTTGAAAATCAGGCCGTCCCGTAATTTCCCAACTACAAAAATGAGGGTTTATTGGGCTGAAATCAAGGGCTTTTCCATAAGTGGGCAGGTTGGGGTCATAAGTGGAAAAGCAGGATGAATAACTGGGGCTCTGAAAGCCCTATTTTTTCCGCCTTTTTTCTTTTCTTATGGTAGCCACAACGGGAATCAGGGTAACAACGATCAAAAAGATTACTATATAGCCCAGATTCTCCTTGACAAGGGGGAAATCACCCAGGTAATACCCCAGGGTTCCCAAGGTTCCAATCCACAAAACCGCACCCGCCACATTGTACAACATAAAGGCCCCAAAGGGAACCCGGATTACCCCTGCCAGAATGGGAGCAAAGGTTCTTATTATGGGGAGAAAGCGGCCGAGAATAAGGGCTTTTCCTCCATGCCTTTCATAAAAACTGCGGGTAAGTTCCAGGTAAGTTTTTTTAAAAATTATCCCATCTTCCTTTCGGAACAAGGGAGGACCTACTTTAAATCCAAACCAGTAGCCGGCCACATTTCCGAGAATGGCCGATGCCATGAGGCCTGCTTCGAGGGTAAAAATACTAACACCCAGAAGGTCGGGGTCGGAAGAACAAATCAATCCGCTGATAAAAATGAGGGAGTCGCCGGGAAGAAAAAATCCGATCAGCAGGCCCGTTTCGGCAAAGACCACGAAAAGCAGGAGCGCGAGCCCTCCGTATTTAATAATAGATTCGGGGTCTGTGAGCTCCTTGAGAAAATCCCAGATATCCTGCATCAGCAAAATACAATTTATTCCGGGGTTTTTAAAACGCCTTCCCACTTACTTACGACAGCCGTTGCAACTGCGTTTCCGACCGCATTAGTGGCTGAGCGGCCCATGTCCAGAATCTGATCCACCCCAAGCACCAGCAATAAGCCTTCTGTCGGGATTTTAAAGGTGGCCAACATTCCTGCAATAACTACAAGCGAAGCCCTCGGAACGCCCGCCATGCCCTTGCTGGTTAGCATAAAAATCAACATCATAGCAATCTGATCCCCCGCCGACATCTCAATCCCGTACATCTGGGCTATGAACAGCGTGGCAAAGGTCATGTACATGGTGCTGCCATCCATATTAAAAGAATATCCAAGCGGCAAAACAAAACCGGTAATCTTTTCGGGACACCCAAAGCGGTCGAGAGCCTCGAAAGTTTTGGGCATGGCGGCCTCAGAGCTTGCGGTGCTGAACGCCAAAAGAAGCGCTTCACGCATTTCTTTCATCAGCCTAAGGAAGTTAATCCTAAAGACCAGACAAACCGCGAACAACAAACCGAAAACAAAAAAGATCAAGCCTCCGTAAAAACATAAAATCAAATTCAGGTAACTCCATAAAACCTCAATCCCTTGTTTTGCAACCACCGCAGACAAAGCACCAAAGACACCCAGCGGAGCAAATACCATTACAAAGTTGGTAACCTTGAACATTACATGACTCAGGGATTCAGCAAAATCAACAATTGGCTTCCCTTTTTCTTTCAGCATTCCGGCAGCAACCCCAAAAAAGATGGAGAAAACCACAATGGGCAGAATTTCATTTTCTGCCATGGCTCTGATAACACTATCGGGAATAATATGATTGATAAAGTTTTTGCTGTCGAATCCTTTAACCTCAAGCCCGGTCGATTCAGAAGCATCGGGAAGGGGAAGGTTAATCGCCCTACCCGGTTCGAAAATATTTACAATTAACAGCCCTATAAAGAGAGCCACCATTGTTGTAAGGGTAAAATAAATTATGGTTTTTAGACCAATACGACCAACAGATTTAAAATCTCCTACATTGGCAACCCCTACCACCAAAACGGCAAACACCAGAGGGGCAATGATCATTTTGATAAGCCTCAGGAAAATGTCACTCAGAAACCGCATGTCAAGGGCAAACTCTTTCCAGAGCCCCCCCACCAAAATGCCCAAGGCCATTCCAAGGAAAATCTGCACTACCAGGCCCGGGGCTTTAATTTTCATGTGCTATTGTATAAAGGGAATTGAATAAAGACTGCCGGGCACCAGGCCGAGGACTACAATAATCAGCGAACAAAGGGCGACAACAGTCCAGATAAATCCATTACCGGAAATGGAAACTTCTTTGTTCTCGTCCCGAAAATAAATCCGGATAATAATTTTCAAATAATAGTAGATGCTGATCATGGATCCTACAATTCCTAAAATGGCAAGGAGGATATGCCACTTGGTGCCTCCCGATAACAATCCCGAAAGCATAAAATATTTTCCAAAAAACCCGGCGAGGGGAGGAATGCCTGCCAGAGAAAGCAAAGCAATTGACATAGAAAGAGCCAGCAGCGGAGACTTTTTTGCGAGTCCGTTAAAGCGGTCAAAACCCTCGTCACCGCTTTTTCCGGCCACAAGAAGAAATCCGGAAAAGGCAAGCAGCGAGGCGGCAAAATATGCCACGCCATAAACAAGGAGGGAGCCCTGGGAATTGGTGTTCATGAAAATAATAGCCATTACCATAAAGCCTGCATGGGAAATACTGGAATAGGCCAGCAGTCGCTTTACGGAAGTTTGAACCAGGGCACTGATGTTGGCCCAGATTAAAGTGATGCCGGCAAACAACGACAGAATCGGAACCCAGATGTGACCGGCATACATAAGTGAATAGGAAATCAGACGGAAAAAAGCAGCAAAGGCAGCTACTTTTACAAGGGTTGACATAAAGGCGGTAACCACGGTTGGTGCTCCCTGATAAACATCGGGCGTCCAAAAGTGGAACGGCACCAGGGAAGCTTTAAAGGATAGCGCACATACGACCATGATAACTCCTGCATAGAAAAACGAAGGCAGCTGGTCTGAGCCGGCAAAAACCGCATCGCTGATACTTCTCAGGTCAAGGCTTCCGGTGGCACCATAAATTAGGGCAAGTCCGAACAACAAAAAGGCACTGACAAAGGCGCCGGTTAAAAAATACTTGAAAGCCGATTCGTTGGAAGCCAGGTCGTCTTTTTTGCTTCCGGCCATTACATACACAGGAATGGATAAAATCTCCACCCCGAGAAAAAACATAGTGAGATTGTTAAAGGAAACAAGCAAAACCGCTCCAATAATGGAAAACAGGGAAAGAACCAGAATGTCGGTTTTTAAATCTTCGCCGGCTTCAAACCCCTTTAAAAACAAAAACCACAAAGCCGAACCTACAAGGATGAGCAAGGAAAACGCATTGGCAAAATGATCGAACCGAACCATATTATTAAAAATAGCAGGAAGCTCAAGGTTGTCCCAAAAGATAACAGAAGCTACAGCGCCGGCGAGGAGGCCGGTTAAAATCAGCGGAAGCACCAGGCGCCTGAAACGGAAAATATCCGCCAACAAGGCAAGAAAACCGGCGGAAGAAAGAAATATCAGGACGAACATCAGCGAATGTTATTTAATGCCAGCGTTAATTAATTCAAACAGTTCCTGAACCGGAGCCTGAATAACCTCAAGCAAAGGCGCAGGATAAATACCGAAAAATAAAACTACCATGGCAAGCGGAAGCAACACCCACCATTCTTTTTTTCCGGCCTCGGTAAAGGTTTCGGATTTGTTTCCTCCCGCACCCAACATGATTCCCTGGTAGCTGCGGAGCATATAAACGGCTCCCAAAACCACTGTAAGCCCTGCCAGCGCCGCTGCCCAGAAGCTGTATTGGAACAACCCCGTAAGCAAGAGGAATTCGCCCACAAATCCATTCGTAAGCGGAAGGGCAACACTGCCCAGCAACACGATCAGGAAAAACACCGCAAAAACCGGCGCTTTGGTTCTTAAGCCGCCCAGTTCGGAAATTATTCTTGTTCCCGTTTTTTCCATCAGCAAATCACAAATGAAAAATAAGGCCACCACATTTACTCCGTGACTTAGCATTTGAATGACCGAGCCGGAAAGGCCTTCTGCGGTCATCGAAAACATCCCTGCCGAAATAAGACCTACGTGGGCGATGGAAGAATAGGCAATGAGGCGCTTAAAATCTTTTTGAACCAGGGCAAGACAAGAGGCATATATTATTCCGGCGACGGAAAGGCCAATGGCAACGGAAGCCCATTCGGAGGTTCCGGTGGGAACCATGGGAAGCAGCCAGCGCAAAACGCCGTAAGTTCCCATTTTTAACATTATTCCCGAAAGCAGCATCGTTCCAGCAGTGGGAGCAGAAGTATAGGTGTCGGGCTGCCAGGTGTGGAATGGGAAAACGGGCATTTTTACCGCAAAGGCGAGAAAAAGGCACCAAAAAACAAAAGTTTGCTGTCCGGCAGTGAGCGTCGCCCCGGCCTGATACAAATCGGACAGGTGGAATGATTTGGCCCCGTTGTTTTGGGTGAACTGATATACAAAAAGCAGGCCGATGAGCATGAAAAGGCTACCTGCAAGGGTATAAATGAAAAACTTAAGGGTAATTCGCGGACTGTCTTTTTCGCCCCAGAGAAGACAAATAAACCAAATGGGAATCAGCGCCAACTCCCAGAAAACATAGAACAAAAGGCCATCCATGGCAGAAAAAACACCAAGCAGGGCAAATTGCATAAAGGAAATAAGACCGTAAAACACCCGGGGGTTTTTATGGTCTTTTGCCAGCGAGGAAAATATGATGAAGGGAAGGAGGAAATTGGTCAGGGTAACGAGAAGCAGACTTATTCCGTCGAGACTCACAAAAAAAGAAGAACCTATTCCCGGAATCCAGGGCGTTTTAAACGTGAGCAGGTCGTTTTGATGATTTTTGAAGGCCACCCAGCAGGCAATGGCAAGGCCCAAAGAAACCAGCGAGGAAAGAAGGGCAAGTGGCCTTGCATTACTTTGGCGCGAGCCCAGCAAAAGGATGCCGGTCAGAAATGGAAAAAGAATCAGGGTAAGTATCAGCATATAAACCGGCCAAAAATACCAAAAACTATGAATGGAAAATCACAAAAATTGGGGTATTGGGGCGGGCTACTTCTTTTCCTGCAAAAAGGGTAGTTCCTCAGTTTTACCATCTTTGCAAATAAGGCTCAGTTTTAATCCCGGGCCCCCAATCCGGAGAGTAGCAGCGCAGGCTTTTTCTCCTTCTTCTTCATAGAAAACATCTACGGGGAACATTTCCCCGGTTTCGGGATCTTCGTCGGATTCCCCGCCGAGATAAAAAGCCGGATGAACCGAAGCAAAGCCCTTTTCTCCGGCCAAAAGGCTATCGCCTGAATAGCGGGAATAAACATACATTATCGTTGAATAGTTGACGCGTTCAACACGAACCGTTATTTCCTCCTTCCCCCTTTTTTGGGCATAAAACTTCACTTTTCCCAGCGGTATTACTGAGGAAAATAAGACGGTGTCGGTTTCATTAAGAATAAGAAAACTGTCTTTAAGGCGATAGCGTTGCGCTCCGCCAGAAGCTTTCAAGCCCGACAAAAACAAGGAGTCGTAAAGACCGGGAGTTTCCACTCTAAAGATTGGATCCTCCCCCGGTGTTTCCCGGTTACCGGGATTGTCCTCAACAGTTGGGCTGCAGGAGGCAAGCAAACAAAAAAGTGAAAACAGCGACAAAATCTTCATACGAAACCAAAACTAAAAAAATTGACCGATAAGATCTGGGAAAAGAAGGAGCCGGGTTAAAAAAGCAACCCCCAAAAATTTGGGGGTTTGTTGTCCGACTAGGGCTCGAACCTAGACTCTTCTGAACCAAAATCAGACGTGTTGCCAGTTACACCATCGGACAAAAAAGGAATCCGGAGACCGGATTCTATAAGGGCTGCAAAGATAAAAAAAAATTAAAATATATCCATTTACCGACCCCCTTAGCCTTTTGTCCCATTTCAATTGCCCCCACGCCGGGAATATTCCTAAATTCGCAATCCAGTATTAATATTCCAGAAAATGATGAATTCGTACAGCAAAAAGAACAATCTTATCGGATGGGTAGTTTGGGCGATTGCCACCCTTGTTTATCTGGCCACTATTGAGCCAACCGCCAGCTTTTGGGATTGTGGAGAGTATATTCTGTCTTGCTATAAACTTGAGGTGGGCCACCCCCCCGGGGCCCCGTTCTTTATTCTTCTGGGCCGATTTTTTACCCTTTTTGCCGGTGGCGATGTAATGAACGCCGCCATGTGGGTAAACGTAATGTCCGGGCTGTCAAGCTCCTTTACCATTCTTTTCCTCTTTTGGACCATCACAGCACTGGGTCGTAAACTTTCCGGCAATGCCGAAGAGCCCGACACGTCCTCCCAAATCCTGATTTTCGGATCCGGAATTGTTGGAGCCCTTGCTTATACTTTCTCCGATTCTTTCTGGTTCAGCGCAGTGGAAGGTGAAGTATATGCCATGTCCAGCCTGTTCACCGCCCTGGTTTTCTGGGCCATTTTCAAATGGGACAAGGCCGATGATGACGACATGAAAAACAATACCAGCAATTCGGTTAAGTGGCTCATTCTCATTTCCTATATGATGGGTCTTTCCATCGGAGTTCACTTATTGAACCTGCTTGCCATTCCTGCCATTGTGCTTTTGTATTATTTCAAAAAATCCAAATTCACACCCAAGGGCTTTGCCATTGCTTTCGGCGTATCTATATTGTTGCTGGGAGCCGTTCAAAATGTAATCATTCCCGGGATTGTTAACCTGGCTGCACATTTCGACCTGAAATTTGTAAACGGATTCGGGCTTCCCTTCAACAGCGGGATGTTGTTCTACTTCGTCTTATTGCTGGGAATAATTATTACAGGAATTTTCTATTCTATCCGCCAAAGCCAAAAGGAATACAAAGTGTTTTTCTGCCTTTCTGCCTTGATGGTAGTTCTGAGTTTAATCTGCAGCCCTACCGGAAAAGATATGGTGCTTCGCCTGATTCTTGGGGGCATTGCCCTCGGCTTAATTCATTATCTGAGAAACCGCCATGCCATTTTAAACACCGTTCTGATTTCGTTTTTCGTGCTTCTCGTGGGTTACTCTTCCTTCTTTGTGCTGGTTATCCGCTCGCAGTCTGACACACCCATGGACCAGAACAATCCGGAAAACCCAATCAGCCTTCTTTCATACCTGAAACGGGAGCAGTATGGAGACTGGCCCATTCTTTACGGACAAAACTTCAACACTCCGCTTATGAACCGGGATGAAGATGGGGACGGATCGCCGGATGTTTACAAAGACGGAGACCCTGTTTATATGAAGGACGAAAAGCTGGGAAAATATGTAGTTAAGGACGACCGGAAAAAAGACATTCCAAACTACCATCCCGACTTTTGTTCGTTTTTCCCCCGGATGTGGAGCCAGCAAAGCAATCACGAAAACGCCTATCGTATCTGGTCGAACCTGAAAGGGAAAAAAATGCCGTATCAAAACCCCTTTACCGGGCAGACGGACATGATAGAAAAACCAACATTTGCCGATCAGCTTGCCTACTTCTTTAAATATCAGGTGGGCCATATGTACATGCGCTATTTTCTCTGGAATTTTGCCGGAAGACAAAACGACATTCAGGGGCATGGAATAAATCCCGAATGGAGAATAGAAGGGAACTGGATTTCCGGAATTCCTGCTCTTGACGCAGCCCGACTTGGGCCACAGGATCGACTGCCCGAATCGGTGGTAAACAACAAAGCCAACAACAAGTTCTACTGCCTTCCTTTGATTTTGGGATTGTTCGGCATGGTATAAAAAAAAAAAAAAAAATGGCAGGACGCAACCGTTGTTACCCTTCTTTTCCTAATGACGGGACTAGCCATTGTTTTTTATCTGAACCAGTATCCGTACCAGCCCAGGGAAAGAGATTATGCTTATGCCGCATCTTTTTATGCTTTCGCTATCTGGATCGGGCTTGGCATTTTTGCACTTGCCGATCTGATAAAGAAAAAATCAAACCTGATTTCGCTGGGCATAATAGCAATTTCTACCGTTGCCGTACCCGGATTAATGGCACAGCAGGGATGGGACGATCACAACAGATCAAAAAGATATACGGCTCGTGATTTTGCCAAAGACTACCTGGCCTCCTGCGAGAAAAATGCTATTCTTTTTACCAATGGAGATAACGACACTTTCCCGCTGTGGTATGTGCAGGAAGTAGAGGGATATCGCACCGATGTCAGAGTTGTAAACCTGAGCCTTGCCCAAACCGACTGGTATATTAATCAGATGCGCAGGCAGGCATACGACTCAAAACCCATACCCGGAACCTTGTCAATCGACAAATATATTCAGGGCAAACGCGACATTGTGCCGGTCAGAGAGCGCAAAGAATTAGCAGGCTATCAGAATCTGAAAGAAGTAATGGACTTCGTCGGGAAAGACGATGAGAAATATATGATCATGTTGGGCGACGAGCTGAGGAACTACATTCCCACTAAAAAGTTCCGCATTCCTGTAGACAAGGAAACCGCACTTCGCACCGGAACCATTACCGAGGCCGACACTGCAAATCTGTTGCCTGCTCTCGATTGGGAAATCAACAAAACGTATGTTTACAAAAACGATCTTTTGATTTTGGATATCCTTTCAGCCAACAACTGGGAGCGTCCGGTTTATTTTTCGATAACCACCGGCAGCGATGCTTACCTGAGCCTCATGCCGTTCTTCCGGCTGGAGGGCCTTGCCTATCGCCTTGTTCCTCTTCGTAATGTTGCCGGAAGGGGACAGATAAATGTAAACACCGAGAAGATGTTTAAAAACATCATGGAGGATTATAAATGGGGCGGGCTTGATGAGAATGAAATTTACATGGACGAGAATAACATCCGGATGGCAGAAACGATGCGGGTTCAGATGGTAACGCTTGCGAATGCGCTCACCAAAGAGGGCAAAAAGGACAAGGCTTTGGCGGTTCTGAAAAAATGTCTGCAGGTGCTACCCGAAAGAAATGTGCCCCTTTTCAATGAACCTTACGAGTACAAGCTCTACCTGGTTCAGGCGCTTTATGAGGCAGGAGGAAATGAAGATGCTGCCCGGATTGCCAAACGGTTTTTCCAGATACTGGAAGGCGACCTGGCATACCTGAACTCATTTAAAGGGTCAGAGAAATCCAAAGTGAGCAAGGAGCTTTACCGCAAAGCCGGAATGATGAACGAACTTATTGTGTTAGCAGGAGACAATCAGGACGATGCAACAAAGAAGGAGCTTGAACAGCGATTCAAGCCTTATGAAATGTACCTGATTCAGGAAGGTCCCCGCGAAGGCCCTCCCGGACAATGATAAGACCGGTTCGACCCGGACCCATTATTAAGGCATTCTTTCCGGATGTTGTATGGCGCATGGATCCAAACCGGAGGGAATTGTTTCTTACGTTCGACGATGGCCCTAACCCCGAAACAACACCTGCCATTCTGGACATCCTGGATGCTGAAAAAGTAAGCGCAACCTTTTTTTGTATAGGAAGAAATTGTGAAAAACACCCGCAGCTCTTTCAGCGGATTCTGGAATCAGGGCATGGGGTGGGAAACCACACCTACGATCATTTGAACGGGTGGAAAACCGATAAGGAGACTTATTTAAAGGATGTTCAGAAGGCCGCAGAAATTATTCCCGGAAATCTGTTCCGGCCCCCTTATGGCAGAATTTCACCCGGCCAGGCAAGGGCGCTTAAAAAGAACTTTTCCATTGTAATGTGGGATGTGCTGAGCTGGGATTTTGATCGCAGCCTTAGCCCCGCAACCTGCATTCGGAAAACACTGGGAAACATCAGGGCCGGCAGCATAATAACGCTTCACGACAGCAGCAAGGCAAAAGAAAGAACGCTTCCCCTTTTAAAGGCAATCATTGCCTTTGCCGGAGAGAAAGGCTATTCCTTTCAGAAGTTATAAAGCTATTTTCCGGATTCCAGAGGAATTCCAGTTTCCTGAATTTTTGAAAAACCTCCGTACACATTCGTCAGATTTTTAAATCCGTGTGCCCTCAGAATAGAGGCAGCAATCATGGAGCGATATCCGCCGGCACAATGAATAACATAGGGGTTCGATTTGTCGAGATCGTTTATGTTTTTCAAAAGATGGTCGAGCGAAAACAACGTGGCGCCGGCCACATGATTACCCTGATATTCCCCGCTTTTTCTTACATCCAGAATTTGTGAGCGAAGGTTTGCGTATTCGTTTTTCAGGGCTTCAGGCGTAATGCTTTTGATTTGATCCGTTGAACCGCCCGATTTTTTCCAGGCAGCCACACCGCCATCCAGATAGCCGGCCACATTTTCGAAACCCACCCTTGCCAGTCGCACCACAGACTCCTCTTCTTTTCCGGGAGCTGTTACCAAAACAATTTTTTTGTCAATTTTAAGAAGGGTTCCTGCCCAAACGGCAAACTGTCCGTTTAAACCAATATTGATAGAGCCCGGGATGAATTCTTTTTCAAATTCATCCGGAATCCGCGTATCAAGAATTTCAGCTCCTTCAGAAACAAGGGCTTTAAATGCGTCGAGCGAAAGAGGTTTAAGATTTTGGGAGATTATGGAATCAAGGTCTGAATAGCCAGTTTTATTAATCCTGGCATCTTCAAAAAAGTAGGCGGGAGGAGCTACCAGTCCATCGGTAACCGACTTAATGAAAGAAGCTTTATCGATATCAGCGAGAGCGTAGTTGGAAACTTTTTGCTCGCCTATGGTGCTTTGTTTTTCCGTGCCAATGCTTTTTCCACAGGCAGAGCCCGGGCCATGAGCAGGGTAAACAATAACATCATCGGGAAGCACCTTTATTTTTTTGTTCAGCGAGTCGTAAAGCATTCCGGCCAATTCTTCCTTCGACATTTTGCCGTCCAGCAAATCGGGTCGTCCAACATCTCCTACAAATAAAGTATCGCCGGTAAAAACAGCATGTTCTTTTCCATTCTCGTCAAACAAAAGGTAGCAAGTAGATTCCGGGGTGTGTCCGGGCGTATGAATGGCCTTAAGTTTTGCTTTTCCAACATTAAAAACTTCTCCGTCTTTTGCATGATATACTTCATAATCCGGATTTGCGCCGGGTCCGAAAACGATAGGAGCTCCCGTCTTTCTTGAAAGGTCGATATGGCCTGAAACAAAATCGGCATGAAAATGCGTTTCAAAAACATACTTAAGATTCGCGCCCCGTTCTTTGAGAAGGTCTAAATAGGGCTTTGTTTCGCGAATGGGGTCAATTATAACAGCCTCGCCATCCGACTCAATATAGTAAGCGGCTTCTGCAAGACAATTGGTGTAGAGCTGTTGAACGATCATAACGATTAATTTACATAAAATATATTTCCTGACCTAAAAGTACTACGCCCAGAATCAGGACAAAAACACCGAAAGCAAACTTTAGCTTTTCCCCGGAAATGAATCGGGCGAAAAAAACACCGCTCAGAATACCTGCCACCGTGAGGCCGGAAAAAGAAAAAAGAAAAACCCAGTCGGGGCTTGGAACAATGGTAATCTTTGCAAAAAAGCCAAAGAGGGAGTTTATGGTAATCAGAACCAGGGAGGTTCCCACCGCCATTTTCATAGGCAGGTTAGCCAAAATAACCAAAGCGGGGATTATTAAAAAGCCTCCTCCGGCTCCCAATATTCCGGTAATAATACCCACGACCAGCCCCACAAGCAGAACCAGCCCGTATCGGTAGCGCCGGGTTTCTTTAAAGTCGTCTTTCCTGATAACCCTGGAATTACGAATCATGGCAATGGCCGAAAAAACCATCAAAAACGAAAAGAGCAACATAACCAGTACATCCCGGGAGAGGACCGCAGGCCCGAATCGGGCAACTTCTTCAGGAATGGCGGGCAGGAGGTATCGGGAAGAAAAGAAAACGGAAACCAGAGAGGGAACGCCAAAAAACAACACCGATTTTGTACTGAACAGATTCAGTCGGGCATAACCAATGGATCCTATAAAGGCCGTTATGCCCACAATAAAAAGGGAATAGGTGGTGGCTTCAACCGGAGGAATGTTAAAGAAAAATACCAGAACAGGAATGGTCAAAATTGCACCACCAGCACCCAACATTCCCAGGCAAACCCCGATAGCCAGCCCAAGCGCATATCCAACTAAAAACACCGTTTAACCTTGATTTTGGCAAAGTTATGGCCTTTATGTTGTAAAAAAGCCACTTTTTTTCTATTTTCGGTAGAAATCCGGGGCAACCCGGTGAACAATTCCTCGTCTTTTTTCGTAGAATGAGGAGGATAAATGCCAAAGAATGGACGAAGCCGAAATTATTAAAGGGTGTCTTAAAAACGACCGCCTCAGCCAAAAGGCCCTGTACGACAGGTTTTATGGCAGGATGATGGCGGTATGTATGAGATATGCCCGCGACAGAGCAGAGGCTGAGGACATGTTGCATGAAGGATTTATGAAGGTGTTTACGGGAATGAAGGGGTTTGGCCATAAGGGTTCGTTTGAAGGTTGGATAAGAAGGATTATGGTAAACTGTTGCATCGATCACCTCAGGAAGAAAAAACAGGAATACCTGATTGTAGATACGGTTATTGCAAGCCGGGCCAGTGTTAGTGCAGAGGATGAGGTTAGTGAGGACGAGCTTGCCGATCTGATTTCCAAAGAGGATATTCTGGCCGCCGTTCAGCAATTATCGCCGGCCTACAGAACAATATTTAACCTTTATGTGCTGGAGGAACATACACACAAAGACATTGCTGATAAACTTGACATAAGTGAAGGAACATCAAAATCAAACCTCGCCAAGGCAAAATTTAACCTCAAAAAAAATCTGCTCAACCTGTTAAAAATTAAAAATGACAAATAACAAGCTCGAAAATAAAGTTCGCGAATCTCTGTCCGGACTGAATTTCCCTCCCGACCCCAGGGGCTGGGAACGACTTGAGGCTGATCTTAACCGTATCCCCTCGGGCCCAAAAATATCTTTGTCTGCCAAGCAAATCAGGTTCTCCCTAAACCTCATTGCCGGTGGCCTTGTTTTGAGTGGCCTTATCTGGGCCTTCGTAGCTTACACCCCTTCCTCCGAAACAGGAGATAAAACGAAACCGGCTCCTGTAAAAGAAAAAGGAATATATGCTCCCATTCCCTCTGATGAAAGAAATCAGTTTTTGAATTCTTCTCCTGAAAACGATGCAGGAGCTTCGCTTTCCTATGTAGTGAGGGAAGGCGGGGAAAATTCTCCCGGGATTGCCGGCGACAGTTATAACCCCCTGTCAGGGAATAATAATGCTATCGGGGCCAACTCCGGCACAGCCCAAAAAGTAAACCAGTCTGCGATTAACTCCGGTAGTAGCAATACGCCGGTTGAGCCCATAAACCCCCTGCTCAGGGGTACTATTATAGCGGATCACCCTGATCTGGTGGAACGCAAAAAAACCCTCAGCGAAATAAAGCTAAGCGCCGAAGAGTTGCAGATTTTTTCAAATCCCAATTTTATCATGGGGCAAAGGACGCTTTTCTTTCCTGACATGATTGACCCCAAACTGGGATACATCTATGCCACACGGGAAGAAGATTCTTCCGGAAAAATAATGAGCCTCAAAGAAAAACTGAAGCAGGATAGTTCCGGCCATAAAGAGCAAGAGCCCGAAATTAACACACAAAAGAATAAATCAGCCCAGTCCGACTCATTGGGACAATCCCCTCGAAAACAGGAGGGAGGAAACTCCATGCAAAGGGTTGTACCCCGGTAAAAAAACAAACGACCCCCTCCAAAAGAGGGGGTTTTTTTTGGCAACCTTTTTCCATCCCTTCGTCTTATATGAAACGAAGGAGGAGTCATGAAATCCACATTCAGAAATTTTATTCTTGCCCTTTTTGCAGGAATTGTTTCCCCAGGGCTTCTGTTTGCCCAGGATCCGGAGTTTACCCAGTTTTATGCAAATCCACTTTATCTGAACCCGGCTTTTGCAGGTGCCAATAAGTGCCCGAGGTTTGTTTTAAATTATAGGAACCAATGGCCTGCACTAACAGGACAGTTTGTAACCACAAGTGCCTCTTTTGACAAATATTTTTGCGGAATAGGTGGAGTAGGGGTATTGATTACCAACGACAATGCCGGAGAGGGAACCCTTAAAACCACGAATGCCAGCTTGCTGTATGCCTGGCACCAGCCCCTGAATCGCTTTTTATCGATCTCGGCCGGATTTCAGGGAACCTTTGCCCAAAAGAAAGTTGATTGGGACAAACTTAGCTTTGGCGACATGATAGACCCCCGGAGGGGTTTTACAAGGCCTACCGAGGAGGTTCCAACCGAAGGCATCGCAAGATATTTTGATATGTCGGCGGGAATTATGCTCCACTCTTCCAGGTTCTTCCTGGGCTTTGCCTCTCACCACCTTGCCGAGCCCGACGAGTATTTATTGTCGGGCCCCAGTCCTCTGCCACGAAAATATACCGGACATGCCGGAGCGGTTATTCCCGTGAGCAATCACGACGATGTAAGCATCAGCCCCAACGTGTTGTTTCAGGCCCAGCAGGATTTTCGCCAGCTCAACCTGGGCTTATATGTAAATAAAGGACCGATAACTGGAGGGTTTTGGTACCGGAATCAGGATTCATTTATTATTCTCTTAGGGCTTCAGCAAAAATCCTTCAGAGTAGGATATAGTTATGATGTAACCATCAGTAAGCTAAGTAATCAAACCGCAGGGTCGCACGAGCTTTCTTTTCAGACCAGCCTTGCGTGTAAAAAGTGTAAAAAGAAATTCCGGACAGTTGTTTGTCCGAGCTTTTAGTTCGTATTGGTTTGCAGGCTCCCGGAAGCTTTCCATCGTGGGGAGAAGAAAGTTTCAAATGGGGCCTGCTTTATAAAAAAACTCCCGGAGCCGCCGGGAGTTTTTCTTTCTTAAACCTAACCAAATCAAACCTAATCAATAACCACTTTTTGTTGGTACAACTCATTTCTGTTGGCTGCAACAACCGTATAAACACCTGAAGGAATTCTGTTATAGGGGTCAAAAGCTTTTAAAACAGCATGTTGATTTCTGAAAACCACTTTACTGTAAATTTCATTGCCCAAAATGTCTTCCACAACAACCAAGACCTCCTCCGAACGATAATTGCTCAAAATAATTAAAGGGTCTCCGGCGGAAGACATGGTGTCGATAAGAATCAAACTGTTTTTCTCGCGAACCATTCGCCCATCATCCTGAATGCCGGATTTTTGAGAAAATAAAAGTCCGGATGAAAAACAAAGAGAAAAAATGAAAAGGAAAATGTTTCTTTGCATGGGAAATTGCTTAAACAATATTATGAAAATTGAAGAGTTTTCCAAAGGGATGAAGGAGAGGCTTCTTAACATTTAGACAAATGTACCTTCTGGAAGGTTAAACCCCTCCTTTTTTAGGATAAAAAATGGACCTAAACAAAAACCTAAACACCGATCTGAAGTCTTTACCCTCTCAACCCGGGGTTTACCGGTTTTTGAACCGGGAGGGGAAAGTTATTTATGTGGGGAAAGCCCGAGACCTGAAAAAGAGGGTGGGCTCCTATTTTTCAGGGAAACCACAATCTGCGAAAGAGAAAATACTCGTAAAGAACATTGCCCGGATTGAAACCATTGTTGTGGATACCGAATACGATGCCCTGTTGCTGGAAAATTCCATGATAAAGGAATTGCAACCCAGATATAATATTTTGTTAAAAGACGACAAGACCTATCCCTGGATTTGTATTAAAAAGGAAAGGTTCCCACGAGTATTTCCTACACGAACACTGGTGCGCGACGGAAGTGAATATTTCGGACCCTATGCTTCCGTGAAGGTGATGAACAATCTGCTGGAATTGATTAGAGGGATTTTCCCTTTGCGAAACTGCACCTTTGATCTCTCTGAGGAAAACATCGCAAAAAAGAAATTCCGGATTTGTCTGGAGTATCAGATTGGAAATTGCCTTGGCCCCTGTGAAGGACTGCAAAGTCAGGTCGATTATGATGATAGCATAAAAAAAATCAGAGCCATTTTACGGGGGAAATCCGGAGAGGTAGCCCGAAGCCTTAAAGAGGAAATTCAAAAATATGTCAGCGACCTGGCTTTTGAAAAAGCGCAAAAAACCAAAGAAAAACTTTTGCTGCTGGAGAAGTTTCAGGCCAAATCAACCGTGGTTTCGCCCCAGCTGGGCGACCTGGATGTTTTTTCTGTCCACGAAGACCAGGGCACAGGATATCTTAACTTTTTCAGGGTTTCGGAAGGAGCCATTGTGGGAAGCCACAACATGGAACTGAAGCAAAAACTTGAGGAAAATGCGTATGATTTTCTCTTGCTCGGACTCACCGAACTTCTTCGGAAATTTCCTCCACCCAAAACACCCTGGGAAATAATTGTGCCCTTTTCCCCTGAAATAGAATTCCCCGGAATTCGATTTACTGTTCCCGCGCGTGGCGACAAAAAGCAATTGCTCGACCTGTCGGACCGCAACGCCGTTTATTTTAAACTTGAGAGCAAAAAAAGGGAATCGCTTGTTGATCCCGAGCGGCATACCAAAAGAATTCTTGAAACCCTGAAAAAGGATTTGCGGCTGAAAGACCTTCCCCGCCACATGGAATGCTTCGACAATTCCAACTTCCAGGGCTCTGAGGCCGTTGCCGCCTGCGTCGTATTTAAGAACGCAAAACCGGCAAAAAAAGAATACCGCCACTTTAACATCAAAACAGTTGAGGGGCCCGACGATTTCGCCTCTATGGAAGAGGTGGTCTACCGCAGGTACAAGAGGCAAGGGGAAGAAAATCAACCCTTGCCCGATTTGATTATTATCGACGGAGGGAAAGGGCAGCTGAGCGCAGCACGGAAAAGCCTTGAAAAACTCGGACTTTCAGGAAAAATTCCGGTAATAGGCATTGCCAAAAGACTGGAAGAAATTTATTTTCCCGGCGATCCTCATCCGCT
>ERZ869936.118-NODE-118-length-105580-cov-11.475129_pt1 | contig 105580 bp, 98 predicted proteins | sample MGYA00520876_ERZ869936 | MGnify/ENA primary metagenome ERZ869936 (study PRJEB32218, sample SAMN09650985) | biofilter metagenome | isolation source: enrty point of leading RO module | place: Saudi Arabia: Thuwal, RO plant located on Red Sea | collected 2016-02-17...
AATGTTAACTTCGATAATCCATTTTTAAATGGCCTGAAAAAAAGGGGAGCTTACAATGGATCCCAATTTTAATGCCATTTTTTTAGTATATTGAAGTAATCAATAACAATTCTTTCAAGGCGATGCAATAATTCAGTTAAGGCAATAATTTAATGCATTCAATCCACACAAGATGTTAACCCACTCAGCATTACCAAACCTTGTTCTCTAAACGCATAAGTCAAATAGCTGGCTCCACTACGACCATTTGAGGTTTCAATTTGCAACCTCAAACTTTTCCACTCATCTTTGCTTAAACGAAACATAAAGCCTTTGGGAAATCTATCTATGTTCCTTTTTACTGCTAAATTGAGATTCTTGGTCTGTACTTTATATAGTTCTGCGAGATCAAAATCAAGCGTGATATTTTGATTCCATATCGTGTAGATTTTAGATGGAATTGTATCAATTTTCATTTGCAATTTTAATTGGTGATTGCAAGAAAGGAAATTCGACATAAGTCCGTGTTTTATGCGATACATTCTTGTATATAAGCTGGAGACAGAAAGCAGAGGAAAAATGTCTTTAAAATTCTTTCTTGATCAAATCTATAAAGGAACGCCTGGAAATTTAACTTAGGAGTTGAACGACCGCTATGACAGAATTTATCATGCATTCAGATTTGATCCAATAAGTGAATAGGCAATTTATTTATCACTTAGCATTGCAGATTCGCCATATACACCGAACAAATGAATTTGATAGGACAAAGCTTCAAAGGAGCGAAATCTTATTGCCCGGTATTAATTCAATCCGAATCCCGAATAATAACTAGCGGTTTGTGGAATACTCCTTCTTCTGTGTAGACGCCTAATAAATACTTTCCTGGTTTGATATTTTGAATGTCGAACGCTACTTTGTTTCCAATTTGAATGTTTTTGCCGGATACTTCTCTCCCTGAAATATCCTTCAGGATAATTTTATTAATAAGCATTTTTGACTCAATTATTACTGATGTATTTGCCGGATTCGGATAAACAGATATCGGATTTATATCAGTCAATGAAGTTCCGCCAATGATGAACACATAGGGGTCCGATACAGCTGTACAGCCGTTAGAGTCCCAAACCTGCACAGTATATGTTCCATTCACAGTAGGTTGATATGACTGCGCATTTGCCCCGGAAATTATTGTTTGATCAATAAACCACTGATAGGAATATGCAGAAGTTGAAACAAGATCTGGTGTAATAAATGATATTACCGGCAATGGAATTGAATAGTTGTGAAAAATGAGATTGTTGCTGTATACCGGGCGAGGGAAGTAGCAATAGTTGCTGAGTGCCATGCGACAAGAGACTGTATCACTGGGTTTAATTCCGGAAAATTCGAATATTGGTGAGTTGTTAGAAAAGACAGTATTATTTACATTCCAAGTAAATGTAGGATTAGGTCCGGTATTAAAATAAGTTGCGGTAACTCTCAATGTATCTCCTATGCAAAAGCTTGAATCGTAGCTTATCCGAATAAGTGGAAAATTCAATGTACATGGTAGTATACGAGCCATGTTGGTTGATATAAAGGTATTATTATCAAATAAAATGGTTGCATAATTGATTGCGTATGTACCTGAAATTTGTTGGTTGAACAGAATACTGAATTCAACATATCCCATACTGCCAAGAGGATCTGTAGTGCTGTCAGGTAAACGGATGTTTGTGAATTTGAAATATGCTGTATTATTAGTTAATTCAAAATTGCATGGATGGGAAGAGCCTGAAAACTGTAAAGTTTTTACATCAAAATATGCAGGGTTTAAAAAATCAATTACTTTAAGATAAAACACAGTATCAGGTCCGGTATTCTGAAAATCTATTCGGTAATTAACTCTTTGGCCAATGTCAATATAATTAGATATTCCAACTCCAGAGGGTTGGACGGATTTTCTGTTATTATTAGATAAACTTGTAATTTGAGTACAAGCACTTTTATAAAATGGAAGATTTCCGGATTTGTAATTTTGGTTAATCTGGTTTAAGGAATACGAATTTGCCTGGCCGCATCTTTCAATGTTTGATACGCTGTTCGCAAGAGCCGGGAAACCTGAAGTTTGATCTGCTTCAAGCCTGTACGTACTTCCGTCAGAAGGTACACAGATGCTTGTATCCTGATACGCGGCTAGCTTAAAATTACCAAAATTCAGGAGTGCATTATCATCGTATAATCTCCAGGAAGCAGAATCAGACATATCGCCCGATGCTGTCGAAGCTTCATTTCTGATGATGAAACAAGCCTGTGAATCATTCAAACAATATGAGCTTACCCTGATATTACTCTCATCCCAATTACTGCCAGGATTAAACAGGCAATAGTCTTTCGGGCTTATTTCAGCATCAATGCAAAGGGTGGCTGCATTAAGACTTGTGTCACATGAAACTTCCGCATCTATATTTATAAGTGATTTTTCAAATGGTGCCAGAACGGGTAAATTGAAGATAAGTGCATTATTTATCTGATTAAATGGAAGATTTGCCCCAAGGATTGTAAGCTCCGGGGGTATATTCAGCCTGATGACACCGTTATTCTCTGACTGTATACTGTTATTGAAATATTTTACATGAATTTTTGCAGGTTGACATAATTGAAACAGGGATGTACTGATTGAAACTTCCAGCCAGTTGCAGGAAGCGTCTCTTCTGTAAATAAAATCAAGTCCCGGAATAGAATCTCCGTAGTTTTGAACTGAAACAATAATGGAATCCGACAAGCCACAAATGTTTGAGTACAATTGAGACGGTTTGATGATTTTTAATATGGTAATCCCGGTGTCACTGGGTAGGTTGAACATGCCATTGCTGTCAGGTATTGTTAAAAATTCACCACGAAAGAAGTGTTCAATAAAAAATCTTTCGGAATTATGTTCAGTAAGCGGTGAGTCTCCCGGAGTAAAGGAGCAACTGGAATCTTTGTCCAGAAATATTCTGCCAAACAGTCTTGCCGGACCATCAGTATTCACCCAAACTGTATCAGAATGGATGCTACACCTTCCGGGTATTACAATTACTACGTTGTAATATCCTGTTGTTGTGGCATTATAGAAGTTGTCATTGGAAGAATAAACAAGAATTCCGTTCAGATACCATTGATAAGTTGCTCCCCAGAAAGGATTCATGGCATGAAGCATTACCGGACCTGCTGAAGTGGTATATGCATTGAACTGAATGCTTGTGGTGGATACAGGGAATGCTTCAAAAATTGCCTGAGTGACATTACCACTTGTGTCACTCACGGTAAGCGTGTAGACAATTGAATCATTGCTAAGGGTTATTATTGGACTGGCAACTGTGTCTGAAGATAGTCCAGTGGATGGCGTCCACAAGTAGGTATAAGGCCCGCATCCACCATCAATAATCACGAGAGGCTGCATAGTGTCTCCCGCACAAAAATATTTTGAACTGACATTTTGAAATTGACGGATAGGTGCGATGGTCACACCAATATTATTCGCGGAACTATAAGAGTAAATGTAGTTTGTATTACTCCAGGAAGTCATAGATGAATATGTACTTTCTTCCGTTGCTCTCCTGTATAAGCTGTCGTATGAATAATGTGTATTGTAGTAACTTGTGATCCCACCGGTGCCGGTACTTGATCCCCAGTAGATTATTAATCCTGCCGGATTATACGAATAATTGTATTCGCCATGCCCGCCAGAATTATTGGATTGAGAATTGCGACTTACCAGTTTGTTGGATCGTATGTAAATGAATCTATCAGTTGTACTACTTGTAAAATTTATCCCCGTATTTGTTTCTGAAACAATTTCTATGGTGGATCTATCGAGTGTATCATAAAACTGATGATAAACTTTAAAAATGCCCGGACTGAAAACCGTATCTGAGAGTTCTACCTGAAAATTAAATAAGGGATTATAGATTCCAAATAAGCTGTCGGCCCAGGTACTGCTTTGTAAATCCCATTTTTTCAAAAGAAGGGAATCTCTGATTCCTGCATTATATGTTATCAGGTATAAAATATTATTCGTCCAACCACTGCCGTCAAAGCTTTCATGTAAAATGGATTGTTTCTGATTGCCGGAATAGGAATGTGTGATTCTAATCGAGTCGGTTGCGGCACTCCATTTTTCATGCAGCACAAGTTGGTTGGAGACATTGTAAGTCCAACTTTCAGTTTGGCTTGGAATCCAACCGCCGGAATATGAAAACGTGTTTCTGCTAAGTTTCTCATTACTGACTGTGTCGTATGTGATTTCGATTTTTGATATAGGAAAAGAAGTGCCCAGGTTCATATACACAAGCGTGTCGCCAAGGCTGTTACGTTGGATAAATCTTCTTGCAAAAGACCCGCTGCTTTGTGATATGACAGACATATCAGTGAAGTCCTGCCTGGTGTGAGTCATTTGATTTGTACTGATATCAAAGCTGTCTGTCCAAAGCTCACTAGCAATGTGGGAGTTTCGGTAATAGTAAAAAGTTCGGACAATCGAATCTGTACTGCAGTTTTGAGAATACAGGTCAATGCAGGTGAGAAGAGCAATCGTAAAAAAGCAAGTAATAATTTGCAATTGTTTTTTCATAAAGCTTTAAATTATTTTGGAAACAAACTTGAATTTCAATCAAAATATCAGGGCCGAAATTGATAATTCTGTGCATGAAATAGCCTATTAAAATTAAGGATTAATTGTTATTATCCAAATTCAAATTATGTAGTCAAATTTGAAACTGATAATGTGATTATAGTCTGTACATAAATTAAGCGGTAAAATCAATTTCCTTTAGAAAAATCTCAGATAAATTGCACCGTCTTTTCAATTATTTTGATAAAAAGTACGATCTTTCGCCTTCCTAAAATCTATTTAGAACCATGAAAATAATCAAACGCATTCTTCTTGTTCTCGCAATAATTCTTTTGGTGATTACCGCAATCGGACTTCTCCTCCCATCCAAAGTGGAGGTTGAACGTTCAATCGTAATCAATCAGCCAAGGGAAGCAGTTTTTAATTATGTAAATAACCTGAACAACTGGAATACATGGTCTCCATGGCATGCATTGGATACGAATGCCAGCTATGTCATTGAAGGCAGCGCCTCCGGAACGGGTGCAAAACTTAACTGGAACAGTACACATGAAAACGTGGGAAAGGGCAGCATGACATTCACTGAAGTGAAAGAGCCGGAGTCTATTGCACTCGAACTAAATTTCATGGAGAATGGGACTGCATACGCAATGTATAAATTGGACGAAGAGGCGGAGGCAACCAAATTCACCTGGTCATTCAATTTTGAAACAGGTTTCAATCCTTTGCTTCGTATCATGGGTAAATTCATGGACGGAATGATTGCAAAGGATTTTGAGAAAGGTTTGAATAATCTCAAGTCGGTTTTGGAATCAGAATCGTTCAACTCTTCAGCAATGAAAATAGAAATTGTGGATGTAACTCCCTTGCACTATCTCGCTGTTCGCGATACAGCGGATTATAATTCCATCAGCATGAAGCTCGGGATGAATTACGGCCTGGTCGCTGAGGCCATGAAGGTACAGGGTCTTAATTACGGCGGACAACCTTTCGCTATTTATTATTCCGGTGGTGAGGGCAGGTTCGATTTTGATTCAGCCATACCTGTAGATAAACCCGGTAAATCGTCAGGAAAAGTAAGAGCCGGGCAGATCATGGCTGGAAAAGCTGTGGTGGGGCATCATTACGGAGATTATTCAAGTCTGGGCAATGCACATCAAATGATAGATGCTTACGTAGCTGAGAATAATCTCACCGTTTCAGGTGTGCCTTGGGAGGTGTATGTAACCGATCCAGGTGCAGAGCCGGACACCAGCAAGTGGCTGACCATGGTGTACTATCCGATTCAGCAATAATTTTTATAATTCCATTTCTTCCCTGATTATCTATTCCCGATGGAAGAATACTCTTTTCAAAGGCTCAATGAAAGTCATTATAATGACCTGAGAAAAATTTCTCTCAGCGCCTTTGGTTTCGATCCGGGTTACGAGTATTATTCTGAGAAAAACAATACGCATTTCCTCGGCCATTCAAATCTGGGATACATAGCGTATTCCTCAAAGGGAGAACCCGCAGCCTTTTACGGCATGTATGCTTATCCAGTGATGTCTCACGGTAAACGTGCTGTCGCTGCCCAGTCAGGCGACACGATGACCCACAAGGATCACATGGGAAAAGGCCTGTTCACCAAACTGGCTAAACTGACGTATGAACTTGCAGCCAAAGAAGGTGTGTCATTTGTGTTTGGCTTTCCAAACAAAAATTCTTATCCGGGATTTGTCCGTAAGCTGAACTGGACTCACAGGGAGAATCTCATCGAATACAGAATTCCGATAACAACTCTTCCATTTCTAAAAGTTGCCAAACGATTTAAATTTTTCGAACCACTCTATAAGATTTTGTCATCTGCTATACTAAAAAAGTATATAACGATTCCGTCAGCATATAACTCACACTTTCTTTCCGGAAGAGATTCTTCCCATGTCGAGCGGAAGCCGGAATTTCTTCAGTACAAGATGAAGTCAGGCTCAGTGTTGCTTGAAATCTCAGGCAAGAAAGTCTGGATAAAACTTGATGGCTACATGTATCTGGGAGATGTGGAGTCTTGTGAGCCAGATGAATTTAAAGGAGTCATCAGAGAATTGATTTCCCTTGCACGATTACTCGGAGCAGATAAAATTATTTATACAGGAAGTGAAGCGGATGATGTGATGGCTGAAATTCAGGTAAAGCTGAACAGACAGGAAAGTCTCGCAATAGGCTATCTTGATTTTCTTCAAAAAGATTCACCGGAAAATATGCGCTTCACTCAATCCGATCTGGATACCTTTTAATCAGAAGCCAAGTTTGCTGAAAGCCATGTGCAGCTGAATGAAAATCGATTCGGGGCTGGTGGTATTGCTGATACTAAGACGGGGAAGTATGCCTTTGTCTGCTTTGTCTTCTTGTATTTTGTATTCAGCAGCAAGCAGGTTTTGGTATCCTGCCTTTTCAGCCATTCTCTTTACATCCTGATTGTATGCGCCGTCAGGGAATGCGATTGAATTGATTTTTTTCGCGCTTGCGAGTTGCAGAATTTTTTTTGACTCATTCAATTCAAATTCCAGGTCCTTTGTCTGAAGCGTATCAAGGTTAGGATGAAATACCGTATGAGAACCGATTTCAATCAGTCCGGAATCAGCCATTTCCCTGATTTGATCTTTCTTTAATAGCCGGTAATATTCAGGATCCGTTTTATTTATGATATCCTTTGCTTCGTCTTTGTTGATGACGTTTGAAAGAATCAACTCCTTGTCTTTGGCATTCACGCTTTTCATAAGTCTCCTCAATGCATGTATGTCTCTGATCTTTAATGTTCCGTTTTCATCCTGACTGCTCAGTTGTATTTCCCTTTTGCTGAATTTTTCATAATTGATCACAGACTTGCAAAGGTCAAGTTGATCATACCACAGTAAACGCTCCGGATTTAACAAGCACTGGGAGGTGACAAAAATTGTCGCGGGAAAATTGTACTTCTTCAGCAGTGGATAAGCATTGAGATAGTTATTCTCGTATCCGTCGTCGAAGGTGATAACAAGAGATTTTCTTTTGGTAGCTTTTCCCGACCGGTAGTTGTCAAAAGCTTCTTCCAAAGAAATTATCTTGAAATTCCTGCTGAAATATTCCAGGTGTTTTTCAAAATCAGATACTGAAATATGATTAACAGAGAGTGAAAGATCCTGATGCTTCACCACTCCGTGATACATGAGGATTAAAGTTGAATGACTGCTTAAAGTGGAAAACAGTTTTTCAATGCCCATGGAATTGACTGCAGGAAAAACCAGCTTACGTGCCAGATTTTTAAAGATTCCTGTTCCGTTCGATTGTGACATTGTGGCAAATATATTTAATAGGTGCATTGATTGAATCGAATCTTTAGATTTACAGACGAATTTCGCCAAGACTTGGAACAATCTTCTAAATACCTTGCAAAAGCTCAAAGTTACTGCGCCTACCAGGAGCGTAGTCAGCATGAAGTGCGGATAAAACTGAAGTCATGGGGCTTGAACTACAGTCTTTGTGAGCAGATAATTTCCAACCTGATCAGCGAAGGTTTTTTAAAAGAAGAGCGTTTTGCAATGGCTTATGCTCAGGGAAAAATGAGGGTAAAGAAATGGGGAAGAAATCTGATACGAAAAGGATTGACTGAGAAGAAAGTTTCCGGCGCTTTAATCTCTCAAGCTCTTAATTCTCTTGATGATAGTGAATACCTGGAAGTCTTGCGTAAGGTGATCAAGGGCAAGAAGAAAATTATCAAAGAAAAAGATCCTCTGAAAATAAAGTTCAAGCTGGCTTCATATGCGATCAGCAGGGGTTTTGAATCCGATCTCGTTTGGAATGAACTCGGACGCGGTGAAAATGAGTGAGATAAGCTTGGCTGTAGTTTCTTCATTTTAGTCAAATAAACTACCTTTGCGCCCATTATGACCATTGAACAATTAAGAGAGATTAAGGAACGCGCAGACGTCCTGAGGAGGCATCTTTGACATCGACGGGAAGAAACAATTCGTCGAAAAAGAGGAAGCGCTAACTCACGAAGCCGGCTTTTGGGATGATCCAAAAGGGGCGGAGAAAATCCTGAAAGGGATCAAGCAAAGAAAAAACTGGATTGAAGATTATGAAGGCCTGCGCAGTTCTTACGAGGACTTGGCTGTGCTTTTTGACTTTTACAAGGCAGGCGAGGTGAGCGAAGAAGAGATTGGAAAGCATATGAAGGATACTCTTCATCTGCTCGAAGATCTCGAATTCAGAAACATGCTGGGTGCACCTGAAGATTCATTGAGCGCCATTATCAATATCAATTCCGGTGCAGGGGGTACAGAGAGTCAGGACTGGGCTTCAATGCTCATGAGAATGTACATCATGTGGGCGGAAAAACGCGGATTCAAAGTCACGGAACTTGATCTGCAATACGGCGACACAGCCGGAATAAAATCCTGCTCGCTGGAAATTGACGGTGACTATTCATACGGTTATCTTAAAGGTGAAAGTGGTGTCCATCGTCTTGTACGCATCTCGCCTTTCGACTCAAACGCAAGAAGGCATACGTCTTTTGCATCTGTTTTTGCATATCCGGTAGTGGATGAAACCATCGAAATCGACATCAAGGATTCAGACATTGAAATGCAGACATCGCGTTCCGGCGGCGCGGGCGGACAAAATGTAAACAAGGTCGAGACCAAGGTGCAGTTGACTCACTTGCCAACCGGAATTGTAGTGGTATGCCAGGTAGAGCGTTCTCAGATGGCTAACAAAGAGAGAGCCATGAAAATGCTCAGGTCTCAGCTCTATGAGCTGGAGATGCGAAAGAAGATGGAAGCTAAGGCTGCTGCGGAGGCTAATAAAAGAAAGATCGAATGGGGTTCTCAGATAAGGAACTATGTCCTGCATCCCTACAAACTGGTGAAAGATCTTCGTACAGACATTGAAACTTCAAATGTGCAGGCAGTGCTGGATGGTGACCTCGATGAATTCATAAAGGCATATCTGATGGAAACTGCAAAGAACTGAAGATATGATCAGGGTTTGGCATAAATCAGGTTGTAGCACATGCGCGAAAGCGATGAAGTCGATAAGGGAGCATTGCGGAGAAGACGCAGAAGTGTATGAGTATTTGCTTGAAAAGCCAAAGCAAAAGGAGATTAAAGAACTTTTGAAATTACTTGGCTTGAAAGCTGAAGAACTTATCAGAAAAAAGGAATCGCTTTATAAGGAGAAATACGAAAGTAAAAAGCTGAGCAATTCAGAATGGATTAAGGTTCTTGCTCAGAATCCGATTCTTATCGAAAGGCCGATAGTTATTAAAGGTAATAAAGCATTCATCGCGAGACCGCTTGAACTCATTCAGCAAATGCTTTGATACACATATTTTTTAAGAAAGTTTAAACTAGACTGATATGAAAACCAGGAAAGAAAAAGATACAATGGGAATTGTGGAAGTTCCGGCTGATGTATACTGGGGCGCACAGACTCAACGTTCAATTGAGAATTTTAAAATTGCGGCTGATACCAACAGAATGCCTTTGGAGATAATCTATGCTTTCGCTTACCTGAAAAAAGCCGCTGCACTTACAAACCTTGATGCTGGAGTTTTGGACAAGCAGAAATGTGATCTGATTGGTAAAGTATGTGATGAAATCCTGGAAGGAAAACTGGACGATCAGTTTCCGCTCGTTGTATGGCAGACAGGTTCAGGAACCCAGTCGAACATGAATGTCAATGAAGTGATTGCATACAGGGCTCATGTGCTCAGTGGAGGGCAACTGACTGATGAAAAGAAAGTGCTTCACCCGAATGATGATGTGAACAAATCGCAGTCATCAAACGATACATTTCCAACAGCAATGCACATTGCTGCATATAAAATTCTGCTTGATGTTTGCATTCCGGGCATTGAAAAGCTGCGTGACACATTACGCACTAAAGCCAATGAATTCATGCATGTTGTCAAGATCGGCAGGACACATCTGATGGATGCTACACCGCTTACCCTCGGACAGGAGATTTCAGGATATGTGTCTCAGCTTGATCACGGACTGAGGGCGATTAAGAATACACTCGCTCATCTTTCTGAGCTGGCCCTTGGAGGAACTGCAGTGGGTACAGGAATAAATACGCCTCCGGCTTATTCTGAAAAAGTGGCTGCGCATATCGCGAAACTGACCGGAATTCCTTTTATCACCGCTGAGAACAAGTTCGAGGCTTTGGCAGCGCATGACGCTATAGTGGAATCACATGGCGCACTGAAAACTGTAGCTTGTTCATTGATGAAAATCGCCAACGATATTCGGCTTCTCGCTTCCGGACCACGATCGGGTATAGGCGAAATTTTTATTCCCGATAATGAGCCGGGGTCTTCAATCATGCCCGGTAAAGTGAATCCTACGCAATGCGAAGCAATGACAATGGTTGCGGCCCAGGTTCTTGGCAATGATGTATCAATCAATATTGGCGGAGCTACCGGTCACTTCGAGCTTAATGTTTTCAAACCTGTAATGATTTTTAATTTCCTGCATTCTGCACGACTGATCGGAGATGTATGTGTTTCCTTCAATGACAAGTGTGCAACAGGTATTCGTCCTATTGAAGAGAACATCAAAAAGAATCTCGACAATTCACTTATGCTGGTGACTGCACTCAACACAAAGATCGGCTACTATAAAGCTGCGGAGATCGCGCAGACCGCACACAAAAAGGGATTGACTCTAAAGCAAACGGCGATAGAGCTTGGCTATCTGACTGCCGAACAGTTTGAAGAATGGGTAAGACCCGAAGACATGGTGGGTGATATCAGCAAAGTGAAAGCCTGATTTTGTGCAGATGGAAAAACTCAGGTGTATTTTTCACCTTTCTTGATCTTCACATCATTCACCAGGTTGCGAACTTTCTGTTCGTCATCTTTAGGACATATGAACAAAACCTGTTCTGTGTCAACCACAATGAAATTTTCCAGTCCCTGTATCACGGCAAGTTTTTCCTTGCCTGTGTTGATGATGCAATTATAAGTATGATCGAGCATGACATTGGCTGCAGTCATGGCATTGCCCTGCTCATCATGCGGAAGGTGTTCATAGAGTGATTTCCAAGTCCCGAGATCGCTCCAGCCAAACTCTGCGCTAAGAACAAAAACGTTCTTGGCTTTTTCCATCACACCGTAATCGATTGAGATGTTGGTACAATGGGTATATGCTCTTCTGATAAATTCATCTTCACCCGGAGTGTTGTAGACTTCATTCCCTGAATTGAACAGGTTGTACATTTCAGGAAGGTGCATTTCGAAACCTTTCTTTATACTGCGTGCATTCCAAAGAAATATGCCGGCATTCCAAAGAAATTCTCCGCTCTTAAGGAAAAACTTGGCCATTTCCAGGTTCGGCTTTTCGGTAAATGTTTTCACTTCGCTGATGCGAAAATCTTCTACAGAGCTGTTCTCTTTAAACTGAATATAACCATAACCGGTATCTGGACGGCTGGGTTTGATTCCGATGGTAAGAAGGCCATCGTTTGTGGATGTGAAATCCAGTCCTTTCATTATTGCTTGCTGAAATCTCTTCTCATCAGTGATCACATGATCCGACGGGGCAACTACCATGTTCGCATTCGGATTAATGCATGCGATTTTAAATACAGCATATGCTATACAAGGGGCAGTGTTTCTGCGCTGAGGTTCGGCCAGAATCTGGTTGTCACCGATTTCCGGAATTTGTTCTTTCACCAGGCTGATATAATGGTCATTTGTGACTATATAGATGTTTTCCTGTGGGCATATATTCAGGAATCTCTCATATGTTTGCCTGATAAGCGTTTTGCCGGTTCCAAGAATGTCCAGAAATTGTTTCGGATTATGGTTTCTGCTCATGGGCCAGAACCGGCTTCCAATGCCGCCTGCCATGATGATGCAGTAGTTGTTCTTCATATTTTAATCAGGGAGTTTTTTACTCTATGCGCACCCTCAATTTTATTCCGGGAATGATTTCAGATTTTTTTATTGTCGCGAAAGAATCTTTATGTCAATGACTCAAGCGCTTTTCTCAGTGATTCGATCACAGAAGGGATTTGCTCAGTTCGGCATGTGCCTACAGAAAGCCTGTACCAGCATGAATCATCGGAAGCGCCGAAGGCCGAGAATGGGACGATGGCTATCTTTGCTGTGTCAAGAATGTACTGTGTGACAACCTTTTGTGAATTCAGATTTTTTCCCTCCTTAGTCTTCTTGCCTTTAAGATCAATTTTCACTGTAAGGTAAATTGCAGCCTGAGGTATTACCGCATCCACGAAGTGACCTTCGTCTTTCAGTTGAATAAATCCTTGGTAGAATGACTGCAGCCTTTCGTCCACTTCTTTTTTAAACCCCGATAAAAAAGTGTTTAATGCAGTCTTGTTATTCAGATATCTGCTTGTGGCGATCTGTTCTGCTTTTGGAGCCCATGCCCCGATGTGTGAAAGGATCGCTCGCATTTTATCCATAATTCTCTTAGGGCCAAATGCCCAGCCCACACGCACACCTGTTGCAGCAAGTGACTTTGATATACCGTCAATGTAAATAGTGTAATTGCGCATTTCAGGTCTCAGGCTCACAGGATCATAATGCTTTGTGTGTCCGTAAGTAAGTACCCAGTAAACCTGATCGTACATAAGATACAGAGGTTTCATGTTGGGGCCTCTGCGAGTGTTTTCTTCAAGAATCAAGTCGCAGATTTCCTCAAGCTGATTCTTCGCGAATACTGTTCCGGTAGGATTTAACGGTGAGCACAAAGCAAGAAATGTCGCGCTTGACAAATGCGGCTTCAGTTCTTCAGCTGTTGGCATAAAGAAATTTTCAGGTTTGGTTTCAACCAGAATTGAAGAAGCATGAGTCAGATGGCAGTAGTGATTGTTGTTCCAGGAGGGAACAGGAAAAATCACCGTGTCACCTTTGTCAAGAATGGTTACATAGGCTCCGTAAATCAATGGTCTAGATCCGCCGGAAATGAGAACTTCATCGGGTGTATAGTCAAGCCCCATATTTTCCCTGATAAAATCCGAAACGGAATTTCTGAGTTCAGCCATACCATTAGCAGCAGGATAATTTGTATGATTCTCCCTGTATGCTTTTATAATTTCATCATTGAGTTCTGAAGGAATTGGAAAAATGGAAGGATCAAAATCACCTATGGTGAAGTTGTAAATTGTTTCCCCGTTGCGAATTTTTTCATTTATATCAGCAGCGAGTTTGATGATCTCAGAACCGATAAGGTTTTCTGCCATGTTTGAAACATGTAAGCCTCCGTTTTGAGCTATGATGCTTTCTTGCATATGCGCCGTGTTAAAGAAACTGCTTATGGCAAATGTAATGATTATTGATGTAAATGAAGGCCCATTTCACTCTTAATTATTTGCCAATTCAGGAGAATTCACAAGCTGGAAACTCGTGCTGATTAATTGAACGGTTGTCATTCAGTGACTGTTCGCTGCCGGCACAACTTCAGAAAGCGCATTGACAAGGTATTCCCTGCCGCTGTTTAATTCCAGGCAATGAAAACGTGTTCTCAGCCTCTTTCCTTTCTTAAAGAGTTGACCGGATTTTGACTGGTGTAAGTAAAAAAGTGAATCACGCGGCAGTTCTTCAAGATGTATAACTCCTGACTTAAGACTCTGATCATATTTTTTAAGAATTCTGTGCAGGTCGGGATCTGAGCATGAGGAAGCTGAAGGATTTTTCAGATATTCTTTCAGCACGGCCTCCATATCCTGGGGAAAGACATTTTGCTGAATGAAATATCCAAGCAAATATCCGAATTCATTTTTCCACTCACGTCCATGCGGATCATGCCTCTGTCCGTACATATTGAAGCAGTGAAGATGCGCCACTTCATGAATAAATGTGATGAGGAAAGAATATGGATTCAAATCATGATTGACACTGATATGGTGTCCTTTTCCCGGGCCAAGCGGTTTATAGTCACCGTACTTTGTGGCGCGGCCTCTTGTGATTTTCAGGTGGATGCTTTTTTCCGTGATCCATAATGCACATATATCTACGCTTCCTTCTGGAAGGTATTTGCCTAATATGTTTTTAATTTCAATTTGTGACATAAGGAATTGTCCCAATTCAAAAATAGAATTTCAAATCCCGGAATTATTAAACCTGATTCGATTTTTTCAACAGACAAGTGTGATGCTCAACTCAGAGTCTGATAAATAATCAGACTGCTGATATAGGCAAGCCCGCTTAAATAAAGTACCTGGATAAGCGGATAGCGGATTCTTCGTGTCTCACGGTAAACCACTGCCACAGTGCTCATGCACTGCATTGCAAAAGCATAAAAAAACATGAGTGAAAGCCCGACTGCAAAATTATATCGCGGTCCTCCGGTGTCAGGATTTATCTCCGCACGCATTTTTTCTTTTACTGTCATTGACGAAGATTCATCCATTCCCACACTGTAAATCGTAGACATCGTGCCTACAAAAACCTCTCTCGCAGCGAAGGATGTGATGAGGGCAATACCGATTTTCCAGTCGAAGCCAAGTGGTTCAATCACCGGTTCAATGATGTGGCCAAGCCGTCCGGCATAAGAAGCCTCCAGTTTTTCCGATTGAATTTTCTGGCTGATTTCTTCTTCAGTAAGGATTGAAGTGAATTCTGTTTCCGAATATTTTTCCTCGATTGTATTGAAGGCTCCGGAAGGAGCAAAGGAAGCCATCACCCAAAGAATGATAGATATAGAAATGATCACTTTACCTGCTTCGAAGAGGAAGATCTTCACTTTTTCGACCAGATGCATGACAATGGAAGACCATCTGGGAATTCGGTACATGGGCAGCTCCATCACAAAAAAGCTCTTTTCATTTGATCGTATGATGTATTTCATCACCAAAGCCGCTGCCATGGCAGCAACAAAGCCAAGCATGTACATCATCATCAGAACAAGTCCCTGCAGATTGAAGCCCATGAAAGTAGATTTGGGAATAATCAGCGCTATCAGAAGAGTGTACACCGGAAGCCTTGCCGAGCAACTCATCAGAGGAGTGACCATGATTGTGATCAGTCTTTCTTTCCAGCTTTGAATCGTGCGAGTCGACATGATTGCAGGAACAGCACAGGCTACTCCGCTGATAAGAGGTATCAATGACTTGCCGTTCAGTCCGAATTTGCGCATGAGACGGTCCATGATGAAACTGACTCTGGCCATATAGCCGGTATCTTCCAGAATCGCAATGAAGAAAAATAACAATGCGATTTGAGGCACGAATACTACGATACCGTTGAGACCTGCCAGAACTCCGTTAATAAGCAAGTCGCTCAGTATGCCTTCAGGTAAAACTGATGCAAGTCCAATACTGAGTGACTGAAATCCTGAATCGATCAGGTCCATGGGGTAACTGGCCCAGGCAAAAATTGCCTGAAAAATTAAAAGAAGAACTCCCAGAAATATTGCGTAGCCCCAGATTCGGTGGGTGAGAAGACTGTCGATTTTATTTGTGTACGACTTTAATTGTCCGCGCTGCACCTTCACATAATGATGCATAATTTCAGAAATCACCTTGTACCTTTCAAGGGTTTCTTTTTGTTGCATTGTGTTGGAATCAAATTTCTCCTCAGCACAGATCTGTGCTATCTTGTTTTTTTTCCATTCAGGTAATTCAAAACCTGTGATAAGTTTGAGGTTGTTGGCTACTAAAAAAGCGTTGTAGTCGCTGTTGACATTGATCATGGATCTTGTCTCCATAACTACTTTAGGAGAGAATGAGGCTACGTCAATAAACTTATCAGCTGCCGGACTTATCTCTTCAGCCATTGCTGCCTTGAGTTCATCAAGCCCTTCGCCATTGCGGCTGTTCATAGGTATAACCGGAATGCCGAGCCTTGCAGATAAACCTTCAATATCTATGTTTATATTTTTGAACCTTACAATATCCATCATGTTGATTACGAGAACCACAGGGATCTTCAGGTCAAGAATCTGAGAACACAAAAATAGATTACGTTTGAGGTTTGTACCGTCGGCCACAACAAGCGCAAGATCAGGATGAGCAGCATTGTCAGGGTCGCAGAGAATTGAAAATGGAATTACTTCTTCGGGGGATTTGGGATAAAGTGAATAGGTGCCTGGAAGGTCTGTGATTTCTGCCCTGAGCCGGCGGCCATCAGATTTCTTAAGCACTGTTGAGCCTGTGCGCTTCTCGACAGTGACACCGGGGAAATTCGCAATCTTCTGATTTAATCCGGTCAGCAGATTAAATACAGATGATTTGCCGCTATTCGGATTTCCAATCAGTGCAACTTTAAGATGTGTTTCGATCACTTTATAGGCAGATTATTTGGGTAAGCATTCAAGACCCTGATGAGGTCAGAATGATTAACTGAACATTAATAATGGGCTTTGAAATAATTATCACTTGCCTGCATTCATCCTTACACGGATTGTTCCTGCTTCAGATTTCCTGAGTCCCAGAATGTATCCGGCAACATTGATGGCAATTGGATCTCCGAGAGGAGCAATGCGGACAATTTCAACTTCTTCACCCGGGATGCAACCCATCTCAAGTAACTTCAATGAAAGATCCGGGTCGGTGAAGGAATCTATGATTCCTTTTTGTCCTTTTTTCATCCCGGAAAGGAGCCCGGATAAGTTAGCCATTGTTATTTAGAATGATTATAAATAGGACTCAAAAATAGCTAATTTGTTGAATAAATGCATGATTTATATCAGTTTCAGGATAAGAAAATATATCACTCATGCCTAAATCCGGTTTTCCTGACTGATTTCCGGTTTTTTGCCGACAGGAGGACAATCGCACTTTTTTTTGAACACAAAGCATCCGCTTTGCAAGAAGGCAAGTGTCAGGAACAAAATAAAAATATGCAGACGATTCGGCTTAATCATGGAAGCAAAGTTAAGACAATCCTGATGCAATTCTTCCAAAGAAATTCATTCACACTTCTGATTGTGAAAAATGCATTTTTAATACAGGAAGAGTCTGTCAATTCTTGTTATTTTTAACGCGCAAATGAATTGGTTATTTCATCTTGGCCGGTATTGGGTGTTTATGAAGGAAATGTTCACCCGGCCCGAAAAGTACTCACTTTACTGGAAGCAGTTTATCCGGGAACTCAATAATTTCGGATGGGGTTCGCTGGGCATTGTCGCACTCACTTCTGTTTTTATGGGAGCGGTAATTACCATCCAGACAATTTATAACCTGGTGAACCCGCTGGTTCCCATGACTGCAGTGGGTATTGTCGCCAGAGACAGCATCATCCTTGAGTTTTCTCCGACCATGATGTCACTTGTCCTTGCCGGCAAAATTGGATCAAGTATTGCGTCAGAGATCGGAACCATGAGAGTTTCCGAGCAGATCGATGCCTTAGAAATCATGGGTATCAACTCTTCCGCTTATCTGGTACTTCCGAAAATTTTTGCCGCCATATTTATATTTCCATTTGTTGTTATCATCAGCATGTTCCTTGGGATTTTTGGCGGATGGGTTGCAGGTACGGCAGCGGGGGTGATCAGCTCAACAGACTACATCATGGGAATCCAGGATTCCTTTGTTCCTTTCAATATCACATTTGCGATAATCAAAACTCTCACTTTCGCATATTTAATCACAACCGTTTCAGCTTATCAGGGTTACTATACCGGTGGCGGCGCTCTTGAAGTGGGACAGTCCAGCACAAATGCTGTGGTTTACAGCAGCATTCTGATTTTGATATTCGATTACGTTCTCACGCAGTTGATTCTTACATGATAGAGCTAAAAAACATATCAAAAGGATTCAATGGCCGGAGTATCCTGAGCAATGTGAGCACTTCATTTGAGAAAGGCCATGTCAATTTGGTCATAGGTGGCAGCGGGTCAGGGAAGACTGTGATGATGAAATGCATGGTAGGCCTTGTTGAAGTCGACAGTGGTGAAATCATATATGACGGGAAGCAATTTTCCGGACTGAGCAGGAAAGAAAGAAAACCTTTTCGCCAGGAGATCGGAATGGTTTTCCAGGGTGGTGCTTTGTTTGACTCTCTGAATGTGGAGCAGAATGTCATGTTCCCGCTTAGCATGTTCACCAATCAGACACTTGAAGAAAAACTGGAGCGTGTAAATTTCTGCCTTAGGCGTGTTAACCTTGTGAATTCGAACAAACTTTCCCCTTCAGAATTGAGCGGAGGAATGAAAAAGCGTGTGGCTATTGCCAGAGCAATTGCTACAAAACCCGACTATCTTTTTTGTGATGAACCCAATTCCGGTCTTGATCCACGCACTTCAATTGTGATTGACAATCTGCTTAAAGAAATAACGGAAGAATACAACATCACCACAATCATGAATACACATGACATGAATTCTGTGCTTGAAGTGGGCGACAAGATTTTGTTTTTACACCAGGGTAAAAAGTGGTGGGAGGGAACTGTGGAGGATATATTGAGAACAGAAAACCAGGAGCTCAACGATTTTATTTTCGCAAGCAAGCTGGCGAAAGGCATAAAAAAGCATTGATCGGAAAATTTGAAAAAGAAAAAGGCGGTTCAACTGAACCGCCTTTTTCTTTGCCCAAGCAAGTATAAATTACTTGTTGGATTTGATAATTGATTTTGTAACCACACCAGAATTGGTTCTCATCTGAACTGTGTAAATTCCTTCAGGCTGAGTGCTGATGTCTACGATTTCACGAACCAGCTTGTCGTATTTGTTGCTGAATACAACCTGACCAACTGCGTTGGTGATTGTAACAGTAGTTTCCTGATCAGAGCTGTTTCTGTTTTCGATCTGGATGCGTCCGCTGCTTGGATTAGGATAAACAACGAGAGCATTGCTGATGTCTGTTTTTCCAACGTTTGTGTTGAAATCCAGCCAGATGTCGTCTACGCGTGTAGTGCTCAGAACTGTTGTTCCGAAAGCTCTGATTCCAAGGTAATAAGCACCACTTGTTGGTACTGTAAATGTGGTGATCGTATTATAGTAGAAAGTGGTGTCTGTTGCAGGAACAGCATTAGTCAGCAATGTCATAGACTGCACATTCTGGTCTGTTCCGATGTAAGCCTGCACAGTATATGCATTAGATACATCGAAATACTTATGCCAGAAGCTCAACTGATATGTTGTACCACTTGTAAGATCAATGCAATTACTGAACACCCAGTTGTCACCGCTGTTGGTAGGAGTTGTAGGGAAAAGGAATCGGAGAGCTGCGAGTCCTGTTCTTACAGAAACGTTGGTGATATCAATAACTCTACCATCGCCGTCAGCATCGAAAGTAGTCCAGCCGCTCAGGTCATCAGCAGCTTCAAAACCCATTGTGTAAGGGATCATGCCTGTAGCAACAGATGCTGTTCCGATTGCTGCTGTATCATTATTCTGATCGGTATCGCCAGTCAGGTTGATGTAAGAAAGGATGGTGTACAATCCAGGAGTGCTCAGATCAACTGTTGTAGTGAATGTGTAAAGCAAGGTGTCGCCAGGTGCAATTGTGTCGGTGATTGTCTCCATTCCAACCGGAATGCCGTTTACTGTGTAAGCAGCGCTGATGTTGGAGATAGAATCCACACCTACGTTCTTCACTGCGATTGTCACGTCCTGAGTGGAAGAAAGTGCGCAGCCATTGAATGGATCAACAATTCCGAGAAGGCTTGCTTCAGTGGCGCCAACCTCACTCAGCTGGATGTCATCAACAAACCACCAGTATGACCAGTCACCTGTGAAGCTGAACTTCAGATATACAGTGGCCTGATTTCCAGCAACAGCAGAAATGTCTACAGACACTCTGTTTGGATTCGGAGTCTCTTCAAAGTTTGCAAGTCCGGCATGTGCAGAATGCACGTGAGTCCAGTTTGTTCCGTCGTTGCTCACATAAACCTTTGCTGTATTTGGTTGCGCAGGTGTTGCTGCCTGATAGAACAGGAAAAACTCATTGAAGTTGAGGTTGATGTTAGAGTAAGCGCTGCAATTGATCGCTTCAGAAATCAGTACACTGTGCTCACCTCCCACAGAACCACCTGAAGAGTCACTGTCGATTTTAGCATAACCATTTGAAGCAGTAGTACCTGAATGAGACAATGAGTCAGAACCTGGGGCCGCAGTACGGTCATAAGCTCCCACTGTAGTCAAGCCCCACCTTACACCGCTGACAATGCTGTCAACGATCTGCCAGGTGTTAGGAATTCCGCCGGCAAAATCTTCAGTATAGAAAGGAACACTGTTGATTGATGGAGAGGAATTGCGGATTTTGGCATTCGAAATTCCTACATTGCTGGTTTGATTAATCTTCTTGTTAAATCCTTCTGATTTTGCAGGGTGACTTTTTAAAGATGAATTGCTGTTGAATTCTGGATTTCCGGCAAATGCCATAGATGCCAGAAACAAAGCAGAAAACAACATGGTAATTTTTTTCATGATTTGAATTTATTGGTTAGAGTTGTGATTGATGACAAAATTACTTTTTTTTAAGAAGGTGGCAAATTGAGTTAATAGATAAAAACGTTAAAGTGCAGTCAATTCTTGGTATTTGAATTTCAGTCTTTTATCAAATAAAAAAAAGCCGGTTCTTGCGGAACCGGCTCGTATTAAATCGTATAAAAATTTAACGAATAAGATTAATCTTATGCGTGGATGTTGCTTCGTTTCCAATTACACGAATAATGTATGTGCCAGTAGCGTGAGAACTCAGATTGACATTTGCCTTTTCACTGCCTGCGTGATGCTGTGTATGTATCAGTTGGCCAAAGCTGTTGTAGATTTCAATCTTATCTCCATTAGACAATCCCTGAACTTGTAAGTTGTTGCTTGTGGGATTAGGATAAATGCTGATTCCTGAATGAGTGTTTTTCATGATTCCAGTTCCACTTGCAGGAGAAATCCTGATGTCATCCAAACGAAGTGAAGTTGCAGAATCTGCATTAGTCACATGGAATCCTATGAAATAAGTTCCGGAAGGTGAAACAGTGAAGTTAGATACTCTTTGCACGTAATTCAGGTTTGATACCATGAAAGAAGGCTCAAGTACCTGGGTCATGCCGGCAGCACTTTGCGCACTTCCGATCATGATTTCAAACATTGCTCTGGTACTGGTAGAGAATGTACGGTAGTAGTATTCAAGATCATAACTGACTGTATCACTGAGTTCAATGCAGCTGGTGAACAGCCAGTCATCAGCGACAGTGCCTGCTGCAGGTGTGTTCATGCGAGCGCAGACAGCACCAGTGCGAGGAAGGGTAGTACTAAGGTTCCACATGTTGCCATCGAAATTTCCGTCTTCAATTGCCCATCCGCTCAGGTCTTCATTGTCTTCAAATCCCATCGTAAAATTGGAAGCTGATGACACTGTGTACGGTCCGCTGTAAACACTGATGGAAAGTGAATCATTATTGTTCAAAGTATCTCCGCCGAGGGAAGTATAAGCAAGGATTGTATGAGGACCTGGTACAGACAAATCTGCTGTGATGAAGAAATCATATGAAAGTGTGTTGCCTGGATTGATTGTGGCAGAAACAGTTTCAGTCACAGGAGTTCCTCCATTCAACACATAAGAAACATCGAAGCCGCTGATGTCTGCGCTACCGTTGTTGAAGATCTGCACGGTTACAATTTCAGTAGCCGATAAGCCTGTGCAGGAATTTTGAGGTGAAGTAATGTCAACAAGGGCAGCATCGTTTGATGTTGGCTCGTACAGCATCACGTCGTCAATCATCCAGAAGAAGTCATAATCGCCTGTGAAATTGAAACGGATCATCACATCCATTTGTCCTGCTGCTTCTGCGCTGATGTCGATATCAATGGCATCCGGATTACTGGTCGCCTGGTGCGGAGTCAGGCCTGCACTTGCGTTGTAAACCATACTCCAAGTAGTTCCGCCGTCATTGCTGACATGCACTGTGGCGATTTCATTAAAGTGCTTCAAAAGCTGGTTGAAAGACAGGCGAACCACACTATATGCTGAGCAGTCAATAGAGCCGCTGATAAGGTCTGCATTTTCTCCGCCTACACTGCCACCGGAAGAATCACTGTCATAAATCATGTATCCGTTGGAGGCGGTAGTGCCGCTGTGACTAAGTGAATCCAGTCCGGGCTGAGTGCCGTAATTGAAAATTCCTGTAGTGGTCCAACGCCAGTTAACACCGTTGCCTGCACTGTCCACAGCAGTCCAGCTTCCCGGTAATCCTCCGGAAAAGTCTTCACTGTAAAAAGGAGTGGAGTTCATCTTTGCAGGAACTGTAACTTTGTTGATTGGCTTGCCCGCAGAGTTATCTACATGAGCGTTCCGGTTCTGTGTTGCAAAAGCAAAACTGGAGCAGCAGACCATGAGGATCACTGCAAGAAATCTGGTAGAGTTTTTCATTTCTTCGTATTTGATTGTTTCAGGTTTTCAAAATTAAATTAAAATAACAGATGTACAAATCCCGGATTTAAGGGATTTTAACCTGTAGTTGTGAAATGCGGAAATGCCTGATGAAAGCGCTTTTCAGGCCTTTTTAATCATATTGCAGCCTCTTCGTACGAATCAACCGGCGGACATGCGCAGACCAGATTCCTGTCGCCGTAAGCGTTATCCACTCGCGCGCTTCCGGGCCAGAATTTATGTTCCCTCAGCCATGGTAGGGGATAAGCGGCTTTGCTTCTTGGATAAGTATGCTTCCACTCATCTGCCGTAAGTTCAGAAACTGTATGCGGGGAATTCCTTAGAACATTGTCTGTGCGGTCTGCTTTGCCTTTTTCGATCTCTTCAATTTCAGCCCTGATTGAAATCATCGCTTCGCAGAATCTGTCAATCTCCGATTTGGATTCGCTTTCTGTTGGTTCTATCATCATTGTTCCCGGTACAGGGAATGACATTGTAGGTGCATGAAATCCGTAATCAATGAGTCGCTTTGCAATATCAACTACATCTATGCCTGCAGAATTTTTAAACTGTCTGCAGTCAATGATCATTTCATGTGCCACTCTGTTCCTGCTACCCACATAAAGCACGGGGTAATGACCTTCAAGACGGGCTTTGATATAATTTGCATTTAGAATTGCATATCGTGTAGCGTCTGTCACTCCTTTGCTGCCGAGCAATCGTATGTAGGCATATGATATCAGGAGGATGCTCGCGCTTCCCCAGGGAGCCGCGGAGACCGCCCCGCTTTGTCCCCCGGTTTTTACCACCGGATGTGAAGGGAGAAATGGCGCCAGATGAGCGGCTACACCGATTGGGCCCATGCCTGGACCTCCGCCGCCATGCGGTATCGCGAAAGTCTTATGAAGATTCAAATGGCATACATCCGCACCGATATTCGCCGGGTTTGTAAGTCCGACCTGTGCATTCATGTTTGCACCGTCCATGTATACCTGTCCACCGCAATCGTGGATGATCTTTGTGATTTCTCTGATTCCTTCTTCATACACTCCATGGGTGGAAGGGTATGTGATCATGATTGATGACAAATTGTCTTTGTGCAATTCCGCTTTGCTCCGCAGGTCAGTGATGTCGACATTTCCTGCATCATCGCATTTTACCACAACCACTTTCAGGCCTGCCATCACGGCGCTCGCAGGATTAGTTCCGTGAGCGGAAGAAGGAATAAGTACGATATTTCTGTGACTCTGGCCTTTGGAATGATGAAATGCACGGATGACGAGCAATCCGGCGTATTCTCCCTGTGCTCCGGAGTTGGGCTGCAAGGAAACAGCTGTAAAACCTGTAATCTTGCAGAGAAAATCTTCCAGCTCCCGGATGATGTGCATATAGCCTTCAGCCTGATCAAGCGGAACAAATGGATGAATTCCGTTCCACTCAGGCCAGCTTAATGGCATCATCTCCGTGGTGGCATTCAATTTCATGGTACAGGAGCCAAGCGCAATCATGCTCTGGTTCAAGGAGAGATCTTTCTTCTCAAGAAAGTGTATGTAACGGAGCATCTCCGTTTCAGAATGATGCGTATTGAAAACAGGGTGAAGCAGGAAGGTACTGTTGCGTTTCATGTGGCCACTGATCACAGTTGCCTCTGCATTTCTCTTTTCTGTTTGAATGCTTTTACCGGAAACACTGGAAAAAACATGCATCAATTCGGAGAAGTCAGATTCTGTTGTGGTTTCGTCAAAGCTGATGGCCAGATGATTTTCGTCAATCTTCCGGATGTTGATTCCTTTGGCCAGACAGGAACTGTAAATGCTTTCCGCTTGTCCGTTACATTCAATCAGCAAGGTGTCGAAGTAGGTTTTATTCAGCTGCCTGAATCCAATTGAATTCAGAATTCCTGCAGCTCTCACGCTGGTGCTGTGTATTTTACCGGCTATTTCCCTGAGTCCTTGTGGTCCGTGATAAACCGCGTACATGCTTGCCATAACGGCTAACAATACCTGTGATGTGCAGATGTTGGAAGTGGCTTTGTCTCTTTTAATGTGCTGTTCACGAGTCTGCAGTGCCATTCTCAGTGCTCGGTTGCCCTGTGCGTCGATGGAAACTCCGATAATCCTGCCAGGCAGGTCTCGCTTGTAATGTTCTTTTGTTGCAAAGAATGCTGCATGCGGACCGCCATATCCAAGTGGTACACCGAAACGCTGAGAGTTGCCAAAAACCACATCCGCTCCCCATTCTCCAGGAGGAGTTAACAATACAAGTGACATAAGGTCAGCGGCAACGGCCACCTGGATTTCCTGAGTCTTAGCCTTCTGAATCCACTCGCGGTAGTCGTGAACTTCACCGTTCATTCCCTGATACTGCAAAACAGCCCCGAAGAAACTGTTATCAGGATTGAAATCCTCAGCTCTTCCGATGATGATTTCAATTCCTAATGGTTCAGAGCGTGTTTGAAGCACAGCTATCGTTTGCGGAAAACAGTCTTCTGCTACAAAAAACTTGTTCGCATTCCTGTTCGTGGCCTCTTTCGATCTGGATGCGAAAAACATGTGCATCGCTTCGGCTGCCGCTGTGGCTTCATCGAGCAGAGATGCATTTGCAATCTCAAGTCCGCAAAGGTCAATAACCATTGTCTGGAAGTTCAAAAGCGCTTCCATCCGGCCTTGAGAAATTTCTGCCTGGTATGGTGTATAAGCAGTGTACCATCCTGGATTTTCAAGAACATTTCTTTGAATGACCCCTGGAACTACAGTATCGTAATAGCCAAGCCCTAAGTATGATTTGAATACTTTATTCTTGCTTGCTATATTTTTCAGGATCTGAAGATATTCCCTTTCTCCCAGTGCAGGCCATTCGGCCATTTCTTCAAGACGAATGGATGAAGGAATAGTTTCGTCGATAAGCTTGTCAAGAGAACTAGCACCGGCAACTTCAAGCATCTGGCGGAGATCATTTTCATCAGGTCCAATGTGGCGGGAAGAAAAATCTGTAATCACAGGATTTTGGTTTAGGAATTTGACTGCAAATGTAATCATTCCTGAACGTTCAGACTGAGTTCTGGCATTCAATTTTTCTTTTCTGTCACACTAAATTATTGTAGTTTTGAAGACTATGAAAAGATTCAGCGGTTTCACTTTTTTAATAAGCCTTGCTCTTTGTATATTCTATTCAACGGAATCCTCAGCTCAGGACACCATTGTGTTGCTAAACGGAAAAACTATACTCGTAAACAGTGTCGAAATCCGTGATCATGGTATTGCATACCGAAAAGTAGAATCCCAAACAGGGAAAAATAAAAAATCGAAGCTTCGTTTTATTCATCCTGACCGTGTTTTTTCTGTCAGATTCAGCGATGGTAGGGAGCAGGTCGTGTTTGAACCGGACACTCTTGATCCTCTGGAATTCAGCGTCAGCCAGATGAGAATGTTTATCAAAGGTGAGCAGGATGCCGCCATGTATTATAAAAATGATCTTAACAAAGTGCTGGCCGTTGGAGTAGGCGCCGGTGCGGGTATCTTAGGTTTCTACGGACTGGTGATTCCTCCTCTTTATTCAACGGTTGTCGGATCGTATTCACCGAATCTTGATAAGCGGCTGCGTAAGCAAATTGCAGCTGAGGAAGCAGTTTCCGCCAAAGTGAGTGAAATGGACAGCATGAAAGTATCCTTGTTTCCGGAAGCTGGATCAGAGCCCAATGAGTTGCAAAAGGAATATCAGAAAACATTGGACAACTATGGCAAATCAGTTTCATTTTCCGACAAGTCCCTCGTTATAGTGCCTGAATACAGAGAAGGATATGAACGCAAAGCCCGTGACCGTAAAATCAGAAATGCTCTGCTGGGTGGCTTGTCTGGATTCGCAGCCTTTGTAGTGGCATTTAACATCATTCTTTGAATAATTCCGGGTCACTCGTCCTGGTGATACGAGTTTTCCTTCGACATTTAAAATGTTGCTGAACAGACTAATCTCCCTGAATCTATTTATTGGTTTGTGCGCATTGTCGCTTTTTGAATCTAACCGGTTGATATTTGGACTTGATTTGAAGATGTCAGCATCTGCCCTGATGGTCGTTTCTTCAACCGTAGCGTATTATTCAATTCATCCTTATTCATTCATGCTTCGTTTTAAATCATTGAAAGAATTTACAGGATCTTGGAAAGACGCAGGCATATCTGGAATTTCAACAACACTTATTATTCTGTCAATGCTTCTTTTTGTGATATGTCTGTTTTTTGTCAGCCTTGAAGTATTGCTATGTTTCTTTCTGGTTTTTCTTTTAAGCGTTTTTTATTCCTTTCCTCTTATCAAATACAGGGGAAAGAGTATTACACTTCGTGAAGTTTCCGTAATGAAACTGCCTTTGCTATCTGTCAGCTGGGCGATTATCACAGTGATCGTTCCTTACATCGAATCCGAAAATCAGGTAAGTTTGTTAAGTGTAATTATTACTTTTTTCACTACAGCGATTTTTGTGCTTGTCCTGTGCATCCCGTTTGAAATCCGCGACATGAAAAAAGATTCTGAAAGAGGGATTGTAAACCTTGCGCTTTCCCTCGGCCCTGAGCGATTCAAGACTGGTGGATTGATTCTTCTAGCTGCAATTGTGATCGCAGATCTTGCTGCATTTTATTCAGATTTGATCAGCTTTGAAGTTTTCGCAGCTTTAGTTTCATCAATATTACTTACTGCTTATGTAATTAAAAGTACCCCGGATTCGCCTTCATCGTTTTATTGCAGATTCTATTCAGACGGAATGATGCATGTCCGTTTTCTTTTCGTAACTTTAATGATCTCATGAAATCTTACTCGCAAGAATCCATTAATTTTTTAATAGAAGTCATAAGGTCTGAAGATGAGTATTCCAGGCAATGGCTGGCTGCCTCATCTGATCCTGAACTTTTGGAGTTTTGGGATGCCTATGACGGCGATACTCGTAAATTCAACACTCTGATGCACAGCGAACATAAAGAACTTGCTGCTTCGCTGGACGCTTTGATGGGAAATGACAATGCAAAAGTTTGGCTGATCAAATCCGGAAACCGTGACATGGCCGCTTTTGTGGATGCCTGTTCAGGAAATAAAACGGCAGTTGCATTGTTGCTACGACTCAAGCAAAAATCCTGGCTGAAGCTCGCTTTCGAAATTCACCAGCACGACAAGAAGAAAGAAAAAAAATCTTTCTGGAGTTTTTTAAACTTTGGAAATCCCTTCAGGTAATTCCGAGAAGACCTGGTCTAATGCATTGCAGATTTTTTCTGCAGCTGATTCCAGAACTTCTTCTGTATGTGCTGCTGATATAAAGCCTACTTCGTATCCCGAAGGTCCAAGATAAACTCCGTTTTCAAGCAGAATCTTGTGCAGCTTTTTAAAATGCCTCATGCTTTCCGGATCTATTTCTTCTGATGACCTGATCTTTTCTTTGTCAGTGAATGCAAACCAAAAAATCGAAGCGATACTGAATACACGGAAGTCATAACTTTTGTCTTCGGCAAACCCGTTAAGTTTTTCACAGAACCTGATTGTTTTTCTTTCCAGTTCGTAGTACAATACATCATTCAGGCATTCCCTCAACTGAGCGATGCCTGCCGACATGGCAACTGGATTGCCTGAAAGTGTTCCAGCCTGATATACATCACCATCAGGCGCAATTTTCGACATGATTTCAGCGCTGGCTCCGTAGGCTCCCACTGGCAAACCCCCTCCGATTATTTTACCGTAGGTGATTATGTCCGGCTGAATGCCATAGTATCCCGCAGCTCCTGTGAAACCAAGTCTGAACCCGGAAATAACTTCATCAAAAATGAGCATGATATTATTATCGGCCGTAATTTTTCTGAGGAATTCGAGGAAAGATTTTTCCTGAAGCAACAAGCCGTTGTTTGCAGGAACAGGTTCAATGATGATGGCTGCTATGTCATGCGCGAAATCTGAAATGGCAACCTCCAAAGCTCTTTTGTCATTGAGTGGTAAAACCATCGTGTCAGAAGCAACGGATTCCGGAATGCCTGCCGATGATGATATCCCAAATGTGCTGAGGCCGCTGCCTGCTTTTACAAGCAGACTATCCACATGTCCATGGTAACAACCTTCAAATTTCACAATGATTGGTCTCCCGGTATATCCTCTGGCAAGTCGTACTGCAGACATAACCGCCTCTGTCCCAGAACTCACAAAGCGGATTTTTTCAATGTAAGGATTGTGTTGAAGTATAAGTTCTGCGAGTTCGTTTTCCTTTGCTGTCGGAGCGCCAAATGAAGTTCCATTTGAAAGTGAGTCAATAATGGACTCCCTGACTCTGGGATGATTATGCCCTAAAATCAATGGTCCCCATGAACAGCAAAAATCAATGTATGTATTGCCGTCAGCATCCGTCAGATAACATCCCTCGCCTTTTTCTATGAATATCGGAGTTCCTCCTACAGAACGGAAAGCTCGCACCGGTGAATTTACCCCTCCCGGAAAATAATTCAGGGCTTTCCTGTAAAGATCATTTGATTTTTCCTGTTTCATTTTGTAATTGCGTAATTAAAAAATCAAAAAACTAACTTTGGCAAAGTTACCTAAGGAATTGTCAATTTGAAAATGACATTTGATGATAGTAATTTGATATTATGAAAGAAATACAATGAAAGGATTTGAAAATACTCTTGAATTTGCATGGGAAATGGACGACCAGGACAGCCTGGCCGGCTTCAGGGAAAAATTCTATTTCCCGCAGATGGACGGTAGAGATGTGATTTACATGACAGGCAATTCACTCGGGCTCCAGCCTAAAAGCACTCAGGATTACGTACTGAGGGAACTTGAAGATTGGGCGAGTTGGGGTGTTGAAGGACATTTTCATGCACGTATGCCATGGTTTGAATATCAGGATTTTCTCACTGTACAGATCGCAGATCTTTTGGGCGCTCAGAATGATGAAGTGGTGGCAATGAATTCACTCACAACCAATCTTCATCTTCTCATGGTTTCTTTTTACAGGCCTGATAAAAAGCGTTATAAAATAATTTGCGAGTACGATCTTTTTCCTTCAGATCTGTATGCAGTGCAGTCACAAGCAGCTTTTCACGGATTCAACCCGGATGATGCTGTGGTTTTTCTTAAACCCAGAAAAGGTGAACATGTGCTGAGAACTGAAGACATCATTGCAAAAATCGAAGAACATGGCAGCAGCCTTGCCACAGTGATGCTGGGTGCGGTGAATTATTATACCGGACAGTTTTTTGAAATCGATGCAATCGGAAAAGCTGTTCATAAAGCGGGAGCTACATACGGACTGAATCTAGCCCACGCTGCAGGTAATGTGCCACTCAGGCTCCATGACTGGAATGTTGACTATGCCTGCTTTTGCAGTTACAAATACCTGAATTCCGGTCCCGGTGGAGTTTCCGGAATCTTTGTGCATGAAAAACATAAGAACAATCCCGCGCTTCCCCGTTTTGCCGGATGGTGGGGTAACGACCCGGATACCCGTTTTCAGATGCCCAGGAAATTTGTTCCTGCTGAAGGCGCAAGAGGCTGGCAGCTGAGCAACGCGCCTGTGCTGTCAATGTCTGCTCTGAAAGCATCCCTTGATATTTTTGAAGAAGCCGGAATGAACCGCCTCGCAGCAAAGAGCCAAAAGCTGACAGCATATCTGGAGTTCATCATTCGATCGATCAATGAATCCCGCATGAATGCCGGCCTTGATGAGCCGGTGGAAATTATTTCACCGGCTGATTCTGGACAGAGAGGATGCCAACTTTCCATGATTATCCGTAAAAACGGAAAAAGCGTTTATGAGAATATGGTAAAAAAGGGAGTGATTGTCGACTGGCGTGAGCCGGATGTCATGCGTGCCGCGCCTGTGCCTTTATATAATTCATTTGAAGATGTGTTTACATTTGGTATGCACCTCGAACAAAGCCTTCAGTAGAATCGAGCAGCCCTTTTAATCAGATAACATAAAGTGTATATGAAAAAATCCAAAAAAGTAAGGGACATCACAATACTCGGCGCCGGTCTGGTTGGCAGCCTGCTTTCAATTTATCTCGCAAAGCGCGGTTACAATGTCACCATTTATGAACGCAGGCCTGATATGAGGAAAGAGAAAATTTCCGCAGGACGTTCAATCAACCTGGCATTGAGTGACAGAGGCTGGAAGGGTTTACGCGGTGTTGGCATAGAGGAGCAAATCAGAGAGATTGCAATTCCTATGCACGGAAGGATGATGCATGACCAGAAGGGAAAGCTTTCTTATCAGCCTTACGGAAAAAAGAATCAGTCGATTTACGCAGCTTCACGTGGAATCCTTAACTGCGAAATGATGAACCTCGCGGAAAAGCACGGAGTGAAGATTTATTTCAATGAGCGTTGCACCTGGGTTGACCTGGAGGAAGGAACCGCGAGAATGGAAAATCAAGCTGCAAATATGGCTACCACAATCGACAGTGACCTGATTTTCGGGGCTGATGGGGCATTCTCCATTGCGCGACTTCAACAGCAAATTACAACTGACCGTTTCGAGTACAGCCAGTCATATCTAGATCACGGATACAAAGAACTGCTGATTCCTCCCGGTAAGAACGGCAGTTTTAGAATGGAAAAAAACGCGCTGCATATCTGGCCTCGCGGAGGTTATATGCTTATCGCCCTTCCGAATCTGGACGGAAGTTTTACTTGTACATTGTTTTTCCCTTTTACGGGAAAGGATTCTTTTGAATCAATTCGAACAAAGAAACAATGTGTTGCCTTCTTCAAAAGAGTTTTCCCGGACGTGGTGCCAATGATGCCCACTCTCACAGAAGATTTCTTCGGAAATCCTACAAGCTCCCTGGTGACAGTGAAATGCTTTCCATGGGCATACAAGGATAAGGCCTGCCTGATTGGCGATGCTGCTCATGCCATTGTTCCATTCTACGGTCAGGGCATGAACTGCGGATTTGAAGATTGTACCGTGCTGGATCGCCTGATGAACAAGCACAAGGATGACTGGACAAAAATACTTCCGGAATTTCAGAGTACAAGGAAACCTGATGCGGACGCGATCGCCGAACTTGCCGTGATGAATTTCTATGAGATGCGCGACAAAGTAGGTCATCCTGAGTTTTTACTTCGTAAGAAAATTGAAGCGAGAATGCATGAGCTTCACCCTTCAAAATGGCTGCCTTTGTATTCTCAGGTTACGTTCAGCCACACCCCTTATTCCAAAGCGCTTGCAAACGGAATGCGCCAGGAGGAAATCATGAATGAGGTAATGAAAATGAAAAACATCCAGAAAATCTGGCATACTAAGAAAGTAGAAAATTTTATTCTTAACAGAATCAGGAAAAGTTAATTTCACTGACTCCAGGCGCCTGTTAAGAATGGGTTGTGACGTCTTTCGTTTCCAATTTTTGTTTCGGGACCATGACCGCAATATACAATCACATCATCGCCAAGTGTCAGAAGTTTTGTTTTAATGCTTTCTATCAGTTGGTCATAATCTCCTCCGGGAAGATCAGTTCTTCCAATGCTTCCCTGAAAAAGCACATCGCCGGCTATAACAAATCGGTCTTCCACAGAATAAAAACTGATGCTACCCGGACTGTGGCCAGGGGTGAACAGAACTTTCAATTCGGAATTACCAAAGTGCAGCACATCACCTTCATTCAGGAAATGTGAAGGATCAGGAGATGGCTCACAGTTTATTCCCCAGGTTTGTCCGTACACGGAAACAGCTTTCAGTAATTGCTCATCGTCTTTGTGCATCCAGAGCTCGAGCTTGTATTTCCCGCTCACAAAATTATTTCCAAGGATATGGTCGATATGGGTATGCGTATTGATAAGTTTAACCGGCTTGAGACCCATAGTCTCAATGTATGCGGCCAGTTCTTTTTTTTCACTTTCGTCATAGCATCCCGGGTCAATGATAATCGCTTCCTTGCTTTCATCATGCAGCACAAAGGTGTTTTCAGCGAAAGGGTTGAAGGTGAAGGACTGTACTTTTATCATTTTGCAAAGGTAAGGGATTCGTCCTTTCTGACCTGATCAATCTGATTTTATCGTGATATTATTCTGATTTGAATTGTTTATATTCGCCTATTGCTAATCCTCATACCGGTATTACTATCAGAATGATGAGTTTTGAATCGCCTTTCCGCACTTTTCACTGGAAGTTTTCATTGATATTGATCGTTTCTGTCATGGTTCATCTGAATGTGTCAATTGCACAGTTTTACAGCGGATATGAAATGCAGTTTGGGAAGAATCGAGTACAGTACGACGAGCGTTTCTGGTCCTTTATGAAGTATAAAAACTTCGACACTTATTATTATTTGGGTGGATTGGAATTGGCAGCATTTACAGGACGAACGGCAGACAAAGATCTTGAAGAGATAGAGAAGCTTTTTGATTACAAGCTGGATGGCCGTATCATTTTCATTATCTATAATAAACTCAGTGATGCCAAGCAGTCGAATATCGGCCTCGAAACGGATCAGCTCAACAACAATACAGGTGGTATTACACGCATTGTGGGCAACAAGGTATTCCTTTATTTCACCGGCGATCACGAGGAATTCAGGGAACAGATCAGGGCCGGGATTGCGAAAGTGCTGATTGACCAGATCATGTATGGTGGCGATGTGCGTGACAGGATTCAGAACTCTGCGCTTCTGCACTTGCCGGACTGGTATGTGAACGGACTTATCTCTCATGTGTCAGGCGGCTGGACTGTTGAAGTTGACAACCGGATGCGTGACGGGATTCTCAACGGTCGCTATCGTAAATTCAACAGGCTTACAGGTGATGACGCTGTTATCGCAGGCCATTCAATCTGGAAATACATCATTGACACTTACAGCGAATCTGCGGTGTCAAACCTGCTTTACATGACCAGGATAAACCGCAACATTGAAAGCGGTTTTCTTTATGTGCTCGGCATTAACATGAAAGAGCTCTCAAAGAACTGGCAAAACTCAATGAGGAGCAGATACTACAACAGCGACAAAGGAACAGACAGCATTCCGGTAAAAGGTCTGGTGAAGAAACCCAAAAGCAGATTTAATTACACTCAGCTGAGAACGAATGCAGAAGGAAGATACAGCATTTACGTTCAGAATGATCTTGGTCGCTACAAGGTGATGATGTATGATCATGTAAAGAAGAAAAGAAAGCGAATTGTCAAAGGCGGATACAGATCCTATACTCAGGAGACAGACGTATCATTCCCTTTGCTTGCCTGGCATCCAAGTGGAGAACTCTTCGCCGTAATAAGGGAGAGAAAAGGTTTCATCTGGATGGGAACTTTTCCTCTAAGGGAGAGAAAATTCACGGAAGGGAAATTATTCAATTTCGAAAAGGTGCTGGATTTTTCATATTCGGATGACGGACAATTGATGGTCATGTCGGCGATTCAAAAAGGACAGAGTGATATTTTTGTTTACAATCTGCGGACTCGTACTTATAAACAAATCACACAGGATTTTTATGATGACCATCACCCGCGTTTTATAAAAAACAATACAGCAATTGTATTTTCTTCAAACAGGCTCAATGACACAATCAACCACCAGGTGATGCCTGTGCTGACAGAGAAGAATAACTTCGATGTGTTTTATTACGATTACAAAGGCAATGCACCTGTGGTTCGCCGTCTCACCAATACCGTAAATTACAATGAAACTCAGCCGATGCCCTATGACAAGGAGCATATTTCCTATTTGAGTGATGAAAGCGGGGTGGTGAACAGATATCTCGCTCACCTTGACAGCGTCATCGCTTTTGTTGATACAGTAGAACATTACAGGATGATTGTAAACAATTCTCCTGAGTCAAACTATTCAAGGAATATCATACAGCATGACATTAATTTTTCAGGAAAACATTTGAGCCAGATCTTTTTCGATAAAGGAAAAACTAAGCTTACAGTCGAAAGAAAACGTGAAAGTTCCCTCACAGGAATCACGCTGCCAAAAACACTTTACCGGAATGAAGAAATCAGGAGCCGGGTGATCGAGCGGCCTGTAATAGACACTCAGGTGAAGGAGCCGGAGATAGTCAAAGAAAAATCCGAATCTGTCACTGATACGAATTTTGTGGACATCGAAAATTATGTCTTCCAAAGTGATTTTCCGAAATCAAAGAGCAAAAAGGATAAGGAAAAGAAAAAGGAAAGTGTACAGGATGAAACTCCTGCACAGAGCCAAATATCAGTTACCGATTCCCTGCGATTGGCACTTCCAAAGCAAAGAAATTATGAGACTGCTTTTTCATCAAACTATTTTGTCAGCCAGCTCGACAATACTTTACTCAACCAGAATTACCAGATTTTCACCGGAGGTGGAGCGGTTTATTATAATCCGGGACTGAACGGTTTCTTTAAGTTAGGCATCAGCGACCTGATGGAGGACTTCAGAATCACAGGCGGATTTAAACTCGCCGGTGACCTCAATTCAAACGAATATTTCCTGAAATATGAAAATCTGAAAAAGCGATTTGACAAGGAATTTACTTTTTACAGACAGGCACTTCTGCTTGCTCAATTCGGAGCCAAGCTGCATTCTCATGAATTCCGCTTCGGAGGAAAATGGCCATTCAGTGATGTGTCGAGCGTGAGAGGATCTTTCGCCTATCGAAATGACCGCCTGACCATTCTTTCTGTGAATGATTTTACTCTCAGAATTCCCAATGATTATCTTCATTGGGGTACTGGTAAACTTGAGTATGTTTTCGATAATACTCTCAGTACCGGTGTGAATCTGTATAATGGTACACGCGGCAAGTTTTTTACTGAATACTACAAACAGATGGATGTTTCGGAATCTGGCATGATAGTTTTTGGCGCTGACTGGAGGCATTATCAGAAAATACACAGAGAAATTATCTGGGCAAACCGTGTTGCCGCCAGCACTTCTCTCGGAGAAGAAAAAGTGATTTTCTACATGGGATCTACAGACAATTGGATTGTTCCGTCGTTCAATAATGAAACCCCGATCGATTTCACTCAGAATTATTATTTCCAGGCTTTGGCCACAAACATGAGAGGTTTCGACCAGAATATCAGAAACGGAAATACTTTCGCGCTCATCAACAGTGAAATTCGTGTTCCGCTGTTCAAATACCTGCTCAATCGTCCTATTAAATCTGATTTTATCAGAAACTTTCAGGTTGTAGGTTTCGGGGATGTGGGTACTGCATGGAACGGTGATTCACCGTATGATTCTACCAACGCACTCAACAATCGTACTCTCTTCCTGCAGCCATTCAGGATCACACTCATCAGTCAGAATGAACCGATTGTCGGTGGCTTTGGATTCGGACTCAGGAGTCGACTGCTTGGATATTTCATGCGCGCTGACTGGGCATGGGGTGTTGAGAACCGTGTAGTGCTTCCATATAAATTTTATTTTTCACTCGGGCTGGATTTCTGATTGTTCCGGGTAGGTTATCGTAATTACTATCTGAAAATATGTCTGCAGGAAACTTGTTAGAGAAAATCAAATCCCTTGCTTCGAAATACCACAAAGATGTGGTGGGATACCGGAGGCATTTGCATGCAAATCCGGAACTTTCCTTTCATGAATACAACACACAAAAGTTCGTGGAAGAAAAGTTGAAGTCATTCGGATTTTCTTCTGTTGCAAGAATGGCAAACACCGGCATAGTCGGACTGCTTGAAGGAAGAGGCAAAGGAAAGAAAGTGGTTGCACTAAGAGCTGATATGGATGCACTCCCAATTCAGGAAACGAATAATACTGATTATAAGTCAAGAAACGAAGGAGTTATGCATGCCTGCGGACACGATGTGCACACTTCATCTCTTTTGGGCGTGGCCAGAATTCTTTCTGATCTGAGAAATGATTTCGAAGGAACAGTGAAATTTATTTTTCAGCCGGGAGAAGAAAAGCTTCCCGGAGGCGCAAGCATGATGATCAAAGAAGGTGTACTAGACAATCCAAAGCCTGATGTTGTAATTGGTCAGCATGTAATGCCTCAGATCGATGCAGGAAAATTCGGTTTCAGAAATGGACTTTACATGGCCAGCACTGATGAAATATATGTCAGAGTGAAGGGGAAGGGCGGACACGGAGCGATGCCTCATCTGAACATAGATCCTGTGATGATCACTGCTCAGATCTTAGTCGCTCTGCAGCAAATTGTGAGCAGACATGCCAAACCTTCGCTTCCTTCTGTACTTTCATTCGGAAAGGTAATTGCAAGTGGTGCTACCAATGTGATTCCGGATGAAGTTTATCTTGAAGGAACATTCAGGACACTTAACGAAGAATGGCGTGACGAGGCACATGCAAGAATGAAAAAAATGGCTGAAGGCATTGCTGAAAGCATGGGAGGGAAGTGCGAGTTTGAAATCAGAAGAGGCTATCCTTTTCTTGTGAATGATGAGGAGCTTACTTCAAGACTTCGTGAATATGCGGGAGAATATTCCGGCAAGGAGAATATCGAGGAATTGGAAATCTGGATGGCAGCGGAAGATTTTGCTTTCTTTTCACAGCAGTCTAAGGCTTGCTTTTACCGTTTAGGTGTGAGAAATGAAAAGAGAGGAATTACATCGCCGGTGCATACCAGTACATTTGACATCGATGAAGCTGCCCTTGAAATTGGAATGGGTATGATGGCCTGGATGGCCCTGAAGGAACTTCAATCCTGATTTATAAATCAACGCACTATCAGTCTGCTCACAGTTTCTCCGAGTCTGGCGAAATATATTCCCGGCGAAAGATCTGATATGTCAATCCTGAGAATCGAATTCGGTAAAATGCCTGAGTGGGACAACGCAATTTTTCCCTGTGCATCCAGCAAGTCAAGATTTAATTTTTCACCTGAATTTCCTTTTGCAAAGATCTGAACGAAACCTCTGGCCGGATTTGGGTATAAGCTAAACAACTCCTCTTGCATTTGAGACTCATCAACGGATGTGATCTGTCCATTTGTTCGCCCGAATACATTGAATGTATAAGAATTGGAATTGTTCCTTGCATTCATCAATCGAACACGGGCCATTCCTGTGTCAAGACCCATACTTGTGAAAAAGTAAAAGTGAAAAGGCTGCAGATAGCCATCGGGCAGAATGAAGTGAACGGAATCTTCAAAGGTCTGATAACATACATCCGCACACAAAGAAGTGCTCCATCCGGAAGGAATATCATTGATCAGTCTTTGCATGATGATTTCGATATCGCTTCCGCCGTTGTTTTGAAGTTCTCCGCTGATTGTTATTGTGCTTCCCTGAGGACCGGTCATTTGATTAGAAGTAAGCATTCGGTAAGTGAATGTACCATTTCCACCTGTGGATGTATTGCAGTTGCCGTTTAAACCCAATAATGAATCCAGGTCACAAAGAATGTTTTCCGGACTCTTGTCATACCAGCCGTGCTTTGCAAAGACAACTCCGTCAGGCCGAATCAGGTAAGCATTATTCGGAGCGGGGCCGTAATTCAGCCACCAGTTGTTGCAGGGTCCGTCTATCAAAACTCTTGCGTTAATAGCCATAGAATCCAGAAGATCCTGTGCGATGAGTTTTCTTTCTCCGTACGTGGTGGGTTGACGATATAATATTCCGGCTGCTATATTTCCAGATGTAGGATTTACATTGCCTGAATACACGCTGATATCCACATCCGGATGAGCTTCTAAAGTATACACGACAAATACACTGATTAGTGTATCATATGTATTCACTACGTTATTTATGCTGGCGATTTTATTTCTGAAAACCGGACAAGTATAGCTTCCCGCAATCAGTAATATTGGCTTACCTGAATTTAATGTGCTTGACAAGTTCATGCTGTCACCGTTCAGATCATACAATGTAAAATCCGGAACAGTATCTGTTTCCTGGTAGCCACTGGTGTTAAATCCTCCGCCGAATATCTGAACAGGACAAACAGGCTCATTGTCTGCAGGGAGCGGACCAATGCCAATACTTGTCCTCAGCTGTGCATGGCAAATGGCAGAAATAAATAATGCCGCAATAACGACGAGATTCCTTGTAAATGTCTTCATGGCATGCTTTTCATTTCGAATGAGGATGATAAAATTAATAATTATTGTTAAATTTAAGAATGGCTTACAATACCTGACTCGTTGGAGTCAATTTGGTTTAATATTTTACTTTTTAATTTAAATGAAATAACCATGGAAGCAACACTAGAAAAAATCAGAGACCAACAAAAGCAAACCTGGAACACTTTCGCCCCTGGCTGGAAAAAATGGGACGATTTCACTATGGAGTTCCTCAAACCAATGGGAGATGCCATCATCCGCGATTTGCATCTGCATGAAGATAACACGGTGCTGGATGTGGCAACAGGTACCGGTGAGCCCGGACTTACCATTGCATCAATTGTGAAAAAGGGCAGTGTGATTGGAACAGACATTTCTGAAAACATGTTAAAGATCGCGGATGAAAATGCGAAAATGAAAGGCCTTCAGAATTTCAAAACCCGTATGTGTGATATTACCGAGTTGCCTTTCGAAGACAATTCATTCGATGCTGTTAGTTGCAGGATGGGTTTCATGTTTTTTCCTGATACTGATCTTGCGGTGAAGGAGATGAAAAGGGTAATGAGAAAGGGAGGCAGGATTGCTACATCCGTTTGGGGGCCGCCAGAAAAAAATCCATGGGTGACAGTCACAATGAAACCCATTTTTGAAATCATGGAACTGCCTCATCCTCCTTCTGATGCTCCGGGAATTTTTCGATGCGCATCCAAGAATTACATTTCAGATTTACTATCTATCAACGGATTCAGCGATGTAAATGTCACTGACCTTGATTCTCACGTGGAATATGAAAGTAAGGAGCACTACTGGCAACTTATGAATGAACTTGCTGCGCCAGTCGTTTCAGCAATGTCTGCCGCTGATGATGCCACCCGTTCGAAGATTAAGAAAGCCGTTTTCGAAGGACTTGATAAACTGTGTCCGGATGGGAAAATGAAGATAGAATGCAATGCTTTGATCATCTCAGCGCAGAAATAAGCATAAAAAAAGAGCCATATACACATGGCTCTTTCTGTATTTTGATAATTTGATCAGGCATCGATCTTGGCGTACTTGGCATTCTTTTCGATGAATTCTCTGCGCGGAGGAACATCGTCGCCCATCAGCATGGAGAAAATCCTGTCAGCTTCCGCCGCGCTGTCAATGGTAACTTTGCGCAAGGTGCGTGTTGTCGGATTCATCGTTGTCTCCCATAACTGTTCTGCATTCATTTCCCCGAGACCCTTGTAACGCTGAGTATGCACGCTTTCTTCTTTTCCAGAACCTGCAAGCCTGCGAATTGCGGCAAGTCTTTGTTCTTCATTCCATGCGTACTCCTGGTCTTTACCTTTCTTCACGAGGTAGAGCGGGGGTGTGGCAATGTATAGGTAGCCTTCTTCAATGAGTTCCTTCATGTGACGGAAGAAAAAGGTGAGAATGAGAGTGGTGATGTGGCTTCCGTCCACATCGGCATCTGTCATGATGACAATCTTGTGGTAACGGATCTTGTCCATATTCAGTGGCCTTCCTTCCTTGGTTTCATCTCTGAACACTCCAAGTGCAGTGAAAATATTTCGGATCTCTTCGTTATCATAGATTTTGTAATCCAGTGCCTTTTCTACGTTGAGGATTTTACCTCTGAGTGGAAGTATGGCCTGGAATCTTCTGTCACGGCCCTGCTTTGCAGTCCCTCCCGCTGAATCTCCCTCAACGAGAAAGAGCTCACATGCTTCAGGATTACTGTCTGAACAATCCGAGAGTTTTCCTGGCAATCCTGTTCCTGTAAGCACATTTTTTCTCTGAACCAGTTCACGTGCTTTTCTCGCTGCATGACGTGCTGTGGCGGCAAGAATCACCTTGTCAACGATTTGTCTTGCTTCGCGTGGGTGTTCTTCCAGGTATGCTGAAAGCATATCACTCACAGCCTGATCGACAGCTCCCATCACTTCGTTGTTACCGAGTTTAGTTTTGGTCTGTCCTTCAAACTGTGGCTCTGCAACTTTCACGGAAATGATTGCTGTCATACCCTCCCTGAAATCGTCGCCGCTGATTTCGAATTTTAACTTGTCAAGGAAGCCGCCCTTTTCCGCGTATGATTTGAGTGTACGCGTAAGAGCTCTCCTGAATCCAGCAAGATGCGTTCCGCCTTCGTGAGTGTTGATGTTATTCACATAGCTGTGCACATTTTCGTTGAAGGAAGTGTTGTATTGCATTGCTACTTCAACAGGTATGCCGCTTTTTTCTCCTTCAATATAAATTGGCTCTGGTATCAGCTTTTCACGGTTAGCATCCAGATATGTAACGAACTCTTTCAGTCCACCTTCCGAATAGTATGATTCATTCAGAAACGTTCCGTCTCCGTTAGTTTCTCTTTCATCCGTAATGTTCAGACGTATGCCTTTGTTAAGATAGGCCAGTTCGCGCAGACGAGCAGAGAGAGTATCGTAATGATAAGTGGTTGTGATAAAAATTCCCGCATCTGGAAGGAATGTCACTTCAGTTCCTGTACGATTGGTTTCTCCAATCACTTTTACGTCCGATACAGGTTTCCCCTGTTCATATTCCTGCATCCATATTTTTCCCTCTCTGTGGACATGTACTTTGAGACTGGTTGATAATGCGTTTACACAGGATACACCCACACCATGCAGACCACCTGATACTTTGTAGGAGTCTTTGTCGAATTTTCCACCAGCATGTAACACGGTCATTACAACTTCCAGAGCGCTTTTCTTTTCCTTTGGATGAATGCCTGTTGGAATTCCACGACCATCGTCTTTCACAGTGATGCGGTTGTCAATGTGTATGATGACGTCAATGTTTTTACAATGGCCTGCAAGAGCTTCGTCAATTGAATTGTCAACGACCTCGTACACGAGGTGATGCAGACCCTTGAAACCGATGTCGCCAATGTACATGGCAGGCCTCTTTCTGACTGCTTCAAGTCCTTCAAGAACCTGGATACTGTCAGCTGAGTAATCCTGTGATTTGTTGTTTTTGCTTGTGGTAATGTCGTCCTGTTTACTCACTTGCTCTCTGATAAATTCACTCATTTTTTAAATCTTGATTATCCCCCCCGGATCTGTTAAACAGATACTAAAAAGGCCGATTTTTTTAATCAGCCTGATAGCTTGTAAACTTACAAAATATAGGCCTTATCAACAATTATTTGGTGGATCTAATTGCTTCATTTTCAGACAGAGAATTGTTCACTATTTTGTTGTTAATATATTGAAAATCAGAAAAATACAATAAAAAGTCTGAAATATTGTAAAGTTACCTGAATACTGGCAGATTTATAGAGAAGACGGAGTCATATTTTTTACGACCGGAGCAAGCTTTTTGAGCTATAAATTGAGCAGATCAATATTCAATTTCGAGGTCGAATTTATTTTTCATATCCAGGATAAGCGGATTTTCTTCCGCGAACTTTTTGAACTTTTCAGACGGAGTGTAAGGGATATGATTGCCGGTGTCACCGCTACCTAAAAGAATCGTAAGACTGATCTGATAATTGGAAAGTGATTTTCGAAGATATGAAAGCAGTTCACTGCGGATTTCATTCAAGTCCTTTTCAACGGCTGCACTGTCGACCGTAAATTCTAACTTGAAGTTTTCGCCAAGTACAGGTTCTCTTTTCGTGAGTGCGGCATTGAGTGTAAGCCTACCGGATTTTCCTATGCTGTCGGCGAATTTTCTCCAGGTTTCTGACAGTTTCTCCTGGGAGAATTCATTTTTCAAATCTGGTAAAATTTCTGCTGCCTTTATTTCTTTTTGTTCGACATTGTCTTTTCCAAGTTGTCCGGAAATAGAAATGCTTTTTCTTCCTCCCGGAGAACTTGCAGGTTTGTTTGCTTGAACAGGAAGCTTTGTTTCTGTTGTTGTTGTTGGTGCTGCTGCTGCTGCTGCTGCTGCTGCTGTATTGGCTATAGCTTCCTTCTTTTCAACTGCAGGGCTTGGTTCAACAGCACTTTGGCTGAATTCTTTTGCTGCAGGTGAAGAAGTTTGAAGATTTTTTACTGTTGCTTCAGTTGAGGCTTTTTTTTTGAAAAGTTCAGGAGCAGACCCAGAAGTTTCCACAGTACACATTTTCATCAGGCTAAGCTCAATATGCAATCTCTGATTTTTTGAAGATTTGTATTGCACATCCGCTCTGTTGGCGATATCAAGCTGGGCCAGGAGCCAGGGCATGCTGCAGTTTCTGGACTGCACCTTGTATTTCTCTCTTACATTTTTACTCACATCAAGTAATGTAAGTGTGCTTTCATCCTTGCAGACCATCAGGTCTCTGAAGTGCGCAGAAAGTCCGTTGATGAAATTATGTCCGTCAAATCCGTAACCCAATATTTCATTGTAAGAAAGCAGAACAGCCGGGATGTCTCCTGCAAGAAGCTCATCGCATATTCTGAAATAATAATCATAATCTAGGATGTTCAGGTTCTCAATTACATGTTTGTAAGAAAGGGAGTTGCCTGAGAAACTCACCATCTGATCGAAAAGGCTGAGTGCGTCACGCAAAGCGCCGTCCGCTTTCTGAGCGATTACATGCAATGCGTCTTCTTCCGCCGAGATGTTTTCCTTTTCAGCTATGGATGCAAGCTGCTGCGCGATTGCTTCTACACTGATACGGTTGAAATCAAAAATCTGACAACGTGAAAGAATGGTCGGAATGATCTTGTGCTTTTCCGTTGTTGCCAGAATGAATATGGCATACGACGGTGGCTCTTCGAGAGTTTTAAGGAAGGCATTGAATGCCGACGCGCTCAACATGTGAACCTCGTCGATGATATACACTTTATAGTTACCGATCTGTGGCGCATATCTCACCTGATCCACAAGAGCACGGATATCATCCACGGAATTGTTTGAAGCGGCATCAAGCTCATAAATATTCAAACTATGCCCATCATTGAATGATTTGCAAGATTCACACTCGTTGCATGCTTCTATGTTCTCGCTCCGCTTGTCGCAATTAATGGTCTTTGCCAATATTCTGGCTGTAGTGGTTTTACCCACTCCCCTCGGACCGGTAAAAAGAAATGCCTGCGCAAGATGATTGTTGCGTATGGCATTTTTAAGAGTGGTGGTTATAGAAGGTTGCCCTACCACTGTGTCGAAAGTGACAGGCCTGTATTTACGTGCGGATACTATGAATTTTTCCATGTTCAATTTGAAACAAAGATAAGAGATTCAGCGCTGCAACAAGCGTTAGCAATAAATATGTGCAGATCATGTGTATGTGAATTCAATGCAAGAAACATTGGAGTTCCTGATGAGAGTCTTGCCGGAAAGCCTTTTGATGCGCGCATTTCTGAAACTAAACTTGCTGTGAAGCTTGATAATAGCGGACTTGCGCCAAAGTTTTCAACAAAGCTCAATATTTATCAACAAAACAGAGCATTTGCTGTTCGCAAATTTGCAACAGGCCAAACCTGTATATACTTTTGAAATGTCATTTAACTCAATCACTAAAAACAATCACCAAATGAACAAAGCTGAACTGATTGATGCAATTGCATCAGAAGCTAAGTGCACCAAAGCTGACGCAAGCCGCGCACTCGAAGCATTTATGAATGTAACTTCCAAGACTCTGAAAAAGGGTGAGCGTGTTGCTCTCGTTGGATTCGGAACATTCTCCGTGGCGAAGCGTGCTGCACGTAACGGTCGCAATCCTCAGACTGGTAAGCCAATTAAAATCGCTGCCAGGAAAGTGGCTAAATTCAAAGCCGGTTCTGAGCTTTCTGCAAAAATCAAGTAAAACCTTTTGCACGAAAAACATGACCCCGCCCCGGCGGGGTTTTTTATTACCTATATCTCATCTTGAATTTATTTGCCCGTAAACTTAGGCTTTCTCTTTTCAAGAAAAGCATTCACTCCTTCACGGTAATCATCAGTGTTTCCCGCTTCTTCCTGTATGATTTTTTCAAGATGCAATTGCTGTTCAAGAGTCGAATGAAACGAATTGTTGAGTAGCTTCTTTGTAAGACCCAGTCCACGTGTGGGCATAGCTGCAAGTCCTGAGCAAATTTTCATGGCTTCAGCCTGCAAATCTTCATCATTAAAGACTTTGAAAATCATTCCCATGTTCAGGGCTTCCTCTGCATTCACTTTGTCTCCTGTCATCATCAATGCACTTGCTTTTTGCCAGCCGATCAAACGAGGAAGGATAAATGTACCTCCGCTGTCAGGAATAAGTCCGATTTTACTGAAGGCCTGAATAAAGCTTGCGGATTTAGCTGCCAGCACCACATCGCAAGCAAGGGCGATATTGGCGCCTGCTCCTGCGGCGACCCCGTTCACTGCGCAAACAACCGGTTTCGGGATATTGCGTAGTGCGAATATGATTGGGTTGTAATGCTCCTCCACAATTCGTGGAATGCCCGGACCGTCTGAATCAATGGCCTCAGATAAATCTTGCCCAGCACAGAAAGCCTTGCCTTCTCCGGTGATGAATACAGCGCGGATTTCTTCATCATGCTCAGCAGTCTTTAGTGCTTCCTGCATGTTCAGTGCCATTTCCCTGTTAAAGCTGTTGAATTTGTCCGGACGATTAAGGCGGATAATGGCTATGTTATTTTCTTTTGAATAAAGGATTGATGTGCTCTGCATTTTCGAATTGAATTTTCAATGGCATTTGAAATAATCAAATGGTTCAAGGCATTCCTCGCATTTGTATAAGGCCTTGCAGGCCGTAGATCCGAATTGACTGACAAGTATTGTTTTGTCGGATCCGCACCTCGGACAAGGAATGATTTTTTTCTTTCCTGTAATTAATGACTTATCTGTGGATGTCTTGTCGGGCGGAGCAATGCCGTAGGCCTTCAGTTTTTTTTTCGCTTCCTCGCCGATCCAGTCTGTTGTCCAGACTGGGGAATAAATCATTTTTATCTCTGTGTTTTTGATCCCTTCCTCTGCAAACTTCTCCCTTATGTCATGTGTGATAGCATCCATGGCAGGGCATCCGCTGTAAGTGGGTGTGATGCAGACAACAACTTTGTCTCCTTCGATCTGAACATCACGCGCGATGCCGAGTTCAACTATGCTGATTACCGGTATTTCAGGATCAGGTATTGTTTCAAGAATCGACCAGATTTCTTCCTTGCTCTTCATTAATTAGATGACAAACTGAAAAGAAAATTGTTTACCAGCTCGCACCGGGGAATGATCTGGCGAGCGATTGCATCTCTGCAAGTATGTGGCCCAGATGTTCTGTATGTTTTCCCTTCCTGCTTCCGCTCATCATGAACACGTCTTTGGGCATATCAATTCCTGCTTCGCTGAAAACTTCCTCAACTGATTTGTTCCAGAGAGTTTTGATTTTATCTAAGTCGGCGGCAATTTTGCATTCGACCAGGTGTTTGTCTGTTTCATCCATATCAAACATGTCTCCTGTATAGCGCCAGAGATTATCCATGGCGTTCATCAGGCGCGTGCGACTTTCTTCTGTTCCATTTCCGAATCTTTTCAACCATTCGCTGCTGTGCCTGAAATGATAGTTCACTTCCTTCAGTGATTTTTCTGCCAGTGCGGAAAGTGTCTTGTCTGCACTGCGCATGAGCTCAGAGTAGAAGTGCTTATGAAAAGCGCTGATGAGAAACTGCCTGAGCATAGTTTGAGCGAAATCTTCATTAGGCTGTTCAGTGATGAGAAGATTCCTGAATTCTCTTTCATTTCTGAAGTATGCCAGGTCATCCTCAGTACGGTCTTTCCCTTCGATTTCTCCTGCATATGTCAAAAAAGCCCGTGCTTGCCCTATGCAGTCGAGAGAAATATTGGTCATGGCAATATCTTCTTCCAGTATCGGACCGTGGCCACACCATTCTGCAAGTCGCTGCCCAAGTATCAGGGGAGTGTCTCCCAGACGAAGGCAGTATTCAAATAAATGTTCTGAGGTGTTTTTCATCGCAATGTTTTCTGGGCTTATTCAAAAGCTGCTCCCGGAGTTTTGTAAAAATTCGGATGTCTGTAAATCTTATCATTCGACGGTTCGAAGAATGAACCTACATCTTCAGGTGTGCTGGACACTATATTTTTTGTTTCCACCACCCAGATACACGTGGCTTCGTTTCTTCTGGAATACACATCCCTGGCATTCTGTAGTGCCATCTCCTTGTCAGGGGCGTGAAGACTTCCTGCATGTTCAAAAGGCAGGCCGCTTTTCTTCTGGGTGAAAACTTCCCACAGTGGCCATTCGTTGTTCATATGCTTTCTTTGTTTTATGTTTTTGTGTGAAGAAGGAGCTGGGTTTTATGCAGCAAATTCCTGGGATGCCTGTTTTTTCGCGTAAGCTAGTGCTGCTTCTCTTACCCATGCGCCTTTGTCATGAGCTTCATTCCTTGCCTGAAGTCTTTCCTTGTTGCAAATTCCCTTTCCGCTGATCACATTGTAAAATTCTTCCCAGTTGATTTCACCAAAATCGTAGTGTCTTGTTTCTTCATTCCACTTCAATGCAGGATCTGGGATTTTAATTCCGATGTTTTCTGCCTGAGGTACTGTACGGTCTACGAATCTCTGCCTGAGTTCATCGTTGGAGAAGCGCTTCACTTTCCATCTCATCAGCTCTTCACTGTTCGGGGAGTTTTTATCTGATGGCCCGAACATCATCATGGAAGGCCACCAGAATCTGTTCACTGCATCCTGTGCCATTTCTCTTTGCTCTTCTGTTCCTTTCATCAATGTGGCAAGTATCTCATAACCCTGCTTATGATGAAAATTTTCTTCCTTGCAAATTCTTACCATGGCTCTTGCATACGGCCCGTAAGAACATTTCGCAAGAGCAGTCTGATTGATGATGGCGGCTCCGTCAACAAGCCATCCAATTGCTCCCATATCCGCCCAACTGAGTGTAGGGTAGTTGAAGATACTTGAGTATTTTGCTTTGCCGCTGAGCAGTTCGGAATTCATTTCATCTCTTGAAATTCCAAGAGTCTCCGTGCCGCTGTAAATATAAAGTCCGTGACCGGCTTCGTCCTGCACCTTTGCCAACAACACCGCTTTGCGCTTTAAGCTGGGAGCCCTTGTGATCCAGTTTCCTTCAGGTAACATACCCACAATTTCTGAGTGGGCGTGCTGTCCCATCATCCTGATGAGCTGCTTGCGATACCTTTCAGGCATCCAGTCCTTCGGCTCAATGGATTCTCCCCGGTCGATCTTTTCCTGGAATTTTTTTTCAAGTTCTTTTTCCGAATCTTTTATCATGATTTTGAAACAAGGTTTAAGTTAATTTCCGCAGTATCATTATATAATGATCAAAGTCATCATTTGTTATATACTGTGATAATCTCCCCTCCAGCGATTTATCAGTTTTTTTATTTCTTCAGGTGAAAGCTGCCTTTCTGCAGCTTCCTTCGCCAATTCGGCAAGTTCATTGTCTGGTGCATACCGTAATGAACTTATCTGTCTGATGTGTATCCTGCTGTCCAGCGGTTTTCCCGTTATGAGGTAGTGTCTGAAATTCTCTTCCGAACGTATTACCCGATCCTGTAATCGAATGCTGAATGTGCGTAGAAAATGAAACATGATCAGCATCAAAATGCTTGTGGCCACTAAGAGTGCTGAGGGGTACAAGATTCCTCCCCGGTCTAGGGCCATGTTCAGATTGATAAGTGATCCTATCAGGGTGATGATGATCAGACTCAGAAAGAATCCGTTAAAAAACAGTCCTGAGCGCTTATGATTGGAATAACTCTGTTTTTTCATCAATAAAAGAATTATCCTTGCAAATCTACGTTTTTAGGGCCTTCAATCAAAATCATAACTCAGATCTGAAAGCTATTTGATAGCTTGACCCCTGATTGGTAAAATCATGAATTCCGCAGGAAAAATCTTCATTATTTCTGTGATTAGCGACCTGGTCACCGACCAACGTGTACATCGTACGGCTGATAGTTTGAGAAAGCGAGGAATGAACATTTTGTTGGTGGGAAGGAAAATGAAAAGCAGCCTGGAAATTCAAAGCCGTGAGTACAAAACCCATAGGTTCAGTCTTCCTTTTGAAAAAGGCCCTTTGTTTTACGCCTCATACAATATTCGCCTGTTCTTCTTTCTGTTGTTCAGAAAAGTTGATGTACTTGTATCGAACGACCTTGATACCTTGCTGCCGAATTTTTTGATTTCTCGTATTAAGCGGATTCCGCTTTTTTACGACAGCCACGAGTATTTTACCGAGGTTCCGGAACTGCAGAATAGGCGATTTGTAAAATTGCTTTGGATGATGATCGAAAGGAAGATTTTACCCCGGCTAAAAAACATGTACACAGTCAATGACTCAATCGCCGATCTGTACAGAAAAAAATACGGTATCGATGTAAGTGTCATACGAAATCTTCCTGCTGCAAGGCAGCATTCTATGGAGAGAGCCTTACGAAGCGAATACGGCCTGCCAGAGAGCAAGCGAATATTTCTTTTTCAGGGTGCCGGAATCAATATTCACCGTGGTGCTGAAGAAGCTCTCGAAGCGATGCTGCATGTGAATGACGCTGTCCTTCTTTTCATTGGCAGCGGTGATGTAATTGGGGAATTAAAACGAAGAGCTGTCAGTCTGAATCTCAGTGATAAAGTCTTTTTCATTCCTAAAGTCCCGCTGGAAAAACTGAGGGGGCTGACACGCATGGCGGATGCAGGACTGACATTGGATCGTGACAGTAATATCAATTATAAATATTCCTTACCCAATAAACTCTTCGATTATATCCATGCCGGACTTCCCGTTCTTGCTTCTGATCTTCCTGAAGTGAGAAATATTGTGGAAAAATATAACATCGGGATGATTTGCAAGTCGCATGACCCGGTTGTTCTGGCTGAATACATGAATAATATGTTCTTCGACAAGGAAAGACTTGACATGTGGAGGGAAAATTTGAAACTTGCCGCCAGTGACCTGAACTGGGAAAAAGAAGAAGAAAAGCTGTACGATATTTACCGAGATGTCCTCTGAAAAGCATTTACACGTCATTTCTTTTGACATACCCTATCCTCCTGATTATGGCGGAGTAATTGATGTGTTTTACAAATTGAAAGCTCTCAACGAAGCTGGAATACAGATACACTTGCATTGTTTCGAGTATGGGAGAACACATGCGAGCGAATTGAAAGAGATATGCAGAAAGGTTCATTACTATCCCAGGCACACTGCCCGATCCCAGCTCTTCAATACCCTTCCATATATAGTTTTGAGCCGTCAGAGTGATCAGCTCAGGAAGAATCTTCTGAAGGACAACTATCCTGTGCTGATGGAAGGATTGCATTCAACATTTCTCCTTTCGGATAAGAGTCTTGCAGGTCGAAGAAAGATCGTGAGGACTCATAATGTGGAGCATGATTACTATGAAAACCTGGCAAAAGTTGAGCGCAACATTTTTAAAAAATATTACTTCTACAACGAAGCAGGAAAGTTGAAGAAGTATGAAAATGTGCTTGAACAGGCAGACATGGTTGCCGCCATTTCACCGAATGACAGAAAGTATTATGCAGGGCTTTTTAAAAAGGTTGAATATGTGCCTGCCTTTCATCCTTTCGATGATGTGAAGATAGAAAAGGGCATTGGAAACTACGTGCTTTATCACGGCAACCTTTCAATCGGGGAAAATAATGAAGCTGCTTTGTATTTAGTGAACAGGATAATGCCCGGACTGAAGCTTCAGTTAAAAATTGCAGGCTCCAAGCCTTCTAAAGAACTGATCCGGGCCGTGCGTAACTGTGCCAATGCAGAACTCATTACTGACAAATCGCCTGCGGAAATTTATTCTTTAATCAGCCAGGCACATTGCAATGTCCTGCCGACTTTTCAGGCGACAGGAATTAAGCTGAAGTTTCTCGCTGCCCTGTTCCTTGGGAGGTACTGCCTGGTGAATTCTCCTATGGTAAAAGATACCGGATTGGAATCACTTTGTACAATTGCAGATTCGGAGTCAGAGATGAAAGCTTCCCTGAAAAAAATCATGAAGCTCGGAAGTTTTTCAGAAGCTGAAATTGAAAAACGCAGAAAGATTTTGAATGAAAAATTTTCAAATGCTGTAAATGCCAAAAAGCTTGTCAGGCTGATTTTTTAATCAGGATTGATAAGATTCAGCCATCACTTTTGAGTCGAGCAGTTTTCCATTTTCACAACGTATGATGCGCCCGGGAAATTTTTCAATGAGGGAATAGTTATGTGTGGCCATAAGAACCGCCTTTTGATTCTGGCTGATCTCAAGCAAGAGGCGCATGATTCCTTCTGATGTTTCCGGATCAAGGTTGCCGGTCGGCTCGTCGGCAAGGATCAGGTCGGGATCGTTGAGAAGAGCGCGTGCGATTACAACTCTTTGCTGTTCACCGCCACTTAGTTCATGCGGCATCTTGAAGCCTTTTGTTGACAGTCCGACTTTGTCAAGAACCTGACTGACGCGCTCCGACATTTTCTTTTTCTCTTTCCAGCCAGTCGCTTTTAGAACGAAGAATAAATTGGAATTCACTGAGCGGTCGGTGAGCAACTGAAAGTCCTGGAACACGATTCCCAGTTTCCTCCGTAGAAATGGCACATCTTTTACGCGTAATTTGTTCAGAGAAAATCCGCAAACTTTTCCTTCTCCTTCAGAGAGCTCAACATCGCCGTAGAGCATCTTAAGCAGGCTGCTTTTTCCGCTGCCGGTTTTGCCGATCAAATAAGCGAATTCGCCGCGCTGAAATTCAAGGTTGACATTTGAAAGCACAAGATTATTCGACTGGAAAATATTGGCGTTTCGTATGGATACAATGCTTTCTTCTGACATGAAGCGAAATGATTAATCTAGGTTTATCTTTTGCATTTTGCCGTAGGGAATCTCATTGATTATCCTGATGATTTCCTCCTCGCGATCTGCGAATCCTGCTTTGGCAATCGCTTTCTCAGGCCTGTCTACACGAAAGTATGCAAGCAGCGTGAAGCTGTCATCACGCAATTGCACATAGTCAGGAATCTTTGCCGTTCCCTTAACTTTCAGGATATACATTTTGCGAAAATAAACAATGAAAAATCAAACTTGAAAGCTGACGAGGCTTTTCTGTTAACAATCCTTGACTCTTAACGCAACTTCACATCAAAACTGGCTCCGCCAACAGTGATTCTCGCGTCATTGTCGCATGTTCCTGAGCCGTAGTCTAATACTCTTGGTGTGAGTCCCTCAGGTGTAAGTTCCAGGGTTCCTTCTGTGATCCATTTGCAATTCAGAGCAACCTTAAGCGCCTTGGTGATGTTCACCGTAAAATTTTTTCCTTCAAAACTTGTTCCGCTGGCAGAGCCGGTGATGCTGTACACATCATCAAGCCACATCAGCCATCCGGTCGTGGTGCTTCCTGCAATCCACTCTCTCTGTCGGGTTGAATTCCAGGTAAGCACAGAGTTGCCTTTGTTGGTGATCTGGCTGTTAACCGAAATTGAAAACCATATATTGTTGCTGCTGTTTCTTCCTTCGTTCTTCAGTGTCTTGGTTCCGTTAACCTTATACATGTTCGTGCTGTCAATTCCTACGTAGTAATCCTGCATGGTACTGGTAATGACCGTTCCCGAATCTCTGTAAAAACCTGTATAGCTGATGTTAATGATGCCTCTCCTGTATCGGTTATCGCTCCCTTTGCAGTTCTGGCTTCCGAAATCAACCACAATGAAGCCGCCTTGTCCGCTGCTGTCGGGTGTGATGCTGACTCTTGCGCAGTTGCTTGCAAGCAGATTGCTGCCTTCACCCGAGCGATAAGCCGATTGCACTCCTGGCTCGCCATTCTCGATAGCCAGATTTGAGATACTCATCACATCATTGAATATTCCTTCAGCCAGTGCGTGATCCTGTGCCGCCTGAATATCAAATTCAAGTTTGGTTTCATCTTTTTTGCAAGACCATATGATAAATGCAAAAACGATAAGCAATCCGAATGATTGAATCAGTTTCATGATTTGATTTTTGTATTTGCCTTAACAAATGTAAGATGTTTATTGAATGGGCTGACTGAAGCGGAAAAGAATTGTTTTTATGTTTAAAACTATGTTGGTAAATACAAAGCTTTCAAACCTGCCTGCAAGGGCTTTGCAATAATTTTGCTAAGGTCCCGTTAATCTCAAAATTCCTAAGCATACACATGTCTTTCCGGCTTTTATCGGTATTTCTGTTCATTACCCTTGGCGCATATTCACAGCAGACTGCAGTTTATACCGATCCTGCCAGCTCCTATGAAACAGGTTTGAATTTGTTTCAGAAACAAAAATTCACTGCGGCGCAGAAAGAGTTCAAGCATATCCTTGATTCTGATAAAAATGTTCCGATTGAGATCAAGGGAAATGCAGCTTATTATCATGCCGTCTGCGCTGCGGAACTCTTTCACAAGGATGCTGAGAGTCTGCTGCTTTCCTATATGGTCGATTATCCGGAAAATCCGAATTATCTGAGCGCACAGCTGGATCTCGGAAATTTTTATTATCGCCAGAAGAAGTATAAAAAAGCTCAGGAAAGATTTGTGCTGATAGATCAGAATGATCTCGGCCAGCAGAAAAGAGACGAGCTGAATTTTCGCCTTGGATATGCTTATTACATGACGAATGATTATGAGCAGGCATCAAAGTCATTTTTCAATGTAAAAGACGGTGACAGCAAATACGCTTCCGCTGCCGGGTATTATTATTCACACATGGCTTATGTGAACGGTAATTACGAAACCGCTTTGAAAGGATTTATGAAGCTGAAAGATTCGGAATCGTTCGGTCCGGTCGCTCCGTATTATATCACACAGATTTATTACAAGCAGGGTAAATACGATGAACTGATCCGTTTCGCGCCGGGAGCACTTGATTCAGTTGACGCGAAGAACGGACTGGAGATCGGCAGAATGGTGGGGGAATCGCATTACCGTAAGGGCAATTACAGGGAAGCCCTGCCTTATCTGCTCGACTATGAGAAGAATTCTTCCAATGCCGGGAGACAGGATTATTACCAGATCGGATATTGCCACTACAAAACAGGCTCATTTGAAAAGGCTATTTCCTATTTTCAGAAAGTTACATCACAGGATGATGCGATTGCCCAGAATGCGTACTTTATGCTGGCTGATTCATACCTGAAGACAAATGCCAAAAGAAGCGCGCGCACAGCCTTTCAATCTGCTGCGAAGATGACATACGATAATCAGATCAGGGAAGAGTCTGCTTTCAACTATGCCAAACTTTCAAATGAACTGAATTTTCATTCAGTGGCTGTGGAATCATTCCGCTCATTCGTTCGTGATTTTCCAAATTCAGTGTATGTGGACGAGGCGAATGAATTGCTGGTGGCGCTGTACTCAAATACGCGCAATTACAAGGATGCACTTTCAGCGATTGAATCCATCAAAGTAAAGTCAGCTGGTATCAAACAGGCATATCAGAAAGTGGCATACTTCAGAGGGATTGAACTGTTCATGGACAATAACAATTCGGAAGCCATCCGACTTTTCAATGTATCACTTTCTAATCCGCATGACCAGAATCTTGTTGCCCTGGCTCACTATTGGAAAGCTGAAGCACATTACCGCCTGAGTGAATTTGACAAGGCTCTGAAGTCATACAATGATTTTCTGTACACACCGGCTGCGGTGAAAAGCCAATACTACAATCTGGCGAATTACAACATTGGCTATACTCATTTCAAAAAAGAAGACTATAAAAATTCTCAGACCGCTTTCAGAAAATACCTGCAGGAAAAAAGTCAATCAGACCCGGGCAGATACAATGACGCAATCATTCGTGTTGCAGATTGTTTCTTTATGATGAGAGACCAGGCAAACGCGTTGGATTATTACAACCAGGCCATTGCCGCCAATGCCAAGTCAAGCGATTATGCAATTTTTCAAAAAGCCATCATTCAGGGTGTACAGGGAAGAATGAATGATAAGGTTGCTACACTTCAAAAGCTTTTCGACAAGTATCCGAAGTCAGTTTATTACGACGACGCGCTGTATGAAGCCGGTTCTGCCAGTATGATCGCTGGAAATAATGCCCAGGCGCTCACCTATTATAGGAAGGTAATCACAGATTTTCCGGGCGGCAGCTATGTGAAGAAAGCTGAATTGGGAGAAGCGCTCGTGTATTACAACAACAACGAAGATGATAAGGCATTGGCGGCTTACCAGAACATTGTGAAGAAATATCCGAACACACCTGAATCCCGGGAAGCGTTGGCGCAAATCAGAAATATTTCTGTATCCCAGAACAAGGTGAATCAGTTCCTCGATTATGTGAAGACCGTGCCCAATGCGGATATCAGCAAGGCTTCTGAAGATTCACTTTCATACGAAGCTGCTGAACTTTTGTACACACAGGGGAAATGCGACCAGGCAATCCGTGAATTTGATTCCTACCTTTCCAAATATCCTGATGCATTATTCAGGACGAATGCCAATTATTACAAAGCAGACTGCCTCTTCAGGAACAAGCAATACGAAAAAGCGCTTACAGCTTATAATGTAGTAATCGATGCTTCAAGAAATTCTTTCACGGAGAAATCACTGCTGCATGCAGGCCTGATTAATTTTCATTTCAAGGAATACGTCGAGGCGCTGAATAATTTTTCTGAGTTGGAGAACATCGCAGAAATAAAAGAGAATATTCTTGCTTCACAGGCCGGACAAATGCGTTGCAATTTCAAGCTGGAAGATTATGCACGCGCACAGGAGCAGGCTAAAAAGATTATTGATTCCAATACATCCGATAAAGACCTCATGAATGAGGCTCATCTCATTGCGGGTAAATCACATTATTTTCTGAACGAGCTGGAAAAAGCGAAGATCAGTCTTTCTGTTGTTTCAAAGAGAACGAACAGTGAAATGACAGCTGAAAGTAAATATTATCTCGCTGCGATAGAGTATAAGCAATCCAATTACAAGGAAAGCCAGAAAATTATTTTTGAAATTCAGAAGCAGGTACCTTCTTATGACTATTGGGTTGCGAAAGGGTTTATTCTGCTCGGCGACAATTACCTTGCTCAAGCAGACACATTCCAGGCCAGGGAAACATACAAGAGCATAGTTGATAATTTCGAAAAATCACCGGGAGATCCGGATGACCTGCGCGAGATCGCAAGACAGAAACTGGACGCGCTCATCGCTGATGCAAGAAGAAAGGAAGCCGGGTTGATGGAGCAGAAGCAGAGTAAAGTACCGGAGAATGAAGAAACGGAAGAGTAATATCTTTCTCTATAAACATTGCAGAAGAATATTTCAATGAATAAAGTTTTGAACGCCATAGGGACAGGATTCATCCTCAGCGCTATTTCCTGTTTCAGCAGCTATGCGCAGCAGAAGGAAAAAGATAACCTGGGCGATAAGGAGTATATCATCGTGAAGGATTACAAGCCTGTGCTTGCAGAGTCATTCAAGATTTCTGATTCGCCGGAAGCGGATACATCCAGCGCGGCATTGCCTGCGCAGAATTACAGGATCAATCCGAAGCAGGCTGAGACGGAGTTCGAGACTGCCACAATCAAAGCAGTGAAGATCAAAGATGAGAGTCTTTCAAAACTGTACAGAAATCATGTCGTACTCGGCCTTGGGAACTATTCAAAGTATAACGGCGAACTGTATGTGAATTCATTGCGATCGAAAAAGGGTTCGCTCGGACTTTCAGCGAAGCATTTATCCGCTTCGCCTAATCTGAAAAATGTCGGCGACGCATCATACAGCCAGAATGACGCTGAGGTGTACGGGAAATATTTTCTGGAGAATGTCGTATTCAGTGGCGAGGCGGATTACGACCGGGACGTGGTGCATTACTATGGCTTTAACACTGCAGATACCATCATCGACAAGAAAAGCATCAGGCAGCGTTTTTCCACCTTTGCCTTCAGCGCGGGGCTTGCATCCAATCACTCTTCGAAAGACAGGCTCAACTACAACACGCGTTTCGGTTTCTCCAATACATCCGATGCATACGAGGTAGGGGAGAACGACTTTTCTTTCAAGGGAATGTTAGGAAAAGAGATGAACGGGAAGTACGGAAGTTTGGCTGTGGAGTTCAATTACTTCAAAAAGACACCTGCTGAGAATGAAACACTCAGTCTGCTTTCCAATCTGAACAGGAACATTGTAAGGATCTCTCCCAAAATTAACCTGAACAAAGACAAAGTGCGTTTTGAGCTTGGCGGAAAAGTAGTGATTGAGAAAAACCTTGATTCCGATTTGCACTTATATCCAGACATTCTTGTATCCATTCCGATCGCAGATAATATTCTATCTGCTTTTGCCAGGGTTGACGGCGATGTGCAGAAGAACAGCTTTCGTACGCTCACGCTTGAGAATCCCTTCATGAATCCTGCTGTGGAGGCAAAGAATTCCAACAGGGCATTGTCACTGCAGGGCGGACTTACAGGCAACTTTTCCAATACCATTTCATTCTCTGCATGGGCGAAGTACTCCACTTACAAGGACAAGGCGCTCTTTGTCACCGACAGTGTATTCTTCAACCAGTTTGATCTGATTTACGACGATGTGAACATTCTTGATTTGCATGCCGAGATAGGATATCATACCAATAACACGGAGATATCCTTCCATGTGGACCAGTATTCATACTCAACAGATCTTCAGGACAAGGTCTGGCACATGCCGGCGAATGAAATGAAGCTTCAGGCCAGGTATGTGCTGCGCGACAAGATCAATTTAAAGGCAGCAGTTTACCACCGTGGAAAATCCTATGCACGCATGATCGTGCCCAATGGATTTATTTCGGAGAAGATCAACTCATACATAGACGCCAATCTTGGTGTTGAGTACCGCTATTCAAAGATCCTTTCCGTGTACCTCAACATGAACAATCTTGGGTTCAGCCGCTACCAGAGATGGTACAACTATCCATCCGAGAAGTTCAACGTGCTCGGCGGAATTTCTTATTCCTTCTGATTGAACGACAGCCTAAATTTTTCTTTGTTGTATGGAAGTTGATTTTGAAAAACGTTTGCCGAAAGACGGACTGGTTGGCAGCTAGTATAAAAACTTGATCAATTGTCTAAAAAAATGATGCTGCTGAACGAAGCACACCGATCCTCGAAGAGGACCAACATCATTGGAAGTCGGTTAACGTAACGACACAATCCCCATAGGTTTCAACTTGAAATGAAGTCGGTTTACGTAACGCTCCAATCCCCCGGAGGGGATCAACATAAATAGAAATCAGAATTACGTAACGCCCCGATCCCCGAAGGGGATCAACATCAATAGAAAATCGGCAATTAAAAAAAACAAGCCCGAAGGGCTTGAATATGTTTTTCGTTTGTGTTGGGTTGATATTAGCTGTCGTGCATGATGGTTAATCATTTTACAGCTGCTTATATCTGTATCAGCGTTCGATCTTATGTCATCGCACAAAATTTTACCTTGCCTTTAAGCGGGCAACAATCCCATTAATCCCAACAATCCCATAAATCCCAGTTCAGACATCATTTTCACACGACAATTCGCATAGAGCGATCTGCCTTCAAGTGTAAGTTTGAGAAACAGTGCGGCTGAACAGTGGAAATACGAACTCGTACCTCGAACAAATACCTATATCAAATAACGAAACGTTTAATAAGTTGTCGGAAAGCCCGAGTGTAAGAAACAGTCCAGGTGAACAGTGGAAATACGAACTCGTACCCCGAACTCAAACCCATATCAAATAACGAAACGCATAGAAAGTTGTCGGAAAGCCCGAGTGTGAGAAGCAGTGCGGGTGAACAGTGGAAATACGAACTCGTACCCCGAACTCAAACCCATATCAAATAACGAAACGCATAGAAAGTTGTCGGAAAGCCCGAGTGTGAGAAGCAGTGCGGCTGAAAAGATTTAAAATTGGATTTTGCGATTTTCTCAACTGCACAAATCCCAACAATCCCATAAATCCCAGTTCAGACATCTTTTACCGCACCCCAGCCTTAAACTTAGCAATCGCATTGCGTGTGAATTCCGAAAGCACCAGCTTGCCGCTCATTTCCGCCCGCTCTGCCAGCAGCTGATCCCAGTCTTCTGTACCTCTCCAGAAAATCTTTTTCAATTCCTTCATGGCATCGGGATTGCTGGCCGCGAGCGTTTTCGCCAGACTGTCTACCGCGCTGTCGAGTGCATTTATGCTGCTGAATACTTCCGCATACAAACCGCATTGCTTCGCCCAAACTGCGTCCTGCCATGCTGTGGCATTAATTGTTAAAGCGCTGAATGCCGATTTACCGATTTTTCTTTCTACAGCCGGACCCACGACAAAAGGGCCAATGCCCACGGCAAGTTCACTCAGCTTTACCGAGGCGCTTTCGTGTGCGAGCGTATAATCCGCTGCGCTTGCAATGCCTACGCCGCCACCGACCGCTTTGCCCTGCACTCTCGCGATGACAAACTTCGGCGCCTTGCGCATGGCGTTGATAACCGCAGCGAATCCGGAAAAGAATTTCTTGCCCTGTTCGATGTTTTCAATTGATACCAGCTCGTCGAAGGAAGCTCCGGCGCAAAAAGCCTTTTCACCTTCGCTTTTCAGAATAATCACCTTTACATCCTTGTCATCGCCAGAAGATTTAATTGCTTCCGCAAGCTCGAAAAGGAGTTTCCCGGGCATGGAATTGCTCTGCGGATGAAAAAAAGTTATTGTGGTAATGCCGTTTTCTTTTGCAACGCTGATTTTTCCTTCTGACATGTGAATTGGTTTATTCGTAAGCGAAATTAAAATTTGATTGCAAGGGATCAAAATAAAAAGGGCCGTCTTGCACGGCCCTCTGAAGTGTTATTGAAAATGTCAATTATGGTTGTAAGCAGGAATTTTTCCTTCTTTCACCATAGTTGTGGTTTTTTCCTTGTGCGCTTCGAAATCGCCGAAGCACAGCGCGGAGAGAATTTCATCCCGCGTCATCGCAGGGTTTCCAAGTTGTTTCTTGATCTCCGCGGAACAACGGTCCACGAAATGCTCAAACCTCTCTGGCGCCCAGATGTATTCCCTCTTTTGCCAGTCAGGTTTGCTGCGGTCAATGTTGAATTCCTGCGGAAGGTCTCCGTGAATGATTGCTTTCACGTCGAGCCCCTCGAAAGATTTTGGCAATAGCCTGTTGTCGAATACCAGCGGACGGCTGACATCGATCACATGCTTTTTTCTTTTTGGATCCACCATCTTGAGGCCGTTAATGCGGAGCCCCTTCTTCTTCAGGTGTCCGAACTTTTTCTCGAATCTGTCGAGTGTGTCATAGAGTAACATGGCTCATGGTTTTAATGGTTAACTAATAATTTATTTTTTACAGGCGACCAAGGTCAATACTGTTTCGATCGCCACAATTTCATTTTTCTGATTGGATACGGTCACGTACCACTCCACCACTCCCTGAGGAATCTGACCTTCGCGGTCTTCCTTCCTCGTTTTTCTCTGGCAGGTGAGACTGACTTGCAAGGTGTCACCCACATACACCGGCTGGGTGAAGCGGAGATTATCCAGTCCGTAGTTTGCCAGCACAGGACCTTTCTTCGGATCCACGAACAGGCCGGCTGCAGCGGAAATCACGAAGTATCCGTGTGCCACGCGCTTTTCAAAGATTGATCCCTCCAGGGAGGTTTCATCCGTATGCGCGTAGAAATAATCACCGCTGATTCCGGCGAAGTTCACTATATCCGCTTCGGTGATTGTACGCTTGTGAGTGACAAGTGTATCACCGACTTCAATTTCTTCAAAGTATTTTCTGAAAGGGTGAATCGCGTCTTCCTTCATTTTCGCTCCCGGCAGATACACATTCAGAATCTTCATCAGAGTGGTAGGAGAACCCTGTAGCGCGGTGCGTTGCATGTAATGATACACACCTCTCACGCCGCCCATTTCTTCTCCGCCTCCCGCGCGACCCGGACCTCCATGCACCAGGTGGGCAAGGGGAGAACCGTGACCGGTCGACTCAGCTGCGCAATCTTTATTGATGATCACCATGCGTCCGTGCATGGATGCTGATCCAAGCACAACTTCTCTGGCGAATTTATTGTCTGATGTGAAGACCGATCCTACCAGGCTGCCCTTACCCATGCGGGCAAGTTCAATAGCTTCTCCGGTATTCTTATAAGGCATGACCGTACTCACCGGACCGAAGGCTTCTACTGAATGCGGCTCCGATTGTTTCATCGGGTCCTTGCAGTAAAGCAGCATGGATGACATGAATGCGCCACGCTCGCTGTCAGCGCCGACTACAGAAACATTTTCAATATCGCCGTAAACGACTTCGCAGACGCCCATAAGCTGGCGCACCTTTTCTTTGACATCTTTCACCTGCATTTTGTTTGCAAGCGGTCCCATTCTCACACCTTCCACGGAAGGATCACCGATTACCGTGCTTTTGAGTCTTTCACTTAGCGCGGCGAGAACAGCTTCGCTCAGGTTTTCAGGCACAATGGTACGGCGGATGGCGGTACACTTTTGACCGGCCTTGACAGTCATTTCCCTGACTACTTCTTTGATGAAGAGTTTGAACTCTTCTGTCTCCGGTGTAGCATCCGGTCCAAGTATGGAGCAGTTCAGGGAATCTGCCTCCATGTTGAAGCGAATTGAATTATCTAAAATATTTTTATGCGACTTCAATAATTTACCTGTATGCGCGGAGCCGGTGAATGTCACAACATCCTGGCAGTCGAGGTGATTCAGCAGGTCACCGGTGCTACCGCAGATAAGTTGCAGAGAGCCTTCGGGCAGAATTTCTGCTTTCACGATTTCTTTCACCGCGAGTTCGGTGAGGTAAGCGGTGGAACTTGCCGGCTTTACAATGGCGGGGACACCTGCAAGCAGATTTACCGCGATCTTTTCAAGCATTCCCCAAACAGGGAAATTGAAAGCGTTGATATGAACCGCGACGCCTTCTAACGGGACACATATATGATGTCCGGTGAAAGTGCCGTTCTTCGAAATCTTTTCCATGTTGCCATCCACCAGGAATGACTCATCCGGAAGTTCGCGTCTTCCTTTGCTCGCGTAAACGAAGAGGTTTCCTATGCCACCGTCAATATCAATCCATGAATCGGCTTTGGTTGCGCCTGTGGCAGCTGAGAGCGCGTAAAGATTTTTCTTGTTCTCGTTCAAGTAAAGAGCCAGGGCTTTAAGCATGCGGGCTCTTTCGTGTAAAGTCATCTTACGCAGCGCATTGCCGCCCTTCTTTTTTCCGTATTCAAGAGCTGCTTTAAAATCAATTCCTTCAGAACTTATTCTGAAAATTTCCTCACCGGTGATGGCATGAAAAAGCGGGGAAGCCTTGCCGTTTCCGGCATACCACTGACCCTGTATATAACTTTGTAATTGTGTTGACATATGATTCAATTCCCGATAAATGCACCATTCCGGTTCTTGTCCGGATAACAAAGTCCTCAATTCCAGCGGATTGAGGAAGCAATAAACAATGTTGAGGTGTAAATTGGAAAGCCTGCACAAAGATAAGCCATAATTGCTGCAAGTCAAGGTGATAAGCATTCCAATCATCGAAAAAAATGAAAAAAAATTTTGAGTCTCTGGAGGAGAAATATTTCACTCCGCTTTCAGACTTTTCAACACAAATTTGGCTGAAGATTGCCCTTTTCCTGAAAAAAATCAACTTTTAAAGGATTCCAATAGGGCTTTGCCATTCATCAGGCAGCAAATAAGTTTCATCTCGCTATATTTTGGATTTAAGGTTATTTGTTTACCTTTGCCACCCATTAAAAATCTCCGTAAAACCTAAAAAAACAACATGTCTAACCAGTATGAGACAGTTTTCATCATGACTCCTGTTCTTTCGGAGGAACAGATGATGGATACAGTCAACAAATTCAAGAAAATCCTCACCGACAACGGTTCCGAAATTGTTCATGAGAACAACTGGGGATTGCGCAAGCTGGCTTACCCTATCCAGAAGAAAAACACAGGGTTTTATTACCTCATCGAGTTCAAGGCTCCCGGCGAGTTGATCAACAAGCTGGAAGTGGATTACAAACGCGATGAAAGAATCATGCGCTTCCTCACCGTACGTCTTGACAAGCACGCGATTGCGTACAATGAAAAGAAGCGCCGTAATGCCGCGCTGAAAAAAGAAGAAGAAAAAGTATCTTAAACTCAGAAAACGATGGCACAATCAAACGAAGTACGCTACCTCAACCCGCCAACGGTTGATACCAGCAAGAAGAAATACTGCCGCTTCAAGAAGAACGGCATTAAATACATCGACTATAAGGACGCGAATTTCCTGGTGAAGCTGGTGAACGAGCAGGGTAAAATTCTACCTCGCCGTCTTACCGGAACATCATTGAAATACCAGCGCCACGTCGGTCAGGCTATTAAGAGGGCACGCCACCTTGCGCTGATGCCTTATGTATCAGATCTTTTAAAATAAGGAGGGCATCACATGGAAGTTATTCTAAAACAGGATATGGACAATCTCGGCTATGCCGATGAGATTGTGAAGGTGAAGCCGGGTTATGCCCGCAATTTTCTCATCCCCCGCGGAATGGCCATCATTGCCAACGAGGAAAACCGCAAAGTGCTGGCAGAAACCCAAAAGCAGCGTGCTCACAAAGCACAGAAGATAAAGGGTGATGCTGAATCAGTCGCCAAGCAGCTTGAAGCAATGGTGCTGAAGATCGGCGCTAAAGTGGGCGAGAGCGGAAAAATTTACGGTTCCGTTACTTCATTACAGATTGCTGACGCTCTTGCTAAGCACGATGTGATCGTTGACCGCAAGAAGATTCACCTGGACGATGACCACATCAAGGCACTCGGTGCATACACCGCTACCGTGAATCTGCACAAGGATGTGAAAGCGAAAATCAATTTCGAAGTGATAGCAGAGTAATCTGACACACATTATGGAAACGCCGGTTCAACGACCGGCGTTTTTTTTTATCCAGTAAGGATCTTGTGAGTTCCTGATCTGTCTCTGGCTACGAAGCCGTCATCCTGCAAGTAACTTGTGAGTTTAATACATTTAGCCAAGGATTATTTCTCTATGCTGAGCGTAGTCAAGAGCGCGCATTCAACTTTTCAACAATATTTAGTAGTTGGCACGCGCTGACTACGCTCTTCCCATGTATGTTGTAGCCATAAATTTTAAAATATCCATCTCTTATTGGTTGCAATCACCTTTTGCCTTTCGCTATATTTAAACATGTCTATTGCATACCAAATACATAAACAGGATGGAACCTATTTTCTGACTCCGACTATCATTAACTGGATTGATATTTTTATCCGGGACAGGTATAAACAAATCCTGACAGACCGGCTAAATCATTGCGTTGATAATTTCGGACTAGAGATTTATGCGTACGTAATCATGCCAAGTCATTTTCATATGATTGCTGGTTCAAGAAATAATAATTTGAGTTCTGTCATTGGAAAGCTTAAAGAAATCAGCAGTAAAATGATTGTTCTGGAATTAAAGAAATCGAACGAGAGCAGGAAGGAATGGATATTGCCAATGCTTCTCGAAGCCGGGCTGAAGAATTCAAGGAATAAAAATTACCAGCTGTGGCAACAAAATAATCATGCTGAAGAAATATGGTCTTCAAAGTTTATGCTTTCAAAGATTAAATACATACACAATAACCCATTAGAAGAGGGCTTTGTGGATCGTGCGGAAGACTACCTTTATAGCAGCGCCAAAGATTACGCAGGAAAGAAAAGTCCGGTAAAGGTTACTCCCATCGAATTACATTCTCTGTTTTAGTCTACTTGATAATGGATCATCATTTCAAGCGGCTAAAGGATTCATGGGAGGGCTATATTCAGTTGGTTGCCATCTTGTTTGTTGTGAGGGCGTAGTCTGCGCGAGGAAGCGTTTTCACTTCGATCAAATTCGTTAACCGCGCTTTTGACTACGCCCGGCATAGGCAGAATAGATTGAGGAGAAAAATTATTCCACGGAACGGAATTACTCACACCATTATTCAGCCCCAGGTGGCCATCGCTTCTCAATTGCATCCAGTGAAGGTCCTGAGTGAAGAAATTCATGCTTCCGCCTTCCTGTAACACATTGAGCTCAATATCATGTGAACTGTTGGCATAATTTTTTATATGAAATTTTTCCCTATATGAATTTGAATGTACACCTGAGAACATACGCCAGAAAGAGCCATAATACTCTTCTGTAGTAGTATGAAAGACCTCGGCAGGATCATAAGGAATGCTCGAAGGATATAAGTAAGGAACACGAACATCCAGCGCAGATTGTGGTTCATCACCATTATTTACAAACTCCCCGATTCCAATGGCAGAAATCTGGTTGCCTGAGACATCCGTTTCACCAATGGTACTCCCGGATATAGTGGCAGGATTGATTAAAATTGCTTGAGAATAAATGAAATGAGGAAAGCTTATAAGCAGAAACACAATTAAAATAGACAATTCTGTTTTGAATAATTTTTTCATAGTATTTTATTTTAAAATTGATCATCGAATAAACTTGTAAGTTTTAGTACCAATTCTCAGCAAATACATCCCTGAGGCAAAATCATAATAATTTATTTTGTTTATACCCGGCCTGAGTTGATTCTTAAAAATCATCCGGCCTGCTGTATCGAAAATTATCACCATGAGGTCTTGCTGATCTGATTCCAAAAAAATTTGAATTTCATTGTCAATAAAAGAAATCTGATATGCATCCGGAGGATTTTGATTGGGCAGGGGAAGACCCCGGCTGTATCTTGCGCAATGTAGGGAGTCGGTAGAGACACAAAATCGGTCGAAATAATAATATGCTGCCAATGCACCTTGCCTTAGGCAAGTGTAATTAATATTAATCAAATTAAAAAAGTTACCAATCAAAATTGCTTTGTAGGCAGAATCCGCAATAAAACTACCCTGGAAAAGATTCCAGTTTGTTGTATCGGTCATTATGGAATCTTCAAAAATGTGCGCATGGTCATCAATCAACCATGCATTAAAATTAGCCAGGAATTTAATATTCCTAAAGAATTTTACTCCTATTTTATTGCAATAACATGGAGAAGAAATTAAATTTGATCCTGCTGAAATTTGAAATGTAATAAAATATTTACTTCCGGTTTCTAGTGCTTCTTCAAGTTCAACTCCTATAATTTCTTTAGCAGAATCTACAATCATAGAAAAAAAACAATCCAGCGAAACTACTGTCAATTGAGTTGCTTGGAAATTGAAATCCTCCTAAATTTAATGGTATTTGAGTTGCAAAATGGCTAGAACAATAATGTAGTAGATCAGGACTTCTATGTATTATTTTCCAACTTTTTGCATAATTCAATTGACCATGTTGGCTGGGGCAAGAATCCAATATTTCAAAACTTGGGTTAGGTACTAAATTTACCTGTCCTTTTGCATTGAAGGAAAACAATGTGCAAGTGCATGCAAAGAAAGCCAGTAGCAAAGAGTGTTTCATTCGAATAAGAGAATGAAGATATCGAAGATGTAAATTATTATAAATAGTTCATGAAAAATACAAGGATTCAAATTCAGTGACTAAAATAGAAAAATTGTTTATTAATGCAAATTAATCCCACGAATCCTATCTCCAGAGTCTTTGTGCGTGAGGTTTAATGGTAGGGGAACTCCGTTGATTGGAGACCCGCTTGGCGGAATCTTGTGCGAAGGTACAAGCGCGAATGCTGATTCCGCCGGGACCACCCTGACATTTTCAGACCACCTACGGAAAACATATTCAAGCCCTTCGGGCTTGTTTTTTTAATAATCACTTTTCTACTCAGGTTGATCCCCTTCGGGGATCGGGTCGCTGCGTTATGCAGATGCATCATATATTTTTGAAAATGCTCGGTCGATTACTTTTGGATATTTTTTTACTACCCCCGCATCGCGGAATCTTGTGCGATGGTACAAGTGCGAATGCTGATTCCGCCCGGACCACCCTTACAATTTCAGACCACCTACGGAAAACATATTCAAGCCCTTCAGGCTTGTTTTTTTAATAATCACTTTTCTACTCAGGTTGATCCCCTTCGGGGATCGGGTCGCTGCGTTATGCAGATGCATCATATATTTTTGAAAATGCTCGGTCGATTACTTTTGGATATTTTTTTACTACCCCCTCTTCGCGGAATCTTGTGCGAGAGCACAAGCGCGAATGCTGATTCCGCCCTGGATCACCACAACAAATTCAGCCCCCTAACGAAAAACATATTCATTCCAACTTATTTAATCTCTGGGTAACATTAAAAAGCATAGTTTTGAATTCGCAACATGATCAAGCTTTGAATATGCTCAATGGTCCGACATTCAAAGAAGCATTCTTATTCTGGCTCAAGCTTGGCTTCATATCTTTTGGCGGGCCGGCCGGACAAATTTCAATTATGTATGAATACCTGGTTGAGAAGAAAAAATGGATCAGTCCGGGTAAATTCTCTCATGCCCTGAATTATTGCATGCTGCTGCCGGGCCCCGAAGCGCAGCAGCTGGCAACTTATACCGGATGGCTGCTGCACGGTGTTCGCGGCGGACTCGCGGCGGGAATTTTATTCTTCCTTCCGTCGATGCTCATACTTCTAGTACTGAGCATAATCTATGTGACATACGGATCTCTGCCTTGGGTGAAGGCAATCTTCGACGGACTGAAGCCTGCCATCGTGGCCATCGTCCTGCTTGCAATGATTAAAATAGGAGGGAGGGCGCTGAAAAATTATTTTCATTATATCGCGGCTGTGCTTTCATTCATTGCAATTTATATTTTCAATGTCTCATTTCCATTAATCATACTTTGTGTCATTTTACTCTCGGTAATTTTTATCAGATACATCCGTCAGCATGAAAACAGGAATTCAGAAAAGCATGATTTTGCTTCTGAAGCTAAACCATCGGAGTTTTATATCAGTGAAAGTTCAGTACTTCCGCACACTGTATTTTCTGTGAGGAACAATGTTCTTTTTCTGCTGAGTGGCATCATACTCTGGCTTGCGCCATTCATGTTTTACAGGATTCTGCAGAGTGACACGATCTTCTGGGACACACTGTCTTTCTTTTTTACAAAAGCTGCCTTTGTCACTTTCGGCGGAGCATATGCAGTGCTTCCCTATGTGGCTCAATACAGCGTAGAGAAACTGCAATGGCTGAACAGCCTTCAAATGCTCGACGGACTCGCTCTTGGTGAAACTACACCAGGCCCGCTGATCATGGTGCTGGCTTTTGTGGGTTTCATGGCGGGTTACAACCACTTCGGCGGTTCGATGATCATGGGTGCTGCCGGACTTGGGCTGACAACCTATTTTACTTTTCTACCCTGCTTTCTTTTCATCTTCATCGGCGCTCCGCTGATAGAAAAAACTGCCGGACAGAACCGGATTAAAGCAGTGCTGGACATGGTGACAGCCTCTGTGGTTGGAGTCATTCTCAGTCTCGCGATATATCTTGGCAAAGCTGTGATCATTGATCCTTCGGCAGAATTCGGAGTAAAATTTTTTCCTCTACTCTGGATCGCAATATCAGTCTTTGCTTTATATAAACTAAAGGTGAATATGATCCTCTGGATTCTGGTCAGCGGAATCGCCGGATTACTCTGGTGGCTGATTATTCATACCTGAGCGCTTCAATTGGGTCAAGGCGCGCGGCCTTTGATGCGGGATAATATCCCGAAATAATACCCACCAGGAAACAAAGTGCTACACCAGAAAAAATCCATAGCCAGGGAATGATGAATCCGCTTTCAAGCAACATCGACATCAGGTTGCCGATTAAAATACCCAGGAAAATTCCCAGTGCGCCACCCATCTGGCAGATCAAAATGGCTTCCACCAGAAATTGAGAGCGGATTATAGCTGGTGTGGCGCCAATGGCTTTGCGAATTCCTATCTCACGCGTTCTTTCTGTCACCGATACCAGCATGATGTTCATGAGTCCGATGGCTGCGCCAAGAAGGGTGATGAGTCCGATGATGGTGGCCGCAAGTGTTACAGTGCTGATTTGAGATAAAAGGATCACCGCGATGCTGTCGCTCTTCGTAATTTCAAAAGTGTTTTCGGTGCCCGCTTTCACACCACGTACAACACGAAATGCTCCGATGGCTTCATTGATGGCCGCATCCATTTGAGCTACATCAGGTACGCTTACATTAATGGCGAATGACATGTTATCTCTTCCGAAATTCTGCCTCACATTGTTAACAGGCACAATGCAAATCTTATCGCCTCCGAATCCTATCGCACTGCCTTTTTCCTTCAGCGTACCTATGACAAGAAACTTCAGGTTGCCCACTGAAATGATTTTTTCAAGCGGGTCTTCTGTGGGAAACAATTTTTCCTGCACATCTTTTCCGATGATGATCACATTCGCTCCTGACTGCAGTTCATGGGAAGAAAAATTCCGGCCTCTGGCCAGCGCATAGCCGGAGGTATGTATGTAATTCTCATTGCCGCCCATGATGAAAATATTCGGGTTGCTTTTGAGATCCTTGTATTTCAGTGTAGAGATTCGGGAAGCCATGGTGGAAATGGATACCAAAGCAGGATATGAATATGTCTCGGCAAACTGTTCCGCTTGTTTAGCGGTTATTGGAGAGAATTTTTTCGGTCGTTTTCCCTGAGAGCCGATACGGATATGCATTCCGCGGTTCTGTATCGTAAAGGAATTGGCGCCCATCGCACTGAAGTTATTATTGATGGAGCCCTTGATGGCATCGATGGCTGTCAGGATACCCACCAATGCCATGATTCCGATGGCTATGATCATAGCCGTCAGCACGGTGCGCAGGAGCTGGCTGCGAATGCTTTGCAGGGCGACTTTTATGTTCTCCAGTAATTCCATGATTCCGGCCTGAAAGTACGAAATTGGAAAAATGTCGCAGTTTTCTGGCGGTTAAATATTGTTAATATTCAGGAACGTCAGAATATTGTCTGAATCTCGCCAATTTTTGTAAGGAGTATACGTTTTCTTTCATTGTGAATTCATTTATTCCGTTATCTTTGTAATTCATCATTCCAATCGAAAACCTTAAAAAAAATAAAATGAAAAAGTTCCTCTCAATCCTTTCAGTATTCTGCTTCCTGAGCATGGTTTCTCTTGCATGCGATCCTCCGGGAAAAGCTTCTACAGGCAAAGCAAGCAAAGAAGTTTCTGCTAATGTGGATGCAGATAAGTCAGAAGCAAAAGCAGCAGGATGCTGCAAGTCTTCAGCTGAAGCAGGTAAAGCATGCTGCAAAAACAAATCAGGAGCAAAGGCATCCTGCGGCAGCAAATCAGAAGCACAGAAGGCAAAAGCAGGTTGCGGTAGCCACTCTAAAGCTGAGGCAGGCACAGCAGACGAAACGGCAAAGCCAAACGTCAACTAAGGGGAATTTTCCGAAATACGAAGCCCGCGTTAATCGCGGGCTTTTTTTATAGCAAAGTTTTCAGTTCAGACAGGCAGCTGATTTCAAAATCTGTCTGTTCATCATGATTGTTTTTTTCAGGATTAAAATATACCGTCCTCCATCCTGCATTTCTTCCTCCGGCAATATCCACATCCAGTCCGTCTCCAATGATAGTGCAGTCCGATGCATTACTGCCGGTATGCTTCATGGAATAAAGAAAAATATTAATGTCGGGTTTTTTATATCCGATATTCTCAGATATAATCACAGTTTGAAAATACTTTTTCAAATCTGATTCCTGCAACTTGATTTCCTGCACTTCAGCAAATCCGTTTGTGAGTATGTGCAGGAGATATTTATCCGCCAGATATTCCAGCGTATCGTGTGTATTCGGAAATAGATGTGTTTTCTTCGGACTGATCTCCAGGTATTCATGTGTGAGAGCAGCAGGAGCAAGCTCTGCGTCGAGTCCCATGTCCCAAAAGGTGAGAGGGAAACGCTGGTCTCTCAAAGTCTTCTTGTCGATTTTTCCCAGGCGATATTGTTCCCACATCATCGCATTGCGTTCGCGGTATTTTTCCATGAAGAATTCAAAATCCCGCACACCAAGGTGTTCAAGTCTGTGCTTGTGATAAAGTTCTGACAGTGTTTCGCGGGAGTTCTTTTCAAAATCCCAAAGCGTGTTGTCAAGGTCAAAGAATATGTGTTGCTTTTTCATCCGAATAATTCCTGAATTGACTGAACATCTATAAGTTCAAGGATCGTAGTTAATATCAGCGACCATGAAGTCACGGATATAAACATATAAAGTATGATTTTCTTTTTATTCTTCTCCAGCTTTGTCATGAAGAAAGTTCCTATTGGTATGGAAATCAGAATAGGCGTCAATGCCGCAAGTCCGATCAATCCGTATTTTTTCCAGATGCGCACAAGCTTTCTTGTGCGTGGGGTAAAGCGCTTTCTTTTGGGTATTGCATGCTCAACATATTCATAGTGAATTTCGATATCTCCTTCCACATCCGCTACTGGAGGACTGAAGAGTTGCTTCTTATTTTTTCTGTGGAAGAACTTATGCCTGAATGCATCCCACAGATCCATCAGCCATTCACTCAGGTGCATGAAGAACACGACACCGATCATTCCACCCAGTATACCATAAAGGTTAGTTTCCAGCCAGGTGAAATCATATTGATCGTTGAGGTAGACAATCGGAGGCCCAATGGCAAACTTGACGCTGCTGATCAGGATGAAAGAAAGTATTTTCAGGAATTCGACCAATTGCCTTGGCTCTCAGGTTCAATGCCTGCAAGATACGCAAAAGGCTTCAAAGCTTTTTTCCGTAGGCCAGGTCTCCGGCATCACCAAGTCCAGGTACGATGTACGACTGGGCAGTAAGTTCTTCATCAACTGCTGCAGCCCATATGGTGACATTGTCGGCGGAAAGGTGACTCTTCACATGTTCAATGCCCTGCACACTGGCCAGGATGCTCACAATGTGAGTGTGGGTGGGAATGCCTTTCTCCAGCATTGCCTTGTATGTGCTGACTATGCTTGCTCCTGTAGCAAGCATTGGATCGCAAAGAATTACCACGCGGCCGCTCAGCGAGGGACAGGAAACATATTCAAGCTTAATTTCAAAGCTGCCGTCCTTGTGATGCTTTCTGTATGCGCTGATGAAGGCATTGTCACACTGATCAAAATAATTCAGAAAACCTTCGTGCATCGGCAGTCCGGCTCGAAGAATAGTTCCTATGATAGGTTGCTCGGCAAGCACGGGAACCATGCACGAACCAAGTGGCGTGGTTACTTCACGCTCTTCATACTTCAAAAGCTTGCTGATTTCATAAGCGAAAATTTCTCCCAGGCGCTGAAGATTTCTGCGAAAGCGCATTCTGTCTTTTTGAATAGATTCGTCGCGAATCTCAGCGATGTACTGGGTGACAATCGATTGTTTAAGCCCTATGTTGATCAGCATATTTCGAAATTTATTTTTTAAGCCAGCGAAAAATCCCCGGAAGCCTGTTAAGTTTCAGGTGCAAATATACTACTTCATCTGAACCAAAACTTTTATAAAACCTGGCCAGAGAAGGAAGCACGGATCCTTCGAAGTCAAGGTAAGCATTATTATCCGAATTGTTCCGTATGAAATAATCTATCAGCAGACTCATCGCTCCTTTTGTTTTTCCCTCCTCAGTATTTCCTGAGAAAAGAAATATGGATGAATTATGAGAATGCACGAAGACCGCTCCGGCGCAAGTTTCTTCTTTTTCATTCACCGCTTTCAAAACCGTTAGGAGATCTCTTTTCTGCAGAGCATCTAAGAGTTTTTCCAATATAACGTAATCACTGTTACTCACATTATTAATTTCCCTTCCCCTGTTTGTCCTGAATAACTCAATTATTTCCAGCGCGGAAATACTTTTTTGTATACTCAGTGCTGAAAAATTCGCCTTGCGGATGTTACGCTTCAGGTTCTCAGAATAGTTTTGAGCAATTTCAGAATAAGGCCGCTTAAGATCCAGATGATGCGTCATCATTTGGATGCTGGAATTCTTGTATGATGGAAGTTTCTCCGTGAGTGCAGAGTTCAGAAATATGTCTGCGTATCTGAAATGTGATGGTATTGCATGTATGAATTCCTCGAGCAATTGAAAATTATTTTCATCTTTTGAAAACATGCCAAGCTGCTGGGTGAATGGAGGCTGACAGATATAGGCAATGCCGTATTTTTTTCTGTGGGTGAGTGGAAATACTGCATCATAATCATTTAGTACGAGCGCATCCCAGCCAGGACTAACTACATCCAGGTAAAAGGAGTTAGCGTAAACCAAGGCATTTGCTGAGCGATTTACGCAATCGTCCCAGCGCTGTTTGTCAATATCCCGGTGTTTGAAGTATTTTATCACTTTTGATCCTGAGCAGCTTTGATAATATCAAGATATACATTCTTCCATCCTTCCCAGGGAGGTCTTTCGCTCAGTGATTCATTATGCCATAATACGGTAAATGTTCCACCCACTTCTTTTACTTCTTTGATGAGGGGCCATACAAAACCCATACTTTCACCTGGTTGGATTTTCATATATAAATTAAGCGTGGCATCCATTACTGCAAAAGGATGTACGCGAAGCATGGTTGGTTTGTCGTATTCCAAATCATAAAAATAAAATGTAGAGCAAGTGCCTGCCCGGAAGCCGGGTTGGGAAGCATAGCCCATGGTGTAATCATCCGTGATGTCGCAGTCGATGAGATTGCGGTATGTATGAGGAAATTCAAGTCGGAGGAAATGCTGCCGGCTTCTCTTCACTTCACGGCGGATTACTTTTTGCAAACGGCTTTGTTCAAGACGAACTTTTTGCGGATTGGCAAGTGAACCGTACGAAGGATGTATTCCTACTTCGTAGTAATCCGCAATGTGCTTGATGAGCGACTGGAAATTTCTCCTGCTCACTGATACGTTTTTATCGTTCATGCCATAGTCGCCGAGCAGGAAAAAAAATATCTGACGGAACTTGTACTTTTTCTGAAGACTGAAAATCTCATCATAGGTATCAAATGGATCCTTCCTTTGCCCGGCCAATACCAGCAGCCTGTCACTCAGCTCAGAAAATTTCATGGTGAAAAGCGAACGCAGCAATGCACCGCTGGTACGTATAAGTCCTTTCTCACGAAAAGCCCAGGCATTGTCTATGTCAATCGTAGAAACAAATTCGAATTTCCTTTCCTTAAATTCAAGATCAGGAAAAACGCCTTTCAGGATTCCTGCAACTTTCTTCACATAGATATCCACAACAGGTTTTTGCAAAAATCCTTTCTGGTATGCCAGGCTGTCTTGGGCTTCAAACCTTCCGTGCACATCCCTTCGGTGAGGAAGATATTCTTCATAACGTGAAAGAAGATAAAAGATGGCTGCGAAAGGATCGAATGGAAGAGAGTATTTCGGATGCGTGGCGAACATTGCCTTGGTGTTCTCCCAGTCGAAAACAGATACATGCTGTTCCTTGATTCCTTTCTCGAAGAGAAGCCTTGAAGCGAAAAAGAAAACCTCATTGCCCAAAGGAGTTTCGCTGTAATTGAATTTAGGGCCGCTGTGAAAACTGAACTCGGTGGCATCTTGGGTGAAGCGGAACTCTGTTCCCAGCATTTCCTTGAACACAGTGTTGAATACGTAAAAAAGTCTTGCGGAGGTGCTTGCTGTATAAACTAGAATCATTGAGTAAGTAGGATGCCGGTCTGCCCCCGAAAGTACTAAATGAACGGAAAAGGACAGGAAATAATTGTTCAGATTTTTCCTTCATCAGCAAAGCTGTAAAATCTGTTTTGTGCTATGATGATGTGATCCAGCACGGAAATTTCAAGTACTCTTCCAGCCTCGTACAGGCTGCGTGTCAGCCTGATATCTGCTTCCGAAGGATTGGTGTTTCCCGAAGGGTGATTGTGGCAGAGGATGATGGAGATGGCTTTTCTGTCGAGTGCTGCTTTGAATATTTTTCTCGGATCTGCCACAGTGCCACTCATTCCTCCCATGCTGATCTGTTCCTTGCCGATGATCCGGTTAGCGCGATTCAGAAAGAGCACCCAGAATTCTTCATGGTTCAGATCGGCAAGCATCGGCTGAAATATGGATGCGGCATCCCGGCTGTTACCGATCTTGCCTGTCTCTTCAGGCTGACTTTCATTGCGCCTTCTGCCAAGTTCCAGCGCTGCAAGAATGCTCACCGCCTTCGCTTCGCCGATGCCACGGAATTCCATCAGCTCATTCGCGTTTACCCTCGATAAGGAAAGCAAATTATTGCTGTGGTGCAGCAGAATTCTCCTTGACAGCTCCACGGCGCTCTCTTCGGAGTTGCCGGAGCCAATAAGAATCGCTACAAGCTCAGCATCCGTTAAGCTGTGCCTGCCTTTGAGCAATAGTTTCTCCCTTGGCCTGTCCTCTTCAGCCCATGTTCTTATCCCGCTTTTCTGTTCCATGATTTTTTTGATGCGCAATTTCGGCTAAGCAAACATGCATGTCATCCCATAAATGCGGTATTCTCTGATGAGATATGGGCAAAAAAAAACCTCCCGGATGAGGGAGGTTTTGAGTATCGTGGTTAAAGATTATTTGATGTGATTCACGTGCACTGCGAGCTCAGACTTCAGGTTGGATGCCTTGTTCTTGTGGATAATGTTTCTCTTAGCCAGCCTGTCGAGCATGGAAACGAGAGTTGGCAGCTGCTTCTGCGCTTCTTTTTTGTCGGTCAGCGCCAGGAATGACTTCATTGCATTTCTGGTAGTCTTTGCCTGGTAACGGTTACGAAGGCGCTTTGTATTGCTGTTGCGGATTCTTTTAAGAGCAGATTTGTGGTTTGCCATTGTGTATTCTTTCTTATTTTCCCTGAATGCTGTTTTTAGGGACGGCAAATATACGATTATCATTGTGTTAAACAAAAAAATATTTTCAAGGATTTGATTCGCCTTGATAGGTGTAAAAGCCTTATTATCAGTCGAAAGCAAGCTGTGCCGGATCTGGGCTAGCCTTGAAATTTTCTTATTTTTGCCATTCTCAGAGCAGAAATCGATTATGGGTTCAGAAAAAATTAGGGTGGCGGTAATAGGAGCAGGAACCATGGGCAGTGGGATTGCCCAGGTATCAGCTGCGGCAGGTCATGATACCTTTATATATGATACGCAAGCGGCGGTGCTTTCTTCAGCTGAAAAAAAGCTGCAGGACACTTTCGATAAGTTGAAGTCAAAGGGAAAGATGAGTCAGGATGAGGCGGAAGCGGCGTTCAGACACATTCATTTCGTCAATGAATTATCGGAATTGAAAGCTTGCGGAATTGCCATTGAAGCGATCATCGAGAATGTAGCCGTCAAGCAAAAAGTATTTTCAGAACTCGAAAAGATTTTAGGAGAGAATGCAATATTAGCATCTAATACATCTTCACTATCTGTGACTTCCATTGCCGGCGCTTGTAAGCATCCGGAAAGAGTCATCGGCATACATTTTTTTAATCCTGCACCCTTGATGCCTCTGGTAGAAATCATTCCGGGCATCATGACATCGGATGAAACGCTGAGTTCAGCATTGTCCATCATCAAGAGTTGGGGAAAAACCACAGTGAAAGTGAAAGATACACCCGGTTTCATCGTGAACAGAGTGGCGCGTCCATTCTACGGTGAATCCATTCGCATTTTTGAAGAAAGATGCTATGGCTTACCCGAGGGAGAACAAGGCATGGCTACGATCGACTGGGCCATGAAGGAGATTGGCGGTTTCAGGATGGGGCCCTTTGAATTGATGGATCTCATCGGAAATGACATTAACTACACCGTGACAGAAACAGTTTGGACGCAGTTCTTTTACGATCCTCGTTACAAGCCATCCCTCACCCAGAAAAGAATTGTCGAAGCCGGACGACTGGGACGAAAGAGTGGAAGAGGATACTATGATTACCGCGAAGGGGCAGCTAAGGCTGAACCTCTGCGTGATGAAAAAATAGGAAGAAAAATTTTCGAACGCGTCTTGGCCATGTTGGTGAATGAAGCGGCTGATGCTCTTTACCTTGGCATCGCTTCCCGCGAGGATCTGGATCTGGCCATGACAAGCGGCGTGAATTATCCAAAAGGACTTTTAAAATGGAGTGATGAGATCGGAGTGGAAATCATCATGGGCACTCTGGAAGATCTCAGAGCGACCTACATGGAAGAAAGATACCGCCCAAGTGTGCTTCTGAAAAAAGTGTCGGAAGGGCATAGGAAGTTTTATTGATAAATCATTTTAATTCATATTCGATGTCATCAAAAGAATTGTTCACACAAAAAATGCAGGAAGGCTATACCTTCAAGGGCGACAGCATCCTTCTCGGCGGTGCTATGTATGGAGCTGAAACCATAACCGGCACACATGTGCGCATGCCGCTCAGCACAGTGAACAGGCATGGACTGATAGCAGGAGCAACAGGAACAGGTAAGACAAAAACTGTACAGCTTCTTGCGGAGAACTGGTCAGAGAAGGGAATCAGTGTCTTGTTGATGGACATCAAAGGCGACCTCAGTGGTATCGCGGCTCCGGCAAATCCTCATCCAAAAATAGATGAACGTCAGACTGCCATAGGCTCAGCATGGGCTCCGGTGAAGTTTCCTGTGGAGTTAATGACGATCTCAGACGAGAAAGGAATTCGCCTGCGTGCAACAATATCTGAATTCGGTCCGGTCTTGCTTTCCAAGATTCTTGACTTGAACGAAAACCAGCAGGGAGTTGTGAGCATCGCATTTAAATATGCAGATGATAACGGATTGTTGCTTCTTGATATAAAGGACTTCAGGGAAGTGTTACTCCATATTTCAGGAGATGGTAAAGATGAGGTGAAGCAGTACGGACAGGTGAGCAGCACATCAGTTGGTGTGATTATGCGCAAATTGCTGGAGCTCGAACAGCAAGGTGGAGATAAATTCTTCGGAGAAAAATCCTTCGAAGTGGAAGATTTAATGCGCAAAGATGAAAAGGGATATGGATACATCAATGTAATTCGTCTTGCGGATATGCAGGACAAGCCCAAATTGTTTTCCACCTTCATGCTTTGTCTTCTTTCGGAAGTATATGCTCAGTTTCCTGAACTTGGTGATAAAGCAGAGCCGAAACTGGTTATTGTTATTGACGAAGCCCACCTCATTTTCCGTGATGCAGGTAAAGCCCTGATGGCGCAGCTGGAGATGGTGATTAAACTCATCAGGTCAAAAGGAGTAGGAATTTATTTCTGTACTCAGGTTCCGGGAGATGTACCGGAAATCATCCTCAGCCAGCTCGGTCTCAAGGTACAGCATGCCATGCGCGCTTTTACCGCCAATGACAGAAAAGACATCAAGCTGGTTGCGCAGAATTATCCCATGACAGAGTTTTATAAAACCGAAACGCTTCTGACTGAATTGGGAATCGGTGAAGCGGTTATCACCGGACTGAATGAAAAAGGATCTCCAACGCCACTTGTGCGCACCATGCTCTGTGCTCCAAGGAGCCGCATGGATGTACTGACATCTTCTGAACAGGATGAGCTCGTGAAGAATTCTAAAATCGCTGATGAGTACAACGAAGAAATTGACCGTGAAAGCGCATATGAGAAATTACAGAAAAAGGTGAAGAGCGTTGAGCCTGCATCTGAAAGGGAAGTGAAAAAGAAAGAAACAGTCAAAGAAGAAGCAGGAGGAGGCATCGGTGATACCATTTCGCAGGTAACAAAAAATCCATTGTTCAAAACAGTGGCTAGAGAAATCACTAGAGGATTGCTTGGTTCCATATTCGGTATCAAGACAAGATCAAGAAGGAGATAGTGTGTAATGGGAGAAAAAAGCAAAGCCGAAAAAGTAGTCAGCCAGATGTACGACCACGATGCTTTCAGTCAGTGGATGGGCATTGAAAGGGTAGTTGTGGAAGAAGGTCATTGCGTCTTGAGGATGAAAATCAGAAAAGAAATGACCAATGGCTTTGCCATTGCTCATGGAGGCATCACCTATTCCCTTGCCGACAGCGCGCTTGCCTTCGCATCCAATTCGCACGGAAGAAAAAGTGTATCTGTAGAAACATCCATTTCACATACACATGCATTGAGAGAAGGAGATGAGATCACTGCGACAGCTACTGAAGTCTCTATCTCTGAAAAAATAGCAGTCTATTATATCACCATCACAAACCAGCACGGAAAAACCGTAGCCTTGTTCAAAGGAACAGTCTACCGTACCGGCCGTGAGTGGGAAGTATAGTCCGAACTCGAATCCCGAACTCGAACTCTTCACCCGAACTCTTCACTCATACCACGAACTCCGAACTCATAATCCGAACCCCGAACCAATGTCACCCGCCTACATAATCGACCACATCCGCACTCCGATCGGAAGCTTCGGAGGCTCCCTTGCATCAGTCCGTACAGATGATTTAGCCATCATAGTATTGAAAGAACTTATAAACCGGAACAAAGGAATTGATCCGGCACGCATTGCCGATGTGATCATGGGTTGTGCCAACCAGGCTGGAGAGGATAACCGCAACGTCGCGAGGATGGCACTGCTGCTTGCAGATCTTCCTCTGAGTGTTCCCGGCGAAACGGTGAACCGGCTCTGCGCGTCCGGACTTTCGGCAGCTGCATCCGCATCAAGAATGATCATGACCGGCGATGCTGACCTGATGATAGCAGGCGGTGTGGAGAACATGACCCGCGGTCCCTGGGTGATATCCAAGACTTCAACTCCGTACGGAAGAGATGCACAGATGTTTGACTCAAGTTTCGGATGGCGTTTTGTTCATCCGATGATGAAAGAAAAGTTTGGCACCGACGCGATGGGAGAGACAGCCGAGAATCTTGTAGACAAGCACAGCATCAGCCGTGAAGACCAGGACAAGTTTGCACTGCACAGCCAGATGAAAGCAGCACAAGCACAGAAGCGCGGAAGATTCGCCAAAGAAATTGTGCCGGTGATGCTGCCCCAGAAAAAAGGAGATCCGAAAAAGTTTGACCAGGATGAGTTCATGAAGCCGGATACTACGATTGAAAAACTCAGCTCATTGAAAGCTGCTTTCAGAAAAGAAGGATCAGTCACCGCGGGAAATTCATCCGGACTGAATGACGGAGCAGCTGCATTGCTGCTTGCTTCTGATAAAGCCATTAAGGATTATTCTTTGAAGCCACTTGCCAGAGTAATCTCTTCAGCTGCTATTGGTGTGGCGCCAAGAATCATGGGTATTGGTCCGGTGGAGGCATCACACATGGCTTTGAAGAAAGCCGGCATCAGCATGGATCAGATTGATCTCATCGAACTGAACGAAGCCTTTGCCGCGCAGTCGCTCGCATGCATTCGCGAATGGGGACTGAAGGACGACGACGAAAGAATCAATCCGAATGGCGGCGCGATCGCGCTCGGTCATCCCCTTGGCATGAGTGGAGCGAGGATACTCGGTTCAGCCGCGAGGGATCTTCACGAGCTGAATAAAAAATACGCGCTTGTTACAATGTGCGTAGGAGTGGGGCAGGGATTTGCAGTGGTGATTGAGAGAGCTTAATACTATTTCCAGATGATATATTCTTTCGAAGGTTACACTCCCGTAGTTCACGAATCCGCCTTTGTCCATCCTCTGGCAGCTGTCACAGGCAATGTGATCATCGGTGAAAATGTATACATTGGTCCGGGTGCGGCCATTCGCGGCGACTGGGGTGAAATCATCATCCAGAACGGCTGCAACGTACAGGAAAACTGTACCATTCACATGTTTCCCGGCATTACTGTGATATTGCATGAAGGTGCGCATGTTGGACATGGTGCTATTATCCACGGCGCGACACTTGGGAAAAATGTACTCATCGGAATGAATGCAGTCATCATGGACAATGTGCACGTAGGTGACCACAGCATTGTAGGAGCCCTGGCCTTTGTACCTGAGGGAATGAAAATTCCTGAAAGAAAAATCGTGGTCGGAAATCCTGCAAAGATCATCAAGGATGCCAGCGATGAGATCATCGCCTGGAAAACAGAAGGAACGGAACTGTATCAGAAACTTCCATCTCAACTGCATGACTCACTGAAAGAGTGCGAACCGCTGCGCGAGATTCCCAAAGACAGGCCGCACATGCCTGAGATCTACCGTAACTGGAAGGGTTGATTTATCAAAAATATTTTTTAACTTAAATGTATGTGCGGTAGATATGTCATCGTTTCCAGCGTGGAAGTCATCGAGAAGAAATTCCAGGTGAAGGCTTCGGACATTCAGCTGAAACTGATACCGAATTATAATCTGGGACCGGGTTCGTACGGACCGGTGATCACAAACGACAAACCAAAAGAACTGCAGTTTTTTCAGTTCGGACTGACTCCTTTCTGGGCGAAGAAAAAAATGTATCTCTTCAACGCACGTGCGGAGGGAGACGGCAACAAGGAAAATGATCCTGCATATACCGGAGGAAAAGGAATCATCAGCAAACCTGCTTTTCGTAAACCGATTCGTTCGCAGCGTTGCCTGGTGATCGCTGATGCATTCATCGAAGGAAGCATAAACGAAGGTCTGAGCAAACCTTACGTAGTTTATCTCAGAGATCGCAGGCCATTCGCACTGGCAGGAATCTGGGATACCTGGACAGATAAAGAGAGCGGTGAGATTGTCAATTCCTTTTCTTTGATCACCACAACTGCCAATTCCCTTTTGCAAAAAATTCCGCATCACCGTTCACCTGTAATTTTATCCGAGCGTGACGAAAAAAAGTGGCTGAGTGCGGAGCGTCTTGAAGATGTAACAGAACTTCTGGAATCATACCCTTCCGAGCTGATGAATGCCTATCCCGTTTCTCCAAAGATTAAAAATCCGCGTGCCTCAGGACGAGAACTTGTTGAGCCGGTGGGAGAGAGGCTGGAAAAAGAAATGTCCACGGAAATACATTCTTATCTTTCCCTGCAGGGTATGGGCTCGGGTAAGAGGTGATAGCTGTTCAGAATCCAAGCACTTCCGAAATAACATCGCTCACTTTCTGCGCATTGGGAACCATGGTTGCTTCTAAAGTGCTGTTGAGAGGTATAGCAGGCAGGTTTTCCGAGCCAATCACTTTTACTGGTGCGTCAAGATAAGTAAAACATTCAGATGAGATCATTCCGGCAATGGATTGCGCAAATGAATTGTTAACCGGCTCTTCGGTCACAACAAGACATCTGCCATGTTTTTTAACTGATGAAAGGATACTTTCAGTATCGAGAGGCACAATGGTTCTCAGGTCGATGATCTCCACTCTTCCGGGAAAATTCTGCGCGGCTTTCGTGCTCCAGTAAACTCCCATCCCGTAAGTAATGATTGCAATGCTGCTTTCTTTTCCTGCATCTGCATCAAGTACTTTTCTCGCTTTTCCGAATGGCAAAATGTATTCTTCGTCCGGCTCTATGGTACGTGCTTCTTCTGTCCCTTTTATCTTCGACCAGTAAAGTCCTTTGTGCTCAAGTATCACACAAGGATTGGGATCATGGTAGGCAGATTTCATCAGTCCTTTCAGGTCGGCGCCGGTACTTGGATAGGCGATCTTGATTCCGCGTATATTGCTCAGTACACTTTCTACGCTTGAAGAGTGATAAGGTCCGCCGCTTCCATATGCACCGATCGGTACACGTATCACACAGCTCACAGGCCACTTGCCGTTACTCAGGTAATAAGATCTGCTCACTTCAGTGAACAGCTGGTTCAGTCCGGGCCAGATATAATCCGCAAACTGCACTTCCACAATTGGTTTCAGTCCGACCGCACTCATGCCTACTGTGCTTCCTATGATGAATGCTTCCTGTATTGGTGTATTGAAAACCCTGTCATCTCCGAATTTTTGCGCCAGAGTTGCTGCCTCACGAAACACACCTCCAAGTCGTCCGCCCACATCCTGCCCGTACAAGAGACATTCCTTGTGTTTTGACATAAGTTCCTGTACAGCAAACAGGGCGCAGTCAACCATCACGGTTTTTTCTTTTCCCTGAGGTGCGCGCACTCCTTTTTCTTCCTTCACAGGAGTGGGAGCAAAGTCAAAATTGAAAAGATCTTCCGGCTTCGGGTCTTCGGCTTTCATCGCCTGTTCGAAGTCCGCCCTAACATGTGCTGTCTGTTTTTCCTGGATGAGATCAAGATCCTTTTCAGTAAAACCGTATTTGAGAAGATAGTTGCGGAATTTCGGGAGCGGATCGCGCTGTTTGTGTTCTTCGAGATCATGCCTGTACCATTCACGGCGCACACCTGAGGTATGGTGACCCAACAAAGGAACTTTTGCGTGAATCATGAATGGTCTTCTCTCCCGGCGCATGATATCGATGACTTCTTCAATCGTCTGATATGCGGTGATGAAATCAGTGCCGTCAATGGAGCGCACTTCCATGCCTTTGAATCCTTTTGCATATTCATTGGCGTCCATGGAGCGGATTTCTTTCGCATGTGCGGAGATATCCCATTCGTTATCTTGTACAAAGTATAGTATGGGAAGTTTTTTCAGTACAGCCATCTGAAAGGCTTCAGCCACTTCGCCCTCAGTTACAGAGCCGTCGCCGAGCGAGCAAACTACAATTGCTTTCTCTTTTTCATTTTTGTCTGCAAGCCCTGTTTTCTCTTTGTACTCAATTCCCATAGCAATACCTGTAGTTGGAATTGCCTGCATGCCGGTGGCGGACGACTGGTGAATTATTTTTGGCATGTCCGGCTTGTTCAGACTGGGGTGACAGTAGTAAGTTCTTCCTCCGGAAAAAGGATCATCACGCTTGGCCAGAAGTTGCAGCATGAGTTCGTACGGTTTCATTCCGATTCCGAGTAAGATACTGTCGTCGCGGTAATAAGCGGACAGAAAATCCTGTGGTTTCAGTTGTAAACCTAAAGCGATCTGTAATATTTCATGTCCGCGTGAAGTGGCATGTACATATTTCTGTGTGATCTGCGATTTTTCTTCATACAAATCCGACATTGCCCTTGCTGTGGAAGCAAGTTCAAAAGCTTTCTTTAAAGTCTCCTTGTCAACGATGTATTTTGCCCTCTTTTGAGTTTCGGTAATCATGAAACAAACCTACGGGATTCTGATTAAATGAACAAGATTGAAAAGCGTTGATAATGATGATTTTGGTTTATATTTATGACGTATAAATGAATTAATTAATGCTCACGTATTGTGAAGTGATAAAAAGTCTGAAGGATGCAGATGTGCATCAGCGATACCATGACAAAGAATATGGATTTCCTATCCTGGAAGATGATGAACTGTTTGCCCGGCTGGTGCTTGAAATCAACCAGGCCGGACTAAGCTGGACAACCATTCTGAAAAAGAAAGAGAACTTCTATAGGGCTTATGATAATTTCAACATCGAAACAGTTGCTGCCTATAAAAAGCGTGAGGTGAATCGCCTGCTGAATGATGCAGGAATCATTCGTAACCGGCTGAAGATTGAAGCTGCCATTCACAATGCCGGAAAAATTATAGAATTGAAAAAGGAATTTGCTTCATTTAAAAAATGGCTGGATGCAAATCATCCAATGGATAAAGAGCAATGGGTAAAGCTTTTTAAAAAGACTTTCCGCTTTACAGGAGGAGAAATCGTCAATGAATTTTTAGTCAGTACAGGTTATCTTCCTGGTGCACATCAAAAAAATTGTCCGGTCTATAAAAAGGTATTGAAGTTGAAACCTGCCTGGAGCTGGTAAAAATTATTATACTCTTTTTTTAAAGTGAAACATACTAGTTTCAGGAATTCTTCTTTCTCAGTTTGAGATAACCTTTTACGAAAATCGCTCCGGTAACTACCATGATGCCAATGATGATGTATTCCAGCTGGTGTATGATGCCGGGAAAGCGGTGACCAAGGAAATATCCAAGGGGAACAAGTGTCCATACCCAAAGAAATGCACCGAAGACATTGTAGAATTTGAACTTCCAGAAATCCATTTTGACAGTTCCTGCAATAATTGGAGCAAAGGTCCTGATGACAGGGAGAAACCTTGCAGCAACAAGTGACTTTCCGCCATGTTTGGCATAATAGGCATGCGCCAGCTCAAGGTGTTTTTTCTTGAAGAAGAATGAGTCTGGTTTGTTCGCCAGTTTTTTATCCAGAAATCTTCCGGATGCATAACCGATCAGGTTGCCGGCTATCGCAGCAATGGTCACAGTAACCAGCAGCAGGAAAATATTCACTGCGAGATCCTGAGTGCCGCAAAGAATTCCAGCGGTAAAAAGCAGGGGATCTCCCGGAAACATGAAGCCAAAGAACATCCCCGTTTCAACAAAGATGATTATGAGCAGAAGAGTTAATCCTCCTACAGCAAGAATTTTTTCAGAATCGGTCAAAAGTCCGGCCAGTTCAGATAAGTATTCCATCAGTTTTGATAATGTGAGTTATTAATTAACAGAATTCCTAATGCACTTCGTTTAAAAGTCAAAAAGATCTCCAAGGAAGGATTTTCCTTTTTTATACTTATAGTACTTTTCATCCTTGTAATGTTTCTCTTTGTGGAAAAATGCATCCTTGCTTTCCCGTTCAGATCGCTCATCCCTTATTGATTCTGACTTTGATGATTGCTCGATGATTTTGTCTAACTCTCCACGGTCGAGCCAGATTCCCCTGCACTTAGGGCAATAATCTATTTCTATACCGGAGCGTTCACTCATGCGAAGTTCCACATTGCAAACAGGACAATTCATAGTAGAGAGGTTTTTCAGATTATTGATTTTTCCATTTCAACTGAAACTCCAGCTCTTCTTCTTTGCCTTCCCTTTCGTGTTCGATGTTGAATACAATATCAGCCGGAATATACAGGCTTTCCTTAGCTACCTGAATGCGGAATGCTTTACCGCTCTCAATGGCATCTGCCAGTCGTCTAAGTTTGGATGCAAACTGCCTCTTTGTATACTCCTTTTCAATGTCCCTTGATTTCTTCTTCTTCATGGATTTTGAATAATGGCTTATGGCCACAAAGATAGTAATACTATCTTTATATTAATACAATCCTGTTGATTATGTAATTATTTGAAAACCAGAAGTGTGTGCAGAGGTGCAAATCACCCGACAGCAATTTAACTCACTCCCTCTTTAAGACGCTCAGCGTTTTCCGCGACTTGTAAAGCGTCAATCATTTCATCAATGTCGCCTTCCATAAAAGTCTGGAGATTATACATCGTAAGTCCGATTCTGTGATCGGTGATTCTACTCTGCGGATAATTGTAAGTGCGGATTTTGGCGCTGCGGTCTCCTGTGCTCACCATAGTCTTACGTTTACGGCTTTGCTCTTCCATTCGCTTATTGTATTCAACTTCATATATTCTTGAGCGGAGAACAGAAAGCGCTTTCTCATAATTCTTGATTTGCGATTTCTGATCCTGGCATTGCGCTACTATACCGGTAGGAATGTGTGTCAATCTCACGGCAGAGTAGGTGGTGTTTACGGATTGTCCGCCCGGACCGCTGGAGCAGAACAAATCCTTCCGTATATCATTCGGTTTGATGTCCACATCAAATTCGTCGGCTTCCGGCAATACCACCACTGTGGCAGCTGATGTGTGTACACGTCCCTGTGTTTCGGTCTGCGGTACTCGCTGTACCCTGTGAACACCTGATTCATACTTTAATGTACCATAAGCTCCTTCGCCAATCACATCAAAAATTATTTCCTTATAACCTCCTGCGCTTCCATCTGCCACATCCACAATATCGATTTTAAATCCTTTGCGCTCGGCATACTTGCAATACATCCTGAAGAGATCACCGGCGAATATACCTGCCTCGTCACCTCCGGTACCTGCCCGTATTTCAAAGATGGCATTCTTTGCATCCTCAGGATCTGCAGGTACAAGCAGCATTTTAATTTCCTCTTCCAGCTTTTCATTCTCCTCATACAAAGCATCATACTCTGCTTTAGCCAATTCCCTGAATTCTTCATCCTTTTCATTGGCTACAACGCTTTTTGAATGATCGAGGTTGCTTTGTACATTTTTATAGATGTAGTACTTGTCCGTGATTTTCTTCAGGTCCTTGTATTCCCTGCTGAGCTGCGCATAACGTTTCATGTCGGACATTGCATCCGGACTGCTCAGTTCTTTTTCAACTTCTTCAAATCTTTGTTTAATCGCTTCCAGTTTTTCCAGCAGCATGATATATTCTCCTTTACAGTATTAATAATTAATCAACCCTCAGTAAACAAACTCCCCGTTTGGTGATTTGATGGTCAGCTTGTTTTTTTCAGAGGTTTCGGTTCTCCCAATCACATCAGCATCGATGTTAAATCCTCTCGCTATATCTATGATGCCTTGCGCAGTTTTCCCATCACAATAAATCTCCATGCGATGTCCCATGTTGAATACACGGTACATTTCCTTCCATCCGGTTCCGCTTTCCGACTGAATCAGATTAAACATAGGTGGGACAGTCAGCATATTGTCCTTGATGATGTGCAGCTTATCCACGAAATGCATCACCTTAGTTTGACCTCCGCCGCTACAGTGTACAATTCCATTGATGTCTTTTCTGAATTTGTCCAGGATCTCCTTCATAACAGGAGCGTAAGTCCGGGTAGGAGAGAGCACCAGTTTCCCGGCATGGATTTTTCCAAATCCGGGAATATCAATTTCGTCGGTCAGTTTTTTGCTGCCGCAATATGTGATCGCTTCGTCAATGCCGGAATCAAATGTCTCAGGATATTTTTCCCCAAGAGATTTATTAAACACATCATGCCGTGCTGAGGTAAGTCCGTTGCTGCCGATTCCGGAATTATATTCCTTTTCATAGGAGCTTTTGCCAAAGGAAGCTAAAGCGACAATGACATTGCCCGCCCGTATTCTGTCGTTTGAAATCACCTCCGCTCTTTTCATTCTTGCTACCACTGTGGAGTCCACAATCAAGGTTCTGACAAGATCACCTACATCTGCGGTCTCACCTCCAGTGAGCAGGATGTTGATGCCAAAACTTCTGAGTGATTCCAATACTTCTTCTGTTCCCTCAATGATTGCGCTGATGACTTCTCCCGGAATCAGTCTTTTGTTTCTTCCGATTGTGGAGGAGAGAAGCATGTTATCTGTAGCGCCGACACAAAGCAGATCGTCTGTATTCATCACAATCGCATCCTGCGCGATTCCTTTCCAAATGCTGAGGTCTCCGGTTTCTTTCCAATACGCATAAGCAAGCGAGGATTTGGTTCCGGCACCGTCGGCATGCATTACGGTGCAATACTCAGGATCACTGCCAAGTGTGTCTTCAACAATTTTGCAGAAAGCTTTTGGGAAAAGCCCTTTATCAAGTTTTTTTATTGCCGCATGCACATCTTCCTTAGAAGATGATACTCCCCGTCTTCCGTATTTATCGCTTTCATTCATTTTTCAGGATTTAAAATTACTAATTCATCAGCAATGGATATAGTAAAAAGAAAAAGCGTTCTGTATTTTCATACAGAACGCTTTGATATAATCTTCACGCTACTGAGCGATGCGGATCTTTTTTCCTGGTCTGAAGGACTTATCGTCTACTCCTTTATTCAGTTTTTTCAGGTCGGATTCTTTCATGTTCAGCTTTTTTGCAATTACTTTCCAGCTGTCTTCGCCTTTTTCCAGAGTGTAGAATTTCTTATTATACTCTGTATAATCACCTTTAGGATCCACCTTGAGTTCCATTCCTTCAAAGATCTGCTCGCTTCTGATTTCATTCAGTATTTTCAGATCCTTGACGCTGATGTCATAAGCCTTGGCTACAGTGACATAGGTATCTCCTTTTTTGCATATGTATATTTCACCCGGACCGGATTTTACTTCGGCGCTTTTAGCATCCGAACCACCCGCTTCTTTCACTTCAACCTTAGTCGCAGTGGAAGGATCATCTACAGCTTTCACACCCTCCTGAATAGTAATTTCCTTTTGGCCTGATGGCATGTTAACATTATCAGTCGCAGCCTGTCCTTTCACGAAGTTGGAACGAAGTACTTTGAACTCAGTGCGGCGGTTAAGCTGGTGAGCTTCTTCTTTCAGTTTGGTATTCTTCAGATTAGAAATGAATGCGTCAGTCATTACATCACCCTTCTTGAAACTACCCATGTCCCTTTCCAGCTCTCTTGGTTCTCTTGCCGCATAACCTCGGTAATACAACCTGTCTTTATCGATGCCATTTCTGATAAGGTAGTTTACAACCGATTGTGCACGCTTAGTGGAGAGTGAATCGTTTGTCATCGGAATCGGACGAGAGTCAGTATGTGAGCCCAGCTCGATAACGATGGTTGGATTATCATTCAGAATCTGAAGCAGTCCGTCGAGAGACTTCTTCGACTCAGGACGTAAATCCCACTTACCAAGGTCATAATAAATCTCTGGAAGTTCGATTGCGCGGCGTGTGGAACGCAGTGCAAAGTCAAAATCTCCAATGAAATCCTTGCTTTGCTCAAGCCCCACTGTGGACAGTTCAATGAACTTGTTCAGGTAATTGCTCATAGTAGCTGAAAGCTTATACGTAGTTTCAGGTTTGAGATCAAACTTGTATGAGCCGGTGGCGTCAGTCTTGAATGGTATAGAAGTGCCGTCATTTCCGAAAAGCTCTATTGTAGCACCTTCGATATTCGCTTTTGAATCTGCGTCAAATACTCGTCCTGAAACAGTAAAGATCAGAGGAGGAAGATTCCAGGCATAGATATCGTCAGATCCTTTACCACCTTCACGGTCAGAACTTAGGAAACCTCTATTTCCTGTAGCTTCATCAATCACAAAAGCGAAATCGTCTGCAGCACTGTTGATGGGGTAACGCATGTTAACTGGCGTTTCCCAGGCTCCACCGCTCATTTTCGTCATGAAGATGTCCAGTCCGCCCATTCCGATATGACCTTTTGAAGAAAAGTACAAAGTGCCGTCAGATGCAGCATAAGGGAACATTTCATCTTCTGCAGTATTGATCTTATTGCCAAGATTTACCGGTGTGCCCCAGGATTTTGACTTCTTGTCAAATGTGGTCATCCAGATATCTTTTCCACCGAAACCTCCTGGCATATCAGAAACGAAATACAAAGTTTGCTCATCTGCAGAGAGACTTGGCTGACCGACTGTGAAACTATCTGTAGCTAGTGGAATGAGTTTTGGTTCTTCCCAGGTTTGTCCTTTGCGCTTGGTAAAATAGATTTCGCAATTCCCCATTTTTCCCTTCTCAAACTCGCATCGGGTGAAGAACATATCCTGTCCCTTGGCATCCATAGCCGCGCTGCCTTCATTAGCCTCAGAATTCACAGGCTCAAGAAGTGGCTTGGGAGAACTCCACTTACCTTTTTTGTCGACAGTTGCTTCGAATAGATCCTGGAATTTTTCTCCTGTTCCACCATCATTGCTCTTTCCTATGGCTTCCTGACGTGAAGAGGTGAAAATGATCTGCCTTTTGTCTTTATGCGAATAGAATGCACCGAAGTCAGAATACTTTGAATTCACAGGCGAGAGGTTTTCAACTTTGTGCCTGGTCGGCTTATCTTTCCATTTCTGAGCCTGCTCGCAGGATGCAATGCCTATGTCTGCACGCTCGTCATTGGGAGAAGCTTTTTTGTAATTGTTATACTGTACAATCGCCTCATCATATTTTCCGTTGTAACGCAGAGCATTTGCGTACTTAAGAAGCACCTCAGGATCCTTGTAGTTGAGCTTTAGTGCTTTTGCATACCAAACTTCCTGGTTTTTCGGGTCATTGGTAAGTCTGTATGACTCGGCGACTTTGAAGATTATTTCGGCTTTTTTTACCTTATTTTTTTCCTTGGTATATGCCTTCTTGTAAAGGATTGCGGCATCATAATAATCGCCTTTGGCAAAAGCCTGTTCTGCCATTGTAATCGGATTGCGTTGTGCAAAAGCAGTATTGGCACAAAACAAAGTAACAGTGAGAATTAATAATCCGGTGAGATTTCTCATCTTGGAATTTATTGGTTTAGTATAGAGAAAAGTATTCCCTTTCTGGCAAAGAAAACAAGAATTTTCAGTATTCCAAAGGCAGGTGGACATGATTTTGATAACAATACTATGCTTGTCCAAGCTTCAGTTTTCCAGATTGAAAAGCGTAACGTCTGATAGCCCTTACAGGTTGCGGACTCCAGTGAAAAAACCTCCAAGTGAGATCCGGTATAGGGTTGGAAATAAATTTTGCGGGACGGATTTTTTAATGATTTGCTGAGTACCTGAAAATGTTATAAATTGAGTTTTATTTCGTTCATGAAATTGTTAACATATATAAACTCCAAGCTCTTATGAAAAACCGAAAAAAATTATACATTTTTGTCTTGCTCGCTTCCGGATTCATTTATGTAAATGCTCAGCCGGTAGCTAACATGGTAGTTGGAGCAAACATCATCAAGACAAACCTGACCGGGGCTGCATTTAGTCATTATGGTCTACAATACGAAAGAGTGACAGGACCAAACCAAAGCTTTGCCGCAGGTTTCAGCATTACTCCTGAAATTGAATTACCCTTCAAGCAGTCCTTGCTTGATGCTTATGGTGATAATTCAGATGCACGGACTGCCATCGAGTCAATGAAATTCACAAAATTCACATTTACTCCTGAATACAGGTTTTATGTGAGTAAAAAAGGTGCTCCAAAGGGATTTTACATTGCGACGTTCGCACGATACACCAACATGTCAATTCAAAATACCTATGAGTTCACGCCAAACAGCGGAAAGAAACATTATCTCGAGCTCGATGGGCACTTTAAGGGCTATGGAGCAGGCGCTCTCTTTGGAATACAATATCTGTTGGGAAACAGATGGACAATTGACTGGTGGATTGCAGGTCCTTTCATTGGCATTCTGGATTCAAAGTTCGATGGAATTGACCGAGATACTGAAGACATCCTTACGGCTCAGGATGAAATTGATCTCGAGAATGACATTGAAGACCTTGATATTCCGCTTTGGACAATAGATGCGGAAATCCAGAACATGAAGGGTACAGTGGAGTTGTCCGGGCCATTCTATGGAATGAGAATCATGGGTCTGAGCATCGGATTCAGACTCTGATAAATTATTCGAGTTCAAAACAGTCTTGCTTTCAGTCAAGGAGCATTGACTGTTTTTTATTATTTATTTTTCACTTGTTTTCCCGATAAACTCAATCAAATACAATGGAACCAGCCCTGAGTCCGGAACATGCTGAGGCCTTGCGAAACAGGGAAGCCCTGCTTTCAGAATATGCCGAGCTGGAAGAACGGCACTCACAACTCCTTTACCATGAAAAGCCGAGAATTGAAAGAGAATATCTTCAGAAAGTGGGAAGGCATAAACTTGAACTTTTTGAAGTGCGTACAGAAGTATACCGCCTAAAAAGAAAGGTGGAACTGATCCGCACAGCAATGAACCGGGCCGAACCGGTTCAGATGAAAGAAATCAACCGGATACTCGAAGCCGAAATGTACCAGCAGTATCAGGAATTAAAACTCAGAGCGGAAAAACTTGAAAAAGCGCTCGTCCCTGATAACAGAAGTCTGGATGACGAGGAGGCTCAGGACTTGAGGGAAATCTATTACAAGCTTGTCAAGAAACTTCATCCTGATCTCAATCCTGACCTTTCACCTGCCTTGTCGGCTCTTTGGCATCAGGTCGTTCAGTCTTATAAAGCCGGTGATCTTGAGAAGCTCAGAATGCTCGAAATTGTTTTTGACGCATCGGGTAGTCGTCATGATTCGCCTAGTTTGCTTGACGATATTAAAGAACACAATGCACGTGTGGCCAATGCTATCATCAAAATGATCAAAGCTCTTGAAGATATCCTCCGGGAATTCCCATTCAACATTGCAGAGTTTCTTGACAATGAAGAATGGGTGATTGAAGAGAACAATTCCACTCTCAATCAGATTTCAAAAACTATGGACGAAAAGAAATACTACATGGAATTGCTAAATGAATTGATTAAATCTGCAAATGAGCAATGAACTGATTACAATTAATCCGGGTTTGCTTGCTGTAATTCAGGGGCACGATTCCGCATTGTTGCCATTTGTAAGAGAACTCCTTGTACTGGAGTGTCACATAGCCGGGACTTCATATCTTGATCTTGAGGAAATAGAACCCAAACTCAAGGAAGGCGACAAATTCCTTCTCATCCGTGAACCGGAAAACAAGCACGATGAATTTGCCGTGGCGATTTTTACGCAGGAAAAAGAGAAGCTTGGATTCTTGCCGCGAGACAGAAATGAGACCATTGCCCGTTTGCTCGATGCAGGCAAAATGATTTTCGCCTCAATGGTTAAGAAAGAAATGATGAATGACTGGCTGAAGTTATCCATTCGTGTGTTTTATGTGGACAGATAAAAAAACCTCCGTGAAAACGGAGGTTTTTTTTATCAGCGAATGTTTACCAGCTCCCTGTACTTTGCTATCGGCCACATTTCATCGTCGATAATCATTTCCAGTTTATCAACATGATAACGTATGATGTCGAAATAAGACCTGACCTCGTCGCAATAGGCGACTGCTTTATCTCTTACATTTTCTATCTTATTGGCTTTCTTTCTCGCCTCAATCATTTCGTTCACTTTGAGTTTGATTGTCGTGACATGTTCTGAAATTTCGGTAATCATGTCTACCTGTGTGGCATAAACGTCCTGTTTCATGCCTATCCGTGTCAGGGATTCTACATTGCTGGAAAGTACTGTCTGATACTTTAAAGCCGCAGGTATGATGTGGTTGACTACCAGGTCGCCCATCACTCTTGCTTCAATCTGGATCTTTTTAATGTATGTTTCAAGCATGATTTCATGACGAGCCTCAATTTCTCTGTGGTTGAATATTTCAAGTTCATCGAACAGCTTGACCGATTTCTTCGATACATATGCATCAAGTGCCGGAGGAGTGGTTTGTACGTTTGAGAGCCCTCTCTTTTTCGCTTCAGCTTTCCATTCTTCTGAATATCCGTTTCCTTCAAAGAGAATGTTTTTCGACTCAACAATGTACTGCCGTAATACTTTCAGGATCGCTTCGTCTTTCTTGTCGCCTTTTTCCATGAGTTTATCCACTTCATTTTTGAAGTGCCTGAGCTGGCTTGCTACGATGGTGTTCAATACCATCATGGCATTGGAACAGTTTGCGGATGAACCTACAGCGCGGAACTCGAATTTATTTCCGGTGAATGCAAAGGGAGAAGTGCGGTTTCTGTCTGTATTGTCAAGAAGTATCTCTGGAATTTTACCGATGTTAAGCTTGAGAGCGGTTTTTTCATCGGCTGTCATTTTCTTTTCCGGAACCATCTCTACAATTTCATTCAGAATATTGGTGAGTTGCCTGCCAAGGAAGATGGACATGATCGCAGGTGGCGCTTCATTCGCACCAAGGCGATGGTCATTGCTGGCAGAGGCAATACTTGCCCTGAGCAAATCCGCATGTTCGTATACAGCTCTTATGGTATTCACAAAGAATGTAAGGAACATGAGATTGCTTTTTGGAGTACTGCCGGGACTTAGGAGGTTTTTTCCGGTGTTGGTGCTCAAGCTCCAGTTATTATGCTTGCCACTTCCGTTTATTCCCGCATAAGGTTTTTCATGAAGGAGCACTTTGAAGTGATGGCGCTTGGCGACTTTCTCCATCAGATCCATCAGCAAAGCATTGTGATCCACAGCAAGATTTATCTCCTCAAAAACTGGAGCGCATTCAAACTGGCTTGGAGCAACTTCATTGTGACGTGTTTTAAGGGGAATGCCGAGCTTGTAGGCTTCCGTTTCAAAATCCAGCATGAAAGCATATACACGCTCCGGAATTGAACCGAAGTAATGGTCTTCCAACTGTTGCCCTTTCGCAGGTGAATGCCCAAAGAGTGTCCTGCCTGTGATGAGTAAATCCGGACGAGAGTTTAACATCGAAGTATCTACAAGGAAGTATTCCTGTTCCACCCCTAAAGTCGCATGCACTTTGTTTACGTCCTTGTCAAAAAGCTGACAAACGTCCACTGCAGCCTTGTCAAGTACATGTAGCGCCTTGAGCAGTGGTGCTTTGTAGTCAAGGGTTTCACCTGTATAAGAAACGAAAATTGTAGGTATGCAGAGAGTCTTGCCGCTCGCGCTTTCGATAATGAATGCAGGTGAACTCGGATCCCAGGCCGTATAGCCTCTTGCTTCGAATGTGTTTCTGATGCCACCGCTTGGAAAACTGGATGCATCAGGCTCCTGCTGTGCCAGTGCATTTCCGGAAAAATGCTCAATGGCTTTCCCGTCACTTACCTCAAAAAAGGAATCATGTTTTTCAGCCGTCAGACCTGTCAGCGGCTGAAACCAGTGAGTATAATGTGTGCAGCCTTTGCTGCTTGCCCAGTCTTTCATTCCCAAAGCAACCAGATCAGCCATGCTCCTTTCAACCTGTACCCCGTGCTCAATGGCCGCCATCACTGCCTTGTAGGCTTCTCGTGGGAGATGCTTTTGCATCGCTTCTTTATTAAAAACATTGATTCCGAAATAATCGGAGATTTTTGAAGAAGGTGGACTGACTTTGACCGGAGCACGGTCAATCGCAATTTCAAGGGCCCGGAATCTCAGGGTGCTCATAATTTGTGTGTTTGGTTTTTAAAATTTTCACAAACATACATTAAAAAATAGGGGGTAGTCAATAAAAATATAGTATTTTTTTAACATGACCCCCTAAAAAAATCGATGATCAAGAAAAAAATATGTTCTTTTTGGCAAAAGTCAAAAAAAATAGCCCCATTTGAGGCTATTTGATTTTTTATTGAGCTTTTAGTTTCTCCCTAAATTATAAAGAAAACGAACATGTGAAGCAATTGCTTTGCCTAAAGTCCTTTGCTCATGATAAGGTAAGCCATGTTCTGTGCAGACTTGTTTAACAATGGGTGCAAGTGCAGGATAGTGCACATGGGATATTTTTGGAAAAAGGTGATGTTCCACCTGGAAGTTCAAGCCCCCGGTCATCCATGTCACAATTTTATTCCTTGTGGCAAAATTCGCTGTTGTTTTGATCTGGTGGGTTGCCCAGTCGCTTTCCAGGTAAGTAGTTTCATCCTTTTGAGGAGGCTGAATAAACTCAGTTTCCTCTACTGTATGAGCAAGCTGGAATACAACAGAAATCACAAGCCCGGTCGTAATGGCGAAAACCAGAAAACCCAGGATGAATGCCGGAACGGTGTAATACCACAATGGCAGAACAATATAAAAGAATGCATAAAAAATCTTTGTGAGCCAGAAACCTATATGATCCTTCAGTCGGATTTGAATATTCGACTTGCCTGCTATTCTTCTGGTCAGATACTTCTTAATATCGAGTACAAATACCCAAAACATATACATGAGTCCGTAAGCAAAAGGAAAATATAAATGCTGGTATTTGTGAAATTTCCTTCTTTTCTGGCTCGGAGTCATCCTGAAGAATGGCTCATTCAGAATATCATCATCCACATGATCCACATTGGTGAACGTATGGTGTATGACATTATGCTTTATATTCCAAAGAAAAGACGATGCGCCTAGCATATTCAAAGTCAGTGCTGCCAGCCTGTTGATTACCGGATTTTTAGAAAGGCTCCCGTGAGCTCCGTCATGCATGATGTTGAATCCGATGAGTGCCGTTGCAAAACCAAGAACCATGCATAAAAGCAGATTCCAGGCTCCGGGCAGTATATGAAATGCAAGGAGAATGTAGGTAAAGAAAAATGTTCCAAGGAGGACAGCAGATTTATATACATTTCTTCTGTCTCCAGTGGTGCTGATCTGCTTTGACTCAAAATAAGCATTCACCCTGCTTTTAAGATCTGTGTAAAAGTCAGAGTTGTTTCCTTTAAACTTGATGTTCATTGATTTGCGTTTTGACCGTAGTTCATTTTCGCCGAAAATATGATGCATTCAGCTTACAATTAAATGCCTAAGGTGGTTAAGCTTAGTGCAAAGATAAGGATTAATGGATGTTTTTGATTTTTATTCAATCTAATCTTCCATAATCATTTGTTAATAAGCTGCTTGAGCCGGAGTTTACCAGCCGGAATATTTCTTTTTCTTTTTGTCTGACTTATCGGATCCTCTGGAAGAAGATTTTTCTCCTGTTTTCCTGGAGCGAGAAGGTTTGTTGTCTGACCAACCCTTTTTGTTTCCTCGGTCTTTACCGGCTCTGTCTTTTGTCCCTCTGTCTTTACTTCCCCAATCCTTTTTCTTTCCGTCTTTCTTTTTTTCGCCGGATCCTTCCCCGCTGATTTCAGCTCTTACCGGTCTTCCCTTATGGAATTCTCCCTGCACACTATTCATAACAGTTTCCAATGATTGCGGATTTTCAAATTCAATGAAGGAATAAACCGGCTTGATGTCTATCCGGCCGATATCTGCTTTACTCAGTCCGCTCAAATCGCAAAGGTACCTTAGCATATAACCTCTGTCGAATCCATCCACAGATCCTACATTGATGAACAATCTTGGTCCGGATGAACGGTAACGCTCTCCTCCCTGCTTGCCCTGATGCGCGATATCTACATTGATGTTCGGAGCATTTCTGTAATCGTTCAGGAATCTTTCGAACTCAAGACTCACCATGCGTTTTATAAGTTCTTCCCTGCTCAGATCTTTCAGTTCATCCTGAACTGGAGCAAGCAGATTTTCAATTGCCTTATCATTCACTTTCACCGTATGGATTTTCTTCACGAAATGAATGAGCTGCTGTTCTCCGATTTCCAATGCGTCAGGAACCTTGCCGACATGGAATTTGCGGTTGATCTTGCGCTCAATTTGACGGATTTTATCCAATTCCCGTACATTGACAAGTGCCATTGACATTCCGCTTTTCCCGGCGCGTGCGGTTCTTCCGCTGCGGTGTGTGTAGTTCTCGGCTTCGTCCGGAAGATGGTAATGAATCACATGCGTGATGTCGCGCACATCTATTCCGCGTGCAGCTACATCAGTGGCCACAAGCACTTGAAGCAAGCGGTTTCTGTATCTGGCCATCACCTTGTCACGCTGCTGCTGACTGAGGTCTCCATGCAGAGAATCCGCATTGTATCCGTCACGAATGAGATTTTCTGCCACTTGCTGAGCATCCAGTTTGGTTCTGCAAAATACTACGCCAAAAATTTCAGGGGTGAAATCAAGAATTCTTCTCAATGCATTATAACGGTCGCGTTCGTGAATTGCGTAATAATAATGTTCAAGATTATCTGCCGAACTGTTTTGTTTGCCAATGGTAAGTTCCTTTGGCTTGTTCATGTAATTGGACGAAATCTCTCTTACTTCGGATGGCATGGTTGCGCTGAACAACCATACATTTTTTTCATCCGGAGTATTAGATAAAATGTCATCAATGTCTTCCTGAAAACCCATGTTGAGCATTTCATCCGCTTCGTCTAACACAACGTATCGGATGTTTTTCAGAGAAACAGCTCCCTTGTCGATCAGGTCAATGAGTCTGCCTGGCGTAGCAGCAATGATCTGAGCTCCTTTTCGCACTTGCCTGATTTGCGTACTGATGTTTGCTCCTCCGTACACAGGAACAATTCCTGCTCCGGAAATAAAGCGGGCGTACTTGGCAAGGTCGTTAGAAATCTGAACACAAAGTTCGCGCGTTGGTGCGAGAATCAATGCCTGCGTCTGACTCGAGTTGAAATCAGTTTTCTCCAGAAGCGGCAGTCCGAACGCTGCGGTTTTTCCCGTACCGGTTTGAGCCAGTCCGATGAAATCTGTATTGTCTTCAAGCAACATAGGTATTGCCTGTTCTTGTATGGGTGTAGGGGTTTCGAAGCCAAGTTCCTTAATGGCTTTCAAAAGATTTTCTCCGAGCCCCAGCTCGTGAAATGATGACATGTGTATGGGAATATTAGGCAAGAGTGTGAACTAGTCGCTCACACAAATGGATTTTAAATTTATCTGATGCAGCGGTTTCAGTGGGAAACATACATTACTTCCTTTACTGCTTTTATAACCCGTGCAGGATTTGGAAGGTAAGCTTCTATGAGAGTGGGAGCGTATGGTAATGGAACATCTCCTCCCATTACACGCACAACAGGTGCATCAAGATAATCAAATGCATCTTTCTGCACTTTGAATGCGACTTCAGTAGCTATGGCAGCCAATGGCCAGGATTCTTCTACGATAACTAACCTGTTTGTTTTTTTAACAGACTGGATAACAGCATTGTAATCGATGGGCCGAACAGTCCTCAAATCAATGACTTCAGCATTGATGTTTTCCTTGGCAAGTTCTTCAGCAGCTGCAAGTGCTACTTTAATTATTTTCCCGAAGGAGACGATTGTTACATCGGTCCCGGCTCTTTTGATATCAGCTACTCCTATCGGGATGAGGTATTCGCCTTCGGGCACCATCCCTTTTTCTCCATACATCTGTTCACTTTCCATGAAAATGACCGGATCATCATCGCGTATCGCCGACTTGAGCAGACCTTTTGCATCTGCAGGATTCGAAGGGACAATTACTTTGAGACCAGGACAGTTTGCATACCAGCTTTCAAATGCCTGCGAGTGCTGGGAACTTAACATTCCTGCGGAGGCTGTCGGGCCCCTGAACACAATCGGAACAGTGTACTGTCCGCCGCTCATACTCATCATTTTGGCAGCTGAATTGATTACCTGGTCTATCGCAACCAATGAAAAGTTGAAAGTCATGAACTCGATAATCGGTCTGAGGCCGTTCATCGCAGCTCCAACGCCGATTCCGGCAAATCCTAGTTCCGCAATCGGCGTGTCAATTATCCTTTTGTGGCCAAATTCGTCCAGCATTCCCTGGCTCACTTTGTAAGCTCCGTTGTATTCAGCTACTTCTTCGCCCATCAGGAACACTCGTTCATCCCTTCGCATCTCTTCACTCATAGCTTCCCGGAGGGCTTCACGAAACTGTAGTTCTTTCATAATTAACCTTCTATGATCCGATTGGTTTTTTTACCGGGGAGCAAAGGTAGAAAAATTGATTGAGTTTCAATTATATTCCTCCAACATCTCCAGTGCCGATTTAAGTTCTGCCAAGGTTTTCATGTTTTTTTGTTTTTCAGCCACCAGGATACCTTTGCTGTAAGTCTCTGCTGCTTCACAGGTTTTACCTAAGGCTTCAAAGGTCTTTCCAAGTTGATAATAGGCAGCAAGATATTCCGGATTATTTTCGAGCAACTCCACCAAATTCGTTTCTGCATTGATCAATTCGCCTGATGAAAAATGTTCAAGTGCAAGAGCATAACGTAGGAAATTATCATCAGGATCCTCGGAAAGATATTGTTTCAGTATTTCAATTCTATTGTTCAATTTCGAGTCATTATTTTAGCTGATATTTTGTATATCTTCGCGCCTCAAATCGGAGAAAAACCGATTTTTTTACGAAGATACTGATTGCATCAAGAAAGGGCAGGAAGTTCTGGAGAAATTTAACCAACATCCCGCCATCATGATTCGTAAAACTTAATCTTAAGCGCAATTATGAAAATACTGGTTTGCATTTCTCACGTTCCGGACACCACGGCCAAAATCAATTTCTCGCCCGACAACAAAGAATTTTTGTCATCCGGTGTTACTTACATTTTAAATCCTTATGATGAAATCGCCTTGTCTAAGGCCGTTGACCTTGCCTCGGCTAACAACGGAACCGTGACCGTGATTCATGTCGGAGATGCCGGATCCGAACCAACGATCAGGAAGGCGCTTGCAATCGGTGCAAATGACGCGGTTAGAATCAATGCAGTTCCACGCGATGCACAGTTTGTTTCTAAGCAGATAGCCGCCTATGTGAAGCAGAATCCGTTCGACATGATTTTATGTGGCCGCGAATCAAGCGACCACAACAGTTCTTCTGTACCTGTTATGATCGCAGAGAGGTTGGATATTCCTTGCGTGCTTTTCGCGAAAAGCCTGACAATTGATAACGGTAATGCAAGCATAGAAAGTGAAATTCAGGGTGGCAAGGAAGTGCTTTCGGTTCCAATGCCATTTGTAGCTGGAGCATCTGAAGGAATGGCGGAATGGAAAATTCCCAACATGCGAGGAATCATGTCAGCACGTACCAAGCCACTTCTGGTAGTGGAAGCAGTTGATGCAGCAGTGCACTCAGGAATTCATCATTTTGAAAAACCTGCACCGAGAAGTGCAGTTAAACTCATTGACCCGGAAAATGCGGGAACACTTTTCGAAGTGCTGAGAAGTGAAAAGAAAGTTATCTGAAACAAAAATTAAATTTATCCCGGCCTTATGTCAGTTCTGGTATACATAGAAAATATTGAAGGAAATTTTCGCAAGCCCTCATTCGAAATTATTTCATTCGGATTTGCCCTTGCGCAAAAATTGAATCTGCCTCTTGTTGCACTTTCCATCGGGAAAGTAAGCGATGATGAATTGAAGCTGGCAGGTAAGTATGGTGCTTCACGCGTACTGAATGCGGGAAATGAAAAGCTGAGTGTCTTGTCTGAAGAGGCTTATGCATCAGTGATAGCACAGGCTGCGAAACAGGAAGACGCGAAAGTGATTATTATGTCGTCCAGCTTTGCAGGTAAAAGCATTGCACCGCGTGTGGCAGTAAAACTGGATGCTTCCATCGGAGAAAATGTGGTGGACCTTCCGGAGACAGGTGGTTCATTTATAATTCGCAAGGGAGCGTTTTCAGGAAAAGCTTTCGCCTTTGTTGAATTGCTAAGCGATGTGAAAGTCCTGAGTGTAATGCCTAATTCATACAAGGTAGTAGAGAATCCGGTTCAACCTGAACTTTCAGTTTTTGAGCCTCAGCTCAGAGATGAAGATTTCAGAATAAAAGTGCTGGAAGTAAAAAGAGCAACCGATAAGGTATCTCTCCCTGATGCGGAATTGGTCGTATCTGCCGGAAGAGGATTGAAAGGACCTGAGAACTGGGGAATGATAGAAGAGCTGGCAGAAGTTCTGGGTGCTGCTACCGCATGCAGCAAGCCTGTTTCAGATTCAGGATGGAGACCGCACAGTGAACACGTAGGACAAACAGGAATTGCCATCAGCCCTAATTTGTATATTGCCGTAGGGATTTCTGGGGCCATTCAACATTTAGCGGGAGTAAGCAACTCAAAGGTGATTGTGGTAGTAAACAAGGATCCTGAAGCGCCATTCTTCAAAGCTGCGGATTATGGAATCGTCGGCGATGCCTTTGAAGTTATTCCAAAGCTGATTGAAGCAGCAAAAGCATTCAAGGCTTCTCAAAACTGATGTGCAAACCGTTAGAATGATTATTTTTTCTTAAATTCGAAGAAGTATAACCTGATTTTTAATCAGGTATGAAATATGAAAAAGATAAAACTTGAAATTATTGGCCTGTCATACAGCCAAACACAATCTGGTGCTTATGCACTTGTATTGGGAGAATCCGATGGAAACAGGCGTCTGCCTATCATTATTGGTGCATTTGAAGCTCAGGCGATTGCAATTGAACTTGAAGGAATGCAGCCAACCAGACCGCTTACCCACGATCTTTTCAAGAGCATGTCCAATTCATTCAATATTGAAGTTGAAGAAGTAATCATCTACAACCTTTTGGAAGGTGTTTTTTATGCAAAGCTGATATGCAACAATGGGGAAAAGAAAGAAGAGATAGATGCGAGAACCAGCGATGCAATTGCAATTGCTGTAAGGTTCGGATGTCCAATCTACACTTACGATTTTATTCTCTCGAGCTCAGGCATCATCCTCGATGAAAGTTCTCAGATTGAAAGTGTGGAAAGTAAGATGCAGCAACAGCCTGCCCCGACTTCCGCTACCAAGCTGTCTGATTTCGAGCTGAATTCTGCAAGTACAGAAGAACTGAAAGACCAGCTCAAAAGAGCAATTGATGAGGAGGCCTATGAAAGAGCCGGTAAAATCAGAGATGAACTGAATAAGAGAAAAACCAGCTGATTCATTCTCTTCTTTTTTCTTTTCCAGGGCTTTCACATTCCTCATTTCCGTTTTGAATTCCGATTCATTTTTAGATATTCGTGCATTCTAAAAAAAAGCATACAAGAATTCTCTTGTAAATTCTATTCAATATGGATCGTTTTACCGGCATTATTGGAATCCTGCTGATTCTCTCTATCGCATTTCTGCTTTCCAATAATCGGAAAGCCATCAGTCCAAGGGTCATCATCAGCGGACTCCTGCTTCAGCTTGGACTTGCCATCTTCATTTTGAAAACTCCAATAGGACAATCAATTTTCGGAACTCTTGGAAATTGGGTCACCAAGCTTTTGGATTTCTCAGACAGGGGAGCAGAGTTTGTTTTCGGCTTTCTTGTGAAGAAGGAAATTCTCGATGCGGTACTTGGCCCGGGTAACAGTTTCATCTTCATGTTTAAAATTCTGCCTACAATAATCTTCGTGGCAGTGCTGGTTAGCATTGCGTATCACATCGGACTAATGCAAAGAATCGTGGCTGTGTTCGCAAGAGTGATGCTGAAGATCATGAACGTGAGTGGATCTGAAGCTTTGTCGAATGTTGCAAGCGCATTTGTCGGACAGGTGGAAGCACAAATCATGATCAAGCCATACCTCAGTAAAATGACCATGTCTGAACTTCTTGCTTCCATGTCAGGTAGCATGGCTTGCATCGCAGGAGGTGTAATGGCCATTTATATTTCAATGGGTGTGCCGGCGAATCTGCTCATCGCTGCTTCCCTGATGGCTGCTCCTGCCGCTCTTGTAATCTCCAAAATTGTGATGCCTGAAACCCAGCCTTCCGAAACGAAAGGCAAAGTGAGCCTGGAGGTGAAGAAAACATATAATAATTTCATGGACGCAGTCTCTCACGGTGCCAGTGACGGAATGAAAGTGTCTCTGAATGTAATTGCGATGCTGATTGGTGTAATCGCACTCATCGCATTGATTGATTTTATTCTCGGTAAGTTTGGAATGCTGATTTTCGACTGGACTTCTTATGGTTCATTCCTGGGGATGAATCTTCAGCAGCTTAGCCTGAAAGAAATCTTGGGATCCATTTTTTCAGTTTTTGCCTGGGCAATGGGTGTTCCTTCGCAGGATATTCATGTCGCAGGTCAACTTTTGGGAACCAAACTTGCAGTCAATGAATTCGTGGCCTACTCTGATCTTACTCCAATGATTGCCGCTCAAACATTGAATGAGAAAACGCTTATCATCATCAGCATCGCACTATGCGGATTTGCGAATTTCAGCTCCATCGCCATACAGGTTGGAGGTATAGGTGAACTTGCTCCGACTAGGAGAGCAGATCTCGCCAGTCTCGGATTCAAAGCCTTGATTTGCGGAACTCTTGCTTCTTATTTGTCTGCCACCGTAGCCGGAATTTTGTTGGGTTAGAGTGCATGAATTTCTTATCTTAACAAAACTAGAATGAAACAGTATTTGGATTTACTCAGGCATGTGCTTGAAAACGGAAATGAAAAGGAGGACCGTACAGGTACAGGTACGAAAAGTGTATTCGGATATCAGATGCGCTTTGATCTTTCCGAAGGATTTCCTCTGGTAACGACAAAAAAGTTGCATACGAAATCAATTTTTCATGAACTGCTTTGGTTTCTTCGTGGCGATACAAACATCGCCTACCTGAAAGAGAACGGAGTGAGCATTTGGGATGAGTGGGCGGATGATGAAGGAAGCCTGGGTCCGGTGTACGGTTCACAGTGGAGAAGCTGGGCTTCGGCCGACGGAAGAACAATCGATCAGATCAGTAATGTGATAGACCAGATTAAAAAAAATCCGGATTCGAGAAGGCTTATTGTGAGTGCATGGAATGTAGCGGAAATTGAAAGAATGAAACTTCCGCCTTGCCATGCTTTTTTCCAGTTTTATGTGTGTGATGGGAAGCTTTCATGCCAGCTTTATCAAAGATCAGCTGACATATTCCTGGGAGTTCCTTTCAATATCGCGAGTTATGCTGCTCTTACAATGATGGTTGCGCAGGTTTGCCGGCTTCAGCCTGGGGATTTTGTTCACACTCTCGGTGATGCTCACCTGTATTCAAATCATTTTGAGCAGGCGCGTTTGCAGTTGACCCGTGAACCCAGACCTTTGCCTCAGCTTCACCTCAATCCTGACATAAAAAATATTTTCGAGTTCAAATTTGAAGATTTGCAGCTGCTGAATTATGATCCGCACCCGCATATAAAAGCGCCTGTCGCTGTCTGATTAATCCTCCTGCGTATTCAATGAAGCAAGCTTTAGTTTCTGTTATAGTCGCGCTTTCCGAAAACAATGTGGTTGGTGTCAGGAACCAACTGCCCTGGAAATTATCTGCCGACCTGAAGAGGGTTAAAGCCCTTACAATGGGACATCATATACTGATGGGAAGAAAAACTTTTGAAAGCATCGGCAAAGCTCTTCCTGGCCGGACAAATGTTGTCATCACAAGAAATGAAGAGTATAGAGCTGAAGGATGTGTAATGTGCAAAAGTCTGAAGGAAGCAATCAATCACGCCTCATCAGATACTGAATTGTTCATCTTCGGCGGAGGTGAAATATTCCAGGAGGCAATTCCATTGGCGGATAAAATTTACATGACCCGGGTTCATACAACTATACAGGGCGATACCTACTTTCCTGAGCTTAATCCTGAAGAATGGACAGTAACAGAGTCTGAGTCTTTTTCGGCTGATGAAAAGAATGAGTTCGATTATTCTTTCATCACCATGGAAAGGGTTATAGAGGGCAAATAAAAAAGTCCGCCCGGATGGAAAGGGACATCGGTATTTCGAACCTGATTAAAGGTCTGAATGAGCTACGGTCATTATAATTAGTATTAGCATATTTGTGTTATGAACTTAGCTTTACATGAAAATAATTCACAATCCGAAAAAAATATTTTTCAAAACACTTGACAAAACAAATATTTTTATTTCCATTTGATTTCTGTTAGATATTTACCTCGTCCGATTTTAGAATTTTTGTTCCCGATAGTTATCGGGATTGTTTTTGCAGGCCGTATCCGATAACAAGCGGATACTCGTTCATCACACTTAAAATTATCTGATTGTATTCACCCTTTAATCAATCATATTTTATGAAACCATTATTTACCCCTCACAACCCCACCCCCACCCCACCCGCCTCTTCTCATCACTATTTTTTTTTTTTTTTTTTTTTTTTTTCTTTTTCTT
>ERZ869936.119-NODE-119-length-105485-cov-7.603832_pt1 | contig 105485 bp, 104 predicted proteins | sample MGYA00520876_ERZ869936 | MGnify/ENA primary metagenome ERZ869936 (study PRJEB32218, sample SAMN09650985) | biofilter metagenome | isolation source: enrty point of leading RO module | place: Saudi Arabia: Thuwal, RO plant located on Red Sea | collected 2016-02-17...
TCCGCTGACTGCGACCGAGCCGGAAAGCACTTGAAGCCAGCCGTGCCGACCGGGTGTAAGGTCGATGCCGACTTCGCTTCCCGCGGCCAGCTTCGACAGATACACCTTGGCGTCGGTGTTAATCGACAAGGAACCGTCCTCGCCATCGGGAGAAGCCACCAGTCGCAGGCGATTCAGTTTCTCGCCTTTGTCGAACTCACGCTGCTGGTAACTCGGTGCTATGTCACGGACGTTCGGCACGAGCCAAATTTGGTAGAAATGAACGGGTTCTTCTGACGACGGATTGAACTCGCTGTGCGTGATGCCTGAACCGGCGGAGATGCGTTGGAATTCGCCGGGCCGGAGCACTTCGCCGTTGCCCATGCTGTCCTTGTGTTCCAAGGCACCAGACAACACGTACGAGATGATCTCCATGTTGTCGTGGCCGTGCGTTCCGAAGCCTTTTCCTGGTGCGACCAGGTCTTCGTTCATCACTCGCAGGCTGCGGAAGCCCATGTGCTGCGGGTCGTGGTAACTCGCGAACGAGAACGTGTGATTGGTGTCGAGCCAGCCGTGATCTGCGTGGCCGCGATCGTCTGCTTTGCGAACCGTAATCATTAGTTTTCTCCGTCCGTTGTTGAGGTCTTGCGGTTCTCCAGACTTCCGGGGCCGGGGCCGTTGGCAATGATCATCAACATCGCGCCCATGAGTCCGAGGTTCTTCATGAACTGGATCATCTGCATCTGAAAGTCCTGCGAGTCAGGTGCGTACGTCCAGAAGTCGTGGAAGTCATTGGATTCCGCACTTTCGTTTTGTGTTCTTCCCAGCGAATGTATCTGTTGCAACAAGTATCGACGCAAAAAAAGTCCTCAACTTCGCCGAGACCGAAAAAGCAGGTCATTCAGTTGTTTCAACTCCGCCTTCGATAAGCCAGTGAACTGCGACTCGTGTAAATCAGCGACAGGCTTGTCCAGCTTCTTCAGCACACCTATTCCCTGCTTGGTCAATGTCACCCAGACGACTCGCCGGTCTTCGTCGCAGCGCTCACGCTCGACCAACCCGGCTTCATTCAAACGATCCACCAACCGCGTGACGTCGGTTTGCGGTGTCACCATCCGTTCTGCAATCTGGTAGACCTGCATCGGCTTACCTTCTCCTCGCAGGATTCGCAACGCGTTGTACTTGGGATCGGTAAGACCATGCTGCTTGAACAACCGCGAAAGCTGGCCTGCAAGCTGCGTATGTGTCCGTACCAAGTTCAAGTACGCTTCCTGCCGAAGCGACTCAAAGGGCTGCCGCTTGCCAACCTCGTCGGCCAGGTTTTTAGACTTTGCCTTGCTCATGCCTCAAATATATGTTACAACAGATACCGTGTCAACAGGTATTGTCGAAAAATTACCAATCCACAGGAATCGGCGAAAAAACGCGAAATCGCGACAGAAAGGGCAGTCCGATTTCAGCATGCATGTCCGGTTTGGGGGTGGGGCCCACGCAGATTGGTGCAGACGAAACTCTCACCGGGGAAATCGACCCGCCGCAGATCAAGTCAGCCCAAAGAGCGCGGTCAAACCGAGAACAGTAAGGTGCCTTCAAATTGCCGCGTTTCATGACCCAAGACGGTCGCGAATGCCCCAGGTTCGGACGCGCCAAACCGACCGACGTCCGATTCTTCCAGCTCGCTTTGAATGCCTGATTAGGCCGGAGCGAACTCACGCCGCAGAGTCACGAATTGCCACGCATGGTCAAGAAGGCGTGACGACGCTCGTCGTGGCTGCATATTGGCTGCACGAATTCGTTTGAGACGGCGCTCAGCCGATAGCGCTGATCGTGCGCAAGGCTAGCGGCAAGGACCATTTGCGATTAAACCGGGGAGTGCGAAACCAGGGAGGCGGCGGGTACGTTACCCGCCACCCTTGATTTCGTAAGTTCTTCATCGACAAGAACTTACGGATCGACAAATGGAGGCGGCGGGAATTGAACCCGCGTCCCGCGACATTTCCATGACGGCTTCTACGTGCGTAGTCGGATGATTTACGCGTCTCGTCGACCGAGCCCCAACCGACGGGGTCGCGGACCGACCAGCCAGGAACGGTGTTTAACCTCGGGCGTGCCCAGCAATGACCCAAGGCGATCCGGAATTAGTGACGAGTTTTTGGGCCTCTCCGGCAAAAGCCCGCAACTCGGGTTGCCCTTATTTAGGCAGCCAAAGCAAGGTTATCTTCAGCAATTGAAGATGTTTGGTCAGCTTTTTTACGTGGCCAACTGACCAACCACGGCACGCCACCGGCACTTCAAGCTATCCGGTCGAACCCAGTTCGCCCCCGAATGAGCAAAATGCTCAGGCAGACCCTCAAGTATACCAGATCGGTCCGCCGGTCAACGCGACGTTAGGCCAGTCGCACGGTCAAGCCGGCCGTGGGTCGGCCGCGCGGGATTTCGCCGCGTGAGACTTTGCGGCGGATCACAGGGCAAACATTCGAGCCAGCTTGAGCGCGTCGGCCAGGTTGATATTCACGCCGTGCCGATTGTTGGCCGCGATGGCCACCACCACGCGCGAATGAGGCATGATCAGCAAATACGCGCGGCAGCCCTGTAGCGATCCGCCGTGCGAATACAGCGCGTGGCCGTCCGCGTCTTTGCTGACGGCCCAGCCAATGCCATTTCGCGTGGCGATTCCGTCGTTCGTCTGCTGTTTGGTGAAGACCAGCTCCAGCGTTTCGGGCTTGAGGAAGTCGGTGCCGGGCAAGTACGCGGAACCGTACAACACCAGGTCTTCGACCGACGAAAGGAAGCCGCCGCCCGCCCATTTGTAACTGATGTCGATCTCCGGCAGATTGGACAGGTTGTCGTCGCCATCGCGTCCGTAGAACGCCGTACGGTTGGGAATGATCTTCCGCCGCTGGTCGGCACACGTGTCATCAAGGCCCAACGGGTTGAATACTTCTTGCTGCATGAACTCGAGAAACGGTCGGCCCGACGCGCCCTGCACCACGGCCGCGACCAGGTTCCACGCGTAGCTGGAATACGACCACTTGCTGCCCGGCGGATGAATCAGGGGATCGTCCTGAAAGATGGTCAGGGCGTCGACCACGTCGTCGAAGTGTTGCGAGTCGCCCGTGTCGGTCGGCAGGTAGTGCCGAATGCCGGCCAGATGTCCGGTCAATTGGCGTGTGGTGACCGGATGCTCTTTCTTGGGAAACGAGGGGACGTAGGTCTGCACCGGCGCGTCGAGATCGAGCTTGCCGGCTTCGACCAGTTTGGCCACGGCGCCGACGGTCAGCACTTTCGAGATGCTGCCGACGCGGAACCGCGTGCGCGGCGTCGCGGGCACGTCGAGCTCGACGTTGGCCAGGCCGAAACCCTCGGCCCAAACGAGCTTGCCGTCGATCGCGCAGGCGGCGGCCATGCCGGGGATCCGGTCTCGCTTCTGGATCTTGGCCACCAGCGCCGCGGCTTTCTCGGCCGGCTGGTCGTACCCTTCGGCAACAAACTGTTGCACGCCGACTTCGACGATCGACGGGCTATTCGGCGCGGCCGTTCGCTGCGCGGCGGCGGGCCACGTCGACAGGTGCGTCACGGCCAGCGCGACGACGAAAACCAGTACCAGGCGTGAGCGAGCAATTTGCATGTTGTCTTTCCAGGCGGGGGCGGGTGTTGGCGAGACGGTATGCGCGAAACGCTACGCGGAATGATTGATACGATACGGCGCGTCGGGCAGATCGAGCGACTTGTCGCTGCGGATCTTCACGTCGGCGGTGAAGACGTCGAACCGCTGCGGATTCTTGACCGCGGCGCCGGAAGTCCGCCCGCGCTCGAAGACCAGCAGCAGCCCGTGCTCGTCGCCAATCGCGTGAAAGGCGTCGTTTCCTTGTAGGTACTGCGGCAGGTCGAAGTGCTTCTCGATCGTGTCGGCCATCGTGGCGACGTCGTCGGTGATGAAGGCGATTTCGCTGGCGTAGAGAATATCGTCGCTGGTGAAGGGTCCGTCGGCGGCGTTGTCCAGCGTGTGCCGACCGATGTATTCCAGAATGTTGCCGGCCGGATCCCAGAAGAAGACCGAGTGGGCATTCCAGTTGCGAAAGTGGCGCACTGCCGGTGGAAAGTTTCGGTCCTGCATCAGCTTCGGCGTCGGCATCAGCGGTCCGCGTTCGGCCTGCCAATCGTGCGCAGTTTTGACCTTGTTTTCCGGGATGTTGAACGCAAAGTGATAAAAGGGCGGCGGATCGGGTTGTTTCGTTTTGATGAACGTGATCTTCGTTCGTCCACCTTGGATGGCCAGCTCCGACTCTGTCTGATCCAGGACAGGCAGCCCCAGGGTATCGCGATAGTAGTCGCGCATCGTGTCGAGCGGCGAGGCGGTTTGCAGTCGGAGTTCGAGGATGCGGTGGCCGTCGTCGGTCGATGCGTTGTTCATGGTCGCTGCCAACGTGGTCTTGCGCGGAAAGCCAACTGATGCCATCGCGACCGAGGCAACCGTGCCCAGCAGAAACTGGCGTCGTTGCCGCTGCGAGTTTTCCGTGTGCATGGAAGGCCTCCGTTGTTGGTCATGGTTTCGGCGCAGGAATTTCGGTGCTGATTGACTGGCAACATGGACGTCTGCCTGGCGGCGTGTGGTGCGGACCCCTGTAGGGGCAAGAACGCATTTGCGTTTGCGCAGGCCACCGTGCGACTCCACTGGATACGGTAAACTGGAATCATCGGCCTGTTAGCAGCTTCTGCATGTCGCCATTAGCGTCTACGCTGGCAACCAGCAGGTACGCGGCAAGCACGAGGATGCCTCCGAAAAACCCGACAATGCCCAAGACGATTCCGCCGGGTGAAAACCGGTGGCGCCATGCAAGCCACAACCCCGAAAGCGCCAGAAAGCACATGAAGTCCAGATTGAATTGACCGGGCCATGTCATGGCTGCAATATCCCCGAAGAATATCGGCAGCAGATTCCAGCCGTGGTTGACGCCGACGACGATCGTATAGATGGCGACGCAAACAAAAATTGCGGCAAGGAAATATCGAAACACGTTCATCATCATGGCTCCCATTCGTTGGCCGCTTGCCGAGCCGCTCATCACCGCGACGTGCGCGTCGCACGCGGCGGCCGCTCATCATCCCGTCGGCAATTCAAATCCCTTGCGCCGTGGTCGATCAAGGTGACGGTTCGCTTCGTCATCGTCGATGAATCGTTCGCCTGCCGGATCCCAACGGAGCCGCCGTCCGACGGCTCGGGCGATGTTGGCCAGGTGGCAGACCGTGACCGAGCGGTGTCCGATCTCCACGTCGGCTACCGGCAGCTCGCGTGTGCGGATGCAGTCGAGCCAGTTTTGCATGTGCCACCGGGCCTGCCACAGCGCCAGCTCGTCGCTCCATTTCCGCTCTTCCTCGGCGACGTCGAGCTTCTTTTTCAATTCGGCGGCGATCTGGGGCGGATTCGAAACGAATTTGTTACGGTTGATTTCCAATTTGCCTTTTTCGCAGGTGAACACGGCGCCGCCCATCGGGCCGTGGCCCGGTTCCAAAACGAAGCGCACCTCGACGCCGTCGGCGTAGCGCATCGCAACTTGGCCGTTGGGGCCGTCTGACAACGGGCGCACTTCGACTGGTCCGGTGCCGTCGGCGCCCAAGGCCCATTGGATCTGGTCCACGCCATGCGCGCCCCAGTTGGTCATCTCACCGCCAGCGAAATCGCGCCATCGCATCCAGCCCATCCAATCCGGATGGAACGGCCGAAAGGCCGCCTGGTTCAGCCACGTGTTCCAGTCGAGGCCGTCGGGCGTGGGCTGCTCGGGCAGTCCGGCGGCGGGCGAAGCCTCGGCCCCGGAATAATTGATCGCCCGCACGGCGAGCACTTTGCCAAGCCCGCCGCTGCGAATCAGCTCGCAGGCAACACGGTTCATTTCCATCGAACGCTGCTGCGTGCCGACCTGAAAGATTCGATCGTGCCGCCGCACGGCGTCGACCAGCGCGCGCCCTTCGCCCACGTAAAGCGTGAGCGGCTTCTCGGCGTAGACGTCTTTGCCGGCCTGGCAGGCGTGAATACAGGGCACGACGCGTTGGAACTCGCCGGTCGCGACGATCACCGCGTCGACGTCCTTTCGTTCCAGCAGCTTGTGATAGTCCTGGTAGACAGGCCAGTCCGCCTTGGCCTTGGCTTTGAACGCTTCGGCACGCGGCAGGTTGCAATCCGAAAGCGCGACGATCTGTGCCGACTCAGGCAATTGATCGAGCAGCAGACCGGCCCGTCCGCCCACGCCGATGGCGCCTACGGTAATGCGGTCGTTGGCGCCCGGCCGTCCGGGAGCAGACAGCGCGGTGCGCGGAATGATCGTTGGTGCTGTCAACGCAGTGGCGGACACGGCCCCCGCGGTTTTGAGAAACTGGCGGCGATTAGTGCGGGTGGCGGAAGAGTCGCTACGGCGATGCATCAGCATGCTCCGGCGGGAGGAGAGGCGGGGTTCGGGTGGGCGTCGCGCGCCGCGTCTCGCCAATCAGGCGCAGCGTCACGCGGCCAGCCGCCAGTATACCACAGCGCGTACAGCCATTGCGGGCCTGGAACGTCAAGCCTCGAGCGTGCCGTTGTACAGCCAGAACAGGATCAGGCCGCCGACGATCAACCGGTAGACGATAAATAGGTACGTCGAGTGCGTCCTTAGGTAGCGCAGCAAGAACGCGATCGATGCGTAGCCGACCACGCCGGAAACCAACGTGCTGACGATCAGCGCCGCTGCATCGTCCGAAGTGTTGAGCAACTGGTCGGCGTCCTTGACCAACTCGTAGATGCCCGCGGCGAAGACGGCCGGCAACGACAGCAAGAACGAGAAGCGGGCGGCCGTGTCGCGGGCAAGGCCGCGGAACAGACAAGCCGTGATCGTCGTGCCCGAGCGTGACGAACCAGGAATCAGCGAGACGGATTGCGCCATACCAGTAACGATCGCATCGGTCCAAGTGACGTCTTCGAGCTGCTTCTGCGGAATGCCTGCGCGGAGCCGGCGCCGCACCAGTGCTTCGGCACCGGCCAGCACGACGGCCAGTCCGATCATCGCCCCGGCGATGACGTACAGCGAGCGCAGTTGGTTTTCGATTTGTTCTTGAAACAGCAGCCCACAGACGACGATCGGCACGGTGGCCACGATCATCATCCATCCCAATCGCGATTCCAGCTCGGCAAAGGGTCGACGCGTGACCAGCCCGACCGCCCAAGCGCGAGCGATGCGCACCACATCATGGCGAAAGTAGGCGATCACCGCGGCCAGCGTTCCGATTTGGATGACGGCGGTGAACGCGGCTCCGGGATCAGGCCAACCGGCCAACGCCGGCACGATCCGCAGATGTGCGGTGCTGGAAATCGGCAGAAACTCGGTAAGTCCCTGCACGATGCCGAGAATAATAGCCTGGAACAGGTTCAACGTGGCAAGCTCCCACGGGATGCGGCGCAGCGTGAGTGGCCGTGCTAGCAGTATTTGGAAAATATAGCTTGACGTTTGGGCGCGGGCCGATGTTGTCGCCCGCGGCAGCACGGCCGACCCTTCAATCGTGACCCTTTTTCTGGCATAATGGCCGCTCGTTTGGTTCTGAGAAGCGCAGCCTTGCCCGGCGAAAACGAGCGTCGTGCGGGGCCCAGAAGGGAAGCAATGTACAAGAATCTGAATGCCCAGGCATTAGGGATTTCCGGGCGTGACAGCGAGATAATCGAGCTGGCCCTTTCGTATGGTTTCAAAGGCATCGATCTGGATCTGATTGAGTTCGCGGCCGAGGTCGAGCAACAGGGGATGGCGCGGGCGTCGCGGCTGCTGCTCAGTGCGCGGCTGCAGATGGGCAGCTTTCGGCTGCCGATTCGGTGGGGCGACAAAGAGCACTATCAGGCCGACATGGCCGCATTGCCACGTTGGGCGGAAATCGCACACGAGATGGAGTGTACGCGCGCCATCACGCGGATCGAACCGTCGCACGATCGATTACCCTACCACGAGAATTTTGAGTTCTGCCGGCAGCGACTGGTCGAAGTGGCCGAAGCGCTGGTGCCGTACAAGATCTCATTGGGACTGGAATACGTCGCGCCGATGAGCGCCCGCGGCGACGCGGCATTTCAGTTCATTCAGTCGTTCGATGAAATTCTGTTGCTGTTGCGCACGATCGGCGCACCGAATTTGGGCGTGGTGTTCGACTCGTGGCACTGGCATCTCAGCGGCGGGACGCTCGACGCGCTGCGGTCGCTGACCGCGGATAAGATCATTGCCGTGACGCTGGCCGATGCGGAGGTCGACACCACCGCCGCGACCGCGCAGTTGGACGAACGCCGGCTGCCGGGCGAGGGACAGGGAATCGACCTGGCCGCCCTGCTTGTGGCGCTTGCCGAGCTGGGGTACGACGGGCCGGTTTCTCCGGTGCCGGATCTCAGCAAAGTCGCGGCGACTGGCCGCGAACAACTCGTGAAGCTGGCCGGCGCGGCGCTAGACGGCGTGTGGAAGCAAGCCGGGCTGACGCGGGCCGGAAAGCTGGCAGCGGTGCCCGGCGCCTAAGCGATCCGCGGCGTGGCACGACTGGACGTGCTATGATCCAAGCGTTCTGCCTGCGCCGTCGTTTCATCGCGATCTGGTGGAAACGTCCGGCCGCGGTCCGCTGACTGTCGCACCGCGCACTTCGCCCCTGCGAGACAACTGTTCGTGTTTCACTTCGACCGTGGCCTAAAGCTTACCGACGCCGACCTGGCGATCGACTTTCGCCGGCGCCAACCGCGCGGTTTCATTTCGCACGCTCACACCGACCATATGGCGCGGCACGAGCTGGCGCTTTGCACGCCTCAGACCTCGGCACTGTACCAGTTTCGATTCGGTCCGCGGCCGACGCGCGCCCTGCCCTATCGCCAATCGGTTGAGTGGTCCGGGTTGCGACTGACTACGTATCCAGCCGGGCATTGCCTTGGCTCGGCCATGTTGTTGGCCGACGACGGCGAGCAATCGCTGCTCTACACCGGCGACTTCAAGCTGGGCGAATCGGCCACGGCCCAGCGGGCCGAATTGCCCAAAGCAGACGTGCTGGTGATCGAGAGCACGTACGGTCAGCCGATGTATCGTCATCCGCCCCGCGGGCAAGTCATCGATCAGTTGCTGAGCGGCGTGCGCGACGCGCTGCAAGACGGCGCGACGCCGGTCGTCGAAGCCTATGTGCTGGGGAAGGGGCAGGAGGTGACGCGGATTCTGACCGACGCCGGGTTTCCCGTGTTGCAGCACCCCAAGATTTACGAGATTTCGCAAGTTTACCGGCAGTGCGGCGTCGACTTGGGCGACTGTCACCGGTATGCCGACAAGCCGCTGCCGGGGCACGTGGTGGTTGTACCGCCGCGGATGCACCGACCGGGCCGACTGCCCGGCCTGAAGAAAACGGTTACGTTCGCCGTCACCGGCTGGGCAATGCACGGCGGGACGCGCGATCGGCTCGGCGTCGACCATGCCGTTCCGCTTTCCGACCACGCCGACTATGACGAGCTGTTCGAAGCGGTCCAGCGCGTCGAGGCCGATGTCGTGTATTGCACGCACGGGCCGGCCAGCTTCGTCGAGTGCCTGCGCGCCGAGGGCTTCAACGCGCATCCGCTCGAACAGTGCAATCGCGCGCAAACGACACGCACCGATCAGCGGCGGCTATTCTAGGCTCGGTCGCGCTAGTGCCAGGCGGGCAGGGGGCCGGTCGAAACCACCGCACGGTCGCACAATCACCGCGACGTTTTGGGCTATAGTAGTGGCAGTTGACCATTGGGTGCCACGCGTACGTTTGGGGAGTGGTGATGTCGATCTCAAGAAGCCTGACAGCGGCCGGAATGATTTGGATGGTGGTGACCGGTACGGCCTGCTCGGAAGATCCACAACCACTCGACGGACGCGAAGGGCGCAACTTGGCGCTTGACGAGTTCCGGCCCAAGCCGATGTTGAAGGTCGAGCAGCACTTGCTGCCGCGGGCGAAGTATCCGGTCGTCGACGTTCATACGCATCCGCGGTTTCGGTTCCATCACTCACGGGAACAACTCGACGCGTTCGTCAAATTGATGGACGACCAGAATATCGCCGTGTGTGTCAGCCTCGATGGGGGACTGGGAGAACAATTCGTCGAACACAGCAAATACCTGTGGACCGAGTATCGAGATCGATGGGTCATCTTCGCCACGATCGACTGGCGCGGAGCGGGCAAGGCGGACGACCCGGCCACCTGGGACTGTCATCGGCCCGATTTTGCCCGGCGCATCGTCGCGCAGCTCAAAGAAGCCAAGCAGATGGGCGCCAGCGGCTTGAAGGTTCACAAAACACTCGGACTGTTGTATCGAAATCCGGACGGGTCGTTGATTCGAGTCGACGATCCGCGTTGGGACCCGATTTGGAATGCCTGCGGAGAGCTGGGTTTTCCTGTATTGATTCACACGGCCGACCCGCAGGCGTTCTTCCTGCCGACCGACGCCACGAACGAGCGGTGGGAGGAACTAAAGCGGCATCCGGATTGGAGCTTCTACGGCAAAGACTTCCCGTCGTACGACGCGCTGATGGCCCAACTGCTAGCAATCGTCGAGCGGCACTCGGACACGACGTTCATCGGGGCCCATGTGGCGAGTTGCTCCGAAGATTTGGGCGCGGTCGGCCAGTGGCTCGACAAATACCCGAATCTTTACGTCGACATTGCGGCCCGCATCGCGGAACTGGGGCGACAGCCGTACACGGCCCGGCGGTTCATCATCGAGTACCAGGATCGCGTACTGTTTGCCACCGATGGGCCCCGCGTTGTCGAGCGACTCGGCTATCACTGGCGGTTTTTGGAAACGTTTGACGAATATTTCCCGTACGCGGAAAACGCGTTTCCGCCGCAAGGGTTTTGGATGATCTACGGCGTAAACCTGCCAGACGAAGTGCTCAAAAAGGTGTATAATGCGAATGCCGCGCGGCTGATCCCCGGGGTGAAACAGCGGCTGGCCGAGTACGAACGGCGGGAGCGGGGCGAGACGCCTTCCGAATAGCTTACCGCGACTCGGACGATGCTTTTCCGCGGCATGGTCGTTCAAGGCCGGCCGGTTATCAGGCCGATCACCGCGGCACGTGGGGGGCACGTTGTCAGACCCATCGGACCAAGGAGGTTCAACCATGGATCACGATCAATTCCAAGCGTGCATGGACGCGTGTCTGCGCTGCGCCGAGAAGTGTGAACAGTGTGTTGAGGCGTGCCGCGAGCTTTCGGATGCTGCGGCGGTGCGCGACTGCATCGCGCTGGCTTCCGACTGTGCACAATTCTGCCGCACGGCCATGGCGCTAATGGGACGCGAATCGCACTTTTCTGGCGAGGTGTGCCGCGTGTGCGCCGAGATCTGCGACTTTTGCGCCGCCGAGTGCGAGCGGCACGACCACGAGCCGTGCCGGAAATGCGCCGCGGAATGTCACGAGTGCGCCGAAGAGTGTCGGCGCCTGACGATGGCCGTCATTCGGGCCTAGCCTTCGGTCCCGTCAGCGCGATCGAGCGTCGTGCGGTCTCAAAGCAGATTGCGCGGCCGCGCTAGGCGCAGCGGAGAGGGAGTCCGGTCCGCGTCGCACGGCCGCGCAGTGCTGCTCGCAACGTTGGTTACCTGCTTCGACGCCCATGCCCGTGAGCCGGCGGCGCCGACGTCATGGCCTCGGCCCACGATCACAATGATCGCGGGACGGCTACGTCACGCTTCGTCGGGCTCGGGCTCGTTCTCGAACCGGATTCGAATCAGATTTCCGAACGAGTTGCCGCCCAGGTTTTCGCCCGTGTCGGTGCCCGGCCCGCCGTCGAAGAAGGCCAGCCAGCGGACACTTGTGCCGCCCACCGCGACGTGATCGTCACCCGATCCGAGCAACACGCCCAATCCGCCGAACACGCTGTCGGTGATCCGGACGCGGTCGTCGGCTGCGCCGGTGTTAATCAGCGCATAGCGAGCTTCGACGCCGTTGAGCACCACGTTGTCAGCTCCGCCGCCCGTGTGAACGAACGCGAAATGCCCGATCGTGGCGTCGACCAGCGCGATGCGGTCTTCGCCGTTGTACCCGCCAACGTGCAGATTGCGACCGACATGAAGATGTCGGGCGGCGAACCCATTGTTGCCCGCTCCGAGTTGTACCGAGAGGTTGCCCTGCACGGCGACGCCCAAGGGCCGGTCGGGCGGCAAATCCGCCGTATCGGTCGGTTCGTCGGGAACGATCGCCGGTCCCAAGCCGAGGCGCGCAATATCGTCGCCGAGCCCCATCTGTACGACCTCGTTGCGACCCACGCGCACGGCATGTTGTTCCAACCGATCGTCGCCAGGTCCGAATTGCAACACAAGATTGCCCGCAACGTGGACCGGGCCGGTATCGATGGGGATCTCGGGCAACGGCGCGTCGAGGGCAACCTCCGGAGTCGGTTCCGGATCGAGCGGCTGGGGCCCTTGGCCGACCAGCACGAAATCGTTGCCCGTTCCGGCAAAGACCACGACGTTTCTGGGCAGTTCGGCGTCAGTGAGAAAAAGTGAATCGTCACCTCCGCCAAGACCGACGAACAAATTGCCGGTGACGCCGTCAACGACGAGCTCACCGTTTTCGACACCCTCGATGCTGGTCGGATCTCCGTTGCTGTCGTCAAACCCGGCGATGACGAATTGTCCTGGATCTTCGCCAGCAGTGATGGCGATGACGTTGTCCTCGGCGTCGCCGCGGATCAGTAGATTTCCGCCATTGACTGTTACGGACACATCGCCGGCGAGAAGTTGCCGGTCTTCGAGAGATTCGACGGCCAGATGGCCGTACGCGCTAGATTTGCGCAACATAGGTCCGCTCCCTTCTCTGTTCCGAACGCGCCCCAAATCGTCGACGCCGCGCGGGCCCACCACGTGCGCCAGCCGACAACCGTATGAACCCCGCAAAGTGGAATTTGTTTCGCGGCTGCCGGCCGATCCAGGCTAATACTGAGGGCAATTGCCGTCAACACGGATCAAATTCACCAGGGTTGGGCCGAAGATCCTAGCGTAAGAGCGCGAACCGGTGATCGTGGTAAGTGCCGACTCAGATCGCGCAGCGCGCGTAAACCTTCGCGCGAACTCACAGAGACTCAGAGTTGTCGAAACAAGTGATGGCATGACGGCACAATCGCCGCGCAGCCTCCGCGCTAGCCACCCGGCCACGAGAACAGCCGAATGCGGTTTCCGTCCGGGTCGGCCGTCTCCGCTTCGCGCAGTCCCTCGGGATCGCGCGCCGGATAGCTCACCGGTGCGCCGGCCACGCGCATCCGCGCGACAATCTCTTGCACGTTGCTAACCTCGAACGCCAGACTGATGCGGATGGTTGCTTCGCCGGGGGTTTGTCGCGCAACGATGGCCAGGCGGTTGTCGCCGGCTTCGAGCAGAGCGTACTCATCGTCGACAACGCGCACCAGCACGCGCAACCCGAGCACGTTGCGGTACCAGTCGACCAGCTTGGGCCAGTTCGAGGTCCGCAGTTCGATGCAGTAGAGGGCTGGACGATCTTCTCGGCGGATATCTTTGGTCATCGGCGTGGGAGGACTCAAGAGCTTGGCATGGCCGCAGTTGCACGTTTCGTCGGACGAGCGGCCCCAGGGGCCGCTGTCATGCGAGCTGACATTGACCACAACACTAGTTGCTCTAGAATGTTGCGATTCAATTCGGCCCGTGCAAGATCACTATGACCGTGACCGATCGTCGCGCGCCCAGCGCCCAGCCCAAGATGAACACCCCAGGTGATTCGGATCGCAGTTCGCCCGGCATGCACGAGGCGTCCCGGCGCGAGAAGCTGCGGAAGCTTGAGTCGCTGGGAGTGGATCCGTGGGGCGGTCGTTTTGACGACGTGATGTCGGTGGGAGCGATCCGTTCGCGCGAGGGGGAGATCGTCGCCGAGGCGCTTCCGCCCGACTCCGACAAACGGCAACCGGATCAACACGGTCCCAAGGTGCGCGCGGCAGGCCGGATCGTGCTGCGCCGCAAGAAGGGCAAGCTGATCTTCATCGACATCCGGGATTGGACCGGACAGATCCAGATCTTCATCGGTCGGGCACAAGTCGGCGAAGACGATTGGGCGTTGGCCGAGTGCTTCGACTTGGGCGACCTGATCGGCGTTGACGGCGAACTAAAGCACACCAAGACCGGCGAGTTGACCATCTTCGCCGAGAAGCTCCACTTTTTGACCAAGACGCTCGAGCCGCCGCCGGAAAAGCACCATGGGCTGACCGATCCGGAAATGCGGCAGCGGATGCGCTACGTCGACCTGGCACACGGCGAGGGTGTGATCCAGCGGTTTCTCGATCGGGCGAAGATCGTTCAATCGATTCGCGGCACGCTGGGGCAACGCGGCTTCATCGAAGTCGAGGGCCCGACCTTGCACACGGTTGCCGGCGGCGCCGCGGCCCGCCCCTTTGCGACGCATCACAACACGCTCGACATGCCGCTGACGCTGCGGATCGCGCTCGAGTTGCACTTGAAGCGGTTGCTGGTCGGCGGAATCGAGCGCGTGTTCGAGCTGGGACGGGTCTATCGCAACGAGGGAATCAGTCCGCGGCACAATCCCGAGTTCACGATGCTCGAGGTGTACCAGGCGTACGGCGACTACAACTCGATGATGGAGCTGACCGAAGCGCTGATCGTCGACGCGATTGCCGCCACGGGTCAGTCGCCGCAATTGGCCTGGGGAGATCGCACGCTCGACTTCTCACCCCCGTTTGCGCGCAAGACCTACGACGAACTGTTCTCCGAGCACACCGGCCTGGCGGCCGACGATGCCAAAGCGATCGCGAAATTGGCCGACGAGATCGGATTCGAGACTAAAGGGGTTCACCCGGACGTCATCAAGAATGAAGTATTCGAGGAGCGTGTCGAGGACCAGCTCGACGGTCCGATCTTTGTCATCGACTATCCGGCTAGCATTTGCCCGTTGACCAAGCGGAAGCGCGACAACCCGGAGATCGCCGAGCGTTTCGAGCTATTCGTGGCGGGCATGGAAGTGGCCAATGCCTACACGGAGCTCAACGACCCGGACTTGCAGGAAGAACTGTTCCGCACGCAGTTGGCCGGCCAGAGCGCGGAGGACTCGATGGCCAAGATGGATCACGACTTTATCCGAGCGTTGCGGCACGGGATGCCGCCGGCGGGCGGGTTGGGTGTCGGGATCGATCGGCTGGTGATGCTGCTGACGAATTGTCAAACGATTCGCGACGTGATTCTGTTTCCGCTGTTGCGTTTGGAAGAGCCACGCTAGTCGCGCGCCGCGACCCACACGGACGATACATCGGTTTTTTGCCAAAGGATTGGCCATGTACAAGCTGCTGCTCTGCTGGCGGTATCTGCGAACGCGCTACATCGCGCTGGCCTCGATCATTAGCGTGATGTTGGGCGTGGCCACGATGATCGTGGTCAACAGCGTGATGACCGGCTTCACGCGCGAGATGCAGGGCCGCATCCACGGAATCCTGTCCGACGTCGTCTTCGAGTCGCACAGCATGGAGGGATTCCACGATCCCGAGCGTCACATGCAGCAGATCCGCAAGGTGGCCGGCGAGTACATCGCTGGAATGACGCCTACGGTTGTCGTGCCGGCCATGTTGGTGCTCGACGTCAATGGTCAATACGTGACGCGGCAGATCAGCTTCATCGGCATTGATGAAGCGACGCACGATCAGGTAAGCGACTTCAGCCGCTACTTGCAGCATCCAAGCAACCGCGATGATCTCAGCTTTGAACTGCGCGAAGACGGGTACGATCAGTTGGATCATCAAGCCGGCGAGAACGCGATTCCGCGCGAGCGGATGGACGTTGCTGGTTGGGTGTATCGCCGGCTAAAGGCGCGTTACCAAGCCGAGCGAGAAGCGCTGATGGCGCCGCCTGCCGGCATGCCGGTCATCGCGCCTGGCGAAGGTCCGCCCGGAGATTCCGCCGCGCCGCGCGATACGGCCGCTGACAACGTTGCGGCGAAGGGGCCGGCGGCCGAACCTGGCACATCGGCCGGCGACGATGAAGTGGTTGGTCCTTCGACCGGCGCGAATCCGTTTGCCGCGGCCGACGTGGAAGCCGGCAAGGTCTTTGATCCCGCCACCGAACAACACACTGGCGTCGTGCTGGGGTTCGCTTTGGCGGCGTATCGCCTGCGCGACGGCAGCGACCGGTTCCTGGCGCTGCCGGGCGACGACGTGAAGATTACGGTCCCCTCGTCCGGAACGCCTCCCAAGGCGGTCAGCGGCGAGTTTACGATCGTCGACTTCTACGAGAGCAAAATGAGCGAGTACGACGCGAACTTCGTCTTCGTGCCGATTCGCAAGTTGCAACAAATGCGCGGGATGATCGATCCGTCGACCGGTATCGGCAATGTCACGTCGATCCAAATCAAGCTGCACGACGACGCGAACGGAACCAAAGTACGCGATCTGCTGCGCTCTGCGTTCGCGCCGCAAATCTACTCCGTGCAAACTTGGCGAGATAAGCAAGGCCCGCTGCTGGCCGCTGCCCAGTTGGAAACGAACATTCTCAACGTGCTGCTGTTCATGATCATCGCCGTGGCAGGCTTTGGCATCCTGGCCACCTTCTTCATGATTGTCGTCGAGAAGACGCGCGACATCGGCATTCTGAAATCGTTGGGAGCACCGAGTCGTGGCATCCTGGGCATTTTCCTGGCCTATGGGCTGTCGCTGGGAATCGTCGGCTCGGGCGTCGGGCTGGTGCTCGGTCTGGTGTTTGTCGCGTATATCAATGACATTGCCGACGCTCTGGCCTGGTTCACGGGCCAAGAGGTGTTCGACCCAACCGTCTACTACTTCCAAGAGATTCCCACGATCGTCGAACCGTTTACTGTGACTTGGATCGTGGTGGGCGCGATGCTGATCGCCGTGTTGGCAAGCGTTTTGCCGGCCTGCCGCGCCGCAATGCTACATCCCGTGGAGGCCTTGCGCTATGAGTAATGCGCGCGCGTTCGTTCAATCGGAATCCCGCGTTCATCACGGCTCGGGCCCACATGCTGCAATGGCGTCGTCGCAGTCGGCCAACGACCAAACGGCACGGAGCGTGCAGCTCGCGGCCGTGGCGCTGCATAAGCGATACCGCAAAGGTCAGGTCGAGATTCCGGTGCTGCGTGGCGTTGACTTCGAGGTGCGTGGTGGCGAATTCGTCTCGATCATCGGCCAAAGCGGCTCAGGAAAGAGCACGCTGCTGCACCTGCTCGGAACGCTCGACGCGCCGGATCGCGGGGAAGTGCGATTTCACGGCGAGCGGATCGACGATCTATCGTCGGCCGGTCGAGATCAGTTGCGCAACCAAAAATTCGGGATGATCTTTCAGTTCTATCACCTATTGCCCGAACTATCGGCCTTGGAAAACGTGCTCGCGCCGCTCTTGATCGAGCAGAGCACGTGGGGATACCTGCTGAACCGGCGACGCTTCGTGCAACGGGCCAAGCAGTTGTTGGAGATGGTCGGGCTATCGCACCGACTGAACCATCGTCCGCGCGAACTGTCGGGCGGCGAGATGCAGCGGGCCGCCATTGCCCGAGCGCTGATCGCTAAACCCGAAGTGCTGTTGGCCGACGAGCCGACAGGCAACTTGGACACTGCAACGGGCGAGGAGATTCTGCGAATTCTGCGAACCTTGAACGACCAGCAGAATCTCACTATAGTCATGGTGACGCACGATCGTGCCATTGCCGCGCAGGCTGACCGCACCGTTCGGCTGGCCGAGGGAAAGGTCGCGGCGGTGGACTAACGGCCTGCCGGTCCGCGAACTTTGCGTTGGGCCCGGCGAGCAGTGCCCGCACATCGGATCGGCACTTCGCATGGTCCGCGGTGTTTTCCGGCGCCAGTCGGACAGCCAAGTCATGCCGTGCGTCGCCACGCACGCCAAGCCGTCGGAGGATTCCGTGTCCGTACAGTCGCAGCCAACGCAGAAGTCCGCCGGCGCGCCCGCGCAGAGCAGTCCGGCCGCGTTCAAGGTCTGGATCAACGGGCAACTGTATGAGAAACCGGACGCGAAGATCAGCGTCTATGATCACGGTTTGCTGTACGGCGACGGTGTGTTCGAGGGCTTGCGAAGTTACGGCGGAAAGGTCTTTCGGCTGAACGAGCACTTGGATCGGCTGTGGAATTCCGCCAAGGCGATCGCGCTGGAGATTCCACTTTCTCGCGAACAGATCGCCCGGGCGATGGACGAGACGCTCAAGGCCAACGGGTTGGCCGACGGCTACATTCGCCTGATCGTGACCCGAGGCGCGGGCACGCTGGGGTTGGACCCGGCCCGCACATCCGATCCCCAGGTGATCATCATCACCGATCTCATCGCGGTATATCCGGCTGAGTTGTACGACGCCGGGCTTGAAATCGTCACGGCCAGTACGCTACGCAACCATCCGGCGGCGCTCAACCCGCGGATCAAGTCGCTCAACTACCTGAACAACATCCTGGCCAAGATCGAGTGCCTGCAAGCGGGGTGCATGGAAGCACTGATGCTCAACCACAAAGGCGAAGTTGCCGAGTGTACGGCCGACAACATCTTTCTGGTCCGCAATGGCGTGATCACGACACCGCCGACCGACGCCGGCGTGCTGGAAGGAATCACCCGTGACGCGGTGATCGAGCTGGCCCGCGAGTCGGGGCTGGAAGTTCGGATCGAACCGATCACACGCCACGACGTCTACATCGCTGACGAATGCTTCTTGACCGGCACCGCCGTCGAAGTGATTGCCGTGGTCAAGGTCGACAGCCGCAAGATCGGCTCGGGTACGCCGGGCCCAATTGCCCGAGACTTGAAAGACAAGTTTCACAAGCTGGCCCGCAGCTAACGGCCGATTCGGGCAAGGGTGGCGTGGGCCATCGGCGAGCGCATTCGGCCCGCCAGCGCGGAATCGGCGGTCTTGCTACAGACCACGGCGCGAATCCCTTATACTGGGCACCGTTGTCGGCCGTTGTGGGCCGTGGTCCGATTTTCGTATCGCGATGGAGCGTTTCCGATGATTGCGCGCTCGACTCTGTTCCCCGTGTTCCTGGGCATGGGGCTGTTGGTAGCGGCTGGCATGTCCGAGTTTGCCGCGGCCGACGATTGGCCTCAGTGGCGCGGTCCGACGCGTGACGCGGTATGGCGCGAAGACGGCTTGCTCGACACCTTCGCCACGGACCAACTCAAGATTTCCTGGCGACAGCCCATCTCCAGCGGCTATAGCGGACCGACGGTTGCCGATGGCCGGGTGTTTGTTACCGACCGTGTCGTCGAACCCAAGCAGATCGAGCGAATTCACGCCTTCGACGCCAAGACAGGCAAGCCGCTGTGGACGCACGAGTACGACTGCGTTTACGAAAACGTGGGCTACACCGCCGGTCCGCGGGCCAACGTAACGGTCGACGGCGACCGCGCGTATTCCTTGGGCTCGCTGGGGAATCTGTTTTGTTTGGACGTTGCCAGCGGCAAGGTCAAGTGGAGCAAGGACTGCAACGCGCAGTACAAGATTCGAATGCCGATCTGGGGAATCGCGTCGGCACCGCTCGTCGATGGTGACCTGGTCATCGTGCAAATCGGCGGCGAAGGTGCGTGCCTCGTGGCATTTGACAAACACACCGGCGAAGAGCGCTGGCGGGCGCTCGACGACAATGCCTCGTACTCCGCGCCGATCATCATCGAACAGGCCGGCCATCGCGTGCTGGTCTGTTGGACGGGCGACAGCGTCGCCGGCTTGGACCCTCGGACGGGCGATGTGCATTGGCTGCATCCATTTAAGCCGGCCAAGATGGTCATCAACATCGCGACGCCCGTGGTCGAAGACAATCGTATGTTCCTGACTAGCTTTTACGACGGCTCGCTGATGCTCAAGCTGAAGACCGACGCGCTGGCGGTCGAGCCCATCTGGCGGCGCAGCGGGCGCGATGAGCGCAACACCGACAGCCTACACTCGATCATCAGCACACCCTATCTCGAGGGCGACTTTGTTTACGGCGTCGACAGCTATGGCGAGTTCCGTTGTCTGGACGCGCTGACCGGCGATCGGATTTGGGAAAGTCTGGAGCCGACGCCGAAGTCTCGCTGGAGCACGATTCACATGGTCCGCAACGGTCGGCGGATGTGGATGTTCAATGAACGGGGCGAGCTGATCATCGCCACGCTTTCGCCCGAGGGCTATCGGGAGATTAGCCGTGCCAAGCTGATCGAGCCGACCGAAGAACAACTGCGGATGCGCAACGGAGTGTGCTGGGCGCACCCGGCGTATGCCAACCGGCACGTCTTTGCCCGCAACGACAACGAGCTGGTCTGCGCCAGCCTGGCCGCCGGCGAAAACTGACGCGGATCGTGCGGAGTTGCCCTTCCGGCCGGCTTTGGGGGTCGGCACATGTCCGGCGAACGGGCCGATTGCTGGGCACGTGCTGTCGGAGTCTTGCCGCAGTGGCGTCCGTAGCAGGTGCAATTGCCCCATTTCCCAAGCCATTTCTTTTCGCGCAGACGGCTTATGTTTCGCATTGTGTCACCTGGAGCTGGGCGGAGACGACCCAACACCCCGCGCCCGGCCATACCCCGATTGACGCTTGAATCCCCTCCGTTACAATCGCCGACGGTTCAACAGGCGCCAGGCGAGCAAGATTCTGAGCTGGTTTGGCGGCTCGAATGATTCGTGATGCGCGATCGTCGCATCGGGTCGGACGCATGAGGTGTCACGCAAGCAGGGAATGCTTCGCATGAACGTCAACCGGCTGGCCGCCAGCGCGTTGGTACGCGCCCCGGCCAAGCTGAATCTTTTCTTTGAGGTTCTCGCCAAGCGCAGCGATGGTTTCCATGAGATCGAAACACTCATGGTGCCGATTGGGCTGTTCGACAGTCTAATTGCCTCGACAGATCCCGAGGGTCGCATTTCGGTAGCGTGCCGGTGGGCAGCCCCCGGTGACGGTGCGATTCTCGATGTCGCGCGCGGCAGCTTGCCAGGCGAGATGACCCGCAATCTTGCCTATCGGGCCGTCGAGCTACTGCGCGAGCGGGCCGGTGCCGGGCAAGGAATTCAGATCGAGCTGGTCAAGCGCATCCCGACCGAAGCGGGATTGGGTGGCGGATCGAGCGACGCCGCCGCCGCACTCCTGGCAGCCAACGCGCTTTGGGAGTTGGACTGGTCGCGCGAGGCGCTGGCCGAGCTGGCCGCGGAACTGGGCAGCGACGTCCCATTCTTCCTGGCCGACGGTCCGTCGATCTGTCGTGGTCGTGGCGAACGGGTCGAACGCGTGGCCGGATTGGGCGCGATCGACCTGGTGATCGTTCGCCCGCCGGACGGGCTTTCGACGGCAAAAGTCTACGGCAACTGCCGCGTGCCCGACGCGCCGATGCCGGTCGAGCCGGTGATCACCGCTTTGCGCCGGGGCGACGCGCGGGGGCTGCGCCGGGCGATGCACAACCGACTCGAGGAGGCAGCCGCGGATCTATCGCCATGGGTCGGCCGGTTGCGACGCGAGTTTGCCCGCGAGGACTGCCTTGCCGCGCAGCTTTGTGGCAGCGGCTCGGCATACTTTGGAATCTGTCGCCATGCACGCCATGCGCGCCGCGTCGCGGGGCGTTTGAGGATGCGTGGTGTTGGTCAGGTCTACGCCGCCAGGACGAGCAAGTAACGCAGCATTGTAAGGAGAACGGCCGTGGAAATCACCGAAGTGCGCGTCAAACTCATGGAGGATGCCAGCGAGCGTCTCCAAGCCTTTTGTTCCATCACCTTTGACAACGCGTTCGTAGTACGCGACCTGAAGATCATCGATGGAACCCATGGCCCGTTCGTGGCAATGCCCAGCCGCAAGCTAACGGCCCATTGTCCGCGCTGCGGATGCAAGAATCACCTCCGCGCCGCACATTGCAATCAATGCGGCGCGCGCTTGGACGACGAGCGGCTCGTGAAGGACGAAGACGGCCGCGCGAAGCTCTATGCCGACATCGCCCATCCGATCAATTCGGCCTGCCGCGAGATGATCCAAGATCGGGTCATCGAGGAGTACAAGCTCGAGCTCGATCGGTCGCAGGAACCCGGATACCAGTCGACGTACGACGACTACGACCAGGTCGAGAGCGTTGCCGCGCCACCGCCGAAGGAGGCGGCAGCCCGGGAAACACACGTTCAGCCTGCCGAGCCTCAGCCGCCCCGGCCGCATCGTCCGGCGGCGAAGCACGAATCGTCTCGACCGGCGCGCCATGCGGCCGGGCCTCCGGCCAAAAAAACCACGCAGGACGGTTTCGGCGCCGGCATCTTTTGACGCGGGCGGCTGCAGCCACCTGATCGGCGCTGTCTTGCCAGTGCATTACGCCGCGACCGCATCGCCGAGCGTCAACCGCCGCAGCGCGCGAAAGTTTGCCGGCCTGGTAAACCTCAGCGATCGTGCCATTGGTGGCGATGCGCGCCCCGAATTCCGAGCGGAATTTCGCCCTGTCGCGGGTTGCACTTCGATTGGCCGCGTGTATGGTTCCTTAGCCCTACCTATCGCGCTGCCGAAGCGCGATCCCGTTTCCCGCCTCGGAGAAGAGAGCTATGCGCAAGTTGCTGATTCTGTCAGTTTTGAGTCTGATTACGGCCGCCTCCAGCGGTTGCTTCCACCGCAACGCGTGTTGCGGCGTTGGATCGGGCGGCTTGTTCGGTTGGAAACCGCAGCAGCCTCAGCCGACGATGGTGCAGTATTGCGACCCGTGCTGCCAACCGCAGCAAGTGCAGTGTTGCCCGCAACCGGCTCCGTGCTGTCCGTAGTCGCACCCGCCGGCAAGTCCGGCTGGCGTTTCGACGCCACTTGGCGCTGCACGACGCGCCAACCGATGAAGTCAACGACACTCCCCGCGACCCCAGGGCGCCATTGCTGCCACGTGCGGCGATGCCCAGCGCACGGGCGTACTGCCCGCCCGTGGCGCCCCATCGGGTCGAAGGGGGCATTTCTCATCTGACGTTTTCCTGCCCGCACGCACATCGCCTCGTGCCGAGCCGTCCGCGTCCCACTTCTTGCGGGTCTCACGCAAAGTAACCGATCGCGTTTTGAAAGACGCGCATTCCGTCGCCGGTCTTTTGTGGCGTGCGCCGTGTCCATTGTGGATGGTGCGTCGGATCAACGTGGCGTTCCGGGTGCGGCATCAGTCCACACACGCGCCCCGTCTCGTCGCACACGCCCGCAATGTCGGCCAGCGATCCATTGGGGTTGTCGGGATAGGCGACCGACGCGGACATCGCGGTCGGCATGTCGTTCGGCGGATGCGTGCCATAGCGCAGCACGACCTGCTGGTTCGCCACGAGCTTGGCAAGACCCGACGCGTTGGCCGGCACAAACTTGCCCTCGGCATGGGCCACCGGCAGATACATCGAGTCGATGCCCTGGAAGAAGACCGATTGGTTGCTCGAAACGGTTAGCGGTACCCAGCGGTCCTCGAATCGCCCCGAATCATTCCACGCCAGCGTGGCCGGCACGGCGCCGTCGTCTTGCAAGGGAAGCAAGACACCCGATTTGAGCAGCACCTGAAACCCGTTGCAGATGCCGAGGATCAGCTTGCCGTCGGCTTTGAAACGCTGCAAGCAGTCGGACAAATGCCGCCGCAACTGGTTGGCCAGGATGCGTCCGGCGGCCACGTCGTCGCCATAGCTGAATCCGCCCGGCACGCACAGCACCTGAAACTCGTCAAGCAACGTGGGTGATTCCAGCAAGCGATTGACGTGCAGGCGCTGCGGACGACCGCCCGCCTGCGCGAAGGCAAACTCGGTTTCCAGGTCGCAATTCGCGCCCGGTGCTCGCAGAATCAAAACACGTGGTTGAGCCATGGCCGAGTTTGCTTATCCGCTTTGTCGTTTCCCTAGGACCAGTTCAAGGGTGCTTGCCACGCGGCCTTCAGTTCGTCACACGACTGGGTGGCAAGGACGCGCTTGCCGGAAGCCAGCACGAGTTGGCCGTCGTCGGTTACGCTACCGATCCGGGCGTGGGCCACACCGGCCAGGTGCTTTTCGAATTCCGCCGCCGATTCGGGTGCCACTTCGCACACGAACCGCGTATTCGATTCCGAAAACAGCAGGACAGCGTCGCGGTGCGTCCCATCGTCGACCGTGTTCGGAATTTCGGCGACGTCGACGCTGGCCGCGAGTCCGCCGGCGAAGGCCATTTCCGCGACAGCCACGGCGAGCCCGCCTTCGCTCAAATCGTGACACGCCCGGACCAGTCCGGCGGCAATCGCGGAGTGCACCGCGGCGAACGTCTTGCGCGCCTGTGGCCCATTGACTTGTGGCACGCGTCCACCGGCCAGGCCGCGAATCTGAGCGAAGTGCGATCCGCCCATCTCGTCATGCGTCGTGCCGACCAAATAAAGCGAGTTGCCGGCCTGTTTGAGGTCCATCGTCACGGCCCGGCCGACATCGTCGATCTGTCCCAGCGCGCTGATCAACAGCGACGGCGGAATGCTGATCGATCGGGCGCGGTCCTCGGCGTCGCGATAACTGAACTCGTTGTTCAGGCTGTCCTTGCCACTGATGAACGGCGTGCCCAGTTCCACAGCCAGGTCGTGGCAGGCGATTGCCGCGCGGACCAGCGAGCCAAGCGTTTGCGGGCGATCCGTATTGCCCCAGCAAAAGTTGTCAAGGATTGCGATTCGCGTGGGATCCGCACCAACGGCCACACAATTGCGGACCGCTTCGTCAATGGCGCTGGTGGCCATGTGGTGCGTATCAAAATCTCCATACGCGGGATTCATGCCGCATGCCACGACAATTCCGCGGCGCGATGACAGAACGGGTCGCAGCACGGCGGCGTCGCTCGGCCCATCGTTGTTTGCACCAACCAACGGTTTGACGACGCTGCCGCCTTGTACTTCGTGATCGTACTGGCGAATGACCCAATGTTTGCTCGCCACGTTGAGCGAGCCCAGGATTACGCGCAGTGCCTCGCCCAAGTTCGCGCCGGCCGTTTCGCTCCATGCGATGTCGACCACCGGCGGCGGCGCGTACGTGGCCTCGCGCACCACCGGCGGACGGCCATCGTGCAAGAAGCTCATCGTCAGGTCGGCAACTTCCTGCTCGGCATACTTGAGCTTGAGCCGGCCGGTGGGCACAAACTTGCCAATGATTGTCGCTTCGACACCTTCGGCCTGGCACAACGCGGAGAAGGCTTCCCATTGGTCGGGGCCGACGGACAGCACCATCCGCTCCTGTGCTTCGGAGATCCAGATTTCTGTGTAGGACAGCCCGTCGTACTTCAGCGGCGCGCGTTCGAGCCAGACCTCGGCGCCAATGTGTTCGCCCATTTCGCCGACAGCGCTCGAAAACCCGCCGGCGCCGCAATCGGTGATGGCGTGATAGAGGCCACGATCGCGCGCCTCGAGCACCACGTCGAGCAACATTTTCTCGGTGATCGCGTTGCCGATTTGCACGGCGCCACCCGAAAGCGACTCGCTCTGATGCGTCAACTCCGCGGAGCTGAACGTGGCCCCGTGGATTCCGTCGCGTCCGGTGCGCCCGCCGATGGCCACGATGTGGTCGCCGGCCACGGGCTCCTTGAACGACTTATCGTGCAGAATCAGGCCGACATTGCCGCAGTAGACCAGCGGATTGCCGAGATAGCGCGGGTCGAAGTAGATCGCGCCGTTGACAGTCGGAATGCCCATCCGATTGCCGTAGTCGCGCACGCCGGCCACCACGCCTTGCATCACGCGCCGCGGGTGGAGTGCGCCGGGCGGAACCTCGCTTTCGGGAGTATCGGGCGGCGCGAAGCAGAACACGTCAGTGTTGGCGATCGGTTTTGCGCCCAGACCGGTGCCCAAGGGATCGCGGATTACGCCCCCGATGCCGGTGTTGGCTCCGCCGTAGGGTTCCAAGGCGGAAGGGTGGTTGTGCGTCTCAACCTTGAAGACCACGTTGTTCTGTTCATCGAAGCGAACAATGCCGGCGTTGTCGGCAAATACGCTGACGCACCAATCGTCCGGTCCCAACGCGGCGCGGATCTTGCCCGTCGCGGCAAAGATCGTTTCCTTGAGCATGTTGTCGAATTGGCGGGCACCGTCGGGTCCTTGATACGCAATCCGTCCGGCGAGCGTCTTGTGGCTGCAATGCTCGCTCCACGTTTGTGCGACAGTTTCCAGCTCGACGTCGGTTGGGTCGCGCTTGAGTTGGCGAAAATGCTCCTGAATCGTGCGCATCTCAGCCAACGAGAGGTACAGTTGTCCCTCGCGACTAAGTCGCGTGAGTGCGTCGTCGTCGAGCGCCCGAATCGGCACGCGGATCAACTCGAACTCATACGGCGCTCCAAGTTCGAGCTGATCGAACGCCAGCGGGCCGACCACAACTTGCTCGATCGCGTCGTTGGCCAGCACCTTCGCGGCCAACAGGCGCAGCGTGTCGTCGGGCAACGCGGCAAACCAATACTTGCGCAACGTGCGCACCGCGTCGGCTTGCAAATCCAAATCGGCCATGGCGGCCAGCGCGCTTTGGGCCACCGGGTCCATGACGCCCGGCTTGGGCAGCACGTGGACGGCCTGCCAATCGCTGGCATCGTCGCGGGCACTCGAATGTGCTAGGGCCGGATCCACCAGCCGCGGATCGCCGATTGGCGCGACGACGGCCCGCTCGACAACGTTGTCGACCAACAGCTCGCGCACCATCCGATCGAGCTGCTGTTGGTCGAGGTCTCCCTGGACGAGGTACCCGTGCGCGGCCAGCACGGGCAAGTCGTCGTGGATGCCCAATGTGGCGGCGGCGGATCGCACGTCGGAGGCGGCCCGATTCAGCTGCCCGGCGGCCGGATAAATGTCAACTTCCCACAGCATCTCGAATCCGTTTGGCCTCGGCCAGAAGTCGTTCCAGCGCCGCGGCGTCGCGAGCTTCCAATGCGGCTCGCCACTCGGCCAACAGATTCGCGAATTGCTCCAGCGAGTCCAGAAGATTGGTCCGATTGGCCAGCAGGATCTGCCGCCACAAGACCGGGTCGCCGGCGGCGATCCGCGTCGCATCCTGCCATCCGCCCGCGGTAAGCGTAACGTACCGCTGGGGCGTTGCGCCTGCAATGGCCGCCGCGGCCAGATGCGGCAAATGGCTGGTCACGGCCAGCGCCCGATCGTGTTCATCGGCGGGCATGGTTACGACGCGCGCGCCCAGTGCCTGCCAAAAGTCGGACAGCCGCGTTACGTCGTCGTTCGGCGTATTTGCCGTGGGCGTGACGACCACGGCCCGGTTGTCGAATAGATCGGCCGACGCGTGCTGCGGGCCGCGCTTCTCGTTGCCGGCCAGGGGATGGCTGCCCACGAACCGCACACCCTGCGGCCACTTGGCGGCGGTGGCGGCCTGCTCCACGTCCTGGACAATCTGTTGCTTCGTGCTGCCGGCGTCGGTGATCAGCGTGTTGGGCCGACAGTGTGGCGCGAGGCGCACGACCAGTGGCACAATGTGGTCGACCGGCGCGCAAATGACGACCAAATCGGTGTCTTTCACCGCCGCCTCGGGCTGCGAGACCGGTTCGGTGATGGCACCCCGTTGCATTGCGGCTTCGAGCGTCGCGTCGCGCGAGCCGGTGCCAACGATCCGCTTGGCCACGCCCCGATCGCGCACCGCCAGCCCGACCGATCCTCCGATCAGTCCCACGCCAACGATCGTGATGGAGTCGAGCGGTTTCATCGCGGTTGGGCCGCGCGAAGCGGTCTTGTGAGTTGCGTCTGGCTCCGACGAAGCGGGGATTGTACCAAATGGCCTGCGCGGCTTGCAGGGTTGGCACAGCACTTGCGGGGCTTTCGCGAGACGAATCGCGCCATATCGAGACCGCGGCGCCTTGGCCATGGTTTCACCGGCCAGCGCGAGGCGTTAAGCTACCAACGGGGGATCACACACCGCGGTTGGCGCCGGCTATGACGCTGTTCGAACCTCGCATCGGCCTGAAGCCGCTAGCCGGCTTGTGCCGCCGAATGGCCACGTCGCTGGGCGCGGGAGTCGACGTGCGCGGCGTCTTGCTGCGCGAGGCGAACGCCGCGCGCGGGCTGGCGCGGAGCCGTTTCGACGTGCTCAGCGAACAAGTCGCCGCCGGAACACCGGTCGCCGACGCTCTGAAAGAGACCGGCAATTACTTTCCCGAGTTCTTCCGCGAAGTGGTGCGCGTGGGCGAGCAGAGCGGCCACTTGCCCGAGGTGCTCCGGCAATTGGCCGATCACTACGACCACCAGGTCAAGCTGCGGCGCATCTTTCTGGCGGCCATTTCGTGGCCGTTGCTCGAACTGATCCTGGCGCTATCGGTCATCGGACTGCTGATCTGGTTGATGGGGGCATTGCCCCAACTGCGCAAAGCCAATATCGACATTCTGGGTTTCGGGCTCACCGGCACCAGCGGCCTGATCAAGTACTTGGCCATCCTGGCCGCAATCGCCTTCGCGGCGTTGATCACCTATCGTGCGGCGGCACGCGGCATGCTGTGGGTCGCGCCGGTGCAACGAGTGATCATGAGCATCCCGCGGCTCGGCCGCGCGATCGAAACGCTGGCGATGGCGCGCATGACGTGGGCCCTGCACGTGACGCTTAATTCAGGCATGGACTTGCGGCGGGCACTCAAGATGTCGATCGGCAGCACGAACAACATCGTCTATACGCAGCACACGGCCCGCGTGCTGGACGCGATCCAGCAAGGCGACAGCATCTACGAGGCGCTCAGTGCCGCCGGTGTGTTTCCGGTGGATTTGCTCGAAACGGTTCAAGTGGGCGAGCAAAGCGGCCGGCTTGTCGAGTCGATGGCGCACATGGCCCAGGAGTACCAGGATCAGGCCCGCACGGCGATGAACGTGCTGACAGTTCTGATGGGGGTGGCCGTGACCGGGTTGATCGTCGCCGTGATCATTTTCTTGATCTTTAGCATTTTCAGCTTCTACGTTGGCGCAATCAACGATGCGGTCAACATGAAACCGTAGTCAAGCTGTGCTAACGTCGGGCGAACCGTCGGGCTTGTTCCACGATGTCCAGCCCGACGTGCTCGCTCCAGGCCGTGATCAGCCGGGCGAACACCGTTCCCGGTGTGCCGCCGCCAATCGGTTTTCCGTTGAGCGCGACGACTGGCAACAAGCAGTAGGACGTGGCGGTCAGTAGCACCTCGTCGGCCGAGCGCAGATCGTCCGGCCGCAGATCACGCTCAGCCAGCGGGATCTCGAGCGCCGCGGCTAGGTCCGACACGGCCGCGAGGCTGATGCCCGGCAGGACTTTTTTTCGCGGCGGCGTGATGAGTCCTTGCGCTTCGCTGTATGCGACAAGGTTGGCGGTGGTCGTTTCGGTGACACACCCTTCGGGATCGAGCATCAGGGCGCGGCTGCCGGGTTGTCGCGCGGCCGCCTGCCGATCGGCCAGGTAGTAGTGCATCCGACTGCGGCACTTCAGTTCAGCAGGCCAGCAATCGGTTGGCACCTGCGCCACGTCGGTTGTCGCCAGCGATTGGCCTGTCTGATAGCCGGCTGCCCAAAGATCGAACCGCAAGGGAAAGGTATGAATGCAAACGGTCGGCTCGGCCGTGGCATGGGCGACCATCGCCGAATAGCTGCCAGGCGTGACAAGAATCGCCAACCCTAAGTCGTCGCCCGGGGCGAGCAGAGCGTGATTGCGCGCCGCGAGTTGCTCCGCCACGCGACCGAGTTCTTCGACGGACGTTGGCAGTTCGACCTGCACGATTTCCAACGAATGGGCCAGTCGGCGGAGGTGGTCCGGCAGGCGGAACAGCTTGCCGCCGAACGTGCGCAACTGCTCGGCCACCGTCGTGCCTTGCACGAATCCGCCGTCGGTCACTCGAACGACGGCCTGCGCGGCGGGCACGAAGCGGCCGTCGAGATAGGCTTCAGGTTCGCTCATCGAGACGGCGCCCAACATTTGCCTTGCCACGTGTCGCGGCGCACCAGTTCCGCTTCGAGCGCCAGCAGCACGGCCGGTTTGTCGAGACACCAAGCGGGGCCAATGAAGAAGTCGCCCGGTGCGTCGCCGCTGATCCGCTCAACCAGCGTCGTGGGTGGGAGCAGTTCGAGAAAATCGACCACGGTGGTGATGTATTCGTCGCGATCCATCAGTTGCACCTCACCACGGGCCACCTGGTCGGCCAGTGGCGTGTCCTTGACGACGTACAGGTTGTGAATCTTGACCGCATCCAGTTCGAGCCGCGCCACTTCGCGGGCCGTGGCCAGCATGTCGTCGTGCGACTCACCCGGCAGGCCGAGCATGACATGCGCACAAATCTGGAAGCCGCGATTTCGGCTGCGGGCGACCGCGTCGAGGAAGGCGTCGTAATGATGCCCACGATTCATCCAGTCGAGCGAGCGATCGTGAATCGTCTGCATGCCATACTCGACCGAAAGATAGGTCCGCTGGGCGTACTGCTCAAGCAAGTCGAGCACGTCGTCGGGCACGCAATCCGGCCGCGTGCCGATCACCAGGCCAACGATCGCATCATGGGCCAGGGCCTGATCGTAGACCGCGCGCAACCGCTCGACGGGAGCATACGTGTTGGTGGCCGGCTGAAAGTACGCCAGAAAGCGGTCGACCGAACGATAGCGACGTCGCAATAGCCGGATGCCGGCGTCGATCTGATCGGTGATGTCCTGCTTGGGCAACCGGCGACTTGGGCTGAAGCTGCGATTGTCGCAAAACGTGCAACCGCCGGTGGCCACCGTGCCGTCGACGTTGGGGCAGGTGAACCGTGCGTCGACGCTTACTTTTTGCACGCGGCCGCCGAATCGCTGGCGCAGCGCGCGGTTGTAACTCGCGTAGCGCAAACCGGCGGCCAGCCAGTCGCCTTTTCGATCTGCCGAAACAGGTGCGCTCATCGTGGATCTGACGGTGAAAGGGTGTCGCAACCCCTTACAATGCGACACTTTATCGCAAAAAACAGTTGACCATCGGCGGAGTGCTGCGTAAACTGCACGCTGACGGGTATATGAATCCAAACCCGATATTTCTGGCGAAGTTCGGCACGCGATCGATCATAGATTCTCATCCGCGCGGCCACAAGATTAGAGAAATCGAAGCGACATGCATGGTGAACTGATTCCATTGGGCGGAGGCGATCCGATCCCACTGTTGAAGAAGAGTCTGATGGTCGGGCGGCGCGAAAGCTGCGACATCGTGTTGCGCTTCTCCAACGTTTCGGCCCATCACTGCCAGCTCGTCTGCAATGGCGGTTACTGGTACGTCAAAGATCTGAAGAGCCGCAACGGCGTCAAGGTCAACGGGATGCGGGTCAACGAGAAGCGACTCGACCCGGGCGACGAGCTTTCGATCGCCAAGCACCGCTACGATGTGCGGTATTCACCGTTCGATTTGGGTGCCGTCGGGCCGCCGCCGGTCGACGAAGAGACCGACGACATGATGAAGCAGTCGTTGCTCGAGCGCGCCGGATTGGAAGTGCGTGGCGGGCGGGCCCCGGCGCGTCGTCGCGACACCGGGGGCAGGGCCGGCCGCTACGACATCTTGGACAATGAAGAGGGTCAGATCAAAGACCCGAATCGCCCCGTCTGACGCCGGCACATCGGCGAGATTGCCTATGCAACAAATCACGATCTTGATGCGGTTTTCAAAGCGCGGAGGGCTTGGCCACGCTTGATGGCTGACAAACGGAAACAGAAGATCCGTGCTGAGTTTCGTAAGAACCGGGCCGATCGATCCCGGTCGTACGATTGGACTCGTCGTTTTCGCGACGAAGGGGACGAAGTCCAGCAAGACGCCCCACTCGATGAGCGCATCAGCGGCAAGGGCGAGCTGACGCGCAAGCGAACGGTGGTAGGCGCCGTCGCCGACCCAAACAAGGCCGGATTCGACGTCCTGCCCGACGTCGACCTCTCGGCGGTCAAGCACGGTCGCGTTCTCAGCGTGCACGGGTTGACCAGCACGGTCGAAGCGGAAGACGGAACGCTGTTTGCCTGTGCCACGCGGCGCTTGCTCAAGACGCTCAGTACGAATCAGCGCCACGTTGTGTCTGCCGGCGACTTCGTGCTGTTTCGGCCCGAGCCAAACGGCGAAGGCATCATTGAGCGCGTGGAGCCGCGCCGTACCGTGCTCTCGCGATCCACGCGCGGCCGCCAGCACGTCATCGTTACCAACGTCGACCAACTGCTCATCGTCAGCAGCGCTGCCGAGCCGTATATCAAGCCCAATCTCATCGACCGCTTTATCATCAGCGCGCATCAATCAGAGCTGGCGCCGATCATTTGCATCAACAAGATCGACCTCGTCGATCCCGCGTCGCTGGCGCCGCTGGTGGGCGTGTACAGTCAAATGGGCTATCAGGTGCTCATGCTGTCCGCCGCGACCGGCTTTGGCGTTGAACGATTGCGGGACGTGATGCGCGGCCGTTCGAGTGTCGTCGCCGGGCAGAGCGGGGTCGGCAAGTCGTCGTTGCTCAACGCCGTCGACGCGAACTTGCAACTGCTGACCCAATCGGTTAGCGCGGACTCGCAAAAAGGCCGCCACACGACGACCACCGCGCGACTGTTGCCGCTGGCTGGCGGGGGATATGTCGTCGACACGCCCGGAATTCGGCAATTCCAACTGTGGGACGTGATTCCGGCCGAGGTAGCCGGGTACTTTCGCGACCTGCGGCCTTACGTCGACCATTGCAAGTTTCCTGATTGCACGCATACGCACGAATCAGGTTGCGCGTTGAAAGACGCCGTGGCCGACGGGCGGCTCGACCTGCGACGCTACGAAAGCTATTGCCATCTGTTCGATGGAGTCGCCGAATGAGACGAACCTGCGGCCCGGCCACGTGTCTGCTACTTAATGGCGCGCTCTGCAGCGTGCTCCCAGGCGGCACGACACGTGCTATCGGCGCGCTGGGCCGTGGCGACCACTGCAAACCAACGACGATCCACCCGCATCGGTCCGCCCCGCGTTGGGGCGGCGGGCTAGAATTGAGTGGGATCGGTTGAACACCAACACCCGAGGAACCTGCCTGCTGTGAAAGAAACAACCCGCATCGACTCGGTCGCCAGCGAAGCGGCGATCTTGGTGGGTGTCTTGCTTCCGAATCACGCACGTCGCGAGGATGCGCTGGAAGAGTTGGAGGGCCTGGCCATGACGGCCGGTTCGCACGTCGTCGGCAGCCTGGTACAACGGCGCCAAAAGCCGGACATCACGACGTATCTGGGGCGCGGCAAAGTCGACGAGCTAAAGCAACTAGTCGGCGCGCGCGACGCCGACGTCGTGCTGTTCGACAATGACCTCACGCCGGCCCAAACGCGCAACCTGGAGCAAGCGCTCGGCGTCAAGGTGCTCGACCGTAGCGAGCTGATTCTCGACATCTTCGCGAGCCGGGCCCAAACGCACCAGGCACGCCTGGCCGTCGAGTTGGCCCAACTACAGTACTCATTGCCGCGTCTGAAGCAGATGTGGACCCACTTGTCGCGTATCAAGATGGGCGTCGGCATGCGTGGTCCGGGCGAAAAGCAGTTGGAAGTCGACCGCCGGCTCGTGGAGAAGCGAATCGCCGATTTGCGCTCCGAGTTGAAGGCGATCGAGCGGCGCAAAGAGCGCGAAGTCGCCGCCCGCAGCGATCGCATGACGGTCTCGCTGGTCGGATATACCAACGCCGGCAAGAGCACGCTGTTGAACGCGCTGACCGGCGCCGACGTCCTGACGGAAGACAAGCTGTTTGCCACGCTCGACACGCGTACACGGCGCTGGCAGTTGCCGGGTTGGGGGCCCGTGCTGCTGAGCGACACGGTCGGCTTCATTCGCGACCTGCCGCACCATTTGATCGCCAGCTTCAAGGCAACGCTTGAAGAGGCTCGCCATGCCGACCTGCTGCTGCACGTGGCCGACGCCAGCAATCCGGCGGCGTTCGATCAGGTCTCGGTCGTTTACGGCGTGCTCGAAGAGCTCGGCATTCAGGCGACTGACACGCTGCTGGTGTTGAACAAGACCGACATGGCCGATCGGTCGCTGGTGGCCGGACTGTTGGGACGCTACCCACAGGCTGTCGCCGTCAGCGCCAAAACGGGCGACGGAATCGCGCAGTTGGCCAACGAGGTGAGCCGCGCCTTGAGTCACGGATTCCTCGACGTCGACGTCGAGACGGGCGTGAGCAACGGGCGACTTCTGGCTCAACTGTCCAGCTACGGCGAAGTGCTCTCGAAACGGTACACCGACAGCCGCGTGATTGTTCACTGTCGGATTCCGGAGCGCGCGCTGGGGCACGTGCGATCGCCGGACACCTACATTCGGCCGCACGCTAACGGTGCCGCCGGGTCCAATGGCATGGCCCCGACCGAGGGCGACGCACAGGCCCCACCCCATTCGCCGCCAGCGACCCACGGCCGCTAGCCATCGCTGCGCACGACTGCGCTGCTTCGGGCCCCGGCCCGGCGCACTCTGCGGGCAATCTGTCGAATTGATCTGCTTGCAAACAGTCAGGTGCCTGCGAATCCGCCACGGTTGGCTATACTTGCCCCATGGCACGACGGCGCATCGAAGGGCTGCGGGGAATCGTCACGGGCGCAACCAGTGGCATTGGGCGCGCGCTGGCCGAAACATTGGTCCGCGCCGGCGCGCGGCTCGTGGTGGTTGGGCGCCGGCAGGAGCGGTTGGAGGGGTTGGCCGCGTCTTTGGCTGATGCCCCGGGCCAGATCGTGCCGCTGGCCGGCGACGTCACGGATCCACAAGTCCGGCGGGCCGTGATCGAGCGGGCGCGGGAATCGTTTGGCGGGCTCGACCTGTTGGTCAACAACGCCGGCAGCGGGGCGATGGGGCGCTTCGACGAGGCGGACGAGCAGCGGCTGCGGAATGTCATGGAGGTGAATTTCTTCGCGCCGGCCGAATTGATGCGCGATGCCGTGCCACTACTGGCCGCAGGCAACCGGCCGATGATCGTCAATGTCGATTCCGTCCTGGCACACCGGGGCGTGCCACGTTGCGCCGAGTATTGCGCCAGCAAGTTCGCGCTGCGAGGTTTGAGCGAATCGCTACGAGCCGAGTTGAGCCAACAGGGCATCGACGTGTTGTGCGTCAGCCCGGCGCGCACCGATACGGAGTTCTTCGAGAACGTCGTCAACCCCCAGCAGACGCATTGGCCGACGGTGCGCGGCGTGCCGGCGGAAAAGGTGGCCCGACAGATCGTCAAAGCAATGCGCCGGGGCCGGCACGAGCTGGTGGTCCCTGCTTCGGGAAAGTTGCTGGTGTGGTCGAACCGGTTATTTCCGCGGATCGTGGACTTTGCCACGTCGCGGCTGCGGTAGCCCGCGTGGGACCCGACTCGGCGCATACATGGCTGGGGCCTGCGGTTGGCGGCCTCGCGACAGGGCCGCTCGAACCCAACTCCGCAGGCTGACACGCGACTCGTTTTGCGTTATCCTAAAGGTCTTCGCATCCCCACCCTCCGCCGTCGCAGCGGCCGACGATCCGACCGATAAGGAGTTTTCCATGTCTCGACGTACACGACGCCAGTTTCTCGAAGATTCGATGTTTGCCGCCGCCGCGGCCGTGGCCGCGGGCTCGGGCGCGCGTGCTCTGGCCGCTGACGAAAAGCCCGAATTCAAAAGCCCCGGCGAGACCCTGGGCGTGGCCGTCGTCGGTTGTGGCGGGCGCGGGTCGGACCATCTGCAAACCTGGGCCAGGCGCGGCGACACCGAAGTGCGATACGTCGTCGACGTGGACGAGAACATTGGCGGGCGCAAGGCCAAGGCGATCGGCGACATGCAGGGCCGCGCACCCAAAGTCATCACCGACATGCGCGAAGCGTTCGACGACAAATCGCTCGACGTCGTCACCACCGCCACGCCGAATCACTGGCACGCGCTGGTCAGCATTTGGGCCATGCAAGCCGGCAAGGACGTGTACGTCGAAAAGCCGGTCAGCCACAACGTCAGCGAGGGCCGTCGGATCGTTGACGTGGCCCGGAAGTACAAGAAGATCTGCCAGACCGGAACGCAAAGCCGTTCGATGAAGGGCATGCGCGACGCGATGCAATACGTTCACGACGGCAAGATCGGCAAGCTGAACGTCGCCCGCGGATTGTGCTACAAGCGACGCAAATCGATCGGGCCGCTGGGCAACTACCCGATTCCCGACGGCGTGAACTACGACCTGTGGCTCGGCCCGGCGCAGTATGCCCCGTTGACCCGACAGCGTTTCCACTACGACTGGCACATGCAAACGCCCTATGGCAACGGCGACCTGGGCAATCAGGGCATCCACCAGATGGATCTCTGCCGTTGGGCGCTGGGCGTCGACAAGCTGAGTAATTCGGTATTCAGCTACGGCGGCCGATTGGGCTACGAAGACGCGGGCGACGCGGCCAACACGCAGATGATCGTCCACGACTACGGCGACCGGGCACTGGTCTTCGAAGTGCGCGGACTCGAGACGGGGCCCTACCGCGACGCCAAAGTCGGCATCATCCTCGAAGGCAGCGAAGGCTTCGTCGTGATGACCAGCTACAGCAGCGGCGCGGCGTTCGACCTGGACGGCAAGAAGGTACACGAATTCTCAGGCGGCGGCGATCACTATGCCAACTTCATCGATGCGGTGCGCAGCCGCAAACCCGAGGATCTGAACGCTGAGATCGAAGAAGGCCATCTCTCCAGTGCGCTGTGCCACTTGGGCAACATCTCGTATCACCTGGGTGAGCAGGTATCGGTCGACGAAGTGAAGGAACGTCTCAAGGGCGTGTCCAGCCCGGAACACCTGGTGGACACCTATGCCCGGTTTACCGAGCATCTTTCGGACAACAAGCTCGACCTGGAAACCACGAAGCTGTCGTACGGCCCGACGCTGCCGATCAATACCGACAACGAAACGTTTGTCGACAACGAGAAAGCGGACACGATGCTCACGCGCGACTATCGGGCGCCGTTCGTCGTGCCGCCCAAATCGCAGATTTAGGCCGTGACTGGGCCGAGCGCTTGCGGTTTCGAAATCCTGGCCGAAGACGACCTGCTGCTGGCGGTCGCCAAGCCGGCGGGAATCGCCACGCAAGCGCCGCCGGGAATCGAAAGCCTTGAATCGCGCATCAAGTCGTATCTGGCCGCCACGGCGGGCGGCGAGGCGGGCGACGTATACTTAGGCATTCCGCACCGGCTCGACCGGCCGGTCTCTGGCGCGATGGTCTTTGCCAAGACGCGTCGCGCGGCCCGGCGCTTCGCGCGGCAGTTCGAACGACGCCAGGTGCGCAAGCTGTACTGGGCCTGCGTGCAGGAAACAGTCGAGCCGGCGTCTGGCACCTGGACCGACTACCTGTGCAAGATCTACGGGCAGCCAAAGGCGATGGTGGTCGACGCGTCGCATCCCAGCGCGCAACATGCCGTGTTGCACTATCGCGTGATTGGCCGCCATGCGCACGGTTCGTGGTTGGAGGTCGAGCTGGAGACAGGCCGCACGCACCAGGTGCGCGTGCAGGCCGCTTCGCGTGGCTATCCGATCTTGGGCGATACGTACTACGACTGCCCGATTCCGTTCGGACCCCAGTGCGACGACCCGCGGCAACGACACATCGCGCTGCACGCCCGATCGCTGACCGTGGCGCATCCGATTTCGCGCGACGAGTTGGTGCTGGTCGCCGAGCCGGGTGAAAGCTGGCGCAAGCTGGGCGCGACGCCCGACTCCTAGACGGTGCCGCTCGACACGTGGCGAAGCGGGCACTTGTTCTTCCCTACGGCGTAACGCCCAGCGAGACCAGCCAGTTCCACAGCCAGGGATGCGTCCACGGGTTCCACGTTGGATAGCTGGCCGACATGACCGAGAGGGCCAACAGCACCAGCGCGATGCCCTGACCGACGCGCGATCGGCTCAATCGGTCGGCCGCCGGCAACAGTGCCACCAGCCACATCGGCGCGAACCAAAACATCCAGCGGAAGCCGCTGGTCATGCCGCCGTAGTTGCGGTCCAGTTCCGGCCGCAAAATGTAAAACGTCATGCAGACGATCGACAGCACGACAATCAGCGCGGCCAGTGCCCGACACCTTTCCTGACGCCACAGCAACACGGCGCCCCACACGCTCAGCAGCCATATCGGCGTCAGCGAGAAGACACCGTGGTGCCCAAACGTAGCGTGCAGCGCGTACTTGCCGATGCACGGCTCGCCCCGGTCGATGCCGACAGGATCGCGCCAGTAGCTGTCGCGCTCGCGTCCGTCGCGTACGTAGGTGTAGTCGTACCAATCGTCAGCCGGGTCGGTGGTGCTGCGGTGCATGTACGGCGGGCGAAAACTTTCGTGTGCGATATAGTTCGTTCCGAAGAACGCGACCGCGACGACCAACGCCGCCGGCACGTAGCCGATCAGCGTTTCGCGGGGAGCTTTCCAGAGCAGGCCGACACCCAGTAGCGCCAAGAATGACAGCGCCGGCAACTCGCAGGCGAACGCCATGGCGGCGCACGCTCCGGCCAGCACGAAGTAACCAATCTGGCGTCGGTCGTCGAGCCAGATGCGCACTCCGGCGAACAACGCGATCGCCACGCACACGGCCGCCGGCTCGTGATTGTTGATCGTGACGACGAACGTCGTCAGAAACGTTCCTAGTACGGCCGCCGCCATCGTAAACACGCGGCCCCAATCGGTCGTGCCCAGCCGTTCGACCAGGCACGCCATCACGACGAAATAGACGACCAGCGGCGCCAAGTTGCACAGCACGAGCATGAATCGGCCGACTTCGTACGGATAGTCGCCCAGCGTGGCGCCCGTCGTACGATGGATGACCCAATACGGCCCTGCCATCAGCGTGGCCAATAGCGGCGGTTTGCTCGAGTACAGTCGCGGCTGGCCGTCGCGGTCCGCGTGCTTGACCATGTCGATCGTATCCCAGCCCGGCTCGGATACGACGTCGTCGATCGCGTAGGTCCCGTGTTCGACTAGCGAGCGAACCGTCGCCCAGCGACTTCGGTCGTTGGCGCTTAGGAACGGACGCTGCCGCTGCCAATCTTTGCGGCCTTGACGGTGCAGGTGGCTTTCCAGGGCGACGCGGTCGACGGAATTCACCGCCAGAATGCGGCCCATCATACCACCGACTCCGACCGCGATCAGCAGCCAATAGATGCTCCAGCGGAGCCGGGCCGTGGTGTCGGCAGATTCGTTCATGTCGGCGGCGTGTCTTCTTTGGGCGGGCAGCCAGTCCGCTTGGCGATCGAATACACGTCCGTATCGCGGTGCTGGTAGGCGGCGATCATCTCCGCCAAGAAGCCAATCGACATCAACTGGCCGCCCAACAGCAACGCGCCGACCGAATAGATCACCGCCGGTCGCTGGTGCAGCGGGTCGAGGTCCCACTCAGGGAACAACTGTGCGGCGGTCCAGAATCCGGCCAGGTAGATCAACCCGACGGCGCCGACCAAAAACGACACCAGCCCGATCGCGCCGAGCAAGTGCTGCGGCCGCTGGCCGTAGCCGGTTAGGAACGTGACGGTGAGCAGATCGAGAAAGCCGCGCAGCAGCCGGCCGACGCCATACTTCGAACGGCCGTATTGCCGCGCGCGATGGTGGACCGGGATTTCTCCGATCGCGAAACCCCGGGCAGCGGCCAACACGGGCACGAAGCGGTGCAGCTCGCCATAGAGCCGGATTTCGCCCAACACTTCGCGGCGATAGGCCTTCATGCCGCAATTCTGGTCGTGCAGCAGCACGCCGGTCAGTCGGCGCACGAGGAAGTTGAACACGCGCGAGGCGGCGACCTTGTGCCAGGGATCGTGCCGCACCTGCTTCCAACCACTGACCAGGTCGAGCCCGCCGTCTAGCGCTTCGAGAAAGCGCGGGATTTCGGCCGGATCGTCCTGCAAATCGGCATCGAGCGTGATCACCACGTCGCCGTCGGCGGCTTGAAAACCGGCCGACAGCGCGGCGGTTTTTCCGAAGTTGCGCCGGAATTTGATTCCACGAACCCGCGCGTCACGCTCGGCCAGTTGCTCGATGACCGACCACGAGCCGTCGGTCGAACCATCATCGACGAAGATGACTTCCAGCTCGTAGTCGTGCGCGCGGGCCACTTCGTCCAACTCGCCCAGCAAGCGCTCCAGGCTTTCGTGCTCGTTGTATACCGGGATGACGATCGACAGCATCGACGCTCTCTAGCTGCGCGGCGGCACGGATTGCCTGCGCGAAAACCGGGACGCGGCTCGGCGGCGAAAGCCGCCGCACGAAGCCCCGATCGCGCTTCCAAGACAGAGCCTAGCGTGGGCCCGAGGCGCTGTACTCGACCTCGACGGCGGGGGCGGTCTTGCGCAACCGGCTCCAACCCGCCAAGTATAGAATAATCGAAATGGCCAGTTCCGACACTAGCAGCACGAGCCGGAAAATGATCGTTGCAACCAGCGCCACCGACGGCCCGTACACCGGTTCGAGCAGCTCACCGGCAACCCATTCGCGCACGACCAGTCCACCGGGAATCTGCGAAACGAATCCGGCCACGATTCCCAATGCCACGGCCGTGGTGTGCAACGACAGGTCGTACAGCACGCCGCCGGTGGCCGCGCCCATCGCGCGCAAGACGGCCCACAGGCTCATCCCTTGCACCATCCAACCCAGCGCAATCATGATCCAACCGACCGTCATTGTGCGCCAGCCAATGTGGCTGAATTTTGAGGCGGCCTCCGGGTTGAGCTTGCCAACGCGCAGCACGCCCAGCAGCCATTGAAAGCACGCCGGCACCGTCGGCACGCCCATCAGGCACATGGCGCCCAGCGCGGTGGCAATCAGCAGGAGCTGGTTCGTGTGCCAAATAATCAGCACCACCGCCGCGACCGCAGACGCCACGGCCAGCGACGTAAACGTTTCGAAGAACACGGTCGCGGCAACCACCGTGTTCGAAAGGTGCGGCCCGCGCAGCATCATCCGCCGCAGCAGAATCACCATCCACTTGCCGGGCACATACTTGCCGAGTTGCGAGATATAGTACGCCCGCACGCCCTCGCCCAGGCTCACTTCCTGTCCGGTGCGCAGCAGAATGCGCTGCCAAAAAATGGCCGAGGGCAAAAGCCCGACCAGATACAGCACGCCGGAGACGACCAGCCAAATCGGCTCGACGTGCCAGGTGTGGGCCCCCAGCGTTTCATTCCCCTCGATGAACGCGCGATAGATAAACCAACACAAAAGCGCAATGACCGCGAGCTTGGCCAGCGGTATTAGCCAGTGTGTCCACGATCTGGTTTGCTCGGTCACGCGACTGCTCGCCGAATGGAGGGCCCGGTGGTGGGTCGCCATTGTCTCGACCCACGGGAAGTGGCACAAGATGAATCGCAGCGGCGTAGATCGGGGTTTTGGGCAGGACCGCTGCCACCGGTTTCGACCGCACAGCCGCTCAAATTGTACGCCCCATCCGGCACGGGGAGGCCCCGACGATCGCCTTTACCCCGCCGATCGCACGGCGATAGGATAGAGTAGTTGCGTCAGTTTCTGGGTTCTCCCGTCCGACGATTTCCCGCGATTTCGAATCAAGGCGATCTTTCATGACTCATCTCATCGTCGTATTGGCGGCCACGGCGCTAGGTGTCGAGGCCGGTTGGACGCCCCTGCCGGATGGTGGACACCAATACACAATCCAGATCGAGCCGGCGCTGGTGTCGCAACTGCGCGACGGAAATGATCTGATCAGCGAGGTGCCGCCGCACGTCGACGTACGCCGATTCCGGATCACCGTGGGCAGCGGGGCCGTCGCACGGATCGACGGGCCCCAACCCGACAACGTCGCGCAGCCTGCGCCACCCGCCGATGCGCCAGAGGAACCGGCTGTCGAACCGCCGGCCGAAAATTTCTTCGCCGGACCGCCGGCCGACAACGATCCGTTGGGCGAAACGCCGCCGGCCGACCCGTTCGACAACGCGCTGACCGTACCAGCGATGCCGGACGAGACCACGGAGCAGCCCGACACCGTGCCGCCGGAGGCTACGGCGTCGCCGGCGGCCGACACTCCGAGCGACGCCATGCCGGCCAACTTCGATGCTGACGGTGCCGACGCCCAGCCGCTAGCCGTCGCCGAACCTGCAAGTGACCCAGTCGAGGCGAGCACACCGCCGAGGGGTGGTGATGATTCGGCCGGGGCCAGCGAGCCGAGCGACGCGAAGGGGCAGGCACACAGTGCCGAAAAGCCGCGCCTCGAAGGCGACGTGGTACCGGGCGAAAAACCGTGGATGCCGTTTGCCATCGCGGCCGTGTTATTGGCTTTGTCGCTGGGGGCGAACTTTTACCTCGGCTGGATCGCCTGGGACTGGCGTGGCCGGTACCTGCAGTCGCTGAACAAGCATCGCGCGGCCACGTCCGCCTGACGACTCCGACTGACAACGGCTTTGCCGGGCTACGGCGCGCTCGGCGTGCGGAACATGCCAGCGTCGGCTTGAGCTATCGTCAGAACTCGAGATTGCGAAACGCCGCCAGTCCGATCCGCATCGGAATGATCGTGGCGGCGATGCCGATCAGACCCGAAGCCAACATTCCGGCCACGAGCCACGCGGTGACCCAAGTCGGATTGAGGGACGCCTGCCGCGTGGCGACGTAAAAGTGCGACGGCAGGGCCGTCATGAGCACGATCAGCACGATGTAGAACGCGCTGATCACCAGGCTCAACGTGCCGCCAAAACCGGCCGCAATCTTCGACGGCGATTCCTCGCGCAGGTTCGGCATCCGGGCGCCCAGTCCGACCGCGATGCCGGACAGCCCGGTACACAACAGCACGCAGGTCAATTGGTGGATCGCCAGGACCAGCGGCGAGATCTGCAACATCAGGTCGCTCAGCAGGATCAACAAACAGCAAGGCACGGTCGAGCCAATCGTCGCGAACAGGAACTTGCCCCACAGGATCGACTCGCGCCGCACCGGCAACATGCTCAGGATCCAGAATCGCCGTCCCTCCAGGCTGAGCATCGGAAAAATGAATCGGGTCGTGAACGTCGACAGGATCAGGCCGACCACCGCCAGATTCAAGAAGCTGATCATGTTGACCCACGCCGTGTAGTTCACGTCGTAGCTGAAGCGGCGGATGTTGGTGAAGTAAAGCGCCAGCAGGCCGAAGAAGATCAGAAACTGCGACCACTGCACGGGATCGCGGCGAAACAGCCGCAAGTCCTTGACGATCAGCAGTCGCATCTGCGGCGTTAACAGCGGGGTGGCCCGCATGACCAGCCGGTCGAGCCAGAAATCGCGCCGGGGCCTGCGGCGTGCCCGATCGGTGTGCAGCTCGCTGTAGCTGCGGCGATAGATACGGGCTCCGACCGCCACGGCGATCACGCGAAACAGCAGCGCATTGGAGACCAACAGCGACAGAAACAACAAGCTTTCCGCCCAGGACGCGCGACCCAGCACGCTGGTCTCGCCGCGCGCGGCCTCCAACAGTCCGGAACTCAGCCACCAACTGGGCAACAGTCGATGCTCGCTGAAGCGCAGCCGGCCAAGGATTTCCTGAAACCAAAGCGGCGTCAGCAGGTTTCCCTCGGTGCGGCCCATCATCGACCAACCGATCAGCACCAGGGCGAGCCCGCCGAGCACGGCGCCGACCAAGAGCAAGTGGCGTCGTAGCCGCGCCAGTCGATGCACGAATAGCATGCACGCGATCGCGCCGATGCCGCCGGGAATGTAGACGAACGCACCCATGAACGGCACCAGCAGCGCGAAATAGTACCACGGGGCGTCGGCCTGCAATCCGTAGGCAACCAACATCGGGCTTCCCAGCAGAAGGAATCCCCAACTGCTAAACACGATCGCTTCCTGAAACTTGTGCAGCACGATGCGTTCGGGCCGAATCGGCGTGGTGAGCAAGAACTGCGTTTCGGCCGAGGAGTACAGCCCGCCGTAAAGAATAATGCCGGACGAGATCACGAGCATCATCATCAGCGACGCGAAGAACACGTTGTAAATCGCTTGCACGGTTTGGCCGTAGGTGATGTCGTCGCCGATGGCCATCCGCAAGAATTCGAAGCCGCCGCCGAACAGGCGAAACAGGCCGTACCAGAACACAGCGCTGAGCAGCACGACCAACGACACCCGTAGCCGCGCCGTCTCCAGCGATTGGCGCAGCGACGCGGCCAGGATGCGCCCCCGAACCCACCACAGCAAGCGCGCCTCGGCTCCGTAGCTGAGCGTTGGCTCGCTGGCGGGTACCTCGTACTGGCGAGGCATCGACAGGGCTTCGGCGGAATTGCTCATGGCGCGTCGGATTCGCTGGGCGCGGGCTGACGGGGCGAGACGTCCGACCCGTTGTCGCCGTGCGACGTGCCGTCGGCCGCGGTGAAACTCAAGTACAACTGTTCGAGCGACCGCTCGTGCGTGGCCAACGCAGTGCGCAACTCGTCGATCGTGCCCAGAAACTTCAACTGGCCCTGATCGACGATCCCCACGCGGTCGGCGATTTCTTCGGCGATGGCCAACAGATGGGTCGACATGAAAATGGTCTGGCCGCCTGCGGCTTTGGCCCGCAGCAGATCCTTGATCAGGCGCACGCTGCGCGGATCGAGCCCGACCATCGGCTCGTCGATGACCAAGACTTTGGGGTCGTGCAACAGGGCCGCGGCAAACGTGAGCCGCTGCTTCATTCCGTGCGAATAGCTCTCCGTCAGATCGTCGACGAAGCCGTGCAGGCTGAACGTATCAATCTGTTCTTCAATCTTGGGGGCCGCGGCCGCGCGGTCCAAGCCGTACATGTCGGCGATGAACTTCAGGAACTCGCGGCCGGTCAGCTTGTCGTACAAGTACGGCACGTCCGGAACATAGCCCAGGAAACGATTGGCCGTGCCCTCGCTGGCGACCAGATCGTGTCCGCAAAGGCGAATGGTTCCGGAGCTGGGCCGCAGAAGTCCCACGATCATCTTGATGGTGGTTGTTTTGCCCGCGCCGTTGGGACCCAGAAACGCGAACAACTCGCCGCGCGGGATCTGCAATGTCAAATTCGATACCGCCACCTTCTCTCCGTAGCGGCGCGTTACGCTGTCGAATTCGATCATCGGGCCAGGTTCTTTCGTATCCGGAAAAGTCGCGGCAAGACGTGACGGCGAAGTGTCGTGTTCGAACTCAGCGGAAGCAGCCCGGCGGCTACGGCGACTTGGCCTTGGCCGCCTCGAGCAACTCGCCGGCCACGCGCTGCGGCAAGGCTCCGGTCCAATCATCACCAAGCGCAACGGCCATTCGCTTAGTCTGCTCGTCCCCAAGTCGCACAAAGAGAAGCCGCGATTGACGTACCATGACTTGTTGTTGCAACACGCGTCCGCCGTCGCCCACCCACATCCGACCTCGAATTCGATCGCCCGAAAGCCCCTTGCCCGGGTCCTCGCGGTAGACAACCAACTTGCTCGCCACGCGCTCGCCGTGCCAGGTGAACAGTTCGGAACTCTCGACGCGGGCTTGCAGGATCTCGATCGGACTGTTCGGCGGCAGAAACGGACTGTACAGCGGTACCGTCCATTGCTGGCCCACGCGAAGATTCGGCATCCGCATTTGCGGCGAAAGTTGGTCGGCAATCAACGCGTTGGGCGGCAGGTATTGTTCGATCGTGTGCGGAATCTCGCCCGATCGCAGCGTCAGCTTTAGCGAGGTTCCGTCGACTTCGCCGCGCACGATAATCGCGTCCTCGAACTCGGCGATCCGCACTTTCGACTCGAAGTTGACCAGCCGGCCCAACGGATCAACGACCATCCGGCTCCACTTGTCGATGTCCAGCGGACCCAGGTCGCGGAGCACGGGCGTGAGCACATCGGCCAGCCAGCCGGGCGCCAATTCGTCCAGCGGCAAATCGCGGATATAGACCCGGCTGTAGAGTTCCACCACGTCGTCGTAGCGGCGAAACACTTTGTTGGCGGCCCACCCAATCGGCTTGTCCCCGAGCCGGATGCGCCAGCAAACGGGTTCAGGCTGCGGATCTTCGGCGACAATCGACTCGTAGCTAGGCGGCTCGCCGACCCGCATCGGCGGCAGCACCTTGGCCACGATGAGCCAACTCATGGTGGCCAGCCAAAAGAGCACCACGATGACGTTAAACGGGTGGTTCCCCATCTGGAATCAATGGCAGTTGCGGCGGCTTGCCCCCTAGTGGTCCGTTTACAAGAACTATTCTAAATCAACAAAAAGAATTTGACGAGGCATGGCGGTCGCCGCTCAACGAGAACGTCGCGTATCGCAGCAAAAAAACGGCCCGATTCGTCGCCGCGCAACCAGTCAAATCGAACCTTTTAGCCGTTGGCCCGGTCCTCTCGACAGCGTGGCACCCGCGCGCGATTCTTGGGGTGCTTCGGCCGATGCGCCCCCGAGCCGCTAGCCCACCCGATGCAAGAAATTTCGACCTTCGTGGAAAACCGGTCGAACGCGTAACTTGTTGTCCAAAACCGTGCCCGGGACAGCGAAAGTCCTAATTGTGACTTTTTTCACAACCTCGGTCGCCGACAATCCCACCCGCCCCGCACGCCGATTTGATTGAAAAACACGCAAAGATTCGCTACGATAACCCGGCACTCTTGGATCGGGCAAGGTAAGGGAGGTACCGAAACCATGTCTACGTACTTCGTACAGGAATGCCCGACATGCGGACGGAGTCTGCAAGTGTCGGTCGAGTTCTTAGGCCGCCAGGTTGTCTGTCGCCATTGCGGCGGACGTTTCGAAGCACAAGACGATTCGAGCGCATCGTTGGGTGGATCCAATTCGGGGATCGATCTAATGCGCCGGGCCGAGGCGTTGCTCGATTCGCCTGGTCAGGCCAGTTCGCGCAGTGCCATTTAGCGCAGTGCCATTTAGCGCGGCGCCATCTAGCAGCACAATCCAGCAGCGTCATCAAATGGCGCGGCCCGTGGTCCAACTAGTTGTGTGATGCGCTGGTCCAACTAGTTGCGCGGCGCGCTCGAACTGCCGAGTGCGGCCAGATCTTCGAAGAATCGGGGATAGGTCTTGGCCGTGCAGCCGGGATCGTTGATGACGATGCCCGGGGTCTTCAATCCGACCAATGCCAGGCTCATCGCCATGCGGTGGTCGTCGTAGGTGTCGATCGTCGCGCCGTGCACAGGTGCTTTTGGTTCGATGGTTAGTCCATCGGCTGTTTCCACGACGTCGGCTCCCACCTTGCGCAGCTCCGTGGCCAGAGCCCCGATGCGGTCGGTCTCTTTGTGGCGAATGTGACCGACGCCGCGAATCGTCGTCGGGCCGTCGGCATACAAGGCAACAGCGGCCAAGGTTTGTACCGTGTCGCTGATGGAATTCATGTCGACGTCGATACCCCGCAGCGGCCGACCGACGACTGTGGTTCGCCCGTCCTCGTACCGCACCTGACAGCCCATCCGCTCCAGGCAATCGCAAAACGCCACGTCGCCCTGCAGGCTGTTCTTGCCCAGCCCTTCGACCGTGACGCTGCCGCCGGCGATCGCCGCGGCGGCCCAGAAGTAGCTGGCTGCCGAGGCATCCGGCTCGATGTCGTAGTCGCACGGCTGGTACCCGCTGCGCGCGATTTCGACGTGCGATAATTGCGGGCGAAACGCCACGCTGGCTCCAAACGCCTCCATGACGGCTGCCGTCATCTGCACGTACGGCTTCGAGACCAACGGCCCGACGATTTCAATTTCCACGTGGGCGTCGGACGGGCCCTCGGCGCAGGGGGCAACCATCAACAGCGCGGTGAGAAACTGACTCGACACGTCGCCGCGAATCGAGGCGGTCGTCAACCGCAACCCGTCGGCGCGTACCATGACCGGCGGACAACGGGTCGGCTGCTCACATCCGGCATCGACGCCGATGGATGCCAGCGCATCGAGCAGATCTTGAATCGGCCGCTCGTGCATCCGCGGCGTCCCGTGCAGCCGGTAGATGCCTTCGCCGAGCGCGGCCACTGCGGTCAAGAAGCGAACGGTCGTGCCGCTGTTGGCGACGTAGAGATCGGCGAACTTCTCTGGTATCCGTCCCCCCTGGCCGGTGACGACGATCTGTTGATCTTTGGGCCGCTCCTCGATCGCAAAGCCCAACGCCCGCAGCCCGTCGACCATCACCTGCGTGTCTTCGCTGTCCAACGCGCCACGAAGCGTCGAGCGGCCGTCGGCCAGCGCGGCACAGACCAACGCGCGATTAGTCAGGCTCTTGGAGCCGGGCGGCCGGACCACGGCGTCCAACGGTTTGGCAAGCGGCTGAATCTCGATCGAGTCAGGCAACGTTTTGATCGAATTGCGGTTTGTCGTGGCGCGGTCGCGGGACCGGCGGATGGGTCGGCCTTCGCAACTAGGGCGCCGCGATTTTCCAAAGATGATTGTCGCTACGCACGTAGAGGGCTCCGTCGGCGACGGCCGGCGAGCATTGGAACGTGCCCTCGAGTTGGCTGGTTCCGATTACTTTACCTTCCGATCCGTCGGCGCTGATCTCGACGACCTGTCCCTTGCCATCTTGGCTGATCGCGTAGAGACGATTGCCGACCAGGATCGGCGTGCCCCAAAACTCGCCTTCCAATCGCGTCCGCCACAGGATCTTGCCGTCGGTCGCCTGCGCGCAACTGAGCACACCGGCGCGGTTGATCTGATAGATGCGCCCGTCGGCGATCAACATGCTTGCCGCGCCCGGCTTGAGGCGCGACTCGTTCCACAGCACGTCGACCGGACCGCCGGACTTGGGCCGCAGCGCCGTTGTGCCTTGCGATGCCGCGTAGATAACGCCGTCGAGACTCACCGACGACGAGATTCCGTCGCACGATTCATCGTACGACCAAAGCAGTTGGCCCGACACCGGGTCGTGTGCGGTTAGCTGCGACGGGGACTGCAACAACACAAACGCGTCCTGATCCTTCGCGCCGCCGGCGACCACCGGCGAAGCCCAACTGGCTTCGTGCGGTCGTTCGATGCGCCACAGCGGTTCGCCGGTCTGCTTGTCGACGCCGGTAACGAACGAATCGCCCTGACACTCGACTTGCGCGACGACGACGTTGCCGATCACGATGGGCGACGATGACATGCCAACGTCGTTGCCCGCATGTGGAAAATCGTACGCCAGCCCGCGCAGCCATTTCAGATTGCCTTCCAGGTCCAGGCAAATCAGATCGTTCGACGAATAGAACGCGAAGATCAATTGCCCATCGCTGGCCGGCGTGGGCGCGGCGTTGGCGCTCGAAGGATGCGAAAGCGTTCTGCCGGTGGCCCAGAATTGCCGGTGCCAAAGTTGCTTGCCGCTGTCCGCATCGAAGCACAGCACGTGCAGCCGGTTTTGCTTCACGCCGCTCGAGCTGGTCACGATGACGCGGTCGCCCACGACGATCGGACTGGACGGTCCACGGCCGGGCAAGTCGGCGCGCCAGGCGATATTTTCCGACTCGCTCCAGGTGGCCGGCGGTTGCTGGCCGGTGGCCACGCTGTTGCTCTGTGGCCCGCGAAATTGCGGCCAGTCCGCCAGGGCACTGGGCGTCGCTAGCCAGGCAATGGTCAGCGCGGTCAGCGCCAGGACGATGGATCGTCGTTGATTCCGTAGTGGTTTCACTTGTCGCACAAGGTTACTCCGTAGCGGGCTTGTCATTGGGCTTGTTGCGGGCGACGTTCGGCGGCGCGCGGTTCACGTCGAGAATGGCCTTTCCCAACGCGTCGCACACGCGGAACTGGAATTTCCAATCCTGGGCCCAGTCCTCGGTTTGTTCGTTCTGACAGATCTTCAGCAGGATCAGATTGCGGCCCTCGACCAACTCGCCCCGGCCAACGTACTGATCCATGACGTTGTTGGCATGATAGGCCTGGGCCGTCGCGAGCAACTGGCCGTTGAGCCAAATCTTGATCGCGTTGGGCGAACCGAGGCGCAACTCGGCCGGCTGACGCCGCGCGCTGTGGAACTCAACCGCCGCGTAGGCGACCGCGCCCATGTGCTTGCCCAGCGCCTTGTTCAAATCGACGTGGCCTGCCGGGTCGTCCGTGTGGTGCTCGATCCAGCGCAGCGGGCCGTCGCTGCCCGTGTACTCGGCCGAAAAGTCGACACGCTTCTCTGGCGGATAGGCCGTGTCGAACCCGATTCCGCCGACGTTGGAAAACGGCCCGACCAGCCTCCAGTTTTCCACGAATCCGAAATGATGGTTCAAATCGACCGGCTGGTCGAGCTTGGCCAGGGCCTCGGCAACGAGCTTGACCTGGTCAAGATCGCGGGCCGCTCCAAGCGCTTTGCGGTAAGCCGCCAGCGCCGCCGCAGGCTGCTCGTCGGACGCGGCCTGCTCCGCTTCGGCGATCACGCGCGCAACGGCGTCGCGCCGCAGTTCGATCGACGGGTCGTCGAGCATTTGCGGGATCAGACGGTCGGGAGCTGAAGGATCGGTCCGGGCAATCCATTCGTACGCCAGCCGGCGGGCGCGAGGATCGTGGCGCTTGTCTTCTAGAAACGATTCGAGCGCGTCGGTCGGCAGCGTGCCTCCGTTTTGAACGTGCTTTTCGGCGACCGCGTCCACCGCCGCGCGCAGCCAGTTGACCGCCAACGGGTTGGCCTCGTCCATGGCTGCCAGAATGGTCGGCAATTGGTCGGCATCGGCGTAGCTCATCAACTGCGACCACGCCGCCGATGCTTGCCGGTTGCCTGCGCCTTCGCGTCCGACGTTGCGCAGTACGTCCAACGAGGGCGCCAGGTCGTTCGATTGGGCCAGGGCACTGCCGCCGGCCACCAGCCAGGCAACAATCCACAACATCTGCTTGGGGCGTCGGTGCATACCGGTCTCCGTGCAATGGATCGGCAAAGTCGGTGGGCCGCGTCGCGATCGGGCGCGAAGCGGATCCGTCGCGGATGGTGCCATTGTACCGGATCGTTGCCCGCGACGGAATGTGCCCCGGATCGGCGCCCGCTCGCACGGCATCGATTCGCCCGGCGCAATGTATTCTGAATCTTTGCCGAACGACTACAATACACGGCAATCCGGCCGGGCAACCTCATGTTCGCCCGGGCGTGCACGTTCTGGCTGGCTCCGGGTGCGATCGATTGATGAAGCAGGCAAAGCGCGGCGGCGGCTGGCAGGCGATTTGGTATACCCTTCGCAAAGCGCGCGAAGTTGGCGGCGTCGTCAAAATGTGGAGGGCGATGCGCACCAAGAACGCTTGCAAGACCTGCGCGCTGGGCATGGGCGGGCAGGCCGGCGGCATGGTCAACGAGTCGGGCCACTTTCCCGCGGTCTGCAAGAAGTCGCTGCAATCGATGGCGGCCGACATGCAGGGCGCCATACCTCCAGCATTCTTTGCCGAAAATGGTGCGACGCAATTGCGCACTTTCTCGCCGCGCGAATTGGAGAGCTCTGGCCGGATTGCCACGCCACTTCTGCGCTCGGCCGGTTCGGATCACTACCAGCCCATCGGCTGGGACGACGCGATCCGCCGCATCGCCGCCAAGCTGGGCGCGATCGGGCCGGACGAAAGCTTCTGGTACTTCAGTGGCCGCAGTTCGAACGAGGCCGGTTTCTTGCTGCAGCTCTTGGCCCGTCTCTACGGCACCAACAACGTCAACAACTGTAGCTACTACTGTCATCAAGCCAGCGGCGTCGGACTGACCGCCTCGCTCGGGACCGGCACCGCGACAGTTTCGCTGGCCGACCTTGAGGGCGCGGACCTTGTGTTTCTGATCGGAGGCAATCCGGCGAGCAACCATCCCAGGCTGTTGCGGACGTTGATGCAAGTGCGTCGCAACGGTGGACAGGTGATCGTGATCAATCCGGTGATCGAGCCGGGTCTGGTCAATTTCGCCGTACCGAGCGACGTGCGCAGCCTGCTGTTTGGATCCGAGATCGCGAGTCTCTACGTGCAGCCGCACATCGGCGGCGACTTGGCGCTGCTCGGCGGCGTGGCCAAGCGCATCGCGGAACTCAACGCGATCGACGCGCAATTCGTCGAACAACATACGACCGGCTGGGAAGCGCTCCGCGATCACCTGGAGTCACTCACGTGGGACGACGTTTGCCGAAAATCCGGCGTTACCCGCGAACAGATCGACGAAATCGCGACCAGATACGCTGCGGCGAAGCGCGTCGTGTTCGGCTGGACGATGGGCATTACGCACCACGTCCACGGCGTGCCGAACGTGCGCGCGATTGCCAACTTGGCACTGATGCGCGGCATGGTCGGAAAACCCAACGCCGGACTCATGCCGATCCGCGGCCACTCCAACGTGCAGGGCATGGGGTCGGTCGGCGTGACGCCGAAGTTGAAGGAAGCAATCCTCGAACGGATTCAAACGCACTATGGGTTGGAGCTGCCAACGCAGGCCGGGTTGGACACGATGGCGTGCATCGAGGCCGCGGCCGCCGGAAAGCTGAAATTCGGCATGTGTCTGGGCGGGAATCTTTTCGGTTCCAATCCTGATTCCGGTTACGCTGCCGCCGCCCTGGAAAAGCTCGACCTGCTCGTCTATCTCAGCACGACGCTCAACACCGGGCACGCCCACGGACTAGCGCGCGAGACGATGATCTTGCCCGTGTTGGCCCGCGACGAAGAGCCCCAGCCCACCACGCAGGAATCGATGTTCAACTACGTGCGACTTAGCGATGGCGGACCGGCACGCCACGACGGTCCGCGCAGCGAAGTGGAGATCATCGCAGAGCTGGGCCAGCGCGTCGTGGGGCCGCGTGGTCCGGTCGATTGGAACGCGCTATCCGACACCGCGCAAATCCGAGAGTGGATCTCCAAGACCGTGCCCGGCTGGGAGAAAATCGGCGAAATCGACCGGACCAAGCAGGAGTTCGAAATCCAAGGGCGACGGCTTCGCGAGCCGAGTTTTCCCACGGCAACCCGCCGGGCCCAGTTCCACGTCGACCCGTTGCCCGCCGACGGCGCCGACGACGGACAGTTGAAGCTGATGACGGTCCGCAGCGAAGGGCAGTTCAACACGGTGGTCTACGAAGACTACGACCTTTATCGCGGTCAGGATCGTCGCGACGTCATCTTGGTGCACCCGTCGGATCTCGATCGGCTCGGCATTGCCGCCGAACAGCGGGTCACCGTTCGGAGCGAGACCGCGGCATTAAGCGACATTGTGGCAAGGTCTTACGAGAACATTCGGCCCGGCAACGCGCTGATGTATTACCCGGAGGCGAACGTGTTGGTTCCGCGTCGGGTCGACCCCTTGTCGCGCACGCCCGCCTTCAAACACGTGGTGGTGACGATCGAATCGGCCGATTCGCCGCACGCTACGGCGATGGTCGAGGGCCGCTGAACGGCACGGCGGCCGAAAGCCCCAATCCCGCGGTGGGCCGAGACGGCAAGAATGCCGCAGGTGAATCGCAACTCACCCCCCGCCGGGTTCCCCCCAGTTGTTGGGATTTTTGTACCCGTGCGGCCTGGTATTTCGCCTGACGTGGGGTAAGATGACGGGGCTCCACGCTTGTGGAACGTAGTCGAAAGGGCCCCAGAGAAAGCCTTTCGCCTACCTAACAGTTTCTTGTGTTCGGGTTTAGGAGTGAGTGTGTATGACGGTTGGAAAGATCAAAAAGCTGGTGCAGGACAAGGGTTTCGGATTCATTCAAACCGAAACCGGCCAGGACGTGTTCTTTCATCACTCGACAGTGGCCAATCAAGGCTTCGATACGTTGAGTGAGGGACAGCAGGTCGAGTACACGGTGGACGATTCGGCCACACCCAAGGGCAAAGGCCCGCGTGCTGCCTCGGTAGCTCCGGCCTAGTAACGGACGATCCCCCCAGGAAAAATCAGGAACACTGTGTGGGCCAACGGGCCGGGACGCAAATCCCGGCCCGTCGTTTTTTGCGCACTAGCGCAGACGTCGAAATGTTTGCGTTGTGTTAGGCGTTCGTGCAACGCATGCGGCTCGCTTCGGCCGTCCAGCGCGTCGGATCAACGCTTGCTGTTTTGTTCGCCGCGGTGCGTGCTGGCACTAGTCGGCGGTCGTCGGATCGATGATTGCCTTGACCTCCGAAACGCTATCGGCCGGAAATCCTCCTTGCTTGGCGTGTTCCTCGATGAGCCCTTTGTTCGGCGCGATGTAGACGCAATAGATCTTATCATCCGTCACGTAGCTATGGACCCATTGGATTTGCGGTCCGAGGTTGCGCAGCACGCCGCACGACGTCTGCGACGCCGCCCGCAGCTCGTCGCTCGACAGCGACCCGGCTCCGGGCATGTTGCGCTCGATCACGAATTTGGGCATCGGTAGATCCTCCTGGGTTGGCGGGTGAGACGTTTTCGAAAGTCGCGAGGCGTCGCGCCCCGTCGACCGGCGATTGTCATGCGGTTTGTGCGCCAGTGCAACCAAACGGCCCGATTGTCGCCCGCTCGGTGTGTGCTGCAGCCACATCGACCGTGCCGCCGATTTGACTCACCGCCGCGGTCGGTTCATCATTCGACCAAGGCAGTCCCACACAGGCGAGGCTCCTAACCGCCGGTGCGTGCGGCGAAGTCGTGCCTTCAGCGTCTTACGAGGCCAACCATGCAACGTTGTATTCTCGATCGCCCGGCGCTCCTGCTGGTGGCTGCCGCGGTTGCGTTCACCTTGGTGCAATCGACCGCCGCGGCCGTCGACGTGCGCCACGTCGTGGTGTATCGCGAGCCGGGGCGATTCGGCGGATGGCCGGCAAATCACGGCATGTGGAGCTGGGCAGACGAGATGCTCGTCGGATTCAGCGCCGGCTATTTCAAGGACAATGGTCCCAAGTACCACGCCATCGATCACGACAAGCCCGAAGAACATCTGCTAGCTCGCAGCCTCGACGGGGGTCTTTCCTGGACGATCGAGAACCCGGCGAAAGACGGCGCGCTGATTCCGCGCGGCAACGCGCTGCACGGTACCGAGCTGCCTGGCGTGGTCGATCGTCCGTGGGTCGACTGCCCGGGCGGAATCGAATTCGACCATCCGGATTTCGCGATGACGTTGCGCATGTCGGATCACCACGGCGGCGCGTCGCGATTCTACTACTCAACCGACCGCGGGCATCATTGGAAGGGGCCGTTCAAGTTTCCTGACTTGGGGCTGAAGGGAAACGCCCCGCGCACCGACTACGTCGTGAACGGGCCGGCCGAATGCCTGGTTTTTTCCACCGCGTCGAAGCAGAACGGCCGCGAGGGGCGACCGTTTTGTGCCCGAACGACCGACGGAGGCAAGACCTGGAACTTCGTCGGTTGGATCGGCGACGAGCCGCCCGGCTATTCGATCATGCCGTCGACCGTGCGCTTGGCCGGCGGCGACTTGTTGTCGGCCGTGCGGGTCCGCGATGGAGACACGAGTTGGATCGATGCTTACGTGTCGTCCGACGAAGGAGCACAGTGGACGAAACGCAGCACGCCGGCGCCGGACACAGGCGAGGGCAACCCCGCCGCGATGCTGCGGCTGCGCGACGGGCGGATTTGCATTACCTATGGCGTGCGGGCCGAGCCGTTCGGCATTCGCGCGCGACTTAGCGATGACGACGGCAAGACCTGGGGCGAAGAGATCACGCTGCGCGACGACGGCGGTGGCCGCGACCTGGGCTATCCGCGCAGCGTGCAACGTCCGGATGGCAAGGTGGTGACCGTCTACTACTTCTACCACGATCACTCGAAGCCGCGCTACATCGCTGCCTCGATTTGGGATCCGGATTCGGTCGGCCAAGTGCCAGCGGGGCGTTGAGCGATGTCGGCCCAACACGTTTTGGAAGCGATTCGCGGCCTGCTGGGCGACGCGGATGTCCCGTTTACGGAAAAGCGGCACGAAGCGACGTACACATCCGAGGAGTCGGCCCGAGCACGTGACGAACCGCTCGAGATCGGGGCCAAGGCCCTGGTGATCAAGACCGACGATTGCTTTCGGCTATTCGTCGTGCCGGCCAATCGCAAAATCGACTCGCAAGCGATCAAGCGTCATTTGGGCGTCAAGAAGGTGCGCTTCGCCAACGCCGACGAACTGTTGTCGCTGACCGGACTAACGCCAGGGAGCGTGCCCCCGTTCGGCGAGCCGGTCTTACCGCTGCAGTTGCTGGCCGATCCGGCACTGTGCGACAACGAAAAGGTGGCGTTCAACGCGGGCTCGCTGACCACCTCGATCATCATGGCCTCGGCCGACTATCGCCGCGTGGCAGGGGCACAGTGGCTGACCGTTTCGCGTCTGGCGTAGCAACCGTGTGGCAACGGATTCGCCCGGCTGGACGGCCGTTTGGCCGAACGCTTGTCTGGACAACTGTTGTTCAGCCGCGTATTATTCACCGACGGGCCAATAGTGCGCCCGTTTGGGCCAATTTGCGACTCCGACGACCCGTCCGATGCCCGATTCCCCCGTTTCACAAGTCGACGTCGCCGTGATTGGCGGCGGTCCTGCCGGGGCCACTGTCTCCACCCTGGTTGCGCAGCACGGGTACCGCGTGGAACTGTTCGAGCGCGACCACTTTCCGCGATTTCACATTGGCGAGTCGCTGATTCCAGAGACCTATTGGGTCTTCAAGCGGCTCAACATGCTCGACAAGCTGCGTGCCAGCCCGTTCGTCAAGAAACACAGCGTGCAGTTCGTCGGTTCCAGCGGTCGGCTGTCCGAGCCGTTTTACTTCGACGAGCACAAGCCGCACGAGTGCTCGCAGACCTGGCAGGTGCTGCGGAGCGAGTTCGACAAGATGATGCTCGACAACGCCCGCGAGCACGGCGTGGCGGCGCACGAAGGCGTGCGCGTGCTGGAGATTCTGTTCGAGGGGGAGCGGGCGGTCGGGCTGCGCGTGCGAGACGAAGAGGGCAACCAGCGCGAAGTGCGGGCGAAGGTCGTCGTCGATGCCAGCGGGCAAAGTACGATGCTCGCCAGTCGCTTCAAGCTGCGCGTGCCCGATCCGGAATTGAAGAAGGGCGCTGTCTGGACCTATTTCGAGAACGCGTACCGCGATTCAGGTCGGGACGAAGGCGCCACGATGGTTCTGGCCACCCAAGGGCGGAAAGGTTGGTTTTGGTACATCCCGTTGCACGACAACCGCGTCAGCGTCGGCGTGGTTTCCGACTTCGAATACCTGTTCGACGGACGGGGCGACCACGAAACCATCTTCAACGAGGAGTTGGAGCGCTGCCCGGCGGTCAAAAAGCGCGTCGCCGAGGCCAAGCGAATCGCCGAGTTTCGCGCGACGAAAGACTATTCGTACCACGCCAGCCAGGCCGCCGGCGACGGTTGGGTCTTGGTCGGCGATGCATTCGGGTTTCTCGACCCGCTCTATTCGTCGGGCGTGTTGCTGGCGCTGAAGTCCGGGCAGTTGGCCGCCGACGCGATTGTTGAGGGACTGGCCGCAGGCGATACGAGCGCGGCGCAGCTTGGCAAATGGGCCACCGACTATCGAAAAGGCATGCGGCGGATGCGGCGTCTGGTCTGTGAATACTACGACGGCTTCAGCTTTGGCCGCTTCGTCAAGAAGCATCCCGACCTAAAGGGTCATCTGACGGATCTGCTGATCGGCGATCTGTTCGACGAACGGCTGGATGAAGTGATCGGTCCGATGGACGCGATGAAGAACGGCAGCGCGTGAGCGGCACGACAGTGCCGCTCGTCTCAGTGGCGCTGTTCGTCTCAGTCGGAGTTGTCCGGATCGTCGTCCAGCTTGGTTTGCCAAGCGTGCAACCAGTCGAGCGCCGCGCGGGGCGTCGTGTCATCCAGGTTCAAGTCGCGCAGCGCGCCGACGATCGGGTGCTCGGGCGCGGCAAACAACGTGAGCTGCAAGTCGCGCGTCTTGATGCGCTGTGCCCGGCGCGAGGTCTTGCTGCGGCCTTCGGCATCCAGATGCTCGTCTTCCAACTGGGCCAGGATTTGTTTCGCCCGTTCGACCACGCGGCGCGGCACACCGGCCAGCCGCGCGACGTGAATGCCGTAGCTCTTGTCGGCTGCGCCGGGAAGGATCTTGTGAAGAAACACAACCTGCTCTTCCCACTCGCGAACCGCCACGTTGTAGTTGCGCACGCCGGAGAGCGAGTTCGCCAGTTCGGTTAGTTCGTGGTAATGCGTGGCAAACAAAGTGCGGCAGCCAACCTGATCGTGCAGATATTCGACCACGGCCCAGGCAAGCGACAACCCGTCGTAGGTGCTCGTTCCGCGCCCGATTTCGTCGAGAATGACCAGACTGCGCGGCGTCGCGCTATTGAGAATCCGCGCGCTTTCGATCATCTCGACCATGAACGTGCTCTGGCCACGGGCCAGTTCATCGCTGGCGCCGACGCGGGCAAAGATGCGGTCCGCCACGCCGATCGTCGCTCGCTTCGCCGGCACGAAGCCGCCCATCTGGGCCAAGAGCGTGATCAGCGCCACCTGACGAATGAACGTGCTCTTGCCGGCCATGTTCGGGCCCGTGATCAGCAGCGAGATGCCGTCATCCGGCCCACATACCGCGTCGTTGGGCACGAACGTGCCGTCCGTCATCAATGCGTCGAGCACAGGATGCCGCCCGTCGATGATTTCCAGCACCGGTTCGTCGACAACGCTTGGGCGACAGTAGCCGCGATGCCGGGCCAGTTCGGCCAACGACACCAAAACGTCCAACTGGGCCAAGACGGCGGCCGTTTGCTGGATCCGAGGCGCAGCGGCCGCAACCGATGCGCGCAACGTGCCAAACAGCGCTAGCTCGAGGGCCCGCGACTTTTCGTCGGCCGCCAAAACGCGTTCCTCGTACTCTTTCAGCTCCGGCGTGATGTAGCGTTCCGCGTTCTTGATGGTTTGCTTGCGAATGTAGTGCTCGGGAATCTTCGCTGAATTGGCATTCGTGATCTCCAGGTAGTAGCCGAAGACCTTGTTGAAGCCCACCTTCAAATTGCCGATGCCGCTCCGCTCGGACTCTTCGGCCTGGTAGTTCGCAATCCACTGTTTGCCGCCGGCCATCAGTTCGCGCAGCTCGTCGAGTTCCGAAGAGAAACCGTCGCGAATGAACCCGCCGTCGCGACTGCTCAGCGGACATTCGTCGGTCAGCGCCTTGTCCAGCTCGGCACGTACCTCGCAGCACAGATCCAGATTCGCTTCCAATCGTTGCATCAGATCCGACCCGCGGGCCGTGATCTTGGCTTTGGTCTGCGGCAGTCCGCGCAACGTGCGGGCGATAAACGACAGATCGCGCGGGCTGGCGCGGCCGGTCGTGACGCGCGTCAGCAGCCGCTCGAGGTCGTACACGCCACGTAGCGCTTCGGCCAGCGCCGTGCAGAGTGCGGTATCGCCGACTAGTTCGGCCACGGCGTCCAGTCGGGCGTCGATCCGCGCTCGATCCGTCAGGGGGTTGGCCAACCAACTGCAAAGCAGACGCGAACCCATCGCCGTGACCGTGCGATCGACCACGTCCAGTAGCGATCCCTCCCGGCGCCGATCGCGATACGAGCACGTGATTTCGAGGCTGCGGCGCGTGGCGGCGTCGATCTCGAGCACTTCGCCGGGCGTGTAGCGCAACAGCCGATCGATGTGCGCCAGCGAAGTCTTCTGCGTCTCTTCGAGATACTCCAGCACCGCGCCGGCGGCGCGAATCGCCGCACGGTCATCGTCGTCAAAGCCGAATCCCTCAAGACTGCCGACGCCGAATTGCTTCTTGAGTGCCGCGTCGGCCGAGTCTGCACCGAATGCCCACGCCGGGCGCTCGGTTAGCTGCGTCTCTTGTTGCGTGGCGCTGGCCGGCAATTCGGCGCCTTCCGGCACCAGGCACTCGGCCGGCCCGATGCGGGCCAGCTCGTCGGGCAGTGCGTGCGTGTCGAAACAAGCGGCTTGAAAGCAACCCGTCGAGAGTTCGACCCAGGCCACGCCCGCCCGGCCGTCTTCGGTCACAACGGCACAGAGATAGTTGTTCGCGCGGGGGTCCAATAGCGCGTCGTCGGTGATCGTGCCGGCGGTGACGATCCGCGTCACTTCGCGCCGCACGAGCCCCTTGGCCTGCTTAGGATCCTCGACCTGATCGCAAATGGCCACGCGCATGCCCGCGGCGATCAGCTTGCCCAGGTAACTTTCCAACTGATGGTGCGGAAAGCCGGCCATGGGAATCGGATTGTCGCCCTTGTCGCGACTTGTCAGCGCCAAGTTGAGCAGCCGCGCGGCGGTCTTGGCGTCGTCGTGAAACAGCTCGTAGAAGTCGCCCATGCGGAACAGCAACAGCGCATCGCCGCACGCGGCTTTTGCGTCCTGGTACTGTTGCATCATCGGCGTGACTAGCATGCGCGCGCTCCAAGCGGTAGTCGCATGCTATCAAACGCGTGCGTGCCGTGGGAGGGCCCGCAAGTCGCACAGGCCCGTGGCAAGAAATGCCGTCAACGGCGCGTGTGCAGCAGCCAGGCGCTTAGGCGGCGGCCAACGCCGCGATGCGCTGCCGCAGCACGTCGGCCACCTCATCGACGATGGCCGGATCGGTTGGCTCGGTGGCGGCCACGGCGCGAACCACAGCCACTTGCTGACTCGGCGCGAGACTGGCGACCAACTCGGCACCCAGGGCGGGTGGAATGTGCGAAGCGATCAGGGCAATGGTTTGCGGCCGTTCATCGGCCAGCAAGAGCGCCAGCGCCGGACCGTCGATCCCGCCCAAAAACGCGTACGACTGCGAGGAGGCCGGGCGAGCACGGTGCAACGGTCGAACGGCCGCGAATGGGCTCGGCTCATGCGCACTGGTGCGCGAGGCAACGGACCGATCGATCGTTGGCCCGCCGGCGCCGCGCGCTGCCAACAGCGACGCGTCGCGCCGCGCAAACTCGAAAAAGACCGACTCCAACTCGTCGCCGCTCACAGGGCCGACGTCGGACATCGCATCCAGCACGCGCTCGGCTTGGTCCGCGTCGAGACCCGCCAGCAGCGCATCGGCTTGCTCGCACGGCAAGGCCGCCAACAGGATCGCGGCTTTGCGAACGTCAGCTTCTGACATCGAAGTCGCTCTCACCACTCGGCGTGGCGAGCCAATGCTCGAGCACGGCGGCCACCGCGTTCGGGCGGCAGCGGGCAATCGCGCGCAGCCGAAACTGAATGCACTCGACGTCGGTCGGTCCCCACGCGGCGCGTCGGCTGTCCGCGACTTCGTTCTCTGTTTGCGCAGCGTCTTCGATCAATTCACAAGCCATGAAACCCCACCCCAGAACTGGAACTCAAGAAAGGAAACTGGGCGCCTTTATCGGTTGGCCCGGCATGATCGCTTTAGGCTATCTCGGCAAAGCCTGGGTACCGTGCCGGATGCGCGCGAAGCGGGCGGCGAGCGGCGCAGTGTCTTGCTGCCCGAGGCATGTTCGACCGCCTCGCAGGGCTCATCATGCTGGCTCTGGCGGCGGTGCTGGCAGCGCGGCGACAGCTTCGCGTGGACAGGCCGACTACGGCAGCAATCGAATGCGCAGGTTGCGAAACTCAATCGGAGCGCCTTCCGACTCGAGGCACAGGTAGCCCTGACGCGGCTCGCAATCCGTGCCGCCGGAAACCTCCTCGCCGTTGACCCACAGCCGCACTTCGCCGTTGATCGCCCGGACGTAGTAGTGGTTCCACTGCCCAACGCCCCGGCTCAGGTTTTTCGACGGCAGGCTCCGTTGGCCGTTGGGTGCGACCGGCGGGAACGGCGTCATCTTCGAAGTCTTCACGGGAAAGACGTCGCCGTTGGTGGAAAACCAGTCAGGCTGCTTGCCGGTTCGCTCGACGTATTGCTCCGTGTAGCCGTGGTCGAGCACTTGCACTTCGATGCCGGCCGGCAGACTGCCAGGCTCGAGGTCCGTTAGCGTCGCTTCCGGCACCCAAACAAACACGCCGGAGTTCCCGCCTTCGCGCAGATGCCGCCATTCGACAACCAGTTCGAAGTTCGTCAGCGGCTCGACCGATCGGATCACGCCCACCGGTTGGCCCGTGCAGTGGATCTCGCCCGCCTTCCACGACCACGTATCCGGTTTGCAGTTGACGTTGACGAAGTCGGATTCGCCGAGCGCCCGCCACCCGGGGCCGCTGCCGTCGATGGCGGCCTTGGGAAGTGTGGGCCCTTCGCCGGTGGCGCAATCGGCCAACAGTGCCGTCAACATCGGCAACAAGAACAAGGGCATGGCGAGCATTCGCATCGGTGTCGTCTCGTGCGGGGGTGGTCGAACCAGGGGCAGGCAGTCCCCAGCGGGACGCCGATTGTCGCACATCGGGGGCAGCGGTGTCAAAAGAGCGGAGTTCGGGTAGGGGGTTACCTTGGATCGCCGACGACCGTCCGCAACACCAGGATGAATCCCTCGCGGCCCATCGACCGATAGCGTTCCCTGATTCGGTCGGCTAGGAACTTTCTATTTTCGCTTCCGCGTGTGTAGTAGCTGGCACCGTCTGGGCTTGATCGCGCAATATCGTCTATTGCTTTGCGCAGCAGTCTGATCAATTCGCTATTGCTCTGAGTCATGGTTCAATTGTAGCGCCTCGGGTTGACTTGAGATCAGGGTATCGCTGCTTCGGATGGCGAATCCGCCATGCCACGAAAAGGCATAGTACAGCGGGAATGGAACAACACGGGAGCATTTCTAGGAGGTGCCCTGCCGCGTTCCTTGAATCCTCAATGGCCGCGTAGACGGGCGGCACTAAAAAGGCCAACCCTACGCCGCCGAGCGTCACGCTTGCCACCCTCCGCCATTGGCTCATATGGTTCAGTATAGCCGCTTGGGTGGCTCACTTTACACAGAGACAACCGCAGCGCGGCGCGCTACCGTGCCCACATGCCCCGCGACGACCAGCGCAAACCGACACCGAATGAGGACGGCGCAGGTCGACCGCCGCGCGAGACGTCCGCCGACAACGAACGACCTAGCCCGCGCGACGGCTGTGCCAGGCAGCGTCCAAGTCAGGGCGATTCGGCAGCGCGAGCGGTCTGGCCGGCCCACGTCTAACCACACCATCATGCGCGGCGTCCGGCACGGCGACATCGAGCGCCTCGTCTTCCGAGCGCATCGTGGCCAGGAACGAACTGCCGACCAGGCTGATGAACGTGCCCAAGATGCCGATGCCGCCCAGCATCGTGATCACGGCAACCCCGCGCCCCAGTGGCGTCACCGGGTACAAGTCGCCATAGCCGACGGTCGTCAATGTGATGAAGGCCCACCACAGCGAGTCGGACAGCCGGCCAAACTTCTCCGGCTGCGCACCTCGCTCAAACTCGTGTACCGCCAGCGCGCTGAACACGAGCACGGTTGCGGCGACGAACCCCACCACGGCCAGTTCGTCTTTCACGCTGCGAAAACCGTGCATTACGTTGTGCAGCGCGCGGTTGTAGCGATACAGCTTGAGCATCCAGACCAGCGGCAAAATGCGCAGTAACTTCAGCGAGCGCAGATTGACCGTCAAGCCAATCACCGACGGAACGATCACCGCCATGTCGATAACGGCCAACAGCGTGAACGGATAGCGGCGCGGGTTGCTCGAGTTGGCCCAGCGATACAGGTACTCGAGGCCAAACAGCGTCACGACGATCCACTCGTTCCACCACCAAAAGCCCGTCGCAGCGCGGGTCGCTCCGGTCGGCGTGAGCTCCGATTCCATGTAGAACACGACGATGCTGTACGCGACGACGGCCTGCGACATCGTTTCGAACCATCGGCGGCCTGTCGTCGAATCGGGCAGCATGGGCGGGTGGGCTTCCTGCTGGGCGGCGTTAAGAGTCGGGCGATCGTCTGGCGGCATCGAGCTCGATGCACGGTCCGCGTCCAACCATCGGCGGGCGAGAAGGATATCGCGGCGCTCGATGTGGAAAAAGGCGAGCTTTCCCGCAAACGTCTGCCAGGTGCTGGCAGTGCTGGCGGAGCGAATTGCGCAGGCGTATGATCGTGTGCCGGGCGGGGAATTGGGGCCGCGAATGCCCGCCACGGTGGCCGGACACCCGGTCCCGCACGATCGCAGAACCAACAAGGATTCGCAGGCATGGCCAAAAACAACCTCCGCAAAGAACTCGAAGCGCTGCGGGCCCAGGTTGCCGAACTGTCGGCGGCCCGGCAAGAGTCCGTCGCGGCATCGTCGGGCGCGCCTGGCCCGAGCGACGCATCGCCGGCGGCCTCGCCGGATGCGCAATCGCCCGAGGCGGCGCAGCCCGACCACTCCGAATCGCTCATCGTGCGGCAGTTCGACGAGTTGATGGAGTTGCTGGAGCGCGAAATGCGCGAACTGCCGACGATCACCTGCCTGGCCGTTTTCGCGCTGGGCATTCTCATGGGACGCCACCTCCGTTAGGGAGCCATACGATGAACGACACGATCATGAAACTGCGTATTCTGGCACGTTCCGAAATGACGCTGGCCCGCATCAACGCACGGTTGATGGCGACCCGCACGATGTTCTACGCCGTGGCAGTCGCGCTGCTGCTGTTGACGGTGGTGATGGTCAACCTGGGCGCCTACCAACTGTTGGCCGAGACCTACGGCAATGCCCAAGCGGCGTTCATCGTGGCATTGGCCGACGGCGTGCTGGCCGGACTGTTCGTGCTGGCCGGCCGGATGATGAAGCCCGGCTCCGAGGAACAGATGGTGCGCGACATTCGCGAGATGGCCCTCTCAGATCTCACGTCCGACGCCAACGCGGCGCTCGACGACTTCAAGAAGGTGGGCGCCAATCTGGAAAAGATTCGCGCCGGGTTCAGCTCGTTCACCGGCGAAGGGAGCCGGCTGGCGAGCCTGGCCAGCCTTGGGCCGGTGGTGGCGATGGTGATCAACGCCCTGAAGCGCCACCGCGAATCGCGCGGCAGTGACGATTCTTGATCCGACCGGCGCGACTTGCAATCCGCGCCATGTCGGGCCAAGCTGTAGTCGTCCTGCGTGGAGAGACTGCCATTGGCGGCAAGTCGTTCTCTGCGTGAACAAAGCGAACAAAGCCATCTCCCGTAGCCAGGAGTCACCGTATGCATCGCCGTTTTTCCGTCACCGTTTTGTTGGCGTGCTGCACCCTGCTCGCAGTTGCACCGCGCGCCGAGGGGCAAACGCCGATGCGCTGGTTGGCGCACGACATGCAGCGCCCGCGCCCGCCGGTCGTAACGCCGGGCAAGCTCAACCTGCCGGTGGCCCCTCCGTCGGACGCCAAGGTGCTGTTCGACGGAGAGGATCTTTCCGGCTGGCGCGATGCCGAGGGCGAACCTGCCAAGTGGCGCGTGCAGGACGACTACATGGAATCCGTGCCCAACAGCGGCTACGTCTATTCGGCCGACGCATTCGGCGACGTGCAACTGCATCTCGAATGGGCGGCCCCCACGCCGCCGAGCGGAAAGAGCCAGGGACGCGGCAACAGCGGTCTGTTTCTGATGGGACTCTATGAAGTGCAAGTACTTGACTCGTACGAGAACGACACCTACCCCGATGGCCAAGCCGCGGCGATCTACGGCCACTACCCGCCGCTGGTCAATGCGTGCCTGCCGCCGGGCGAGTGGCAGAGCTACGACATCGTGTTTCGTCGGCCGCGTTTCGACGCCGACGGCGCGGTTATCACGCCGGCCCGAATCACCGTGATCCACAACGGCATCCTCGTGCAAGACGACGTCGAACTGTGGGGGCCGACCGCCTGGCTCCAGCACAAACCGTACGAGCAACATCCCGACAAGTTGCCGCTATCGCTACAGGATCATGGCAACCCGGTCCGCTTTCGCAACATCTGGCTGCGGGAACTGCCCGAGAGGCAGCAGCCCGGCGGATTGGCGGAGCAGGGGGGCGACGTGGTCGAGCTGTCGGCCGACGCCTTGGAGAAGTTCGTCGGCACCTACGGCACGCTGTTGGGCCCGTTCGGCACGATCGAGCGCGAAGACACTCAACTCCGTTTGCACATGGACACGGGCCAGGTCATCGACCTGTTGCCGCGCTCCGAGTCGGAGTTCGCGATGCGCTTTACCGCCGGCAAGCTGACGTTCAACGTCAGCGACGAAGGCCAGGTGTCGGGCTTTACGATGGACCTGGGCGGATCGCGCTATCCAATCAGCCGGCGAGGGGAGTAGGGTGCATATTGCGACCTTGCGAAGCAATAGACGCACAGGGCCGCGTCTTAACGGTTGGAGGCCCAAACTACCGTCGGAGCCGTGAGGCCTTGTCGAGCTGGTCTTCGATTGTGAATTCTTCGATTGGTGCTGCACCAACCATAGCTTCAGGAAATAGCCTCTCGACTCGTTGCAACTCTGCCGCAACTTTACGAGGCGGCCACGACTCATCAAGCGCTTCGTCAACAGTGTCCACAGGCACCAGCAGTGACACTGCGGCATACCCTGGTTCACCGAACATCCAGAGCAAACCTGGCGCATCTGGTTGGCGCATACTGGTGTTGGGAATACCCTCCAATGCTTGCCATCTGGGGAGATCCGCAACAACCGCTCTCCGCAACCGAATCCAATTCACCTCGTACCCGAGCCAGCAAGCTGCGACCGTTACCAACACGAACAGCGTTCGCAACGAAAATCGAAACCAGAGGAGTTTATCGGTGGGCGTCATTTGCATTCGCCGCGAAACCGTTCGTCTCAGGTAGGGCCAATCTGCTCCGTTTCCTACGGGCGATCCAATCGAATAACCGCGTGGCCGAGTAGAGTATCAAGAACGATGCGGATACTTCAATTATCGCTGCGGCTTGATCCATGGGATGGAGCGCCACCACGAATGCATGCCTAAACTCGTCTGCCCACAAGCTACCTTCTGGCAAGTCGGGGGGCATCCAAGTGCAAATCCAAACGATGCACGCTGAGTACGGAACAAGGACGAGCAGAGTAGCCCGCAACGAAAACCGAAACCAGCGGCGCTTGGATGCGGTCACTTTAATATGCTCTTTTTGGAAACCGACCGTATGGCGTATGCCGAACCGAACAAGACAGCATTCGCGACGACGATGACTCCCGACCCTACCAGGCAGGCAAGCGCAAAGATGAAATCAGGGTCGCCATCTGGCGAATGCGTCTCCAAGTATGCCATGTTCGCCACAAGCGCGACGACAGCAATTGGCGCAGCAATCAGAAACGACGCCACCTCGTCGCGGAGTCGCGAATAGACGACCACCGGGGCAACGACCAGGATTGCGATGGCTACGATGCTAGAGATTGGCATGGTACTATTGTAGCCGATTTCGAGACGATCGCGCCCGTTCCAGCCGCGCCGTGCGCCGGCGACAGAAACCGGTCGTGGCACCCAGCGCGCGAAGAGTTTGAGTCGCAAGAAGCCACGGCCCCATGCCGGGCGTCGGCGCACAAATTTTAACTGCTTGTTCTTACGGATTCGATTTCGATCCCTCCCAGGCACCGCTGCGCGCGTGGCAAGGTCCAGGCTGAGAAACAGGTCCGCGTCCCCTTTGTTTCGCGGCTGCGCGCGATTGCGCCCCATCCGAGGCACGCGTCGACTATGCTGGAGCGTGCTGAAATCTTGAAAAGCGGCTGGAAACACGTACTACCGAACACGGCGGAGCACGCGCAATGACCGGATCTTCCTATGACTCGGAACGAAACATGGAGCGGCTGGCCAGCAGTAGCACGACGTCGCTTCGCGGACGATGCACCGTCCGGCGGGTTCACCGCGGTTACCGAGTCTTGCTAATGCTGGCCGCTCTGTCGCTGGTCGCGCCGCCTACGGCGCTCGCCGCAGAGTCCGACTATCAGGGCGACGTCACCGCTGTGACGACGATCGACACGTTGAGTCCCGACGGCCCCTACAACAAGATTTGGGAACCCTATCTTGCGAAGTGGAGCAGCAAGCACTACCTGGCGGCCTACGGATTGCAGGTGCATGGCAAGGGTGACATGGGCGACATCGTGTGCTCGATCAGCCGAGACGCCGGCAAGACCTGGGGTCACCGGGTCATGATCTTCGACCATCGAGAACGAAACGGGACCGTCCAGTACGCCTACAACAATGCCGTCTTGTATCGTCCGCCTGGGCAGGACCTTGTCTGGCTGTTCTGCATGCGCGTGCCGATGCACTATCGAGACAGCGAGAATGCCGAGCTGGTTGCCGCCTACACGCCGGACGGCGGCTACGCATGGCACCCCGTGGAGTTGTCCGTCGACTATCAGGGGTCTTTGATCATCGTCGCGGGCATCGAAGCAATTGAGCGAGACGGCGTCACCCACTACCTGCTACCGGCGCACCGCAACTCGCAGCGGCGTGACCCTCACGGCGATCGACGACAGTTCGTGCTGGAAAGCAAAAGCTTGCTGCACTGGAAGCTTGCCGGATTCGTGCCTTACGCCGAGGACGACCCGGTGTTCTTGCACGAGGGCGGAATCGCGCCGATGGGCGCCGACGGCGAGTTGAAGATGGTCATGCGCACGGCGGACATGATTCGCGAACGGCCGCTCGATCCACCCGTCGCCTATTCGACCGTCAGCAAAGACGGCGGGCGCACCTGGTCGACGGCCCGGCCCGAGCCGGACTTGCCCAACTATCGAGCGAAGAGTTTTTATGGCCGCGATGCGGCAGGGCAGTACGTCTACGTCTATGGCAACCATGCCGATCGACGCGGCCTGTACTACAAGGTTCGATCCGAAGATGGAAAATGGTCCAAGCAGAAGACCTTCTATGATGGTGGGAATCGCAATAGCTATCCCACGCTGATCGAAGACTCGCCGGGCCGGTGGCTTGCGGTGTGGGACAGCTCGGATAGCCCGGATGACAAGCGGACCGCGATCCGCTTTGGTCGCCTGCAGGTCGGGAAGTGAGCGGGGCCCGTTGAGCAGCGACAAGCGCATAGGACGCTGGCCCGTAGACTACATAGCGGTTCACGCTTCGATCGATTTCACGTGAGCGTCGCGTCCGTTGGCACCGGTGTCGACGAAGTGTTTCAAATGCTTCCCGGCAGCGGCTTCGTGATCCACCAGCGACTTGACGACCAAGCGACGCTGACGGTGCGGCTGAGCTGTTCCCGCGCGGAACAGGGCTGGCTAGGAACGTACAGCGGCACGCGTCCGCATATCGGCAGCGTGAGCTCGGCCGCGCTCGGCTCGAAGTTTCTCGTGCAAGTGATGGGTGCCGGGCAGTGGACTCTGCTGTACGTCGATTCCGCGCGCGGCCTCTGACCAGCCTAAATCATCTGGTACGACGTTGGCCCCGCGTCCGAACCGGGGCGTCAGCAGACAATCCAGGCCCTAACTCCGACGGCTCTATGGTTCCTCGATTTGATCACCTTCGCCGTCGGCCGGCTGGGTTTTGCGAATATGCGCGTAGTTCAGCAAGGCGACGAAGACGCTACCGCCCACCAGGTTGCCGAACAGGGCGATGCCAATGTACCGCGCTGCTTGGGCAACCGTGAACTCGCTGCTGCTGAGCATCGCGGCAAACATCTCGACGGAGCCTACGATCGAGTGATGGAAGCCACCCACGCCGATCAGAAAGGTCACAAGGTAGATCGCAACCATCTGGCTGAAGTCAGGCCCGGTTGAGACGACGAGCCAGGCCCCTAAAGCCATGAGCCACCCTGCGAGGATCGCACTAACCAGCAGTGCCAACAGTTCGTATTCGACCAGATGATGCCCGATCGCGATGTAGCCCGCTTGCGCGCCAACGACCGGATCGGCCAGCAGCAGCAAGTAGGCACTGGCCGCGGCGCCAATCAGATTGCCGGCGATGACGGTCAACCACAGTCGAAGCAGCATGCCGACGGACGCTCGCCCGTCCAAGACCGGATAGACGGCGGTGGCCGTGTGCTCCGTATAGAGTTGCGCGCCGCTCATGACACAGATTACGAACCCGAGTGGATAGACGATCGCCGTGGCGATCCGTGTCAGCAACTCGGAGTCCAGCACCTTGGTTGCATCGGTGACAACGGCGACGGCCATGGCCGAAAAACCAACGCTCAGCCCGGCCGCGATGGCAGACAGCATGAGCGAGAGTTTCAGTCGCTTAATCTGTTCGGTGCCCTCTTCGATTGCTTTCTGCAGCGAGTCGTCCGGATGTCGGCGAACTTCGTCAGTCCGTTTGACAATCACCGGTACGAATCGTTCGTCTTCGGTTTTACGTTCTTTGCTCCGCTTGGTAATCGTTTCGGCGTCTTGTTCCGCTTCGGTGCCGTCAGGCAGAACGATCTTTTGTTTTTCGTCAGTCATGGTCTTCGCCCAGGAAAATCAGCCGCTTTCGGCTCGACAAGTTGTGGCCCGCAAGTCGGCTCCGCCATACAACGCCTGCACAGATTGCCTCGGGGCTCGTCTGCGCATCGGTGGGATCCACCGGCAGCGACGGAGACACAGGGCGCCTCGCGGCGCGAATACCGCGGTTCGCTGGCATCTGTCATTGTGGTGGTCATCCGGCGAAAGTATACTACGCGGTGCTGTTTTCCGCGTGGCATTCCGGTGTAGGACACAACCTGTCCGCACGACGGAGATGAGATGGCCGACTCAAAACGCATCCTGGTAGCCCATCAAAACGACGACGCGCGTGCGGTGATCGCGGGCGCCGTACGGGAGCTTGGGCACGAGGTCGTGGCTGAACTTGAGACGGGGCAGCAGATTATCGATTGGTGTCTGGATGCGCGTCCCGACATTGCGATTGCGGGCGTCGAGATGCCGGATATTGACGGGATCGAAGCGCTGATCAAGGTCGGCGAAGTCGACCCCTTGCCCGCGATCATTGTCACGCCGAATGCCGACATCGATCTGGTCGAGCGCGCGGTGCAGGACCACGTGATGGCTTACCTGGTCGAGCCGGTCACAAAGAAGGATCTGATGCCGGCGATTCACCTTGTCGTCTTGCGATACGAGCAGTTTCAGGCTCTGCGCGACCAAGTGAAGGACCTCTCCCAGGCGCTTGAAGCACGCAAGGTCATCGAGAAGGCGAAGGGCATCCTGATGCGCCGCGGCGACATCGACGAGGATCAGGCATTTCGCCGGCTGCAAAAGCTGGCCAGTTCGGAGCGCAAACGGGTGGTCGAGGTCGCGCAAGCGATTCTCACGTCCGAGAAAGCTCTGAGCTGAGCCGATCCATCCGGACCCAAGGTTGGTCCGACCCGCTCTGGTCGTTGAGGTTCGCTGATTTGACGTGCGCTGATGCTGTCTATTGGGGCGGACGGCGAGCTATTCCGACGACGAAACTCAGGGCCGTCGCATTCACCAACAGGAAGAACAGGATCTTGACCGGCGTCGTCGCCACGCCGGCGAACCCGCTGAAGCCTAAAAACGCCGCGATCAGCGCGCCACAAAACAAGATGACTGTCACGATTTGCACGCGCCTACTCTCCAATTCCCCACTGGCCGGCGGCGCGGCGTCGATCACCACGTGATTCGTGCTGTCGGCGGGTGCCGGCCAGCCACGCACGTAGGCACTCTGTCGTTCAACCGTCACCGCCACGTTCCTCCCCGTCGCACACCTCGACCAGCCGGTAAAGTTCGGCGGGCAAGGCGGTTCTTAGCAGCGTGTGGAGCTGACGCTCGGGCGTCCGTTCAATGACCAGTTGCGCACGCTGCTCATCGAGCGCGTTCACCGTAACTTGCAAACCGTGCCCGATGTTGACGGACTCTCCTTGCTTCCTCGATAGGATCAGCATCGGATTCCCGTACTCCAACCAACGTCCACTCTCATCGAGTCGCCGCTTGTTCATGCGCCCACCCTACCTTTGGCGTGCGTTGACTTGTGCGGCCGGCAAATGCTCGAGTTCTTCTCGGCGGATGCCGACATGCGTCGGCGCGTCAATGCTCAAAGTGACGCGTCCGCGACTAACACGACGCACGACAACGCGGATCTGGTCGTCGATCCTTACGGCCTCTCCTGTCTTTCTGCTTAGAATTAGCATGTTCCGAGTCCTCCAGATCTACGGTTGCCGGCGATATGAAAATCGGCCCAAGGGGCGTCGATGTGAGATGCCGATTCCGTTCTCCAAAGTTTCGAAGCGCCCCCAGGACCGTCGAATTGTGCAAGCGTTTTCCAGCCGAAGTGCGCGCACCGCTAGCGCGAACTCCAAGACCTCGGTTCGGGCACAAAAAAAAGCCCGGTCGCGGAACGGATCCGCGATCGGGCTTTCATAGGCCGAAATTTACCTGACCACCATGGGCAGGTGCGTGTAGTTTACACGGCACCAGGGATTAGTCAAGGGGTCGGACAACGGATTCATTTCTCGATCCGACCCTCAGGTGGATCGCAGGCGGTTCCAGCTGGCCTGGCGACACGTGCTGTAATACGAAGCCGCCACGTGCCACGACTGTTCGTGGCACGTGGCGAAAAGGTGACGCTGCGCGCCGGACTGTTCCGAGCCGGCGATCAGTTGTCACGCTTCGGTTTGGCATCCACGTCAACGTCGACGCCCCGGCGTTCAACGTCAACATCTACGCCTTCCACGCCACGGTTCTGACGAGCACCTCGAGCTCGCCGATCGACCCCATAGCGTTCGTCGAGCTCACGCGCGAAGTTGCGATCCGCGAAGTCCGGCCAGTGGTCTTCGTCAAAACCGGTCGCGCCTTCGAGTTGCTGTTGTGTGACATTGAGTACGAGGTGGTAATCGTCCGTGTCGCCCTGGTCTTGCCGCACGGTAAACGCTTCCCACGGCACGGCAAACATCTTGTTCCCGACGCCAAGAAATCCACCATACGTAACCGCGGCGTAGCGAATTTTGCCGCTGTTTGCATCGAGGACCAGGTCGTTGATTTCACCAACGCTCTTGCCCTGTTCGTTCTGAATGTCCATGCCAACGACCTGGCTGGTGCGAATGGTCGCGCCGCGTGTGACGCTGTCCAGCCTGCCCAGTGGCGCTCGATCTTGTGTGTTTCGAGCGGCTCGGTCTCGGTCGCGCCGCGGTGCCCGAGAGTCCTCGGGCGGTGCCGCCATCGCTCCCGCACAAAGACCAATCGTCAGCAGACTTGCCATCAGTGAAAGCCTTTTCATCGCTCCGTCTCCGTTATCGCGTGTGTTATTGGAATCTAACCAGTACGATGTTCGACAGCCGGTGCCGGGTACCTGCCCGGCGGGGCCTAGCAGTTGCAGGACGATTCGAACTCGGCGACCTGCTTTTCGGCCTCTTCTTTGGCAACCCCGTAACGCTCCTGAACCTTCCCGACGAGCACATCGCGTTGTCCGTCGATCACGTCCAGTTCGTCGTCCGTAAGATCGCCCCACTTCTGCTTCGCTTGACCCTTTGCCTGTTTCCACTTGCCTTTGATTTGATCCCAGTTCATCTTCTCGCTCCGATACAATTGGTTTGCGGGCCAGAAAGTTAACTCACTTTCAATTCGCAATGCACGTTGCGTGCCACTTTGTGGATTAGCCCGATTGCGCCGCCGTGGCCACATCGGCATAAGCACTTACGTTCTGGGTGCGCCCTCAGAGTTGGTTGCATGCTGTGCCACAATCGGACGCCGGGCGATCACACTGAACGCTGGTGACGCATAGTACATGCTTGCGGCAGGAGTAGGCTGCCGCCGAAGAATTGCCTTGTGCCGGCTAGCAAAGGCGGTCGTGGCCTACTCCCTGTTGACCTCAACGTCGACGTCTCCGTTCTCCGTCGAACGCTCGACTTCGAGTTCGCCGCGAGGTGTTTCAACGTCGAGAACCTTCTCCTTCTTTTCGCATCCGCTGACGGCCAATGCCAGGCAGAAGGCGAATCCGGTAATCGTTCCAGCGGACAAAGCACGCAAATACTTGGTGGTGGACATCGAGTCTCTCCTAGGAAGGAATGGGAAAATGAGATTCTTGCAGCGCGCCGGTTACCAAGGCTTGAGCTTCCAACCGAGCACGAACCCGATGCCAATGCAGACCAGGGCGGCGGTTTCTGGTTTTTGTCGCGCGTAAGCCTTGCAGTACTCAAGCGCGTCGTCGATCGGGTGAATTTCTGGCCCGTCTTCCTGCGCGTTGGGTTTTAGATGAGACGTTTGTTGAATGTCGTCGGTTGCCATGCTTCGAGCTCCTGCGTTGGTGTAAAGGGGGATGCCGTTATTGGTGGACGGCGTCTTTGGTGGTTGCGGCTCTCACCGCCTGTTTAAGCCATTCTGCATTACTGCGAAGTTCGGACTTCGACCGGTCAAAACCCTGCATCGCCCGTGAAGCGGCGCGAACCGCCACATACGCCGCGATTAGGCCGACCAGTGCCGTACCGCCCGCGACGGACAGCAAAGCCCATTCCATCTCCAGGCCAGTGCGCATCAGCAGATATGCCACGCCCAGTAGCGCGATTGGAACGGCGCAGCCGGCCAGGATTGCGCCGACGGCGATTACCAGCGCGGGCCAGCGGATACGCCGCATGACCGAGCCACAGTCGCAGACGAACAGTCGCCACTGGAGCTCCGCCAGCACCACCACGTCGTCCTTCAGGTGCGCAATGCTGCGTCCGAGGCCCTCGTGGCCGTGATGCCCGTTGTTCAAATCTCTCATTTTCTGCGTTTGATTAACCATCCGGCAATCACTCCTACAGACACGGCCGCGGCGAGCGTCAAGGCGGGATGTTTGCCGATGAATTCTCCGGCGCTGTCCTTTGCCTGCTCGGCCAGCCGTCGTAGTTCGGCGGCGCGCGACCCGGCCTCGGAGTGCTCGCGATAGCTTGCTGATGCTGAGCTCCCAAGTCCTAGAGACGCCGCAAGCCGATTGGTGCCGTCGATCGGGTTGATCATTTTCATCATCGATTCAAAGTGTTTTTTGGGTCACGTCCTATGGGTCACTGTCGCCGCCGCTCGTCGCTCTGCCGACGCGTTGCCCCAAATACGCCACGGCGGACCGCAGCAACATGTTGCCGAGGAATGTCGCCGACGTGCGAGCAAGGCTTTGGGTTGTGCTACCCTTTGGCGATTGCTTCACCACGAGCTTGTTTCGCTTTGCAAGCTGCTCCAGGTCGTCCGCGTCGGGCGATACAATTTGCGGTCGTTCGGGAACCGCTAGGAACCCGATCGCAATGGCCGCGCCGACACATGCCCACGGATATTCACGAATGTAGGTGCGCCAATCCACAAGCCGTCGCGTTTCGCCGACAACTTGCTGAGCGTGTGGACCGAGTGCGCGTCGGATTCTCGCCATCTCGTTACGGATCTCGTCGACGTCGGATTGGCTCATGGGTATCAAGCTTGCCCAGTTATTCTCAGGATCGCTTCAACTGCTCGGGGATCGCATCCGACACGGCTTGCGAGACGGCACGAGTTACTCTGGACAACAGGTCGTTGGCTTGAGCTCGATGCCGATGACGCTGGTCGAATAGCATGGCTCCCACCACAACACCGACGCCAGCGCCGAGCACGAAACTAAGCGCCACCGACGAGGTCGGGTGTTCGACGACTTGCCCTTCCACGTATTCTCGGCCTTGAGTAAGCCCCTTGCCGATCGCCGCGGTCGCCTGTTCGACTCGCGAGGTATCCTCGGCTTTGTCGTGCGACTTGGAACGACTTGATTTGGATCGACTTGCAGTATTCATTGTCTACTCCAGATTGACGTTTAATGAACGGTAGCGAGGCTTAACGGTAATCCGTCACGCCGCGGACGCCGACGCGGACGCCTACACAACGTGAACAGGCTACCTAACGGTCGCGACTGCTGAGCACGGAGCTGACCAAGATCCCGGCCAGCAGGCCCGCTCCGAACGCGACCGCGACCGCCTGAGCCGGCTTCCGCCGCACCGTGGCCTGCGCTTGGGCATACCCTTGCTTCAAACGACCCGCGGCCCGATCGTATTGCTCCTGCAAGGCATCTGCAGCGTCCTTCGAGTACTGCGTCGCCGCCTCACGAGCGCGCTCGACTGTTGGACCAATCTCGTCCATAAAGCCAGCCATAAAGCTTTCGATCTGCTCGCGTGCCTCACCGGTCTTGCGCTGAATCACCCCTACGAGTTCATGGACACTTCCGCCGGCCTGTTCCAAATCGTCGTCGGATAGCTCCTGCCAACGTTGACGTACTTCGCCCTCGATCTTCTGCCACTCCGGCGATTTGTCGGCGTGTTTGTGGTGAGACTGGAACGACATGGTTGCGGATCCTCCCGTCTTTGAGCAGATGTCGCAGGGCAGCGAGCCCAGAAACAACCTGCTGCGAAAAGTGTGTTGTCGAAGCCGGGTGATTAATCGGCAAATACCATGCCAGACGGGGCACCGCTTGAGAATCTTCGCGATGCTGCTGCAAAGCTCGCATCATCAAGCGGTTTGCGGTGCGACAGAGTGCGTCGAACCGACGCCACCGACCTGTTCGATTGGCGACCGGGCTGGTCGCGCGCTCGCCAGGCCACGGTTGCATGGATGACCGTAGAAACGCCTCTCGGGGCCGGCCCACACCGTGTCCCTGCGGTCCTCGTGCGGGCGAAAGCTCGCGGCACGCTTTTTGCCCGATGAATGCGCCATTACTTCACCCGCCTGAGCCACCGAGAGGCGCTTAGGCATCGAGTTGGCATTCCGCGAGTGAGTGCGAAAAGAACTTGTTGATGAATCCTGAGGCGGCTCCATGAATCCTGAGGCGAATAGTGCCGTCAACAGCAACATTATTGAGCGCCTAGAGAATCTGCTGTTGAACAATAACGATAGCCAGTACGGATTCCACAAGGCTGCCGAAGCAATGGACGACGCGCGGTTGGCAGGTCTGTTTCGCGATCTGGCCCGTGAGCGCTCCGCCCATGCGGCAGAATTGCAGAAATGGCTCATGGCTCGGGGTGTCAAGCCACGCCTGGAGCCCCTGCGAACAAGTGCCTTACGTCGGAATCTCCTGGACTTTCTTGCAACGCTCAACGGCGGCGACCCGGCTGTTATCCTGGCCGAGGCGGAACGCTGGGAAGATGACATCGAGCAACATTACGAATCAATTCTGCAAGGGGACACAGTAGCGCTCGACAAAGCGACCCATGACGTTCTGCAACGGCAGTACGCCGCGGTTGTCAGGACTTGCGATCGAGTCCGTAGATGCCGAAACGCCTATGAACGGCGGTAGCGTACCTGCTGGGATTCGGATCGCTGAAACCCCGGTGGGCTTAAATGGGCTTTCCAGCCCTAGGCCTGGTGTGTCACAGGACGTCGCGGAACTTGCTAGAATTGCTCGTTGCATTGGCCGCCTAGGTGAACCCGCGGAGTGGCATTAAGGCACGCTGGCAAGCGGTCCGTAGCGAGACTGACTCAGGCGTGACGCGCTTATGGAGGATGCGTAGATGAAAAGCGTGCTCTTGTTCGTTATCGACGCACTTGCATCCCGGGTGGTCGTGCCGGCGCTCCAGCGCGGCCAGCTTCCCCACATGGCCGAACTCATTGCTCGCGGCACGCTGGCCGAGGAATCGGTGGCCGTCTTTCCATCGATAACGCCCGCCGCCACCGCATCGCTTGTAACGGGATGCTATCCGTCAGATCACGGAATCGCCGGAGCCCATTGGTACGACGAACAAAAGGATGAGATCGCCTACTACGGAGACGATTTCTGGGTCATCCTACAGAAGGGATTCGGCCGATTCTTCAATGACTTTCTAGTTCGGCTGAACGGAGATCGTCTGAAGCGCGCGACCGCGTTCGAGATTGTTGAAAAGCACAATCGAAAGGCCGGGTGTGTGAACTACTTGTGGTTTCGCGGCGAGTCTGAGCATGAAGTCCACACTCCGTTTCTTCTTCGTCTCGTGCCCGGCATACCCGGGGTAAAATCCATTCCGGGACCGCACTTGCTTTGCCTGGGCGATTTCGTCGCGGAAGAAGTTGACGAGCCGTCACAAGACGTGTCCGAACTTGCATCGTCGGATGCAGGGTTGGCCCATCGCTACGGGTTCGACGATAGCAAGTCGGCCGAGTACCTGTTGCAGTTAGCAAGAACGGGCTTTCCCGACTTCACGCTCGTGTATTTCCCTGACAACGACTTCGAGAGCCATCGCGTCGGCCCTCGTGCGGCCCTGCCGGTGCTGGAGGCATTCGATGAAAATCTGGGAAAACTGTTCGACGTGTTTGGCGGATGCGATTCGCTGCTTGAACGCATGGCCGTGGTAATCACCGGAGATCACTCACAATCCGACATGGTCGATGACAAAAAGGAAGCTCGAATCGCGCTGGACGAACTGCTCTCTGAGTACACGATCGCCAAAGCGGGCAGTGCCTGGCGCGCCGCCGATCAACTCATGATCTGTCCGAACATGCGTGCGGCCCAACTGTACTTACGCCATGATGTGGACCTCGATCGACGGCGGCTGGTTGAAACCATCCTCAGTGACCAGCGAGTCGACCACGCCATCTGGTTGCAGAGCAAGTCCGGGGTGAGTGAATTCCACGTGGCGACGTCGGATCGCGGAGTCCTTCGGTTCCATCGCGGTGACCAGGGCGAGAATTCGGCGACTGACCTCTATGGGACGACCTGGAGCTGGGATGGCGAGCTGGCGGCTGTCGACGCCCAATGCACAGACGATGGGCAATTGCGCTTTGGTGACTACCCAAACGCCTTCGAGCGGATTGTCGGGGCGTTCGGCAAAGAGAGCGGCAACCTGTGGCTCTCAGCGCGGCCCGGGTACGAGTTCGGCTTGCCTCGCACGGAAGTTCATCCCGGCGGGTCGCATGGCTCGCTCCACGCGGTGGACTCCCTGTCGCCGCTTATCGTGGCCGGCGCTCCACAGGGAATCGAAGTGCCGCCCCATCCGCGTTCCATCGACGTATTGCCGTTGTGCCTGAAGTTGTTGGGAATCGAACGTCCGTCCTCGGTCGGGGCGACAAGCGATCCGTGGAGCCACGCCCGATGAAAGAGAACAATGCAACGCAATTGGCCGAGCCACCCGATGAGCCGACCGCAAGTGATCGGGCCGGCAACCTCGGCGTCAACCGAATGGAACGCGCACGCACGGTGTCGCTGGCGGTGCTTGCCCTCGTCGCTGTTTTCGCGACGCTCTATGTCGCCCGCGCCGTCCTGTTCCCGATCGTCGTCGCCGTTCTGCTGAATCTGCTGCTAAGTCCACTCGTGGCGTTTCTGCATCGATTACGAATCCCCAACTCCGTTGGCGCGGCGTTGGTGCTAATTGTCCTACTGGCCATCGTCGGCGTTGGTGTGACGGCGCTTGTATCGCCTGCGGCAAACTGGATCGAACGTGCCCCGGAAAGCTTTCGCCAGATCGAGGCCAAAGTCAGGTCGTTGCGAAATCAGGTAGCGCAGATCGAGTCGACGACCAAAACCATCGAGGAGATGACAAAACTCGACGACCAAGAGCCGTTGGAAGTTCAGGTTCAGCAGCCGAGTCTGAGCAACACCGTGCTCAATACGAGCGGGGGGATTTTAGCTGGCGTGCTCGTGGTGCTTGCATTGCTCTACTTTCTGTTGGCCGCAGGAGACCATTTCCTGGGCAGGCTCGTTGAGGCCATGCCAACCTTAACCGAGAAACGCACGGTCGTTGCAATGGCGCGGCAGATCCAGCGTGGCATGTCCGCCTATCTGTTGACAACAACCGCGATCAACGTAGGGCTGGGATTCGTCATCGGCGTCGCAATGTGGCTCGTTGGGCTTCCGAATCCGATCTTATGGGGAGTCATGGCAGGGTTGCTCAACTTCGTGCCCTTCGTGGGCGCGACGATCGGCACCGTGGTCGTTTTCATGGTGGGTCTCGTTGAGTTCGATACGATTGCCCACGCATTGGTCGCCCCGGGTTGTTATGTCGGCATCAACACGCTGGAGGCAAACTTCATTACGCCCGCCTTGGTGGGCAAGTCAATCAGCATGAACCCGGTCATGATCCTCGTGTCGATCGTGATTTGGGGTTGGTTGTGGGGTGTGGGTGGCGTGATCCTCGCCGTGCCGTTGTTGGCAGTGATCAAGATCTATTGCGATAGTTTTGACGGCCTACGACACATTGGTCGATTCCTCGGTACGTAACCCCGACGAACCGAGCGCCGCCTCGGAGTCGTCTTTCCCCTCCGAGCGGATCGTCTGTACGTACTCAGCCCCCAGCAGCAGCACGGCGCTACCGTAGTAAACCCAAAGCATGATCGCGATGAAGGAGCCAATCACGCCATAGGCGTTGTACTTGTTGCCGATGACAAACGCTGACAACACTTGCCGACCCACTTCCCAAGCGACTGACGCCAGCAGACCGCCCCGCGCTGCATCCGCCCAACGCACGGGTACCTTCGGAAGCATCTTGTAAATCACGGTGAACATGGCGCAATTGAATCCCAGCGTCGCGGCGAATTGCACGAAGCCCCAGAATCTGGCGGGCAAGCCGAGTAGGTCGTCGCTCATGGCCGACGCCCCGGATAACACGAGCCCGGCGATGAACCCGGCAACCACCAACCCCCCGACGCCGAACAGCATGAGGAACGCTTTGAGGCGCACCCAGAGGATCTGTTTCAGCCCGCCCAACAGCCCCTCTGCTTTCGGCTGATCGAAGTTCCAAACTCGGTCGAAGGCATAGTCAATTTGCGCAAAGATGCCCATGGCCGCGATCATCAACGTGGCGAATCCAATCGGTCCGCCAATGGCAGCGCTTGCCTGCACCTCGCCGAGCGCATTGCCGACGTGATCCGCCAGCGACGGCGAGGCTTGTTCGCTGACGAATTCCAGGATCCGGCGTTGCGCATTCCGACCCCATCCCGTGAACCGCAACACAAACCCGACACCGGACGTTAACAGCAATAGGAGCGGGAAAAAGGATAGCGCGGCATAGTAGGACATCCCGGCGGCCAGTTGCAAGCCTTCGTCCTTCTGCCAATTCTCGAAGGCCTGCTTAGGCTCGGACCAGCCGACTCGCTTGAGTGTATTGAAATAGTCTCGCATACAGATGTCAGACGGCTTGGATGTACGGGTCCGTGTCTTTTAGTTTCTCGGAATCTTTCTTGTCCGACTCTTCATGACTGGCTGCCAGTTCGAGAGCATTGCCGGTATCCAGGAATCGCGCGACGATCACCGTGATATTGTCTCCGCCACCAGCCGCATTGGCTGTCTTGACGAATTCTCCGCAAGTTTCCTCGGCCGAAGCGCCTTTGCTCAACTGATCGGCGATTTCGGCATCGGAAACGTGCATCGTCAGCCCGTCGCTGCACACCAAAACAACATCGCCGATCTCCAGGTTGATGCGCGAAACCTCTGGGCAGAGTTCGTTTGAGCCTCCGCCAATGACGTTCCACAAGACGTTGCGCCATCGCGTGGCTTCCGCGTCATCCCGGTTCATCGCGCCCTCTTCGATGAACTTCTCGGCGATCGTGTGATCGCGTGTCAGTTGTTCCAGGCGTCCGCCGCGAAACAAATAACATCGGCTGTCGCCAACGTGGACGACATACAACCTTGGCCAGATCAAGTAGACGAGCGTCATCGTGGTGCCCATCCCCTGCCGGTCAGGTATGGCCTCGGCCTCTTCTCTGAGTCGAGCCTGGCAGTGCTCCAGCGATTCTTTGAGGCTATCCAGCAGATCGTCTTCGCAATCATCGTCCAATTGAAAGAACCAGCGCATCGTGTTCAGTACGTACGAGACCATCGCGTCAATCGCCACGCCACTGGCCCGTTCGCCAGCTGCCTGGCCGCCCATTCCGTCGGCAACCGCGAGCACTTTCCCCTGGGAGCTACCAAAGAGTCGCGTTTGGTGATCCAAGCCCAGGCTCGTTTGATGAACATTCATTGACTTGGAGAGGTCGGCGATCAGAAATTGGTCCTCGTTCTGATCGCGCTTTCGACCGATATCGGTCAAGCCAAACACATCCATTGATCCGCGCATTGGACTGGTCCCTTATGTCGGTCTCGAGGCGTCGGCGACGTCATTGATCGGACGGATCGGCCGGCTTGTTGTGGGCTGCCGCATCGTGTCCGTCGTTCGATTCCCGTCCGGCCGACGACGTCACCAGTGGTTCCTTGAAAGTAAGCGTGCGGTAAGGGAATGGAATCTCGATTTCGGCTTCGTCCAGGGCGCGCTTTACCGCGCTGACGACTTCATCCCGCGACGTTCGCACCTCGAGCGGCGTCGGCTGAGTCCACCACGTAACCTCGAAGTTGATACTGGACGATGCAAATTCCTGGGCGAAGATCTCGACGTCTTGCGATCCATCGACGGTTTCGCATCCTCGGACCGCGTCGGCAATAACCTCACGCGCCGCGTCGACATCTTCCCCGTATGCAACCCCACAAATGATCGTGACCCGCCGCCGTTGCCAGTTGGTGAACACGTCCACCGGCTGTTTGAACAGGATAGCGTTGGGCATGACCGCCAACACTCCATCAACCCGACGTATCTTTGTCATCCGAATCGTGATGTCTTCGACTCGGCCGCAGATTCCTTCACACTCGATGTAGTCGCCCGGGTCGAAGGGAAACCGCCACAGGATGAGGACGCCGGCGAAGAAGTTCTCGAAGATGTCCTTAAACGCAAATCCGATCGCGATCGAACCCAACCCCAGCGCCGCGAATACCCTGGCCGGCGTCATGTTGGGGAATACGACGACAGCCGCCACCACCAGCCCCAGGACCCAGAAACCCAGGTGGACTAACTGGCGAAACAGGTCTTTGAGGCTGGTGCGAAGTTTCGTGCGCTTGAGCAAGCTCGACGCGACCTTCGTCGCGATACGCGCGATTACCCAAGTTAGTACGAGAATCACGATTCCCGCGCAAATCTGGGGCACGTGCGCCAGGAAGTCCTCCCAGAGCCCGTAAACGCTGTCCATGATTACGGAGATCGATCCGTCCTCACTGGCCCGCGCACTTACCGAATCCGTCGAGTCCGTGCTGGCGAACTCTTGTTCTGCGTTCTGCATGGTGCTCGCTCTTCTATTGGTTGTGCGGTAAGTCGGCGGATCACTCTTCCCTTCTGCCGCGGGATAGCAGGGCCAGCACGGCCGCGAAGAGCGATGCGCCGATGATCGACCAGACGATCGGAAACGGCTGATCGCCAAATTCCAGGGTCACCAGCTCCGGCAGCTCCAACCACCTTGCCAGCCAGGTGCCAAGCAGGGCCCCGATGAATCCGAGGGCGATCGATACGAGGCAGCCCCCACGCGAGATGCCAGCCAACGCCTGGGCGAGGCTGCCACAGATGCCAGCAACGAGCAGCAGCAGCAGAAAATCGACAATGCTCATTGGTCTATCAACCCCGGTTCATGGGTGGTCCGGTTTGGCATGCCACTCGCCTGGCACTCGTCGATGCCGTTCGCAACAGCAGTTTGGTCCGTCATCAACCTGAGACGGCGGCACCGTTCCTGCAGGGTTGCGATGTCGCAGGCTTGGTGGTCCTCCATTTCGCAGCCCTTTAAGATCAACTCTGCCTGTCTGAGGACGGCCTCCTGGTCGTCTGGCTGTAGAGTTCGCTCGAGAACCAACATCAGCGCATCGAGCAAGCGCATCGACACGGAGATGCTGGATCGTCCGTAGCGGCGAATGTCTCTGAATGAGGCGTCTAACACGTCCGAGAAATGGATTGGTCGAGCGATCAATCTTAGTTTTCCGTCTTCGTCACAGCGATAGGCCGACGGTATCCTCCGGTCGGCAAGTCGAACCAGCGACGCGCTAAGTCGATCGATGCAATTGATGGCCGTAAACGGGTCGTTGATTCCGGGCGAGAGCGCGCGAACAGCCACTTCCACCATCTCGTCCACGGTACATCCGATGTCTTGCCGTGGCGTCCGCCGAATACCGACAATGATCGCGGAATTCAACTCCGCGGCGACTTCTTCCGAGTGCTTGCCTGCTGGCCACACACGCGCCACTTTGCCGCCTTTTGCCAAGAAGTCGCCAGGTCGCTTCAGGAGTTCGAACACCACGTCGTGGTTCTGAGCCGCATCGATCAAGCCCTCCCCGTCGATCGCCTGGATGTAGCCCTGTCGATCCGCGATCACCTCACCGAACCCCTCGGGCAGCTTGTCAGCCTGCTGGGCGCCGGTCTGCGAATCTTGATCGTCGTTGCCCGGTGCCCCAATCTTCTCAGGAAAAAGCCGGTCGATCGCGCCGTCTAGGTCGTAGCCCAGCGAGTCCACGATTTGTGGAGCCTGGATCGCCTGGGCGACATGATGGATGAAAAATACCAACACAGCGATGCTTACTATCGCCAGAACGACGCCGACCGCAACAGACACGTGAGGCACAAACGGCGTACCGTCCAGCTCGCGTACCGAACGCATGACCAGGAAGCAATACACGCTCGTACCCACGAACATGCCGATCGCGGCCTGCGTGACACGGTCATCGGTGAAGTTGCGCAGGATTCGAGAGCCGAACTGCGAGGACGCAATCGAAAGGGCGACCACCGTGATCGAAAATACTACGCCCGTCACGGTGACCATTGCCCCGCCGATTGCCGCCAGGCTGGATCTGGCGGCGGCGGTCGTAGTCGATAGCCACGGAACGCGCTCGACGATCCAACCGTCCGTGCGGCTGTCCAGCATGGGGATGCCAAAGGCCAAGACGATGGCCGCCATCACGAACAAGAGTGGAACGAACCAGAAGCCAGTTCGGAAGCGATCCCAGATGTTCAGCAGGCGGGCTTTCATTGGCACTTCGGATAGGGAAAGGTCAAAAGGTATCGTCACTCAGCTCATGCGTTCGCCGTGAGGAAGAATGCCCCGAACACGAACGCACCGCGTCCCAGAGCGCCTCAGGCGACGACCACGGTGAGCGAACTACCTCAAAGACCGTGGCTTGCGAGCAGATCCATCCGGCGTCGCTGTTCACACCTATCGCAACAAGTGTGCCGCTAGCGATCACGGTGCGTTACGACGCTTTTCGTCCGCTTGAAACTCTGTTATGGAAACAGTTTACGCAGACGCGATGCACACCGAAACAGAAATCCGCGGGCTCAGGCTGGTCGCTCGGCGACCAGGCCGTCTGCCGAGCCGCCAGCCGGCGTCGAGCGATTGGCCGATCACTCATTTTCAGCGCGCACCGACGTGTCGACGGCAATCCCGTACGTGGCAATCCGATCGCGGATCTTGCCCCGTGTGATGCCCAGGATCTCGGATGCCTTGGACTGGTTGCCATGGGTCGCTTGCAGCACGCGAGTGATCGTATACCGCTCCACCATCTCAACGATGTCTGCGTACAAGTTGGTCGACCCGGTAGACAAGCCCCGCTCCACGAATCCCGCGAGGTCGCAATTGGGCAGCCCTCCGTCGTTGTTGCTCTGCGATTCACCGGACGAAGGACCTCCTGCCGGACTCGCGTGAAGCTCCTCGGGCAAGAACGCGGGTACGATGACCGGTCCGTTGGCGTTGAGGACCGACCGACGCACGACACTCTGCAGTTCGCGAACGTTGCCAGGCCAGTCGTACGCTGTCAACATCTGGACAGCCTCGGGTGAGATTCCTTCGATATCTTGCTTGTTCAGTTGCACGCGCGCCAGATTGAGGAAGTACTGCAAGAGGAGCGGAATATCCTCCCGGCGCTCCCGAACTGGCGGCAATGAGATCGTAACGCCGTTGAGCCGATACAGGAGGTCCGATCGAAACTTTCCCTTCTCGACCATGGTTTCAAGGTCGCGATTCGTCGCCGCGATAATTCGGACGTCGGTCTCGATCGTTTCGTTGCCGCCGATCCTCTCGAATCGCTGCTCTTGCAGGACGCGCAGAGTTTTCCCCTGCACCAGCAGCGACATGTCGCCAACTTCGTCGAGAAACAGCGTCCCGCCATTGCATTGCTCGAATTTTCCGATCCGCCGCCGGTCTGCGCTAGTGAACGCGCCTTTCTCATGGCCGAACAGTTCGCTCTCCAGCAACGTGTCCGGCAACGCCGCACAGTTGACTGCCATGAACGGATCAGCCGATCGGTGACTGTGCTGGTACAGCGCCCTGGCGACAAGCTCTTTTCCGGTGCCGCTTTCTCCGCGGATCAAAACCATTACGTCCTGGGAGGCGACACGGCCGATTGCTTTGAACACCTCGAGCATTTTCTGGCTTCTGCCGACGAATGCCTCGCCCTGCCCGTCAGGTGCCTCGCCGCTTCCAATTGCCACGGGAGAGCTCATCAACCGCCGCGTATCGAGCGCCTTCATCACAAGCTTGTTCAGCGCAGGCAAATCTGGCGGTTTGGTGACGTAGTCGAACGCACCGAGTTGCATGGCCTCGATCGCCAGGTCGCTGCTGCCCGATGCGGTGATGAAAATCACCGGGAGTCGCTTGTCGATCGTCCGGAGCTCTTGAAACACATCCAGCCCAGAAGCCCCGGGCAATACCAAGTCCAACACCAGGACGTCTGGGACGCGCTCGCGGACGGCATTCAGTCCGTCGTCCGCATTGTCGACGGCCTGGACGGTGAGATCCATTTTCTCCAACGAACGTGACACCTGGTGCAAGAATGTCCGATCGTCATCGATTACAACTATGTCGGCCATTATGTTTCCTCTGTTGTCTTACGCGCCAAATATGTTCGAACGTCGCAGCACCGTCTCACGCTGCGACTCCGGCACGATTCATTGCTTGGGCTAAGATCAGCCGGCATCAACGTACGCGGAGAGTTCCTCCACGAGGCTCAATACTTCGCGGCGCAAGTGCGCGACTGGTTGTTCGATCTGACTCCACTGACCGTTCCGGCCGCTGCTTTCCACCACGCCAGCCACCGCGACGACGTAACTCGTGCAAAAACTTGACGCCAAGCCTTTCAGGCTATGTGCGGCCCGCCCGACTTGCTCTTCGTCCTGGCATCGTACACCCGCTTCAACCTCCGCGAGAAGGCCCGGGGCGTCTTCGACGAAGAACCTGATCGTGTCTCGCAGCAGGTCCTGATCCCCACCGAGCCGTTGGATTGCCGCCTCAAAATCACAGTTTTCGCGGCCCTGGTCGTTGCCGTTACTCTCACCGTGTAATTCCACGGGTGAACGGCGCCTTCCGCGAGCCGTCTCCTCCACCGCGTCGATGAGCGCGACCGCGTTGATCGGCTTTGATAGATACGCATCCATTCCAGTACGCAGGCACCGTTCGCGCGCTTCCTGTGTCGCGTGAGCGGTCATCGCAATCACCGGCGTCGATGCCTTCGCCTTGTCCTTGGACTCCCGAATTAGTCGCGTGGCTTGGTAGCCGTCCATCGTCGGCATTTGGATATCCATGAGCACGACATCGAAGTCCCGATGTGCGTGAAGGTCGATCGCCTCGCGGCCATTGTCCGCAATCACGACGTTGTGGCCGCGCTTGGCCAAGATCGCACGCAGTACCTTTTGGTTGGCCGGCGTGTCTTCCACGACCAGCACATCTAGCTTTGCAACCGTTGCTTCTCCCAGGGTTTCCGTGGCCGACGATTGTACGCCCTCATTCTTTAGACAGGTCATGACGGCATCGAAGAGATCAGACTGTGACACCGGTTTCTCCAGGTAATTGACGATGTCGAGCTGTTCGCACCGCTCTCGCATCACCTTGCGGTCTGTCGAGGAAATCATCAGCACGATGGATTCCGGCTGAAGATGTTCCTTTTGGACTTCTTCCACGAGCCGCAGTCCGTCCATTTTCGGCATCAACGCGTCCACAATCATCATTCGAAACGGCTCTTGTCGAGCTTCACTCTTGCGCAACTCAGCGAGCGCGGTTTCCCCGTCACTCGCCAGAGTGGTCCGCATAGCCCACTCGTCCAACATTTCTTGGATGATATGCCGGCTGGTTGCATTGTCATCAACGATGAGGACCGGAACATCTCGCAACTCGGGGACCGCAGCTCGGTCGTCCGGAATATCGCTCGTGCTTGAGATTGGAAGCGGCAGAAGACAATGGAACTTGCTTCCCTCTCCGAGCGTGCTGTCGACCCAGATTCGACCACCCATTTGCTTAACTAACTGGCTACAAATCGCCAGCCCGAGCCCAGAACCGGAGTAACCGTCACTCGTGGAGGCTGCCGACTTTTTGAAAGGCGCGAATATCTGGTCGCGATCCTGTTCGGGAATGCCGATTCCAGTGTCCGATACGACGATTTCGATGTCGGCGCTCTCGTCGTCGCGTAACTTCACCGTCGCGCTCACGACGACCTCGCCCTGCTTGGTGAATTTGACGGCGTTGGCCACTAGGTTGGTCACGATTTGGCCGACACGGCGTCTGTCGCCTACAACGTTCGCAGGTACTCCGCTGTGGATGTAGCAGGCCAGCTCCAACCCTTTTTCGGAAGTCTCCAGCGAAACGGACCGCACCGCACGATCGACGGTGTCTCTGAAGTTGAACGGCTTTCGCTCGAGCTCGAACTCACCGGACTCGTATTGTGACATGTCCAGCAGATCATTAAGCAAGTGCAGCAGCGTGTCCGCGGCACCCTTGACCGTCTCTATGTAATCACGAACTAACGGCGGCAGGTTCTCGCCGAGCGCTAAGTCGCTCATCCCCAAGATTGCATTCATCGGAGTTCGCAGGTCGTGGCTGATGCTCGCCACGAACTTGTCCTTCGCACGACTCGCGGTTTCCGCTGCTTCTTTGGCCGCGGCGAGCTCGTGTTCGACTTCCTTCTGCTTGGAAAGATCCGCAGCGAAGCAGATCATCTTGTCATCCGATTCGGAAACTGCCGCACCAACCAATACAGGTACTCGTGTGCCGTCCAACCGAATCAGTTCCTTCTCGTACGGGCGGCAGACTCCGCGTTGTTCGATTTCTTCGAGCGCGGCTCGGTCGGCCTCGGTATGCTCTTCGGCGGTCATGCGCCTCCAATTTGCTTCCCCGTCGCGAAGTGCGTCGCTGGAGTAACCGACCATCTCCAGAAATGCCGCATTCGCTTCGTAGATTGTCCCGGACGCGTCGGCGACGAACACGCCAATGATGTTTGCCTCGACCAGCCGGCGAAACCTAGCGTTCGTGGCTGCCTGATCCGCCAATGCCTGGCGGGCTCGTGCTTCGGCGCTCTGTGAGCTTCGCTGGGCTTGCTCGGCAGCCGTGTTGGCCGTACTGGCGGTTGCCCGCGCCCGGTGGAGCGCGCCCGCGAGGAGGCTGATGATCAACCCTTCGACCACGAATTCGACCAGATTCAGCCGGTGGGAGGTACTCTCCACATAGATCGTGAACCGCGGCGTCGAAAAGAACAGGTCGCTGAGGATTGCGCTCAGGAGCGTGCACGCAATGCCAGCCGGCGTGCCGCCGTACCAGGCCGCCACCATGACCGCCGCCGGAAACAGCACGAACGGCACCTCGTCCTGATCCGCAACCGGATCCAAGGCGAGTTTGAGCGCGACGGCCGCGACCGCAGCGGCAACCGCGATGCCATACCTTCGAGCTTCTAGGCGGTACTTGCTTGGCTTTTCCATTCGTCATTCCCCCTCGACCAGCTACACGCGGTAGGTGGTCACGCGCAAGTATACAAGGTTTGCGCTACGAGCGCGTTCCCCCGGAGTTCGCTGCCAAGACTGCCAGGTAGATTCTTTCGAGTATGTTTGATCCGGTCAGCATCGAGTCGGTGTCCATGCGGTTGGCCGGTTGGTCCCGAATCGGCCAACCTGGTCGCTTGGCCACCGTCGTCCGGCGGCTGACGGTTCGCAACCCGTGACAGAACCCCGACAAGCACCGTTTCACGGCTTTCGGCACGAAAGCTGCATTCTTGATGCCGCAATTAACGAAACGATGACTTCTATCTCTTAATGGGAGGCTTTCGTCATGTTGTACTGGGCATTGACCTTCTTTGTCGTCGCGATCATCGCAGGCATTTTGGGATTCACCCCGATTGCCGCCGGTGCCGCGGGTATTGCGAAGATCTTGTTCCTCGTTTTCCTGGTGCTGTTCATCATCAGCCTCGTTTTCGGCGGTCTCCGTCGGCCGGTTCCGTAGAGCGCAAGTGGCTCTCCGTTGGGTAAGCCGTCGGGGCGATGACCATGCTATCCCGGTCGCTGGCAAGTTGCGTTTTCGCGCTCATGCTCAGCGCTGGGCAGGCTACGGTTGGACAACCAGTTGACGGAACGATTGGACAACCAGTTGACGGAAAGGATGCGGAACCTCGTCAGGCCGATGCGCCGACCGAGGTTCCGCAGTCGGTTGAAGTCGAGCCGAAATCGGCCGATGACGACATTGCCCGTCGGCTCACGCGGATCCTGCGTGCGACGCGTTGGTTCGAGAACCCCTCTGCGCGTGTCGATGAAGGCGTCGTCTTCCTCACCGGGTATGCCGACGATGAGCGGCGTCAAGAATGGGCCGGCCAACTTGCGACCAAAACGGAAGGGGTCGTCGCGGTCGTAAACCGCATCGAAGTTCAGGAAGCCTCGATGTGGGACTTGACGCCCGCGGCGGACCGCCTGCGTGAGTTGGCCACCGACGCAGTGCGCAGCAGCCCGCTGATCGCGCTTGGGCTCTTGCTGCTGGTGGCGACTTGGTTCGCGACGAAATGGTCTGTGCGCGGTACGTCGTCTCTCCTCGGCCGAAGGTTCCAGAGCCAGTTATTGCGCGACGTTGTTGCACGGGCAGTCGCCGTGCCCATCTTCTTGCTCGGCCTGTACGTTGTGCTGCAGGTCTCGGGTCTTACCGGACTGGCGGTGACCGTCGTCGGCGGAACAGGGCTGATCGGCCTGGTACTCGGCTTCGCTTTCCGCGACATCGCCGAAAACTTCCTGTCTAGCTTGCTAATTAGCATCCAGCACCCTTTTGCCACAGGTGATTTGATCGGCGTCGCGGGTGCACACGGATTTGTGCAGAGCGTCAATACGCGCTCGACGCTGTTGATGACCTTGGAAGGTAATCACATTCAGATTCCAAACGCGACCATTTACAAGGAAACAATCACCAACTTCACGGCGAATCCGAATGCCCGATTCGATTTCGGATTGGGAATCGGCTACGACGACTCGATTGCCGACGCGCAGTCCGTGGCCCTATCCGTGCTGCGCGAGCATCCAGCGGTAATCGACGAACCTGAGCCCATGGTGTTGGTCGAGACCCTGGGCGCGGCCACAGTGAACTTGCGGATTTACTTCTGGATGGATATCTCGCGTTACAGTCACTTCAAGGTACTGTCGGCCGTTATCCGATTGACGAAACGCGCATTCGAAGAGGCGGGCATCTCTATGCCGGACGAAGCGCGCGAGGTCGTATTCCCGGCGGGGGTTCCTGTGCGCACGATCCCAGACGGTCCCACCGCGCCACCGGAAGCGGCCGAGCAGCCGTCGGTCGATCACGAGCCGCGAAAGAACGCCGCGGAGGTCGACCTGAGCAGTGAAGCGGAAGACGTCAAAAAGCAAGCCGATCAGGCGCGAGCGCCTGAAGGAAACCAGAACCTTCTGAAACCTTCTACGGCCGATCGGCCCTGATCCAATACAGCCGGGCAGCACCGCAATCCAGCCAGCGGTCCGTGCCAGGCGAAGTGAATTGCGGTGTTCTGCAAGCGAGCTAACCGCATTGGGTTTGCGGTAGACACCACCATTGTCCGAACCCATCCACGGAGCACAACTCTGTTACTGGGTGTTCGGTCGATGCCAGCCGATGCGTACCGCTGGAACCGGCTGGATCAACCTCGCTTGAATCTCCTCATTGAGTCGGTTTTTCGCGGAAGTCTGCGTTTAACTGCGCTTTCTTTGTCAAGAGGCGTTGTTAATCGCGATCGTGCAATGCAGTTATGCGACTAGGGGGTGGGACGCGATGCGGTCCTAAAAAACCCATGCATTCTATTCATTGCCTCGACATTCCGCGGTGGGCCATCATGTGGGGCCTGGCCGTGCTCATATACGGATTCATGAAAATCCTGACCTGGAAGGTGCGTCGGACGACTGCTGCGCCGTTTTGGAAGCACCTTGCCTACCTGCTCGCATGGCCGGGAATGGACGTCGACGCATTCTTGAATGGCCGATCTGCCAGGCGCCCTCTGGCAGCCGAGTGGTCGTTTGCGGCTTGCAAAACTGCACTCGGGGTTGTCCTACTTGTCGTAGTTTGTCCTGCCGTCGCCGAATTTGGAGCGAACGCAATTGGATGGACGGGCATGCTCGGAATCGTGTTCGCGCTGCATTTCGGATTGTTTCACCTTCTGTCGTGCTTGTGGAGAATGCTGCGAATCGAGGCGAGACCGATCATGAACTGGCCGATTATTGCTCAAAGTCTGGCCGACTTCTGGGGCCACCGGTGGAACCTCGCGTTTCGCGATCTGACGAATCGCATTGTCTTCCGCCCGCTAGCCAGGCCGCTCGGTGCTTCCACCGCAATGTTGGTGGGCTTTGTCGGTAGTGGCCTTATACATGACCTAGTCATCTCGGTTCCAGCTGGCGGTGGCTACGGTCTGCCGACTCTGTACTTCACGCTTCAAGGATTCGCCGTCGTCGCCCAACGGAGCAGTTGGAGCTCATGGCATCATCGCACGACTGGAGTGCGCGGCTGGCTTGTCACCGCCGGCGTACTGGTGTTGCCGTGTCCATTGCTCTTTCATCCGTGGTTTGTCCAGGGCGTGATGGCTCCATTCATTCAGACCATGAGAATCGTGTAATGACACTCGGCCTCTCGCAATTGATTTTTCTAGTCGGGCTTGGGCAACTGTGCGTATTAGTTGCCTCTGCCTTGGTACCACTTCGCCTCGACTGGCGTATTTCTCTTTCCACGCTTCCAGCGTTGCTGCGCCAGCTGTATTGGGTTTACGGCGGGTACGTCGTACTGTCGATAACCTGCCTCGGACTCATTTGCATCACTAACTCCAACGAACTTGCACGCGGCTCCGGCTTGGCGCGATCCTTCTGCGCGTATGCCGCTGCGTTCTGGGCCATTCGGCTCGCCTTGCAGCCTTTTTTGAAAGCAAAGCCTTTCTTGAACGCCTGGTGGTTACGCGGCGGTTACCATCTGCTGTCGTTGCTGTTTCTCAGTTTCGCGATCGTCTTGGGATGGGGCGCATTCCATTGACGTAGGCACGTCATGACGGTGCCGGGCTCTGATAGCCTAAGACGACGGCAAAAGGCTAATCCGCCGCCAACGTTCGATCATTGCGCCGCGACAGCGAGCGATCTCTGCCACACATCGCGTCGCGCAACCGGAGCACAGCAAGTTCCTTGGCCTTGGCCTCGACTTCCACGGTCAGATCGCGCCCGAGCCAGCAGTCGGGAAAGTCGTTCACGTCAATGTAGTCATGATGGCGTGCCGGCTTCGGCCCGCCCCAGCCTTCGATCGGGCTCGAAATATGAAAGACGGGTTCCCGATTCCACGTCTGTGCGGCCCGTGCGGTCGCCTCATCAACCGATAGCCCATCTCGATTGCAGCGGTGATGATGCACGTCGTAGACCAACGGAACGCCTTCGGACTGACATACGCCAAGCAGATCGGCGGGTGTGTAGGTCGTGTGGTCGTTCTCAACCGTCAGGCATGTCCTGGCCCGATGTGAAAGGCGGTTCAGGTTTCGGGCAAAGTTCTCCAGCGCGTGCTGCTTGTTGCCGTAGGCCCCGCCGGCGTGAATGTTGACCACGTCGGCGCCGATCCACTGTGCCACCTCGGATTGGTACTCGAGTTCCTGAATGGACGCCGCGACGACGTCAGGTCGCGGCGAATTGAGGACCACAAATTGGTCTGGGTGAAAACAGACTCGCAGTCCGTGTTCACGAGCGAACTGGCCGCACGAGCGAAAACAAGCGATGATCTCACTCCCGTCGGGAAGATCTTCCATGCCATATCCGTGCTGTGGATGCGTCTTGAGCGGAAGAATCTGACTGTTGACCCGAAAGCAGCCGATCTCGTTTTGAGCACAGAATTGCAGTGCGGCGAGCAGTGCATCGGCATTCGTGCGGCATAGGCGGCTGAGCTTCGCCAGCACCTCGACGCGTGCCATCCGATCGGCCGCGGTCGCAGTCGTATTGGCAAACTTGATCGGCTGGTCCCGAAAGGTGCAGCAGAGCCCGAGTCGAATCATGGTAGTGTGCCGAAGCCCTTGGTTTAGCGCTTTTTCGATACCTCTGTTGACAGTGTCTCTATGAACGTCACAAGGTGACGGAGCGTGTCGCAATAGGCCGAGTAGACCATCTGTTGCCGAATCTCTTCCGTGAGTGCTCGGCCACCGACTGCAATGGCGACGCCCACCTCAACAGCGGTCTCATAAAGCCGAGCGTATTGTTCCAAAAAGTTGGGTACTGACTCGATCGACGATACGCTAAGCCAGAGCAGATTCGGACGGTTTTCGCGAACGGCTTCACTTACGGTCGCAGCCGGCAGCAGCGTACCAAGAGACGTTGCTTGCCAGCCCGCTTCCCGCAGCGCGACCTCAACCATTGTTGTGGGAAGCCGGTACGGATCGTGCTCCAGAGCGCCGCCGATGGCCATCGGGGCATGCAACGGCGGAACTTGAAGCGCCAGACGCAGGTCGTGCAGAACCTTAAGCGCAATCTCGTAACCACGTCGCTCACGATAAACGACAACCTCGCCGCACTCCCAACCGTCGCCGATGTCATGGAACGCCGCCGCCAGGACGCGGTCGCAAATGTCGCAGGCTGATTGCCCGGCTAAGTACAGGTCGATCGCGATTCGCCGACATTGATCCTCGTCCCCAGAAAGCAGTGCATCTCGGATCTGATCGCGGGCGCGAGCAATGACCGTGGTTCCCTGGCCCACGGTTGCGGGAAGTCCCAACAGTTCGGGACGCACGAGTTGGTGCCCGGACTTTCGGAGGAACTGGATAACGCCATCCAGTGCCAGTCGGCGGTGGCCGCCGGCTGTGCGGACAGTGGTTAGAAGACCCTGATCACACCACCGTTTCAGCGAGGACTCGCTTACGCCGATCGCCTGGGCAACTTGTTTGGGAGTGATAAGATGCTTCAAAATGGCCTCGTTGATCGTTTTGAACGATTATAGAGCCATCGCCGCTGCGCGTCTACAGTGTCTCTTTAGCGGTTTTTTCTCGATTTTTTAAGCCCTTTTACCGCTGCATGTTACGTGCTGCAACCTAGCACGAAAATGACCGATTTGGACGACTTTGTGTTGACGGCTCCTGGCGGCATCGGTATAAGTAGGCATGAACGATTTGAACGATTTTTGCAAACGTCAATCAAGCAAGGTCGAGCGATGAACGGGACGTGCGTCATCTCAACCCGCTCTAGCCGGCAGTCCCAGCAGCAGCGTGGGGAGCTGACGCGGCCGTTCGATTCGCTTCGTTCATGTGACTCTTGTGACCCTTTTAAGCCCGTTCCGTTTTCTGAACAAGGAGTGTGACATGTTGACCACGTTCAAACTAGCTGTTGCGTTCACCGTCACTATGGCATTGGTGGCAACGAGCCACGTGGCCGAGGCCGGCAAGAAATGTGCCGGTTCGCAGGTCAAAACGGTTGCCTTAAAGAAGGCGGCCAAGTCCGACATCGTGGACACGGCCGTGGGAGCCGGCTCGTTTAAGACACTGGCCACCGCTCTAAAGGCGGCTGGGCTGGTTGACACCCTCAAGGGCGAAGGCCCATTCACCGTCTTCGCTCCGACCGACGAAGCATTCGCGAAGCTGCCGCCCGGAACCGTTGAAGCCCTGTTGCAGGACAAGGATAAGCTGACTGCCGTCCTGACGTACCACGTCGTGGCAGGCAAGGTGAAGGCCGCCGACGTCGTGAAACTGGAATCGGCCAAGACGGTGCAGGGGCAATCTGTAGCGATCGACGCCACCGATGGCGTGAAGATCAACGATGCCGAGGTTGTCAAGGCAGACATCGATTGTAGCAACGGCGTGATCCACGTGATCGACACCGTGCTGCTGCCCAAGTAGTGAGGTGCCGCGATACGTTTGTGGCCGGCCGGCACCTTCGCCGCCGGCCACGAACGTCGCCGGCTCCGGTTCCGCTTGATCTCCCCTGGCGTGTTCACCATTAGATTGAGGATTCACTCATGATTCGCCTACCCAGCAACGGACACAGCGCTCGTCGGGTTGCGCGTCGTCATATCGAACAGCTCGAGCGGCGGGAAGTACTCGACGCCGCCTTGCAGGTCGTGCACAACTCACCCTACGAAGCCGCAGCAGAGGTGGATGTCTACGTCAACGACGCGTTGTTGCTTGACGATTTCGCCTATGGCACGGCCACGCCGTTCGTCAACGTCCCTTCGGGCGTCAACCTGAAAATCGACGTCACCGCGCCCGATGCGCCGGACAATTCTTCGCCGGTCTTCACCACCAACGCTGTGCTAGCCGCCGACACAAGTTACGTCGCCATCGCGGCGGGAGATCCGCTGGGCGTCGGTCCGGCCTTTACGGTTGCCGTCTCCGATCTGGGCCGCCAGGCGGCCGATAACCCGGCTAACGCGGAGTTCCTCGTTTTCCATGGCGCGCCGGATGCTCCCACGGTCGATGTGAACGCCCGCGGCGTAGGCACATTAGTTGACGACATCTCGTTCCCTGAGTTTGCCCCCGACTATCTGTCCGTCCCGCCCGACTCATACACGATCGATGTGACACTTTCCAATGGCACGACGCGGGTGCGATCGTTTGAAGCCGATTTGTCAAGTGCCGCCGGCGCCGCCCTGGTGGTAGCCGCCACGGGCTTTGTCGCCCCAGGTCCGGGTCAGCCCGACTTCGGCCTGCTGGCGGTGTTTGCCGACGGCACGACCGCGCTGCTGCCTGAAGTCGCACCGAAGGTTGTCGGTACCAATGGCCGGGACCACTTCACCGCACGACTTAAGGAGCCTGGAGTGTTAGAGGTCAGCGGCGCGGGTCAGACGACGGAATTCCTCGCGTTGACGAATCCCGTCATATCCATCCATGGCAAACGTGGGAACGACCGACTCAGGGTGTATCAATCTAGCGCGGACACGCTGCCCACGATCGCGTTCAATGGAGGTCGTGGTTACGACTCGGTCTTCGTCCATGGCTCTGCCTCAGACGACGTGATCAACATCGTCGAGACGAACGAACTCGAGTCGCTCGGGCCCGGCACGCTTGCGGTTAAACGCGTGGAGTCTCTGACCGTTCGAGCGGGCGCAGGCGACGACCACGTCGACGCCTCGGGTGTCCATTCGTTCGGCGTCACGATCTTCGGCGGGTCCGGCGATGACTACCTTCGCGGCGGAAAAGCGCGCGACGTGATCTTCGGCGGACTGGGCAACGACACGCTCGCCGGCGGGCCGGGATTCGATCTGTTGATCGACTTTTTTGGACGCAACAAGCGCGACGACTACCGACCGTGGTGGTGGTCGTGGTTCTAGCGGAGGAGTTGTAGTAATGTTGGTGCTATCGCGCAAGGTGGGGGAACAGATCTGCATTGGCGGCGGGATTCTCGTGCAGGTCAAGCAGATCAAGTCCGACCGCGTTAGTCTTGGTATCGACGCACCCAGGCAACTTACCGTGTTGCGCGGGGAGCTTTCGAACGAGGCGGAACGTTCGCGGGATAGGACCTCGGCGATTGCACAACACCAGCGCACAGAGGCACACTAGTGGTCGACCAGCAGCGGAGCCCAGCAACCCGGCGACTAGTACTGCTCACCGGCGCGACCGGCTATGTCGGAGCGCGTCTTTTGAATGTGTTGGAAAAACGGGGAGTGCGGGTTCGGTGTCTTGCGCGTCGGCCGGAAATGCTATCTGGTCGAGCCGGGGCCAGAACAGAGATTGTGCCCGGCGACGCGCTGGACCCGGACTCGCTAGCTCGAGCGCTGCAAGGGGTCGATACGGCCTACTATCTGATTCACTCGATGGGCTCGACCGATTCATTCGAAGAGACAGATCGGCGTGGGGCTCAAAATTTCGCGTCTGCCGCTGCCAAAGCGGGGGTTCGACGCATTATCTATCTGGGCGGCCTTGGAGACAGTAACGAGTCGCTCTCGGCGCATCTCCGCAGCCGACACGAGGTAGGGGAGATCCTACGATCGACCGGCGTGCAAGTAGTCGAGTTTCGCGCCTCGATTGTGATTGGCTCAGGCAGTTTGTCATTTGAGATGGTTCGGGCGCTCGTAGAACGGCTACCCGTGATGATCGCGCCACGGTGGGTTTCCGTGCTGTCACAGCCGATCGCCGTGTCCGACTTGCTTTCATACCTGGCAGCGGCACTCGACGTGGAGATTTCCGACAGTCGGATCTTTGAAATCGGCGGGGCCGACCAAGTTTCGTACGGCGACTTGATGCGGGAGTACGCCCGGCAGCGCGGTCTACGTCGACTGATCATCCCCGTACCGGTCTTGACGCCGAGGCTCTCAAGCTTGTGGCTCGGTTTGGTGACGCCCCTCTATGCCCGAGTGGGGCGCAAGCTGGTCGATAGCATCTGCCATCCGACGGTCGTACGGGACAACTCGGCTTCCGATGTTTTTCCGATCGTGGCAGTGGGGGTCCGCGAGGCCATTCGATCCGCTCTGCGCAATGAGGACCGCGAATATGCCGAGTCGCGCTGGTCCGATGCGGTTTCTTCGACCGGCGAGTCGCCTGGGTTGTCAGGAGACGCTTCCGGATCGCGATTTGTCGATTCGCGTGAGGTTGACGTCAACTGTCCGCCCGATCAAGTCTTCGCCACCGTGGAGCGAATCGGTGGGCGGAATGGCTGGTACTTCACCAATTGGCTCTGGGGCCTGCGGGGATTGATGGATCTGGCGATCGGAGGAATTGGGATGCGCCGCGGACGGCCGCATCCCGAGCGGTTGCGAGTTGGCGATACGCTTGATTGTTGGCGTGTCGAGGCCGTGGAGCCGGGCCGACGGTTGCGGCTGGCTGCCGAAATGAAGTTGCCAGGCAGGGCCTGGCTAGAGTTCGAAGTGATCGGCAACGAGCGATGCAGCCAATTGCGGCAGACGGCAACCTTCGATGCCCGAGGCGTGCTAGGCCGCGCCTATTGGTACCTGGTCTATCCATTGCATCAAGTCGTGTTCGCTGGCATGCTGCGCGGAATCGCCGCAGCAAGCCATAAACGCGGCGAAACCCAACGGGACGCTTTCAATCCTAGCGCGTTGGTTCAGGTGCTGGTGTTTCTATTCTTTCTGGCAGTTTGTTTTGGCACCGCCGCCCTTGGAGCTCAATGGACCTTCGCGTCGGTGAACGGCTGGTATCAGACTCTGGCCAAGCCAGCCTGGACGCCACCTGACTGGGTTTTTGGGCCCGTTTGGTCCGTGCTGTACTTCCTGATGGCGTTGGCCGGCTGGCTCGTGTGGCGGCGATGTGGAATTTCTGGCGCGCAAGTAGCGTGGTTCTTGTTCGCAGCCCAGCTTGTATTGAACGCTGGCTGGTCCGGGATCTTTTTCGCGATGCGCAGCCCCGGCGGAGCCTTCGTCGAAATTGTCGTGCTGTGGACGGCCATTGCGGCAACGACGCTGGCGTTCTGGTCGCGCCACAAACTGGCCGGCTGGCTGTTCGTGCCGTACTTGTCGTGGAGCTCCTTCGCGGCACTGCTCAACCTGGCGATCTGGAGGATGAACGCATGACGTCGCGCTACCAGTCCAGGCCAAGACTGCCGCACCTTTGGGATCATTCCATTGGGCGCAACGCGGCGCTGCGCCCTTGCGAGATGAGGTGAGTGTGATGAGGATCGCCGTTGTTGGTTCTGGCATTTCCGGACTCGCGGCTGCCTACCTGCTGGCCGACCGTCATCGGGTCACGCTCTTCGAAGCTGGTTCGTATCTCGGTGGACACACCAACACGGTCCAGGTCACATTAGACGGCCGCCCCTATGCCCTCGACACCGGATTCATCGTCTACAATGAGCGGACGTACCCAAACTTCTCGCGGCTTTTGAAGTTGCTTGCGGTTTCCACGCAAAGCAGTGACATGAGTTTCAGCGTGCGGTCGGATCGCTCCGGTTGGGAGTACTGCGGCAGCTCCTTTTCCGGCTTGTTTGCTCAGCGGCGGAACCTTGTGCGTCCGGCGTTCTATCGCATGCTCAACGATATTCTGCGTTTCAATCGGAGCGCGCCAGCAGTTCTTGACGACAACGATCATCGCTTAACGCTGGGCGAGTACGCGTCGCGTGAGCGTTTCGGCTCAGACTTTTTGGAGCACTACCTAATCCCGATGGGAGCTGCGATTTGGTCGGCGCCACCAAAGCAGATGCGCCGATTTCCAGTGCGCTATTTCATTCAGTTTTGCATGAACCACGGTTTGTTGTCACTTTCCGACCGACCCCAATGGCGCACGGTGACAGGCGGAGCGGCGCGGTACATCGATGCGATGCTCCGGTCGCGCCCCATCGAAGTACGCCTCAACAGTCCCGTTCGTCAATTACTACGCGGGCGCGAGCAGGTCACAGTGGTTGCGAACAATCAACCAGAACGGTTCGATCACGTCATTGTGGGCGTCCACGCCGACCAAGCGTTGAAAATGTTGTCGGATCCAACTGCGGATGAGATCGCCATCCTTGGCTCGATTGCGTATCAGCGCAACGAGGCCGTGCTGCACATGGACAGTTCGCTATTGCCTCGTCGACGACGAGCCTGGGCGAGCTGGAATTACCATGTTCCGGCTACGCCGCAGGCAACCGTCGCAGTGACCTATTGGCTCAACCGGCTGCAAAGAATCTCAGCCCGGCGGAATCTGTGCCTGACGCTGAACGGAAACGGCGCGGTGAATCCGGCGAGCGTCCTACGGCGATTCACTTACCACCATCCGCTCTACAGCTTGCAATCCGTCGCAGCCCAGCGTCGGCGCTCCGAGATTAGCGGTCACCGGCGCACACACTATTGCGGGGCGTATTGGGGATATGGCTTCCACGAAGACGGTGTGAATAGCGCGCTGGCGGTGGCCAAACACTTTGATCAAGGTTTCGACGAATGCACAGTTGCATCTACGAAGGCCGAGTCAGACATCGCCGCTTTAGTCCCGTAGTGCGCCAGTTCAGCTTCCCGCTGTTTCTGCTCTATGTCGACCTGGCGGAGCTTGGCGAGCTGTTCGGAAGCCGGGGCCTGTGGTCCACGAAATGGCCAGCGATCGCCCGATTTTGGCGAGCAGACCATCTCGGCCCGGCAAACCAATCATTGGACGACGCGGTGCGCGACCTCGTGGATTCGCGAACCGGATGGCGGCCTGCTGGGCCGGTTCGATTGCTGACGCACTTTCGGTACCTCGGCTTCGCAATGAACCCCGTCAGCCTGTACTTCTGCTTCGACACGCGGGACCAACGAGTGCAAGCCGTTGTGGCAGAAGTGAACAACACGCCTTGGGGCGAGCAGCACTGCTACGTGCTCGATCTGCGCGACGCGCTGCATCTGGAGTCAATGACGGCGCGGCACGCGAAAGAATTCCACGTTTCTCCCTTTCTCGCGATGGATATAGACTATGTCTGGCGCTTGACTGCGCCCGAGGAGCGTTTGACTGTCGCCATCGAATGCCACTCACCGCGAGAGAAGCCCTTCGAGGCTTTGCTTGCACTGCACCGCACTCCGATCACTCGTTGGCGGCTGCGGGCAATGCTATTGCGATACCCGCTTATGACGCTCCAAGTCTTTGTCGGCATTTACTGGCAGGCATTGAGGATCTGGCTGCGGGGAGTGCCATTCGTGCCGCACCCACGCTGGCAAAGATCCGAGAGGGATGGTTGCGAGCCGCCGATCGAGAGCTTGAATCCGCCGAGTCGCGAATCAAGGGAGCCAGATTGGCAGGAGACTGTGACATGAGCATCGAACCACATTTCCGAATACTTGCCGCGAGGGTGCCCGGCGTAGTGGACCGTGTAGCACGGCGGCTTGTGATGGGCAAGCTAGCAGGATTGCAAGGCGGGCGGATCACCATCGCAGACGGCACGGGCAACACGGCACTGGGCTCTGGCGGCAATCTGCGTACCACGGTTTGCGTTCACAATCCGCGGTTCTATCGGCAGGCAGCGCTCGGCGGCAGCCTCGGAGCAGCCGGCTCTTATCTGCAGGGCGACTGGGATTGCGAGAATCTGACCGAGTTGTTTCGCCTGTTCATTCGAAACTCGATGGCTAAGGATCGATTGGATCGCGGCTGGTCGCGACTCGCACAGTGGCTTCACCGGCTGGGCCATTGGTTCAAAGCGAATACACCTGCAGGCAGCCGGCGTAACATTGGCGCTCACTACGACCTGGGCAACGACTTCTTTCGATTGTGGCTGGATGACACCCTGGCGTATTCCAGTGGCATTTTTCCCTCGCCCTGCGCCACGCTGCGCGAGGCTTCGATCGAGAAGTTTGATCGCGTCTGCCGCAAACTCGACCTGCGTCCACGCGATCATCTACTGGAAATCGGCACCGGCTGGGGCGGGTTGGCGATTCACGCGGCTCAACACTACGGGTGTCGAGTGACGACGACGACCATCTCTCAACAGCAGTTTGACCTGGCATCCCGCAGGATCAAAGCTGCCGGGCTTGTCGGACGCGTAACGCCGCTGTTGAAAGACTACCGAGACCTGACCGGTCGCTTCGACAAGTTGGTTTCGATCGAAATGATCGAAGCGGTCGGCAATCGATTCCTGGACACGTATTTCCGCAAGTGTGGCGATCTATTGAAACCGGACGGCACGATGGTCCTGCAGGCGATCGTAATGCCGGATCGACATTACGACGAATACTTGCACTCGGTGGATTTCATCCGCCGCTACGTGTTTCCAGGTGGCTGCTTGCCGTCCATCGCCACGATCTTGGAGTCGGTTGGACGAGCGAGCCGACTGCGTTTCGTGCATGCGGAAGAATTTGGTCCGCACTATGCGGAAACGCTCCGCAGATGGCAAAAGAGTTTTTTCGAACGAGGGGAGGATGTACGAAGCCTGGGCTACCCAGCGGAGTTCATTCGCCTTTGGGAATACTACCTATGCTATTGCGAGGCGGCGTTCGAAGAGCGTCGCGTTGGAGTTGTGCAGATGCAGCTAGACAATCCGAACTGCCTTCGCGATCCTCTTGCGATTGGCCAACGAGCCGCATGCGTTTTCTCGTCAGCGCGTGAGACGGCTGCCGCGAAAGGTTCGTCCACCCCGCAGTCCTGCCTCGTCTGACGGAGCCGAACGATGGGCCTATTATCGATTGGAGTGGAAGCGGTGGAGCGCGGTTTCGTGCCCGACGCGTTTACGCGGCTTGCCATTCGCAACTTGTGCCGTGCTCGGCTGCGTGAAGCGACGAAGGACGATGATGGCTCGCGAACGCTGCGTCATTCGTTCATGGAGTCGATGCGAAATGGCCCTGTCGCGCCGGTGCCTGAGAAGGCGAACGAGCAGCACTATGAGCTCCCGGCAGAATTCTTCACAGCCGTGCTTGGTCGGCACCGCAAATACAGTTGCTGCTACTGGCCCCATGCGGCCTGCTCCCTGGGCCAGGCGGAAGAGGCTGCGTTGGACCTCACTTGCCAGAACGCACAGTTAGAAGACGGCCAGGAAGTACTCGAACTAGGCTGCGGCTGGGGTTCGCTATCGCTCTGGATGGCTCAGCGCTATCCAAACAGCCGAATCACGGCCGTCTCGAACTCCGCATCTCAGCGACAGTTCATCGAGGGCGAGGCCGCGACTCGCCGGCTGGCAAACCTTCGCGTAGTTACTGCCGACATGAACGATTTTCATCCTCCGGCAACGTATGGCAACCGCGGGCAATTCGATCGGATCGTGTCGGTGGAGATGTTTGAACACATGCGCAACTACGAGGTGTTGCTAGAGCGGATCGCTTCCTGGCTGCGCGCGGACGGCAAGCTGTTGGTTCATGTCTTCTGCCACCGAGAGTTGTCGTACCCATTCGATGTGCAAGGCACGGCCGACTGGATGGCACGCTACTTTTTCACTGGTGGGATTATGCCCAGCAGGGATCTGTTGCAGCGTTTCGATCAGCACTTGCGCGTGGTGCGCGATTGGACCTGGAACGGAAACCACTACCGCCGCACTGCGGAAGCCTGGCTTGCAAATCTGGACGCGCGTAAAACTGCTGTGATCGAGATCCTGGCATCGGCCTACGGCGAAGCCGAGGCGCGGCGCTGGTTCGAGCGATGGCGAGTATTCTTCCTCGCCGTCTCCGAGTTATTCGGCTATGGCAACGGCCAGGAATGGCACGTTTCGCAGTATCTCCTCGAGCAATCCTCACTACCGGTGAGTTGAATAACGTTTCATGCCTTCTATTGGGCTGACATTATCGGCGACGCTGGCGACGATCGTGGCCGCCATGATCCTGCTTTGGCTGCTCAGCCTAGTAAGGCGCGACGCGAGCATCGTCGATCCGTTCTGGGGAAGCGGCTTCATCCTAGTGGCACTCGTTGCCGCGTCTGTTAACTTCCCGCCGAGCGTTCGGACAAACTTGCTAGTCGCGCTCACAAGCATCTGGGGCTTGCGACTATCTCTGTTCCTGTTGTGGCGCAATTGGGGGCACGGCGAGGATCGGCGGTACCGTGCCATGCGCGACCATCATGGGCCACGATTCTGGTGGGTCAGCTTGTTCACCGTCTTCATGGTACAAGCAATCATCCTGTGGCTGGTGTCGATACCGATTCAGGCCATTGCGAGCCAGAGTGACGCGACCCGATTGAATTGGTTCGACGGCCTGGGAGTTCTGCTGTGGGCCATTGGCTTCGCGTTCGAGAGCATTGGTGACTGGCAACTTGCGCGATTCAAGGCTGACCCGGCCAATTCGGGCCGGGTGATGGATCGCGGCCTGTGGCGATTTACCCGGCACCCAAACTATTTCGGCGACTTCTGCATTTGGTGGGGGCTCTACGCGATTGCCGCAGCAGGAGGCGCCTGGTGGACGATTTTCAGCCCTCTATTGATGTCCTTCTTACTCTTGAGGGTATCGGGCGTCACGCTGCTCGAACGAACAATCACTGACCGTCGGCCCGAGTATGCGGAATACCAATCCCGCACCAACGCGTTTTTTCCAGGCCCGCCGCGCGGGCAGCGTGCGGTGTCGGAGTTGAGATGATCGCGAATTGCTCCGCATCATCACACGAAACGTGTTGGAGAAGACTCGTGAATCGACGGATCTCAACCAATCACGTCAACCGGCGAACTTGGACCACGCGGCAGGCGTATGCCCTTGAATAAAAGGGCCCAGCCCGCGATACTATCCGGCTAACCGAGCACCCCTAGCTCAATTGGATAGAGCATCGGTCTACGGAACCGAAGGTTAGAGGTTCGAATCCTCTGGGGTGTACTCTGATATCAAAGGACTTACGTCGACTGACGTTTTTTGAAAATCGTTTTCATCCGTGCCATTGGCACGGATAGAATGAAAAAACGGCCCCGCGGCAGTGCCAGCTACCGCGGAGCCAGGCGAGCCTCAAGCCCGCACTCTCTGGATCACTCGCATTCAGATTGCTTGGAGGTTCGTCATGCCCGCGCGACCCAAGGCTCCGTGGTACCGGAGCGATCGCGATTCTTATTTCGTTACCCTCAACGGTGAACAAATCTTCCTCGCCAAGGGGAAGGGGAACAAAGATCTCGCCTGGAAGAAATTCCATGCGCTGATGGCGGCCCCTCAGGCACAACCGCTCATTGCAACCGACTCTCTGGTTGCGCTGTTCGACCACTTTCTCGCCTTCGTTCACGCCAACAGAAGCGAGGCAAATTACGAGTGGCATCGGCAGCGTCTGGAGCGGTTTGCAAACACCTATCCCGATCTGACCACCGATGAACTTCGTCCGTACCATCTCCAGCAATTCATCGACAACATCACCAATCTCAAAGACCCCCATCGTCCGGTAAGCTCCACGACCAGGCGCAACTACGCCCAAGCTGTAAAGCGAGCCGTTGCCTGGGCCGAGGAACAGGGGCACATTGACCGAAACCCGATTGCCGCGTTCAAAAAACCGGCAGCCGGCAGACGAGAAGACGTGATCAACGTCGAGCAATTCAACGAGCTGCTCGAGATAATGCCCGAGCCGTGCTTCCAAGATTTGATTCGCACGACTTTCGAAACCGGGTGCAGGCCCCAAGAAAGCTTGCCCGTTACCGCGGCCGACGTGGATATAAAAAACGCCAGGTGGGTTTTCAAAATTAGCGATTCGAAAGGGGAGAGAGTTTCCCGCGTCGTCTACCTCACCGACCAGGCCCTTGAGATTTCCATTCGTCGCATGAAGCGATTTCCCATCGGTCCGATTTTTAGAAATACCGCCGGAAAACCATGGAACCCTTCGAGCGTGAACTGCGCATTTATTCGTGCACAGCAGCGAATCGGAAAACAAATTGCCGCCCAACGAAAGCTCGATATCGACGCTGAAGCGGTAGCCGAATTCGCTTCGACGCTTGCAACGCACCGGACCGTTCGCGGTCGACGCGTCGAAAAATCTGCTTCCGAAAAAACCCAGGAGGCACGAAGGAA